>RCUM01000595.1_pt1 | contig 19637 bp, 22 predicted proteins | sample 2166141 | NCBI WGS metagenome assembly RCUM01 (sample SAMN09932756, study PRJNA488358) | compost metagenome | isolation source: compost soil in crotonic acid-enriched | place: Germany: Experimental Botanical Garden
AAATGTCGTGCATAAATAGGTCTGTACCACAGGCCGAGAAGCATTAACTCATGACGGGGCTTTAATAGCAACTCTTTTTATAAGCCCCTCTGTGGAAACGAGGCTAAACGCACAGGAATTCACCCGCTCTGCTTAATTTGTCGTCATTTGTGACTGTGTTTCCCGGTTAGCGGGGGTAAGGCACTGCCACAATATTTACAAAATATGGCCTCAGTCTCGTGGCCACCTCTTTGACATTGCTCACAATTACGCCTTTCACGGTTACGTTGCAGCTCCTGCGACATATAGGCCGTCAGAATGCCGGTCGGCACCGCGATGATTGAATAGCCCAGCAGGATAAGTACCGAAGTCAGTAACCGCCCCAACGGGGTATGGGGAACAATATCGCCGTATCCCACGGTGGTCAGCGTCACTACCGCCCAATAAACGGAGGCCGCCAGGCTGGTAAAGCCCCCGCTCCCCCCCCTCAATCGCATACATCAGGCCGCCAAAGACGCACAGCACCACGGCGACAAAACCAAAAAACATCGCCAGCTTGTGACGCGCCAGTTTGATGCTGCGCCAAATCATGCCCATCTCACTCATGTAACGCAGCAGTTTCAACACCCGTAACACCCGCAGTATCCGCACGACGCGCAGCAGCATCACGAATTCCACCGTCATATGCGGGTAAAACCAGATGATATACATCGGCAGTACCGTCAATAGGTCGACAACGCCGAAAAAACTGCGGGCATAGTGCTGGTCACGCGGGGTGCTCCACAGCCGTAGCAAATATTCGATCGTGAAAATAACGGTAAAAAAAACCTCGGCATAAAAGAAAAGATAAATCGCTTGCTGCCCCGGCGCGTACAAGGCGCTGCCGCCCGGCTCAAGAAACAGCAGCACCACGCTGAGCAGCGCGGTACTGACCCAAAAGGCTTCCATCCTGCGGCCGCTACGGGAGTGGTTGTCGAACAACAATCGATAACTGCGTTGGCGTAAGCTCAACGACGCAGTGTCAGTGGTCATAGCTCAATGTCTTATAAAGAGAAGTTACTCATAGAGTAGACCCGAACGCTGGCGCCGCCAACTCTGCGCTGCGCCATTTTCGGCCACAAATGATAGTAATTCTCGTCTGACTAATTTATAGTTGCGCGGCGTAACTATAAAGGGAGATTGACCATGCTGAGATGGCATACGCTGGCAGCGTCCTGCTGCACTGCTCTGTTGATACTGAGCGCCCCCGCCCAGGCGCTGGACCTGTCCTACACCGCACCGGACCCCAGTATCAAACCGGCACCCGCACCGCAAACCGCCCTTGGCCCGGAAAAAAAATCGGCCAAGCCACCGGTGGTGTGGTCGGAAACAGAAGACAAAACCGGTTTTCGCGTTGATATGGAATGTGATCACCCCGGCTGCAGTCGCCCGCGCGCCAAGCCGTATTCGTCGCTTAAATACGGCCCGAATAACGGCCCGGTGAAAAAAACCGATCGCCGCCGTCAGTCAGATCCCTACTCCACCGATCAGGAACCTGATTACAATGTGAGCATGGGTTATCAGTGGTAACGCGGCTTTAAGAGTTATCCCTATATCAGCCGCAGCACAGTGTTCATACAATGACACTCTGTTCACCACTCCTCCTGGTGCTGAACACAACAAGCTGTGTTGCAATATTTTATGCGCCTCCCTATAGGCGCTTTTTTTATGCCTGAATATCAATCACCTGCCGACTTACAGAATGGTCTCATTGCTGCGTAACGTGATAGCTGTCACAAATAACCACTCCTTAGCCATGCTTTATCGGAGGGTTGTCAGATGGCGACTGAATATTTATCTTTGCTGGCCGTATTAGCCGGCATCGCAGGATTCGCGTTGTATAAGCACTTCAAATCTCAGAAGAAAAGTACCTTGCTGCGTCCCTACGATCGTTAATGCAAGCGTACAGGGGTATGGCATTAACACCCTGCCCCTGGCCACAGAACTGCACCCTGTCATTTTTTCATCACAAAATTGTCACAATATGGCCATATCATGGTTGGCGATTATCCGCACTGGCTTAATACCAAGGATTTCGTTATGACCACCATTAGAGCAACCAACCACCAGGAAGCCGAAAAGCTGATCCGCTACGGCACGGCAAAAAAAATCGAACTGGCCTATGACATCGACAGCGACGACTTTTTCCAGCTCGCCAGCCTGTGGTGTGATCGAGGCGCCAAAATATCCAAAGGGAAAGAACATTTTATCGTCTCGCTAAAAGGTTTTCGCATCCCGCCCAATGACTAATCCCATGCCGCCCCTGCGGCGGCGCCCCACCTTTCCCCTTGCGACAGCCCTATGATCCACATTCTCCCTTCGGCATTTATGTAAGATAAAACATGAATTACAGCAGGCGGTTACCTACACTGGTTACTGCGCCTGAACGCCAACTGAGGAGAATCACCATGTCAGCCAACCCAGCGCTGCCCAACACCATGAAAGTCGTCGAAATCAGCCAGCCTGGCGAACCAGAGGTTCTGATTAGCAGCCAAAGACCGCTGCCAACCCTGCAACAGGGAGAAATTCTGGTGAAGGTTGCTGCCGCCGGCGTTAACCGCCCTGATGTGATGCAACGCCGCGGCCAATACGCACCGCCTGCTGGCGCATCGGATATTCCTGGTCTGGAGATCGCCGGTACCGTAGTCGCTATCGGTATTGGGGTACAAAATTACGCCATCGGCGACGCGGTTTGCGCCCTGATTGCCGGCGGCGGTTACGCAGAATACTGCAAAGTACATGAAAGCAATGCGCTGCCGGTACCCGAGGGCTTTAGCCTGATTGAAGCGGCGGCGATCCCGGAAACCTTCTTTACCGTGTGGGTCAACGTGTTCCAACGCGGGCACCTTAAGGCTGGCGAAACCGTATTGATCCACGGCGGAACCTCCGGTATCGGCACTGTCGCCACCCTGCTGGCGAAAGCCTTTTGCGCCCGGGTGATCACCACCGTCGGCTCCGAAGAAAAGCGTCAGGCCAGTCTGGCATTGGGTGCCGATGTGGCGATTAACTACCGCAACGAAGATTTTGTTGAACAGACCCAGCGCGCGACTAACGGCAAGGGAGCCGACGTGATTGTCGATCTGATTGCCGGTGATTACGTGGCGAAGAACTACCAGGCGGCGGCGATGGACGGGCGCATTGTGCAAATCGGCACCCAGAACGGCGTGGTGAAGGAACTGAACCTGATGCCACTGCTGATCAAGCGCCTGACCCATACCGGCTCGACCTTGCGGGCACGCAGCGTGGAAGATAAAGCGCAAATTGCCGCTGATTTACGCCAGAAGGTGTGGCCGCTGCTGGAGCGCGGCGCATTAAAACCGCAGATATTCAAAACCTTCCCGCTGGATCAGGCCGCGGAAGCCCATGCGCTGATGGAGTCCAGTCAGCATATCGGTAAAATCATGCTGACTATCTAGGTCATACGCCCCCCGCAACAGGTGTCGCGGGGGGATGTTTTCAACTGCCTGGGGTGTGGACCTCTTCCGGCGTGGAGTCGGTATTGGCTAACTTCTCTTGCGCCAGCGCTTCGTCTTCGCTGTCTTTCTCCAGGCTTTCCTGCTGTGCCCCCTGCTTCGGCGAATACACCAGTTCCACCATTATCGGGAAGTGATCCGAGCCGACGCTGGTTAGGCGGCGCAGCGAACCGAGAACAAAATGATCGCTATGAAACACATGGTCCAGGGGCCAACGCAGGAACGGATAACCGGCGTGGAAAGTGCTGAACATGCCACGGCCACGGCGCGGATCCAACAGGCCGCTGACTTTCAGAAACAGCCGGGTGGTGGTCGACCAGGCCACATCGTTCAAATCGCCGGTCACAATTACCGGTAACTCCGATTTGGCAGCGCTTTTGCCCACCATCACCAGCTCGGCATCGCGATCTTCCGACTCTTCATTCTCTGTCGGACTGGGCGGCATCGGGTGCACACAGTGCAGTCGTATCTGCGGCCCTTGCGGCAAATGCACCATCATGTGCATCGACGGGATCTGCTCATCCACCAGGTATTGTATTTGCGCATCGCTGAGTTTCAGCCGCGAATAGACATGCATGCCGTACAGGTTATCCAGCGGGCATTTCAGGCTGTGAGGATAGTCCTGTTCCAGCGCCGACAGCTGCTGCTCCCACCAGGCATCGGTTTCTACCGCCACCAGCACGTCCGGCCGTTCGGTCGCCACCAACGCCAGCAGTTTCTCCGCCTGGCGATTGGGCGTTAACACGTTGGACACCAGAATGCGGATACGCGGTTTCTTCTGGTAGCCGGTAAAATCCAGCACCTGGGGTTTGCTCAGCCGGGTATAAGGGTAAATCCACGCGGCCTGATAAACCACACAGGCCAGGTTCACGGCCATCATGCCCCACACCCAGGGTGACAGCGGTACAAACAGCAGGTTAAGCAATAACACCAGCAACGAGAGCGCCAGTATTTGCAGGCGGGGGAAATCCCACACCCGGATCCACCAGGCTGCATGCTTTGAAAGTGGCGCAATGGTCACCAGCGCCAGCAAAAGCGTCAGTATGGCGGTTATCCCTGTCACAGTTAATTCCTCATCATCGATCCGGGCCGGTCGGGGTGACGGCCTCCTGACTGCCGCTTGGTGCGGCAGCCAAAGATTGCCATAAAAAACGCCTGTCCCGCCAGCCGACTTAAGGAATTATCTTGCGACGGCGGAATTCGTCAAACAGCGCGAACAGCATCGCTTCGGTTTCGACAAATTGATGGAAGCCAAAACGGCGTGCCTTACTGCCATCGGCAAACATGTCGTAATCCCACGAGAAAACAAAATCGGCAAAACGCCAACTCGCCACCGCACGGTAATCCGTTTCGACTAAATGATGCTGTTGCGCCAACGCCTGCCACAGCTCACTTTTATCCGCCATCACCGACTCCAGCGGCATCGGCAACGGCGGCGCCACTTCCAGATCAAAATAGCCGGCAATTTTCGGCCACAGCTCACTCCAGCGGAACAGGTCACCGTTATTGATGTTAAATGCCTGATTAGCCGCCGCCGGCTCCGTAGCCGCCCACAGGGTAGCTCGCGCCAGCAACCCGGCATCGGTCATTTCCAGCAGGCTGTGGTAAGCCCCTGGTTTGCCGGGAAAACGCAATGGCAGCCCCAGCGCCTTGCTGATCGAGGCATAAACCGCCAGGGTCAGCGCCAGATTCATCGGGTTGCCAAGCGAGAAACCGCCGACGACGCTGGGGCGAATGGCGCTCCAGTGCCAGTTCTTCCCCTGCTGGCGCTGTTCAAGATAGCTTTGCTGCTCCAGATTAAACTCCGGCGGCATATGCCCGGCATCACTCTCACGCGCCGGGGTTTTGAACGGCCCTAAATGGGCGCCATACACTTTATAGCCTTGCATCAGGCTAATGTGCTCCAGGCCATGCGCCACCGGTTCCAACGCCTCCACCACATTGCTTAGCATCGCCAGGTTTGGCGCCACCAGCCCCGCCCAATCCGGCGCATCCTGATAGGCTGCGAAGAAAATGTGGCTGACCTGGGTCAGCGGGCGCAAGGCATCAGCCGTTGCCTGTGCATCCAACAGATCGACCGCCAGATAACGCACCTGCGGCCGGTCAACGCCTCCGCGCCGCGACAGGCCAATCACCTGCCAACCCTGTTGTTCCAGCTCTTCAATCAGCTTGCCGCCAATAACGCCGTTAGCGCCGACCACCAGCGCCAGTTTGTCGTTTTGCATGTTATGTCTCCGCTTCAGTATCTATTGAGACTTTCACTATGATTTATTAGTTAAGCTTGCGGTAGATGAGGTTTATTACTATCACTTATAAGTAAAATCTATAGATGGAGCGCCGATGGACAAGCTAAACGCCATGCAGACTTTTGTTCGGGTAGCCGAGTTGGGCAGCCTGTCGGCCGCCGCTCGCGATCTGGGCCTGACACAACCGGCAGTCAGCCAACAGATCGCCAGCCTGGAACAACAGCTGCGCGCCCAATTGCTGTTTCGCAGCACTCGCGCCGTAACGCTGACCGATGCCGGTGCGGGCTATTACCGACAAATCAAACCGATTCTGGCGGCGGTGGGTGAAGCGGAAGAAGTGCTACATGGCCAAAACCTGCGGCTGCAGGGTTCGTTACGCATCCATGCACCAACAGGTTTCGGCCAACAACACCTGACGCCGCTGGCGATCGCCTTTCAGCAACAGCATCCGCAACTGAACATCGAACTGCTGCTGGACGATCGTCGGGCGGATGTGATCGGTGAAGGCATCGATGTAGCGATCCGCTTTGGCGAACTGAGTTCACCTGGCACGGTGGCGCGACGACTGGGAGAGTTACAACGTATTCTGGTGGCCTCACCGGCTTACCTGGCAGCCCAGGGTGAACCGCAAACGCTGGCAGAGCTGGCAACCCATCCGCACATCCGTTACAGCGGCCTGAGCGACGCAGACACGCTGACGTTAATCGGCCCTCATGGCCCCGAGATGGTGGAGCTGCGTCCGGTATTCCGTGCTAACAACACTTTTTCATTGCTGGCGGCGATTGAGTCGGGGCTGGGTATTGGCGGCGCACAGCGGCCGTTGATCGGTCGGCAATTGGCGAGTGGCGCGTTGGTGCCTATTTTGCCGGCCTGGCGTTATCCGCCGATGGCGCTGCATGCGGTGTATCCCGCGGCGCGCTTTATTCCCGGCAAAGTGCGGGCCTGGGTGGAGTATTTGCTGACGGCATTGGGGAACATTGAAGGCATGACGTTAAACTATGCCCCCGACCAGGCGCCGGAGGCATAAACATTATTTGAACAGTTTACCGACCATATCGCCCAGTTCATTGCTGTCCTGCTGCACTTCGCCATTTGGCGATGCGGCGTCAGCGACCGTTGGCAGGAACTGCGCAATAGTGGCGGATGCCTGAGCCGGATCGACGCCCAGCTTTTCGGCCAGCTGATTGATGGCATCGCTGCCCAGCGCCTGCTGCACGTGATCGCCGTTGATCTGCTGGTTTTCACCGTTGCCCAGCCATGAACCGACCACATCGCCGAATTGCCCCTGACGGAACTTGTCCAGAATCGCCTGCAGGCCGCCCTGTTGCTCGACCCATTGCATGATGGCGACGTAATCGATGCCTTTACCGCCGTTGGCACCGCCGAGAATATTGCCCAATACGCTATCAAAAAGACCCATGGTAATCCCCTTCCAGCCGTCGGCTCAGGCCGCTCGACCCTTGTGATTTAACGAAAAAAGGGCCGCCGCAGCGACCCTGTTGATCAGCATCTGATTAGCTTCTGATCTTTCTGTAGACAAAAAGCACCACCAGGGCACCGATGACTGCGACAACAAAGCTGCCCAGATTGAAGCCATCCACACGACCCATACCGAAGAAGGTACTGATATAGCCGCCGACAACTGCACCGATAATCCCCAGAATGACGGTCACGATAAAGCCACCACCGTCTTTGCCCGGCATGATCCATTTAGCCAAGATACCGGCGATTAACCCAAAAATGATCCAGGAAATAATGCCCATTTTTACTCTCCCTATTACTTTTTGCCTTAAGAAACCCTATCACCAGACCCACGACGGCGCCTGCTCGATACTTTCACACCTGCCCCTTCCCTTAACGGCAGAACGATACAGGGTAAATCACGATAAACACGCGTCTTCACACAATTACTATAGTCAAATATCAGCAGTTTACCCATTTCCGTCCGTCTGAATTTTACTGTACGAAAATCAGCCGAATTCATCTCGCTGTCATTTATAAAGGCTATAACGACAGGCGAGACTTCAAGCCGGAGACAGACCATGACCAACACGCCGTTTCTGCTGATACTGGCTGCAATCTATGCCCTGGCTGCCGCCTGGGATGGCTCAGCCACCCTGCTGCTGATGTAATGTTACACATCCTTTGTCACTTTTTTGGCGGTTTTAATTGTGTCTTGTTTTTACAGAAATTTAATTGCCTGAAAGCCAATAATAAATAGCATCTCACTTAGATAAAAATCCCATTGGCCACCAGGCCTCAGGTTTCGCAAAACGGCTTGATTAACTGGCTGAACCACTCGGAAAAGGCGGTTAAACGCGCCGAACGCTGACGACGATGGGGATAAAGCAAAGCCATGCTCATTGCCGATGGCCGGGCCTGCGGCAAGATCTCGCACAGGCTGCCGTTATCCAGGTAGTGTTGAACATCAAAACGCGGTATCTGCATCATTCCCAACCCCACCAGGCAACAGCCGATGTAGTTTTCCACATTGTTCACCGTCACCCGACTAGGCAACGTTTTCTCAAAATGCTGTCCATCCTGCTGCCACTGCCAGCTATCCGCCCCTGCCAGGGTCGGCTGCGCATAGCCCACCACCCAGTGATCTTCCAATTGGGCAGGATGCTCCGGGGTCCCGTAGCGCTGCAAATAATCCGGACTGGCACAGTTAATCATACTCAGGCGGCCCAGCGGCTGGCTGACCAAGCTGCTGTCGCTGAGGTTGCCGACGCGCACCACGCAATCGATCCCTTCCTGGATCAGATCGACTGAACGGTCGCTGGCGCTGAGAAACAGTTGGATTTCGGGATACTGCAGAAAAAAGTCCGGCAGCGCCGGCACGATCATTCTCCGGGCGATACGGCTGGGGACATCGACCGTCAAACGCCCCCCGATCGGGCCGTTCTGCCGGTGAAACAGACTTTCCAATGCCTGCACGTCAAACAGCAGGCTGCGTGCCTTTTCGAGCAACAGTTCACCATCGCTGGTCAGTTGTACCCGGCGAGTGGTGCGATGAAACAGGCGAGTGCCCATTTCATGTTCCAATTGCTGTATCGCGGCCGAAACCGTGGTTTTTGGCATCAGCAGGATCTGCGAAGCCCGGATAAAACTGCCCACTTCGGCCACCTGGATAAAGACCCGCAATCTCCCTATTTTATCCACCGGCAGTGCATCCTGTTAAACAGGCTGCGGCATCGGCCGCAGCAAAATTGATATTAACGGGTAGTATAGCCACCGTTGGCAAACAGCGTCTGCCCGGTGATCCACCAGCCGTCGGTGACCAGAAATTTGACGATCGGCGCGATGTCCTCAATGTCGGTCAGGCCGGTTTTCGAGAACTTGCTCAGCGCCGCGGCGCTGCTGTGATATTCCACCGCCTCTTTGCTTTCCTGCCCGTAGAAGAACGGCGTATCCATTGGGCCGGGGCCGATGGCGTTCACGCTGATGCCCCGCTCGCCAAACTCTTTGGACGCGGCACGGGTAAAGTGCTCCACCGGTGCCTTGCTGCCCGGATAGACGGCATAAAACGGCGTATAAGCCGCCAGCAGTGAGCTGACGATGGACACAATGCGACCGTTGTCGGCCAAATGCTTGCCCGCCTGCTGGATAAAGAAGAAAGCCGCCTTGGAATTGATGTCAAAACTGCTGTCGTAATCCGCTTCGGTCACCTCGGCAATCGGTTTTTTGATTACCAAACCGGCGGTATTAACGGCAATATCCACTTTGCCGAATGCCTTGATAGCCTGCTCAAACAGCTGCGCCACGTTAGCCGGTTTAGTCAGATCGCCCTGCACCGTTATCGCCTGTGCGCCCGCCGCTTTAACCGCCTTCAGCGTTTCCTCCGCTGCCGCCCGGGTCGCATCGCTATTGTAATGCACGACTATCGCTGCTGCACCGCCGGCCGCCAGATCGCGCGCTACCAGGCCACCCAGGTTCTTCGCACCGCCAGCGATCAACACCACTTTTCCATTCAAAGATTGTTTGCTCATTACAGTGACTCCGTTAGTGAAGGTTGTAACGAGTATAGGAACTGTGACCGCTCAGATAATCTGTCTAAACCGGGATGAACCATCCCGGTTTTTCGGTCAATACTGCTGGGCGGGCGAAAAATCCCCACAGCGTGATCGGCAGCCAGGCATTCAGCGGAAATCGCACTACACTTGTAAGTTTCCAACAGCAATAGTCGCAATTAGAAACTATTGTTTCCCGCCCGCCGTAGGCCGCTAAACGCCCAGACGGGCCATAACAGAGGTCAATGTCATGGTGATTCAACCCTACTTATTCTTTAACGGTAACTGTGAACAGGCGGTGAACTTCTACGTGCAGCAGTTGGGTGCCACGCTTGAAATGATGATGCGTTACAAAGAGATGCCCGAGGAAGCCAAACAGGGCAACCCTCAAGACGTCAATCCGGAGTCCATCATGCATGCCCGGCTGCTGATCGGTGAAACCGCGCTGATGGCCTCGGATGGCTGCCCGCAGGAGGGTGCCGACGCATCACACAAAGGATTTGCCCTGTCGCTCAACCCGAGTACCGTGGATCAAGGCCGCGAACTGTTTGAAAAACTGTCGCAGGGCGGCCAGGTAACCATGCCTTATCAGTCCACCTTCTGGGCCAAAGGTTTTGGTATGCTGACCGACCAGTTTGGCGTCAATTGGATGATTAACGTTGAATAGTGCTTCATCCCGCTGCGGTGTCCGCCTCTGATAGCGGGCATCGTGGTATCAACCATCAGTTGTAGTGATACCAGTCATAGGCCGCCATGGCGAACAGCACAAACAGCGCCGTCAGCAGCACCAGTCCCAAACGCCAGTAAGGCGACTTACGCTGCCGCCAGGCAAACAGGATCATTAACGCCAGTACTCCCAGCGTCACCGGGTAATAAACCACCAGCGTCAGCAAAGTAATAATGATGTAGTCAGACATGCAAGCGATCCCTGTATTCTCTCCGCAGGTTTAATGCGAAAGGTATAATCGGAGCCAATATATTCTTCCTCTGCCCTCAACAACTTATTCATTTTCGCCGTTTAAGGTGTAGTGGTCCAGGTGATTAGCGAATAAGATGTAGGATTGTTCTTACCTCGATTTAAAGATTGTACAGCAAGGGTGACATGACACAGCAGCAACTGCAGGATGCCGAACGGCCTCGCAACGGTAAAAACTCCCCGTTATTATTTCAGGCCGGCGTGTTTGTCGTCATCGTTGCCGTTACGCTGATCCTGTTTAACGCCTGGCAAATTTGGAATGCCCATCAGCGCGACTTGCAAAGTGCCGAGTATGAATCCGCCAATTTGGCCCGTTCGCTGGCGCAGCATGCCGATGACACCTTTATGCAGACCGACAGCACGCTGTCCGATCTGAGTGAACGCATTCAGGTTGACGGGCTGGCTAGCCCACAGCTATTACGATTGCAAAAAGTGATGCAAACACAGGTGGGTAACCTGCCACAACTGCACGGGCTGTTTGTTTACGATGCGCAAGGTAATTGGGTCGTCACTTCATCAGGCCGCTTTGTACAAAACGCCAACAATGCCGACCGGGAATATTTTAAATATCACCTCGAGCACAACAGCAATGCAGTTTATATCGGCAAGGTGGTGCGCAGCCGCTCTACCGGCGATTTGATCATTCCGGTATCACGCCGTTTCAACCACCCGGACGGCAGCTTTGCCGGGGTCGTGCTGGCCACATTGTATATCAATTATTTCCGCCAGTTTTACGATACCTTTGCGCTAAACAGCGATGCTTCACTCAATCTGCTATTGGCGGACGGCACCATTCTCTACCGTCGCCCTTATTCCCTGGCGGCCATCGGCAAGAATATTTCCGAGGGCGTGTTGTTCCGGGAAATATTGCCACATTCCGAATTTGGCAATGCCACCATTACCTCGCGCTACGACAAGGTAGAACGGATTTACGGCTATTCACGGGTTACCCGCTATCCACTGGTGATTGCCGCCGGGTTGTCGAAAAAAGACGTGCTGGCTGATTGGCGCAACGATTCCGGCCTGTTTGCCCTGGGTGGTGCCACCCTGCTGGCGATCCTGTTGGCGATGGGGATGGTGTTGATGCGTCAGATAAACCACAGCGTGCGCACCGAAGCCGAGCTGATGCGCACTCGCGATCAGCTCACCAGTATCAACCGCACCCTGGAAGAACTGGCCTTGCTGGACGGCCTGACCGGGCTGGCCAACCGCCGTCAGTTTGATATCGCCTTAAAGAATGAGCTGATGCGCGCCTCACGCAACTACCGTAGCGTGGCGCTGTTGATGTTGGATATTGACTACTTCAAGCAGTATAACGACATCTATGGCCACGTCGCCGGCGACCAGTGTCTGCAACAGATCGGACAAATGCTCAAGGGAATGGCCAGCCGCAGCAACGACATTATGGCCCGCTACGGCGGCGAAGAAATGGCGATCATCTTGCCGGATACCGACGCCCAGGGCGCACTGATTTTCGCCGAGCGCGTCATTGAAGCAGTGCGGGAGCTAAAAATACCTCATGATGGCAACCCACATGGCGTCATCACCATCAGCATAGGGATCTACGCCAAGGTGCCGCATATGTATAACGACACGCCGATGAGCTTTATCAATCAGGCGGACAGTGCACTGTACCAGGCGAAAGCCCAGGGCAAAAACCGCATTTACTCCGCTTGATCCGGTAGGCCGCCTTTAGCAAAAAGGCGGCCTCAGATAAAAAACCCAGGCCATCTAATGGTATTATCATGCCTAATTGATGCTTTTGATTAATTTCCAATAATAAACCTACTAATTCCGTTTAAATCTATTTTTACCCATTCGTGCGATTAGCATATCGTTTAATCTTTGTTTAGTACTTGGTGAATTTTAATAGTGTTACCATTATTAAACCCAGTTTATTAGCCATTAATACAATTCGGGAATAATTCCCGCGGGTTATATATTCCATTCAAATAAAAAACAATTATAAGAACCCTATATTGCAAGGAGATAGGATACATATGGATAGCCTTATGCCGGAACAGGCGTTGATGACATTGCCACAACGGCAGTGGGACAGCGCCCCTCTGCCTGCTGCCCTCACCGCCACCCTGGCGCTGGAGCAAGGAAAAGTCTTGTTTTTGCCCGAATTAAAATTTCCATTGTTAGCCGATGAAATAGCGTTATTGGATCCCGCACTGGTGGATATAAAACGTAAAAACATCAGCTACTGGCCAGAAAGCCAAAAATTATCTGGCGTAGCAATAGCGGCGCAACAGCCGCAGGTACAGGCGCTGCTGGAACGTTATTATCAGGCCTGCCGCCAGTTAATCGCCGGTTTACTGCCTCATTATCAGCAGACCTTGCATTCACCGGTTAACAGCCTGCGCCTGCACCCGGTTTCGGCCTGGCGTGCGGCCAGTTCGTGGCGTAAGGACGACAGTCGTTTGCACGTTGACGCCTTCCCGTCACGCCCCAATCAGGGTGAGCGTATCCTGCGTATTTTTACCAACATCAATCCGCACGGCGAGCATCGCCAATGGCGCGTCGGTGAACCCTTCCCCCAATTGGCACGGCGTTTTATACCGCGCCTGCCGCGCTATTCGCCCTTGGGCAGTTGGCTGCAGCATAAGGTCGGCATCACCAAACGCCGCCGCAGCCATTACGACCACCTGATGCTGCACCTGCACGATGCTATGAAAGCCGACCAAAACTACCAGCAGCAAGGCCCACAGCTGGCACTCGACCTGCCGCCGGGCAGCAGTTGGATCTGTTTTTCCGATCAGACGCCGCATGCAGCGATGGCCGGTCAGTTTATGTTGGAACAAACCTTCCTGCTGCCGGTCAGCGCGATGAAAAATCCACGGCAGTCACCGCTAAAAATGTTGGAAACGCTGCTGCGCAAACCCTTGATTTAATCCGCGGTAAGCAGCTGGGTTTCTCCCTGCTGCTGCGCCAGTTGATAATGCGTGACCAGGCTGTGGCGGCCAATCAGTTCGGCCAATTGTGGTGAATGACTGGTGATCCACAGTTGGCTGTATCGACTGGCTTCGGCGATCAACATTGCCAGCGCCGGCAGCAACTGCGGGTGCAGGCTGTTTTCCGGTTCGTTAAAGGCCATAAATGCCGGTGGCCGCGGGCTGAGCATCGCCACGGCCAGGCAGAGAAAACGTAGCGTACCGTCCGAAAGCTCGGCACTGTCCAAAGGACGTAAAATCCCGGCCCGGTGCATCAATAGCTGAAAACGCCCCTGCGGTGCCTGTATTTCAAACTCACAGTCCGGAAAGGCCTGCCCCAGGATCTCATGCAACAACTCCCCGTTGCCTATCTCGCAAACGGTTTCAAAAGCGGCGGCCAGATTGCTGCCGTCATGCGCCAGCACCGGCGCGCGGATGCCCACCTGCGGCGCACGCAGTGGCGAACCGGGCCAAACGGCAAACTCATGATAAAAACGCCACTGGCGCAGGTTTTCCCGCACCTGCGACACTTCAGGATACAGGTGGGGGTCAGCAAGCTGACCAAACACCGATTCCTCTGCATGCAGACTGGCGGGATAAGTCGTGCGTTCGCCCTGAATATTCGTCAGGAATGCGCTTTGATTGCGCCGCTCCAGCACCCGCGCCGACGGGCGACGACCATGGCCGGCTACCCACAGCGACTCCTCTTTGACCAGCGGGTCGAGTTGAAACAGACTGTCGGTAGGATCGGGGAACCCCAGTTGCAACTGATAATCGAAGTCCTCAAGGGTGGCAGACAGCAACATCCTCTTAGGATCACCCCGCCGATCGCCCGGGCGCAATCCTCCGGCCCACATCGCTTTCTGAATGCCGCCCTCCTCGGCCAACGCCGTAGACAAACGCCCGCATGCCGCCTCGTGGATCAGCCGTACCGCTTTATACAGGTTGGACTTGCCGCAGCCGTTCGGGCCGCTGATCACATTCAGGCGGCCCAATTGCAGTTGCAGGTTGCGGATAGAACGGAAGCCAGTTAGCTGGAGTTGTTGGATCGTCATAGGCTCAATTTTTTAGTCAACGGGATGGCGCATCTTAACATAGCTGCCATCCCCGCCGTCTTTAGCTTGCCGCCTCAAAATCCCCTTGCTGGCGGGCTACCAGCGTCAGAATGCTATACAACGCCACCGCCTGCTGATGTTGATTGAGCACCTGCACATCCCACACCACCACGCCATGCGGACGATCTTCAGCGGTTTTCTGCGGCTTGCGGATTTTCTTCTTGCAGGTCAGCCGTACCTGGATGGTATCGCCAATTTTCACCGGCTCGATAAAACGCAGGTTTTCCATGCCGTAGTTGGCAATCACCGGCCCCACACCCGGGTCGACAAACAAACCGGCGGCGGCAGACACCACAAAGTAGCCATGCGCTACCCGCTCGCCAAACAGGGATTCGGCGGCACCGATCTTGTCCATATGAGCATAAAAATGGTCACCGCTGAGGCAGGCAAAATTAACGATGTCGGCTTCGGTCACCGTACGGCGTGCGGTGAGCAGGCTTTCGCCCAGCCGCAGTTGTTCAAAGTATTTACGGAACGGATGAACCGGATCCTCAATCACCGTAGCCCCGCGTACCCACTCGCGGCCAATCGCCGCCAACATTGCCGGGCTGCCCTGGATCGCCGTGCGTTGCATGTAGTGTTTTACCGCCCGTAACCCACCCAGTTCCTCACCGCCTCCCGCTCGCCCTGGCCCGCCGTGCACCAGCATCGGTAACGGAGAACCGTGGCCGGTAGACTCCAGCGCCGCCTGTTGATCCAAAATCAGCATGCGACCATGGGCGCAGGCCGTCGCACGGATAAACTGCGTTGCCAGTGTTTCATCGGCGGTCACCAGCGATCCCGCCAGGCTGCCCTGGCCCATTAACGCCAGTTCGATCGCCTGTTCGGTGTGCTGATAAGGCATCAACGTCGCCACCGGGCCAAAGGCTTCGGTACCGTGCACCGCCTGATGGGTAAAGGGATCGGCGCAGTACAACAGGGTGGCCGGGTAAAATGCGCCGTTACTCGCATCTTCGCCCATCACCGTCAGTTTATCCGCCACGGCACCGCACAAGGGTTCACAGCCGTTATGCAGCAGAAAATCGACCTTTTGCTGTACGTCATTGCGCTGTTCGTGGCTGACCAGCGCCCCCATCCGCACCTGCTCCAGTTTAGGGTCGCCCACCGTAACGCCGGCCAGGCGCTGCAACAGCGCCTGCTGCACCTCTGCCACCCGCTTCGCCGGCACGATAATCCGCCGGATGGCGGTACATTTCTGCCCGGCCTTGGCGGTCATCTCGCGGCACACTTCTTTGATAAACAACGCAAACTCCGGCATCTGCGGCGTGACGTCTTCCCCCAGCACGCAGCAGTTGAGCGAATCGGCCTCCATGGTGAAGGCAATGGATTTTTCCAGCAGGCGCGGATGGGCCCGCAGCCGCTGACCGGTCTGCGCCGAGCCGGTAAAGGTCACCGCATCCTGATAATCGAGGTGATCGAACATATCGCCGATACCGCCACACACCAGTTGCAGCGCGCCCTCCGGCACCAAACCGCTGTCGATAATCAATTTGACCATTGCCTGCGTCAACTGCGCGGTGGCGGTTGCCGGTTTGATGATCGCCGGCATCCCCGCCAGCCAGGTCGGTGCCAGCTTTTCCAGCATCCCCCAGCAGGGGAAGTTAAAGGCATTGATATGCAGAGCCACGCCAGGGCGTGAGGTCAGCACATGGCGGGCGGCAAACTGCGACTGTTTGGACAGCGGGATCAGTTCGTCTTCCGGCCACAGGGTATCGTCCGGCATTTCACGGCCTGCCAGACCGGCATAGGCAAACAGCGTGGCTATACCGCCCTCAATGTCCACCCAGCCGTCACTGCGAGTCGCTCCGGTTTGGTAGGAAATGTCATACAGCGCTTCTTTATGAGCCAACAGGTGTTTGGCCACCGCCTTCATCATCTGTGCGCGCTGTTGGAAGGTCATCTGCGTCAGCGCCTTGCCACCCCGGCTGCGCGCATACTCCAGGCTGGCGGCCAGCGGCAGCCCATCGGAACAAACCTGATACAGCGGTTCGCCGGTAACGGCATGATGGATTTCGCGGGCAGTGCCCTGGCCGAACACCCAGCCGCCAGAAAGGTAACTGTGTAACTGCTGCATTTGCTCCTCCGGAATTCATAAATTTACACAACAATGATTAATTACGTATCAGGTATTGTCCAGTTTTCTCTTGGGCTGGATTTAACAAAAACAAAACATCACGACCAATAAGCTCGAAAAACAGGCTATTTCTCGTTGCCGTCAATTTTAAAATAACCATAAATAACAATAAAATAATAAAAACACCTGTGAGTAGCATCGCAAAACCACATAAATGTCGTTTGATCTTTTTGTTATCAGTTTGTAGCCTTATGGTTAGTTAACGTGATTCACATTTTTATATTTAATGTGAAAAATACGAATCACCAAGAGGCAAGCATGACAACTGACGCGCAATATCAGCAACACTTCGACGACAAGATTGCGGCGGATATCTCCATTGAGGCCAAAGACTGGATGCCGGATGCCTACCGCCAAAACCTGATCCGTCAGATTGGCCAGCATGCCCATTCCGAAGTGGTGGGCATGTTGCCGGAGGCCAACTGGCTGACGCGAGCGCCGACGCTGCGCCGCAAGGCGGTGTTACTGGCCAAGGTGCAAGACGAAGCCGGACACGGTCTGTATCTGTACAGCGCTGCCGAAACCCTGGGCTGCTCGCGCCAGGACATCTACCAGAAAATGCTCGACGGCAAGATGAAATACTCTTCGATCTTCAATTATCCGACGCTCAACTGGGCAGATATCGGGGTGATCGGCTGGCTGGTCGACGGCGCGGCTATCGTCAACCAGGTGGCGCTGTGCCGCGCTTCTTATGGCCCTTACGCCCGAGCGATGGTGAAAATTTGCAAGGAAGAGAGCTTCCACCAACGCCAGGGGTATGAGGCGGTGATGGCGATGGCCAAGGGTAGCGAACAGCAAAAAGCCATGCTGCAGGATGCGATTAATCGCTTCTGGTGGCCGGTGCTGATGATGTTCGGCCCAAGCGACACCGATTCACCCCACAGCGCGCAAAGCATGGCCTGGAAGATCAAGCGTCACAGCAACGACGAGCTGCGGCAGAAGTTTGTCGACAATACCGTGCCGCAGCTGGAGGCCCTGGGGATGAGCGCCCCGGATGCCGATTTGGTCTGGGATGAAGCCAGCGGCCACTATCGCTTTGGCGAAATCGACTGGAGTGAACTGCACGAGGTGATTAAAGGCCGCGGGCAATGCAACCACGAACGGCTGCAGGCCAAACGCCGCGCCTGGGACGAAGGTGCCTGGGTGCGTGAAGGCGCCCTGGCCCACGCGGCCAAAAACACCTCAACCGCCGCATAAGGAACCGATGATGACACACGTTGAATGGCCGCTGTATGAAGTGTTTATCCGCAGCAAACAAGGGCTGGCGCACCGTCACGTCGGCAGCCTGCACGCCGCCGACGACCAGATGGCGCTGGAAAACGCCCGCGATGCCTATACCCGCCGCAACGAAGGCTGCTCAATCTGGGTGGTGCAATCCAGCCACCTGATCGCCTCGCAGCCGGAAGATCGCGAAGCCTTTTTCGATCCGTCTGATGACAAGATCTACCGCCATCCGACGTTCTACACCATTCCCGACGGCATCAAGAACATGTAGGGGCGACCATGACCTTTAATAGCGATCCACTCATCACTTATGTTCTGCGTCAGGGCGATACGCCACTGATCCTCGCACAGCGGCTGTGCGGCTGGTGCGGCCACGCGCCGGAGCTGGAAATTGACCTGGCGCTGGCGAACATCGGCCTGGACCTGCTCGGTCAGGCACGCAACTTTCTCGGCTACGCCGCCGAGCTGGCCGGGCCGCAATACAGTGAAGATCGCCTGGCCTTCGGCCGTGACGAACGCGAGTTTCACAACCTGCTGCTGGCGGAACAGCCCAACGGTGGTTTCAACGATACGTTGGTGCGCCAGTTCCTGATTGATGTCTACCATGTGCAACTGCATCAGGCATTGAGCAGCAGCAGCGATGCACAGTTGGCTGCCATCGCCGCCAAGTCACTGAAAGAAGCCCATTACCACCTGCGTTTCAGCCGTGGCTGGATGATCCGCCTGGGTGACGGCAGCCCGCTCAGCCGGCAAAAAATTCAGCAGTCACTGGATAACCTGTGGCGTTTTACCGCCGAACTGTTCCACGCCGACGAGCTGGAGCTGCAGCTGGCGGAACAGGGCATCGCCGCCGATCCGCGCCAGCTCGAGGCGCCGTGGCTGGCAGGGGTGAGCGACACCTTGCAACAGGCCGGCCTGCAGTTACCGAGCGAACAGGCCTTCCGTCACGGTGGCAAACAGGGACGGCACAGCGAGCACCTCGGCCCGTTATTGGCGGAGATGCAATTTCTGCAACGCGCCTATCCCAACGCGAACTGGTAGGAGGCCGTCATGAACATTACCCGGCTGCAAGCCGCCGAAATCCCGCAAATCTGGCACTGCCTGCAACAGATCAGCGATCCGGAACTGCCGGTGCTGTCGATTACCGATCTGGGCATGGTGCGCGACGTAGTAGCCGACGGCGGCGGCTGGCGCATTACCTTCACGCCGACCTATTCCGGCTGCCCCGCCACCGAGTTCCTGCTCGAAGCGATCGAACAGCAGTTGACTGCGGCCGGTTTCAGCCCGGTAAAAGTGGATATCCGCCTTAGTCCGGCCTGGACTACCGACTGGATGAATGCGGCTGCGCGTGAGCGGCTGCGGGAATATGGCGTCGCGCCGCCACAGGGCCATACCTGCGACAAACCCCAGGCGCACGGCCCGGTGCCCTGCCCGCGATGCGGCAGCACCCACAGCGAGAAAATCAGCGAATTCGGCTCCACCGCCTGTAAGGCGCTGTACCGCTG
>RCUM01000600.1_pt1 | contig 19459 bp, 20 predicted proteins | sample 2166141 | NCBI WGS metagenome assembly RCUM01 (sample SAMN09932756, study PRJNA488358) | compost metagenome | isolation source: compost soil in crotonic acid-enriched | place: Germany: Experimental Botanical Garden
GCCATATACCGCGAACTCTCGTTGATGCAGAGCCTCGATCCCCTTCAACGTATCCTTGACCTGCCCCAACCCCTGCTCCAGCATGTCCTTGCCCACGCCCATCGACTGGCTCGCCCCATTGAGCACTCCAGCAATCTCGCCGATGTGTTCCATCATGAAGTTGGCTTCTTCATGGGAGAGAATCGATAGCGACTCCCGCGCCCTCTCTGCCACCATGATCAGCTGGTTCTCCTCAAAGCTGCAGGCATAGCCACTACTCGGGCTGCCGAGGACAAAAATCTCGCCCGCCTTGAACCCTTCGGGAAAGGTCGGATTCAGGCGTTGCAGCAGCGAGACAGGCAGTAGGCTATTTGTTGCGCCCAGGCTTTGCAGCACCTGCTCGAATGACATGCTGCGCTGCACGATATGGAAACCCGGCTCCAATATTGCCATTGAGTCGCGTTCAAAAGCGCTGAAAGCCTGGGCTGGGGTCTGCTCCGGTGAGGAAGGCGAACTCCGGGTGGTAGGCGACGATGGCGCTGTCTGAGTTGCACGGCCACCCGCAGAGTGAACCGCAGACCTTGCAATGACCCGGTTATTGCCCTCTGGACAGCCACACTTGACCAGCGCCCCGTCTACCACAGCTGGTTTTCCTTCAATGTTGAAGAAAGGCAGTCCTTCAACGATTACACCGGGCTTCTTGCATTCCGGGCACTCTGTCGTGGTGTCCCCCAGGCGCAGAGCACGCTGGTCGTTCCCCCGATAATTGGTACTGCTGGATATGCAGACCGCCCCAGTGGTGGTGAGGTCTCCATCGAGTGCCTGTCCTTTGCCATGTATCGATATGCGTGTCATGAGCAACTCCCTGCATGAAAACCCCGACGCTATCACCGGCAAAACGGACAGAGACCGAGCGGCGGAAAATTCAGAATTGCCCTACAAAAACCTGGATCAACTGTCACTCCTGGCAAGACAGTCATTCCTTACTGAACCTATTTTTCAAAGCATTAAGTGACAGTAAAGTTATCTCCATCGACAGCACGGCAGCCCTCCCGGCCCGGGCTATTCAAGGAGAATCACCATGCTCACAGTCCGTAACGCCCAAGACCGCGGCCTGGCCTTCCATGGCTGGCTGAAGTCCTTCCACACCTTCTCGTTCGGCCACTACCGCAACCCGGACGAGCAAGGTTTCTCCGACCTGCTGGTGATCAACGACGACCGCGTCATCCCCGGCAAGGGCTTTGGCCAGCACCCGCACCGCGACATGGAGATTTTCTCCTACGTGCTGGAAGGCGCGCTGGAGCACAAGGACACCCTGGGCACCGGTTCGGTGATCCGCCCGGGCGATGTGCAGCTGATGAGCGCAGGCCATGGCGTGGCCCATAGCGAGTTCAACCACAGCCAGGCACAACCGGTGCACTTCCTGCAGATCTGGATCGTGCCGAACGTGCAAGGCGCCACGCCGCGTTACCAGCAACAGCATTTCAGTAACGAGGAAAAGCGCGGCAAGCTGCGCTTGATCATCTCGCCGGATGGCGCCGAGGGCTCGTTGCAGGTGCGGCAGAATGCGCGGGTGTATGCCGGTCTGTTCGACGGTGACGAGCGCGCCACGCTGACCTTGCCGGCAAACCGCCATGCCTATGTGCATGTGGCCCGGGGCAGCATTGAGCTCAATGGGCAGTTGCTGAATGAAGGGGATGGGGTGCGGGTGAGGCAGGAACAGCTGCTGGAGCTGGCTAACGGGGTAGCAGCCGAGGTGCTGGTGTTTGACCTGCGGCCGCATGAGTTGCCCGGTATGCCGTAAGGCAGGTCCGGCCTCCTCGCGGGGCAGGCTGCGCCAACTCTCATAATCTGCACATGACTCATTGATCTTGTGAGCGGGCTTGCCCGCGAACACCGGCGCAGCCGGTGCCAGGCACCGCGTTGGATGCTTCGCGGGCAAGCCCGCTGCCACTGCTGGCGAACTGAGTCCTCTCGGGTTCGGCACATCAGTCCAATCGCAGGTAGTCCACCAACCGCATCAGCATCGCGTCACACCCTCGCAACTGCTCGACACTGACGAACTCATCGGGCTTGTGCCCCTGTTCCATGCTTCCAGGGCCGCACACCACCGTGGGAATACCCGCCTGATCGAACAACCCCCCTTCGGTACCGAAGGCCACCGTGCCAAACGCACTCGACCCACTGAGCAAGGCCACCAGTTGCGCCGCCTCGCTGTCGGCCGCTGTCGCCAACCCCGGGTAGGCACTGAGCGGCTCAAGGCGGATGTCGCTGGCCGCGCTGACCTTGCGCATGCGCGGCAGCAGTTCTGCCTGGGCATAGCGTTGCAGCTGATCAGCCACGCCCTGGGCCTCGAAGCCCGGCAAGGCGCGCACCTCGAAATCGAACGCGCACTCCGCCGGCACGATGTTCAGCGCCCTGCCGCCGTTGATCACGCCGGTCTGCACCGTGGAAAACGGTGGGTCGAAGCGCTCATCGTGATGCTCCGGCCGCGCCAGCTGTTCGCCAATCTCGCCCAGCTTGCCGATCAGCCGCGCCGCATACTCGATGGCATTCACCCCAGAGGGCGCGTACGCCGAATGGCAGGCCGCACCTTGCACCTGACAGCGCATTGCCAACTTGCCCTTGTGCCCCAGCACCGGCTTGAGTTCGGTCGGCTCGCCGATCAAGCACAAGCGCGGCTTGCCGGGCCGTCGTTCGAGGGCCGCGAGCAGGGAACGCACGCCCAGGCAGCCGACCTCCTCGTCATAGGAGAACGCCAGGTGAACGGGCATCCGCAGCGGTTGCGCGAGAAACGCGGGCACCGCCGCCAGCACTGAGGCGATAAAGCCCTTCATGTCGGCCGTGCCACGGCCGTACAGACGCCCGTCGCGCTCGCTCAAGGCAAACGGCTCGACCGTCCACGCCTGACCGTCCACCGGCACCACGTCGGTATGCCCGGACAACACCACGCCGCCAACATCCTTGGGACCGATGGTGGCGAACAGGTTGGCTTTACTGCCTTCGGCGTTGTGCAACAGTTCGCAGTCCACGCCCAGCCCGTTCAGGTACTCACGGATGAAGCCAATCAACTCCAGGTTGGAGTCGCGGCTGACGGTGGCGAAGCCGATCAGCCGCGCCAGCAGGGTACGGCTGGTGAACTCACTCATCGCCCGGCACCCCGTAACTGGGCGCCGTGGTCGGGTTGAGCGCGCGGGTAACGTAGTCGTGCATCTGCGGTCGGTAGGCTTGCCAGAGGCCGTCGAGTGCAGCGATCGGATCGTCTTCGCTCCAGTCCACCCGCAGGTCGACCAGCGGCCAGGTCAACTCGCCGGCAATCTTCAAGGCCGCCGAATGCACCGGGCCCGCCTCGCCACCCGCGGCCATGGCCGCATGCATCGCGGCCAACAGGCGATCGGCAAGGTGGCCGCCCGTTTGCTCGAAGGCCTGGACCATGGCATTGATTACCTCAGGGGAGGACAGCAGGTTGCCCGCGGCGGCACACTGCTCGCCCGCTACCGCGTTGTGCACACCCAAGGCCTGCTTGCCGGTGAACAGGGCAACCTGGCCATGGCTGTCGATCACGGTGACCTGGCGATACTCGCTCCAACCGTTGGCACTGAGCACCCGATCCAGCGCTGCGGCAGGCGACAGCTGGCCGTGTTCAAGGGCATCGAGGATCTGCGGGCCGAGTGCCGGCAAGGTGATGTTCTGGGTAGCGACGGCCCCCACGCCTGCACGGACCCACGGGCAGCGAGCGCCTACGGCAATGCTCGACGAACTGATGGCGATACCGACCTGGCCGGTTTCCCGGCAGCGTCCGATGATAGAGAAGGTCATGTCTTGGCTCCTGGTGTTCGGTCTGATTGACAGCATTCTGGGCAGAAGCTCGCAGGGCGCGAAACGACCTTTTTCCTAGGGCTTGAAGAGGAAAAAACTAAGGCCGCGAACGCACCGTCGCCCGCCTTCGAAACCCACCAAAAACCACGCTCAAGCCCTTGCAAACCAAGGCCTTCGCCGTTTTATTGGCAAGCACTAGCTAAATACTATTTTCGCCATTCGTGCAGCGTCCCTAGTCTGGCTCCAGGCAACGGCGGTCGACCAAACCGACCTGACAAAAACCGCCTGACAAAGGGCTCGGACATGACACTGAACAACATCGAAATCGACACCCTCGTGGTGGGCGCTGGCCAGGCCGGCGTGGCCATGAGCGAACACTTGAGCAAACTCGGCGTACCGCACCTGGTACTGGAGCGCAACCGCATCGCAGAAGCCTGGCGCAGCGGGCGCTGGGACTCGCTGGTCGCCAACGGCCCGGTCTGGCACGACCGCTTCCCTGGGCTTGAATTCAACCTCGATGCCGACGCCTTTGCCGGCAAGGAGCAGGTGGCCGACTACTTCGAGCAATACGTGCGCAAATACAACCTGCCGGTGCGCACCGGGGTCGAAGTCAAGCGCGTGGTGCGCAACAGCGACCGCCCCGGCTTCACCATCGACACCAACCAGGGCGTGATCCGCGCCAACCGCGTGGTCGCCGCCACCGGCCCGTTCCAGCGCCCGGTGATCCCGGCCATCGCGCCACAGGATGAGCGCCTGCACCAGATCCATTCCGCTGCCTACTACAACCCCGAGCAACTGCCCGCCGGTGCTGTGCTGGTGGTCGGCGCTGGGTCCTCCGGTGTCCAGATCGCCGAAGAACTGATGCGCGCCGGGCGCCAGGTGTACCTGTCGGTCGGTGCCCACGACCGCCCGCCACGGGCCTACCGCAACCGCGACTTCTGCTGGTGGCTGGGCGTGCTGGGTGAGTGGGACGCAGAAATCGCCAAGCCCGGCCGTGAGCACGTGACCATTGCCGTGAGCGGTGCCCGCGGCGGCCACACCGTGGACTTCCGCGCCCTCGCCCACCAGGGCATGACCCTGGTCGGCCTGACCCAGTCGTTCGAGAACGGCGTGGCGCGCTTCCAGGACAACCTGGTCGAGAACATCAACCGCGGCGACGAAAACTACCTGGCCCTGCTGGATGCCGCCGATGCCTACATCGAACGCAACGGCCTGGACCTGCCGGAAGAGCCCGAAGCCCGCCAGCGCCTGGCCGACCCGGAGTGCATGCGCAACCCGCTGCAGCAGCTGGACCTGGCCAAGGCCGGCGTCAGCAGCATCATCTGGGCCACCGGTTACGGCGTGGACTTCAGCTGGCTGCAGGTAGACACCTTCGATGCCAACGGCAAGCCCCAGCACCAGCGCGGCGTGGCCCGCGAACCTGGCGTGTACTTCCTTGGCCTGCCGTGGCTGTCGCGCCGTGGTTCGTCGTTCATCTGGGGCGTGTGGCACGACGCCAAGCACGTCGCCGGCCACATCGCCACGCAACGCACCTATACCGCCTACCGCGACCGCGAACAACGCGCAGCGGATGAGCAGCAACAACCCAAGATCAGCAACGTCAGCACCCTCGGAGCCCACTGATGCCTACCCATACTCGCATCCGCATGTTCAACACCAAGGTCACCTACCCCAACCAGACCCTGGACAACGACCTCTGCCAGGCCGTGCGCGCCGGCAACACCATCTACGTGCGCGGCCAGGTCGGCACCGATTTCGAGGGGCGCCTGGTCGGCCTGGGCGACCCCCAGGCCCAGGCCGAGCAGGCGATGAAAAACGTCAAGCAACTGCTCGAAGAGGCCGGTTCCGACCTGTCGCACATCGTCAAGACCACCACCTACATCACCGACCCGCGCTTCCGTGAGCCGGTGTACAAGGAGGTCGGCAAGTGGCTCAAGGGCGTGTTCCCGATTTCCACCGGGCTGGTGGTGGCGGGGCTGGCCCAGGCTGAATGGCTGATGGAAATCGACGTGATTGCCGTGGTGCCGGACGCACCGTAACCACTGAGTGCATCCGCGCGGGCCAGGCCCGTTTCCGCAGCAGCCTGGGGGAACGGGCCTGGCCCGCAATGCGTTCAGAACCTGGCCATTTCTTCCCGGCAGAACTCGACGAACAATTGCGCCGGTTTGGTCAACTGCACCCGCTTCAACCGTGCCGCCGCCAGCCCCGACAACGCCACCGGTTCGGCGATGTCGAGCGTGACCAAGCGTTGCCCGTCGTAGGTGAATTCCGAATGCGGGCGGGTCACCAGCAGCGAAAAACCGAACCCCTGCCCGACCATCCCCCGCACCATCTCGATCGACGGCGAACTGAAGACGATGTTCGGCGTCAGGCCGATCTCGTTGAACAGGCTGACGAAGTAGGTTCGGCTGGGCGCCACGTCCAGCAGGATCATCGGTTCCGGGCACAGGTCACGCAGCGACACCTGCGCCTGCCCGGCGAATCGATGCGTCTCGGGCAGCAGCACGTAGGGTTTTTGCGGCGGCATCAGCGGCTCGGTTTCGATGGTGCCGTCCAGGTCGTGGTCATACAGGAACGCCAGGTCGAACGTGCCTGCCGTCAGGCCCTGGATCAGCTCCTGCTGCTCACCGTCGCGCAGGCGGATGTCGACACCCGGATAACGCGCGCGAAACCCCGCAATCAGCCGGGGCAGGTACAACGGTGCAACGGTTTCGAAACAGCCAATGTCGATCTGCCCGGCCACGGTATCGTTGTCGGCCAGGGCGTTCTGCTCGAACTCGTGGGTCATCTGCAGCAGCGATTTGGTCTTGGCGTAGAAGCGCTTGCCACTGGGTGTGAGCGAGACGCCCTGGGCGTGGTGGCGGATGAACAGCTGCACGCCGAAGCTCTCTTCCAGGCTCTTGATCGCCGTCGATATCGACGGCTGGGCGATGTACAGCTGGCGCGAAGCCTCGGCGACGCTGCCGGCCTCCACGGTGGTGACGAAATACTTGAGTTGTCGCAGGGTGTAGGCAGCCACAGGCACCTCTCTGGCGCTGGGGTCAGCGCGCCGGGATTTTCCTGCCACTTTACCCTGCCGCCTGACGGCTGGGCGGTTGGCCGATGAAGGATTTACCTATGGCTTGAGCAGGATTTTCCTGGCCTGGCGAATTCAGCGCGGCATCAATAGCTGAAATCATGCCCCAGTTGCCCTTGCATCCACGCCAGGAACCGCCGGACCCGCGGCAACTCCGCGTGCCCACGCGGAAACACCAGGTGATGAGCGCTGACCGGGCTGGCCTGCTCGGTGCCAAATACCGCGACCAACTGCCCACGGGCGACATAGTCCTGTGACAACAGCGAGCTCTCCAAGGCAAACCCGTAGCCATGGCTGGCGGCTTCCAGGCTCATGTACGAGCGATCGAAGCTCAGGGCAAAAGGTGCCTGCGGCAGCGACACCCCTTGCTGGGCGAACCACTGCGGCCATTGCACCAATGCAGCCTCCGACAAGATCAGGTTGTGCCCCAGCAAGTCGGCCGGCTGGTGAATCGGCTGACGCGCCAGCAACGCCGGCGAGGCCAGCACCGTGGCGCGCTCATGGCGGATGGTGCGCACCTCCAGGCTTGGCCAGTTGGGGTAGCCATGGCGAATGTCGACGTCGATCTGATGGCGACCGAAGTGCAGCGCTTCATACGAGCAGGACAGGTTGATCTGGATGTCGGGGTGGCTGCTGCGAAACAGCTCCAGCCGCGGCAGCAGCCAGAGCAGTCCGAAACTCGGCGCCGCATGCAAGCGCAGGCAATCGAAACCGACCGCGCTGCCGGCCCGCTCGGTGGCACTGGCCAGACTCTGCAGGAGGCCGGACACCTCGCGCAGGTACTGCTCGCCGGCAGGCGTGAGGGTCACGCCCTTGGCGGTACGCAGAAACAACGGACGCCCGATCAGCGCCTCCAGATTGGCGATTTGATGGCTCACCGCCGACGGCGTCAGGTTGAGTTGCTCGGCCGCCCGGGCAACATTGCCAAAGCGAGCGGCCTGCTCGAAGGCCTGAATTGCTTTCAGCGGCGGCAGTTGCAGAGGCTTCTTGCCTGGATCGTGGTTCATCAGTGTGCCTTGATGAAATGGGGCCTGCACGGCGACCCGCTACTTTGCCGCTTTGACGCGGCGCCGGCCAGTGCTGAATTTTTTTCAGCATAGGCTGAAAGGCACGGTGTTGCTCGGGCGCCGCCGTCCGACCAAGCTGTGGCCATCGGTTCTGCCTGGACCGCTCACCCTCAGCACCGCTGCTCACAACAACAATCATCCGGAGCACTTCCATGCTACTTCAAGGCAAGATTGCAATCGTCACCGGCGCCGCCTCCGCCCGCGGCATCGGCCGCGCCACTGCCCAGGTTTTCGCCGACCACGGCGCCAAGGTGGCCATTATCGACCTGGACCTCGACGCTGCCCGCAGCGCTGCCGAACAACTGGGCGAGGGTCATCTGGGCCTGGCCGCGAACGTTGCCGACGAGGCGCAGGTGCGCGATGCCGTGGCGCAGGTCCTGGCGCTCTTCGGACGCATCGATGTACTGGTCAACAACGCCGGCATCACGCAACCGGTCAAGACCCTGGAAATCACCGGCAAGGACTACGACCGCATTCTCGACGTCAACCTGCGTGGCACCCTGCTGATGTCCCAGGCGGTGATCCCGACCCTGCGCAGCCAGGGCGCGGGCAGCATCATCTGCATGTCGTCGGTGTCTGCCCAGCGCGGTGGCGGTATCTTCGGCGGCCCCCACTACAGTGCTGCAAAAGCCGCCGTGCTGGGCCTGGGCAAAGCCATGGCGCGCGAACTCGGGCCAGACAACGTGCGCGTCAACTCGATCACCCCCGGCCTGATCCATACCGACATCACCGGTGGCCTGATGCAGGACGAGCGCCGTCACGCCATCATCGATGGCATTCCCCTCGGCCGCCTGGGCGAGGCGCGCGATGTGGCCAACGCCGCGCTGTTCCTGGCCAGCGACCTGTCCAGCTACCTGACCGGGATCACCCTGGACGTCAACGGGGGTATGCTGATCCACTGATCGCAAGCCTGCAATGTTTCGCATCTGAGCCCCGTCTCGGCGGGGCAATCGATAACAACAAGAGATCAGATCGACATGACCACCCTCGCCTTCGACGCGGCCACCGCCGCGCGCAGCAACGCCTATCGCAAGACGGCCTGGCGGCTGATGCCGTTTCTCATGCTGTGCTACCTCTGCGCCTACCTGGACCGGGTCAACGTCGGCTTCGCCAAGCTGCAGATGATGGACGACCTGGCGTTGTCCGAAGCGGTCTACGGCCTGGGCGCCGGCATGTTCTTCATCGGTTACTTCCTGTGCGAAGTGCCGAGCAACATCATCCTGCACAAGGTCGGTGCGCGGCGCTGGATCGCCCGCATCATGATCACCTGGGGCATCATTTCGGCGCTGTTCGCGTTCGTCGACACGGCCTGGCAGTTCTATGTGCTGCGCTTCTGCCTGGGTGTTGCCGAAGCTGGCCTGGCGCCTGGCCTGCTGCTGTACCTGACCTACTGGTTTCCGTCATACCGACGGGCGAAGATGACCGCGCTGTGGTTCATCGCCATTCCGCTCTCGGGCATGGTCGGCGGTCCGCTTTCGGGCTGGATCATGGAGCGCTTTGCCGGTGTCCATGGCTGGGCCGGCTGGCAGTGGATGTTCCTCCTCGAAGCCATTCCCACGGTGCTGGTCGGGGTGCTGGTGCTCAGCTACCTGAAAGACGGCGTGCACCAGGCCCACTGGCTCAACGATGAAGAAAAGGCACTGATTCGCAAAGAGCTGGCCGAGGACGAGCAACACAAGGTGCAGCACGCTTCGGTCGGCGATTTCATTCGCGACCGCCGACTGTGGTTGCTGGCAGGCATCTACTTCTGCGTGGTCATGGGCCAGTATGCAATCACCTTCTGGCTGCCGACCCTGGTGCGCAATGCCGGTGTCGCTGAACCGCTGCACATCGGCCTGCTGACCAGCCTGCCCTACCTCTGCGCGATCGGCGCCATGCTGCTGGCCGGGCGCAGTGGCGACCGCCACCGCGAACGACGCTGGCACCTGGCGATTCCGATGCTGCTCGGGGCCTTGGGGCTGAGCCTGGCTGCCGTGTTCGCGGGTCAGCTGAGCCTGTCGATTGTCAGCCTGTGCCTGGCTGCGGCAGGCATCCTGTCTGCTTCGTCGCTGTTCTGGATGCTCCCCACCACGCTGCTCGGTGGCGTCTCGGCAGCCGCAGGCATCGCCGCAGTGAACAGCTTCGCCAACCTCGCCGGCTTCTGCTCGCCCTACCTGATCGGCTGGGTCACCACCACCCTGGGCAGCAATGCCATCGGCATGTACCTGATCACCGCAGTGCTGATCTTCGGTGCCCTGCTGGTGTTCCGCGTCCCGGCCAACCTGGTCAACCGTTAAGCGCTGAATCAAGCGTCAAGGAGTCTACACATGAACCCCGTACCCACTACCCCGGGTGCGCTGCCTCTGGCTGCGCGCGCCCACAACATCCGCCGCCATGCCCTGCGCATGGGCCAGGTCCAGGGCCAGGGCTACATCGGCCAGGCGCTGGGGGCTGCCGACCTGCTGGCAGTGGCCTACTTCCATGCGCTGCGCATGGACCCGAGCAACCCCGAATGGGAACAGCGCGACCGCTTCTACCTGTCCATCGGTCACTACGCGATCGCCCTGTACGCTGCGCTGATCGAGGCCGGTGTCATCCCTGAAGACGAGCTGGAAACCTACGGCAGTGACGACAGCCGGCTGCCGATGTCCGGCATGGCCGCCTACACCCCGGGCATGGAGATCACCGGTGGCTCGCTGGGCCAGGGCCTGGGGATTGCCGTGGGTGCCTGCCTGGGGCTCAAGCGCAAGGGTTCGTCCAGCTGGGTCTACAACCTGCTGTCGGACGGTGAGCTGAACGAAGGGTCGACCTGGGAGGCAGTGATGTCTGCCAGCCATTGGCGCCTGGACAACCTGATCGCCCTCGTCGACGTCAACAACCAGCAGGCCGACGGCCATTCCAGCGAAGTGCTGGCCTTCGAGCCGATCGTCGATCGCTGGCAGGCCTTTGGCTGGCATGTGCAGCGTGTCGATGGCAACGATCTCGACGCCCTGGTCCAGGCCTTCGACCAGGCCCGCAACCATACGGGTGCGCAGCCTCGGGTGATCATCTGCGACACGCGCATGGGCAAGGGCGTGCCCTTCCTCGAAAACCGCGACAAGACCCATTTCATCCGCGTCGACGAAAACGAATGGGACCTCGCCCTGCAAGTACTGGACGCTGGGAGCCACGCATGAACAGCCAGACCGCAACGAAAAAACGCCTCACCACTTCGGCGATGATCGCCTCCATCGCCTCGGAAGGCCAGGCCACCCGCCTCGCCCCCTTCGGCCATGCGCTGGCAGCCTTGGCCGAGCAACGCCAGGACATCGTCGGGCTGAGCGCCGACCTGTCCAAGTACACCGACCTGCACATCTTCGCCAAGGCTCACCCAGAGCGTTTCTATCAGATGGGCATGGCCGAGCAGTTGCTGATGAGTGCCGCTGCCGGCATGGCCCGCGAGGGCATGACGCCCTTCGCCACGACCTACGCGGTGTTCGCCTCGCGGCGCGCCTATGACTTCATCTGCATGGCCATCGCCGAAGAGAACCTCAACGTCAAGATCGTCTGTGGCTTGCCTGGCCTGACCACCGGCTACGGGCCCAGCCACCAGGCCACCGACGACCTGGCGATCTTCCGCGCCATGCCCAACCTGATGATCGTCGACCCGTGCGATGCGCTGGAGATCGAACAGGCGGTGCCGGCGATTGCCGCACACCAGGGGCCGGTGTACATGCGCCTGCTGCGCGGCAACGTGCCGCTGGTGCTGGACCGCTACGACTACCAGTTCCAGCTGGGCAAGGCGCAAGTACTGCGTGGCGGGCGCGAGGTCCTGGTGATCGCCAGCGGGCTGATGACCATGCGTGCGCTGGAAGCGGCCGAGCAGTTGCACAAGGACGGCGTGGATGTATCGGTGCTGCACGTCCCCACCATCAAGCCACTGGACGAAGCCACGTTGTTGGCCGAGGCGCGCAAGCCGGGGCGGCTGGTGGTCACGGCTGAAAATCATTCGATCATCGGCGGTCTGGGTGAAGCCGTGGCGAGTGTGCTGCTGCGCAATGGCGTGACGCCCACCTTCCGCCAGATTGCCTTGCCCGATGCCTTCCTCGATGCGGGAGCGCTGCCGACCTTGCATGATCGGTATGGCATTTCGACCGAGGCCGTGGTGCGGCAGATCAAGGGATGGTTATGAGCTGATCGAGGGCGAGACCCTGAGGTTTGACTGCAAATCTCGGGGTCTTGCCGCTACCTCAAGGGGCTGGACTGATCACTACTCGATTGTCACGTTCATCACCACACAGTCATCGCCTAAGAGTTTGTGCCCTTCCTCGCACGGCATGCCCACTACAGGGGCCACGCCTCGTTTCTGTCGCGATTTCACCGGGAGAGCGGCCGCATCATCGGCAACGGTCTCTTCTTGACTGCGCGCGCCCTCATGCACATCAACGGGTGGCTGCGCCGACGTCTCTGCCCGCGCGGTCAAGACCATAGCCGAGGTGGCCAGCATTGCTATCAATATTGCTGTTTTCATCAACATGACTCCATGGTTTGCAGGAATGCGCGACAAACCCTAATACCTCACCCCTCAATGCCCCATCTGGAAGCACGAGCCATGGGCGCAGTTATCGTCAGTTCCGCTGGAGTGTTGAATCGGCAGTGCTGGTCAAATGAACCAGATCGGCTTTACTTGAAAATTACGACCTGGCCATTCGGAGTGCGTCCATGAAGATCGTTGTCACCAGCATTCTCGTCGACGACCAGGCCAAGGCCCTGGCCTTCTATCACTACGTGCTCGGCTTCGAGCCCAAGCATGACATCGCCATGGGCCGACACCGCTGGCTGACGCTCACCTCCCCCAACGACCCCAACGGCGTCGAGCTGTTGCTCGAACCCGATGTGCATCCCGCCGCCAAAAGCTACAAAGAAGCCCTCACCCACGATGGCATCCCTGCAACCTCGTTCGGCGTGCGTGACATCCAGGCCGAGTACACCCGGCTGTGCAAGGCGGGCGTGAGGTTCACCAAGCCGCCCACCGACCTTGGACCGGTGATCATCGCTGTGTTCGACGATACCTGCGGCAACCTGATCCAGATCGCCCAGAAACACTGAGCACCGTCAGTGCCTGACGGGCACCCGCAAGGTTGCCCGGAGCCCGTGCGGGGCAAGGTTTAGCAACTGCACGCTGCCTTGCAGACGGGCCATGATCGTGGCCACGATCGACAGCCCAAGCCCGGCACCGCTGGGCGCATCCTTGCTGTAGAAACGCTCGAAGACACGCTCCAGGTCTTGCGGGGCGATCCCCGGCCCTTCATCGTCCACATGGATTACCAGGGTCTGCCCTTCGCGCAGGAGCGTGATGCTCACGCGTGCGCCGACCGGCGAATGACCGACGGCATTGGTCACCAGGTTCTGTAGCGCAATGGCCAAGGCTGCGGCATCACTGACCAACCGGTAGTCACCGGCGGCGATGTCCAGCGAAGGTTCCTGGCCATGGGCGAGAATCCACGGCGTCAGTTCCGCCAAGGCCTCGGTCACCACATCGGCCAGGTCGGCCGGTTGCCAGTGGTGTTGGCCCAGGCGCGGTTCCAGACGCGCCAGCGTCAGCAACTGATTGACCACCCGGGTCAAGCGGTCGACCGCGGCGGTGAGGAAGGTCAGCGCCTTGTCGCGTTCGGCTTCACTGCTGGCCGCCAGCGCATTCTGTGCATGCAGGCGCAGGACCGCCAGCGGCGTGCGCATCTCATGGGCCGCGTCGGCGATGAAGCGGTGCTCACGGCGCAGCATCTCATCGACCTGCCCGAGCAAGCGGTTGATCGCTGCCTGCATCGGCTCCAACTCTTTGGGCAGCGGTACCAGTTGTAGCGGCTCAAGCGATTCGGCATGCCGCGCGCGGATGACCGTGGCCATGTTCTGCAAGGGCTTGAGCCCCCAGCCAATGGCGGCCCAGACCAGCAGCGCCAAGGCCAGGCTACCCAACAGGAACGGCATCAGGGTATGGCGCACGATACGGTCGATCAGGTCGAAGCGCACATCGTTGCGCTCACCGACCCAGATGACCCAGCGTTTTTCCGGCACCGGCAAGACGAAACTGCGCCAATGCTGCGCTTGCACGGTCACGTCGGCAAAGCCTGGCGCCCGCGGTGGCTGGCCCAGGTGGGGCGCACTGGGAGTATGTACCAGCAGCGTGCCGTCATCGGCCCAGACCTGAAATGCCAGTTTGCTCTCGTAAGGATGCCCGACCCGGTGCCGGCCAGCCTTGCTCAACGCCTCGTCGAAAGCCCGGTACAGCGCGTCGCGGCTTTGTTCCTGCACCGGCAGACTCATGATGCCTTGCAGCAGCCGGGCGTTCTGCGCAAGGTGCGCGTCATACACTTCGGTGATTTCGTGACGGCTGTCGTGATAGTTGTACAACGCCAGTAAACCGCTGCCGCCCAGCAGCAGGAGCATCACCCGCCACAGGGTGCGCTGGCGCAGCGACGTCATGCCTGGTCTTCCACCAGGTAACCGATTCCGCGCACGGTGCGGATCAGGCCGTTGAACAGCTTCTTGCGCAGCTGGTAGATGTTCACTTCCAGGGTGTTGCTCTCGGGTTCTTCGTCCCATCCGTACAACAGCTGGGTCAGGCGGTCGCGGGTGAACACCTTGCCCGGTTGCGCCAGCAGTTCGTGGAGCAGTACGTATTCCTTGGGGGTCAGCACCACCAGCTGGCCCTGGTATCGCACTTGCTGAGTGGCCGGATCGAGGCAGACACCCGCATGCTCGATCAACAGCTGGGCTCTTCCGGCACTGCGCCGCAGTAATGCCCTCAGCCGGGCCTTGAGTTCGTCGAGATCAAAGGGTTTCACCAGGTAGTCGTCGGCTCCGGCATCGAGGCCGGTGATACGGTCCTCGGTGGCGTCCCGAGCGGTGAGTATCAACACGGGCAGGCTGTTACCCCCGGCCCGAAGAAGCCTGAGCAGCTCGATACCGTCCAGACGCGGCAGGCCGAGGTCGAGGATGACCAGGTCGAAATCTTCATGGCGCAGCGCGTGCAAGGCGCTGGCGCCGTCCTGCAACCAGTCGAGGGTGTAGCCCTCGCGGCGCAGGCCGTCGCAGATCCCCTCGCCCAATGCCTCATCGTCTTCAGCCAGCAGCAGGCGCATGGTCAATCCTGTTTGTCCTTGATCGCCTTGAGTAAAGCATCGATTTCACCACGTCGGCCTTGGTCGGCAAGCGCTCGCCCAGGCCGGGCGGGGGCTTGCATGGCCTTGTGCAACGCGGCGGTGGCCTCCTCGTAGCGGTTCTGCCGGTACAGGTGATCGGCCCAGAAATAGTTGCTGTCGATGCCGTCGGGGTTGATCGCCAAGGCCTGACGCAGCATGGCTTCTGCCTTGTGCGAGTCACCAAAGCTCAGCGGCCAGCCCGGCACCTGATCGTACAATGCCCCCAGGCTGGTGTAGGCCGAACCTTGCAGCGCCTTGGGGTCCATCGCCAGGGCCTTCTCCAGGCTGGCGCGGGCGGCCTTGACCTTGCCCAGTGCGCCCAGCCCACCCGTGGCGCCCGCCCAGCTGCTGTTGACGATGCCGTCCCAGACCAGCGGTTCGGCAGAGCCTGGATGCTGATGAACCAACGACGCCGACTGCGCGGCCAGCGCCTCGAACGCGGCAGCCTGCTGCGATGGCGGCGTGCTGTAGCGGATCTGCGCCCAGCGCTGCTGAAGGGCATTGAGCTGCTCGGTGCCACTCGGGTCGAGGGCCCAGGTGAACGGTGCAACGGCCAACAGGCCGACCAGCATCAACCGCTTCATTTGTTCGACTCCTTGGTCTGCGTGGTGCTGTAGCGACGGATCAACGGCAGCTGTTTGCGCAACGCTCGGTCAACCAGACCGGGCAGCATGCCGTTCAGCCGCACGAAGAGTTTTTCCGGCCACCCCAGGTACAGCTCGTTGCGTTCGGCCTGCACCGCGTCGAGCACGGCACGGGCGACATCACGGGGGTCGTCGACCCCGACCTTGAGCGCCTGGTTCAGGGCGATGGCGGCGCTGCTGTTCATTGCCGTGCGGGTGGTCCGGGGCGCGGCATACAGCACGTTGACCGAGGTGTCGGCGAGTTCCCGGCGCAATGCCTCGGAAAACCCGCGCAAGGCGAACTTGCTGGCGCAATACGTGGCATAGCCGGGGTAGCCGATCGAGCCATAGATGGAACCGACGTTGACCACCAATGCGCTGGGCTGCTGACGCAACAGCGGCAGGCAAAGGCGCGTGAGCTGTACCGCAGCCTTGATATTGAGGTCGAAGAGTTCGTCGAGGGCCGCTTCGTCCAACTGTTCGATGAGGGCAAAGCGGTTGACGCCAGCGGCATTGACCAGCACGTTGAAACCACCCATGGCCCGGGCCGCCGCCAGCACTTGCTGGCGCCCCTCGGCACTGCGCAGGTCTGCCGCCTGCCAGCGCAACTGCCGGGGATAACGGTTCATCACGCTGGCCAACTTGCCCAGGTGCCGACTCACCGCCAGTACCCGCGCTCCGGCGGCGCACAGTTGATCGGCCAGTTCCAGGCCGATGCCGCCACTGGCGCCGGTCAGCACCACCACGCAATCAGGCAAGCGCATGCTGCACCTCGTGTTGCCCGACAGCGGGCAAGCCTTCGAACATCTCGGTGTACAAGCGGTACACCACCTTGGCGGCATGCACCACGGCCTGCTGATCTTCAGGCGCCTCGAGCCGGTCCATCAGCCCGCGATAGGTCGCCATGTGGTCCTGGTCGAGGGCACCGTGCGAGCTCAGGTAGCTGAAGGCTTTGTCCGGCAGGCCCAGGCTGCGTTGCAAGGTGCCGGCAGCCTGGGTGGCCAGGGCGATGCTGGTGCCCTCCAGGACATTGACCATGCCGAACAGCGCCACCGGATTGCCACGGGCGATCTGGTCGTAGAGAAACGCCACCATCAACTCGACAGGCAGCGCCGGTCGTGCGCTGACCACCTGTTGCGGGTCGCCAGCGCAGGCGGCGATGTCATCGAGAATCCAGCGCTCGTGGCCATACTCCTCGTCGATGTATTCGCACACTGCGCCGCGCAACCATTCGAGCCGAGCGGGCAGCCTGGCACCGCAGGCCATCATCAACGGTACGGTGTGGCGAACATGGTGATAGGCCTGGGTCAGGAAGGCCACATAGGCCTCGAGGCTGGCCTGGCCCGCCAGCGCCTCGCGAATCACCGGGACGCTGAACAGCGCAGCACGCTCCTTGGCGGTTTCCTGCTGCAGGGTTTCGAAGAACGACATGGCAAACCTCGTGGGTCAGTGGGTATCGGATAACAAGCGGTGATAGCGCTGCACGATCTGCTCGCGGCGTGGCCGGCCATTGCCGGTGAGGGTCTGCTGGCTGGCACTGAACGGTTCGGGCAGGCGCTGCCAGGCATGGACCTGGGCATAGTCCGGCAGGCCCGCGTTGACCTGGCGGACGCTTTGTTCAATGACTTCATCGGCCACCTGGGGATCGCGCGGCCAGAGCAGCGCCACGTTGCGCGGTCGGCCTTCGCCGTGCAGCAATGCCTGGGCGATCACTCCACCCTGGGTCAGCTCGGCCTCGACCCATTCCGGGTTGACGTTGCGCCCGAAGCTGGTGATGAACTGATGCTTCTTGCGCCCGGCCAGGTAGAGAAAACCGTCCTCGTCGATATGCCCCAGATCGCCCGTGGGCCACCATTGCCCGGTGAACGGCGGCTCGCCCAGGTAGCCGAGCAGGGCCGAACCCGCCACCAGCACTTCACCGTCCTCGGCGATGCGTACCTGCACATGGGGCAGTGCGCGCCCCACGCTGCCCTGGCGATACGCGGCTGGGCGATTGAGGCAGACCACCGAGGCGCACTCGGACAACCCATAGCCCTCGAACACCGCCAGCCCGACCGCCTCGGCCCGCGCCAGCAGGCTCGATGCGACCCGCGCACCGCCCACTGCGACGAAGCGCAAGGGGCCGACACGCATCAGGCCACGCTCGATGGCCGTGACCAGGCCGAGCAGCAACTGCGGCACCAGGATCAGGCTCTCGGCGCCGCTCAAGGCAATGGCGCCGAGCAGTCGCTTGAAGTCGACCTGGCTCGCGCCGCCGATGCCCAGCTGCGCCTGCGGATAAAGCACGACACTGGCCCCGGCCAACAGCGCCGCATAGACGCCGAGGTTCTCCAGCAACACCGCCAGCGGCAGCACTGCCAGGTACTTGCCCGGGGCCGTCGGCCGGCTGGCCGATTCCAGTTCGCGCGCTACCCGGAGCATGGCCTCGGCGCTCAGGCACACGCCCTTGGGCGTGCCGGTGCTGCCGGAGGTGTAGGTGATCTTGGCGGTGCCAACCGGCAAGTCGATGCCGTGTGCGGACGGGCGGCTCCAGCAGTGCTCGCCCGGGCGAAAACCACTGCAGCGCAGGTCCTCGGTGAAGGCATCATCGGCCACCGCCAGTACCGCCCCACTCTGCGCCAGGCAATGCCGGCGCTGGGCACTGCTGAAGAAAGCCGGCAACACCACACAGGGGCGCTCGGCAAACAGCGCGGCGAGGTCCCAGATCAGCGCGTCGGGGCCGTTCTCCAAGGCCAGGACCAAGGTTCCCGGCAACTGCTCGCGCAGCCAGGCCTGACGTTGCTCGACCGCGCTCAGCAACTGCTGGTAATCGAAGCGACCCTGACCCCCCAGCACCGCCGGTTGCCTGCCACGATGGCGCGCATGCAATTGCAGGATCTGCTGAAACAGCGACAGTTCATGCGGCATGACCAGCCTCCCGTAGCGGCACCGGCAGCCCCAGGCGGTCGAACACGCTGGCACGCGCCAGCACGGCATGGCCCTGCTCGATGTTGCCAAGGAAAACCTGCGGGTGCTGCGCGTAGTAACTGCCCCAGCTGCCATGCTCGTCCTGCAGCCGCGCTGGATCAGCCTGGGCCAGCGCGATCGGTGCCAGGCCCAGCCGGTGGAAACTGTTGACCAGCGTCGCGGCCCCGGTAAAAGCCACCCACTGCAGGCCACGGATCGCCAGTAGCCAAGTCACCGCGATGATCATGATCCGCGCGCTACCGGCGCTGAGTGACGCGAGGTTGCCGACCTCCACCACCTGTTCGCGGCTCACCGGGCTGTCCGCGTGGCGCGACACCACAGTCTCCAGCGGCTCGTCCAGGTAACGTTCCAGAAACAACGGGCCGCTGCTGGCCAGGCGCACCCCCGCCGCGGCGATCAGGCGGCCGTGACTGTCATGCAGGCCCAGCAGTTCGGGCAGGTAATGCTGGACATCGGCGCAATGGACCGTGGCGAAGCGTGCGTGGATGAACTGCTCCAGCTCGGTGCGCCCTGGGTCGTTGGGGCGTTGCCGGGTCAGATGAGCCTGGCGCTCGGCGTGGCCGCCGATAGCCAGCGGAAACACGGCGCCATGGTGTGGCTGGTTCATGATGATCCCCCTGGGCTCAAGCGTCCGGGGGAGTATCCAAGGCCAATCTGAAGGCAATCTGAAGAGCGCGCTCTTTCCGCCGTGGCGTAGCGCAGACAGCGCTGGCGTCATCCGCTACATTTTCACTTGTTCACCTGCGCACTCAACAAGGAATACAAATG
>RCUM01000603.1_pt1 | contig 19320 bp, 15 predicted proteins | sample 2166141 | NCBI WGS metagenome assembly RCUM01 (sample SAMN09932756, study PRJNA488358) | compost metagenome | isolation source: compost soil in crotonic acid-enriched | place: Germany: Experimental Botanical Garden
ACCGTATCCGTGAAGATGGGTCATACGAAGCCAACAAGGGTTGATGTGTGGCGCACGCGCCACTCCTACCGTATCCGTGAAGATGGGTCATACGAAGCCAACGAGGATTGAGATGTGGCGCATGCGCCACTCCTATCGTATCCGTGAAGTTGAACCTGGACGGTCAGTGCCGTGGCTACCGTATCCGTGAAGATGGAAATCTGGCGGCAGAGAACACCGATGTGTGGCGCATGCGCCACTCCTTCCATATCCGTGAAGTTGGATCAGTAGCAGGTGGAGAGCTCTGATGTGTGGCGCATGCGCCACTCCTACCGTATCCGTGAAGTTGAACCTGATGCGCTCAGCACCGCTGCTACCGTATCTGTGAAGATGGGCCAGTGGCAGGCCGAGACCCCTGATGTGTGGCGCACGCGCCACTCCTGCCGTATCAGTGAAGTTGATCCTTGGCGATCAGACTGCGGTTACATCACCCACAAAAGTGTGCCATATGAGGCCGCCTTTATAGTGTGTGGCGCACGCGCCATTACTCAAGAGCCATAAATACATATCCAGCCACGCTGTTCAATTACCAAAGGGCCTGCGTTTTAAATAAAGGGGGAGGGGGAGGGGAAAAACTGGTCTAAATGTGGCGTTTTCGCCACAATCAAATAAATGAGCACAATCCATGCACCTGTTGTTCGCAGGGCTTGCCACGACCAATAAATTTTCATCAGAGCGTACCTGGGCCTGTCAGCGCATAACAGGGGCTATCAGGGACTCCCAGTGCGTGCCAGGGGCTACCAGAGTGTGCCAGGGGCTACCAGAGCGTGCCAGGGGCTAACAGAGCGTGCCAGGGGCTAACAGAGCGTGCCAGGGGCTACCAGAACGTGCTAGGGGCTAACAGAACGTGCTAGGGGCAACCAGAGCACACCATGCCTCATCAGAGCCAATTATGCAGCATTGGGAGCACTAAAAATTGCAGAGATCTGCACCGTAACGATCTGCTCCCGCTCTGTCCTCTCTTACAAAAGATCCGTGTAATTGGTTGAGCAAAAGTTCATTTGCAAGAAATGAGGCTGACAGAATATACCGTCAATACAATCATTTGCAATAGAGATTCCTGCTGCCCATTAGCTCTTATCACTAAAGATCCTGCCTGATCCTTAAGATCTCTTTTAAGGATCAATGATCTAAAGCAGGATGCAATAACCAATTGAAATCAAAGGCAATTTATTTGTGCTTTAGTAGCGGATCATTTGTTTTTTGTGGATCTATAGAAGCAGATCATTTGCCAGAACAATAGATTAAGTAGCGGACGAATTGAGTAGTAGCGTGGCTTTAGTAGCCGATCATTTGACAAAAAAGTCCATATCAACATGATGCAAACATGTTATCCACAGTGTTGTTCACATATGAAATTTCATTTGTGTGATCAGCGTCACGCTTGTTTAGGTGGTGACAAAGCCAGAATTGAAGATCCTCTTCTGGTGACTGGTGACTGGTGACTGGTGACTGGTGACTGGTGACGGGTGACGGGTGACGGGTGACGGGTGACTTTCAATGCCGATGTCACCGAACAGGGGTGTCAGATAAATAATAAATAAATAAATAACATCAGGGGAGGGTAGCGCGAAATCAAAATGATTTCTCTTTGAATGGAAAAAAAGGTTGACAGAAGGGGAGCTGGCAAAAGACATGCTTATATTGGTTATCAATATATCACAAGCCATTAGAAAAAGAAAGCGCGGATCACTTGCTGTTATTGAATCTCATGCTTAAAAGATCGCTCTTGATCTTTAAGATCTTTCAAGATCTATAGATCTATAAAGCCAGCTCGTAACTCATTGATATGCATAAGAATAACCTGGTGCCTTAATATCGGATCATTTGAAATTTTACCCCTTACAAATACGGATCATTTGCTGCTATAGTAACGGAATGTTTGGAAAGTATGATTGATTCAGTAGCCGATCATTTGCATAGAAAGACGTAATGAACAGGATATTCACAACATATGAACAGCTTGTAAACAGAGTTATGAACATGGCGTTTTTTGAGAATTGTGATCTCGATCACTCCTTGTCATAGGTGCCAAGCCGCTGCCTGGCTGACTCAGAATGCTTTGTGGTGTGAAGATCGCTTTTGATAGGGGTAGGCAGCATTTTGTTGTGAGAATCAGTAGAAATTGACAAAAGCGTTTTGCGATGGATGTGCTGTTTTGCTTATCAAACGTAAAAATTTTTTCTATAATGAGAGATAGTCTGTTGTGTTTTTCATAGCATAGGTGTGGTGAGTATTGATGAACATAAAAAAACTTATTGCTCAAAAATACATTGAGGAAAAGTTTGGATTAAATGCTGATTTTGCCTTGCTTGGTAAAAATATTACTGTTTCTGATAGCTCGGTGTATGTTCTGGAGATGCTAGCAAAAAGTGCCAAAACAGATTTGCCTTCATTTATAGAAAATAGATGGAGCGAGTTTTCAGGCACAATTAAATTTCTTGATGAACAGTCAGAGCAAGAGATTAAAAAGCTTAGCCGAGAAAGCAGGTTTCATCTTGTAAAAAAAGATAGGGATTTCAATCCTCATCACGATGATGAGCCTGTTGTTATAGATAGCGGCGAGATTGTTAGGCCGTACCATGAAACTTTCAGAACAAAAGAAAGCACATTAATCCCAGGTAAATCAAGGACTGCCTTGCATCGAATGGGGATACCAAGTAAAGACATTGAAAGAATACCTTTTATATTTTCAACGGGCGTGTTCAGAAATGGTCGGCACCCAGATAGACCTGATGTATATGACGATAGGGTCATTCATCAGCTCCAATACCCAATAGATCGGGTTTTTAATGTATTTAGATTAAAGGGTGAGGCGCTTAACTCAGGTCTTGACCTATATAACTACATTTGTCTTTCATATCACCTTGGTAGAATGACAGAAAAAGAATATTATATCGCGCAAAATGATGATGTAATAATGGATTTCGAGGACTTCTATAGTCCAATTGATAGATCTTGCTGGCCGAATCCAGATGACTCAAACATCATTGATGCATCATTCTCAAAGCTGCAAGGTATTGTATTTAAGTTTTATCATAATGAAAAAGAGGCCAGCCTATTCAGAGAGCTGAAAGGAGGCCCAAACGACTTTCTCTTGGCTAATATTACAACGAAGATTAGGTATATTAAGGACAAGAGAACTATAATTTTTAATGCATCTCCACAGTTCAAGCACTTATATCAGTCATCCAGGACATATGAGATAAACAGAAAAACACTATCTCAATCAAAAGCATCTTTGGTTAAGCTCCTTATGATTTGGGCAGCCAGTCCGATGATCTTCTCTATAGACAAAGAAGGCTGGAAACTGGTTGATTTAAAGCCAATAAGCATTAAAGAGCTCCTTGATAAAATCAATCCAAAAGAAAAGTATACCAGTAGAGATATTGATATGCTTGGAAAAGCAATTCAAGAGCTTGAATTGAGCGGACTGATTTATTACGACATCAAGAAGAGAAACAAAAAAATAAAAAATGACGATAGCTTAACTTTGGCAAGCATGTTTTGCTTAATTAAGCACAGACTTGCAAATAAAGAGTCGTCATTTGACAAGGTTGAAAAATCAAAAATTTCACTGAGAAAAATAAAGTCAGAGAAGGTTTACACTCCGACCGGCAAAAAGCTAATTGAAATAAATTATCCGCAAGGACAAAAAGCCTATAAAGATGAATTCTATCTTGAATGGTATAAGGATAATCTTAATAATATAGATGACATATGTGATCATGTTAAAAGTGTATATAATGAGCATGGAGTTCAAGCTGCAAGACTTATTTTTGTTAAGGTGCATATGTCAAAGCTCAGAACATTTCATAGGTGTTTGAGTAAACATAATCATCCAGCTGCAAACATTTTTTCTGATATTTGTAATCAAAGCATGGCGCAGATTAGAAAGGATGCCAAAAGTATTAGCCCAGAACTTGACCTGGCAATTAATACTATACGGAAAATACCATTAAAGAAAACCAGGCAGGATCCAGTTGATTGGCTGAAAGCAAATCGAGAAAGGATCATAGATTCAAAAGATCTAATAAGCTCAATATTGAAGAGCGGGGGGTATGTTAATGCGATCAACAAAGCCTTCTACAAGGCAAGATTGATTGACCCAGTTAGAATGGCTGGAGATCATGATCTCGCTCTGTTCTTTAAAGATGCTTATGAAAAAGAGCCCCGTTAGGGGCTCATTTCTTTGTCATCGCTTTGTTTTTTGCAATATTCAGAAATGCTATTTACCCGCTTGGCATGTACTAACTCTTTGATTTTTATGCCTGAAAATCCTTTTTCAGCGAATTCTTTGCCACTGATTTTTGATGAAATTTGATATGCGCCTAAAATATAGTCAGACTGTCTATATTCGATATCTTCTTTATTCAACCGACCCTTTGAATCACTCTCGCACACATAAAGAAAGTCCACTAAATTTAAAGGATTTCTAAATGCATCAAGCTTCTCGAATAGAGATATGATTTTGCTTGGTCTCAATTCAAAAGCCTTATGGGCAAGGGTGTGGTACTCACATGCCAAAACAGCTAGATTTTTAGTTTTTGAAGGAACCTTGAGCCGATTGCTTAACTCTTTGACAAGAGAGACTCCTAGCGCTTCATGGTTGAAGTGCTGAGGCCACAATGACGGTTCAGTAACTGCCTTTCCCAAATCATGTGTTAGTGCTGCATACACAATATCAACGTCACCAAATGACCTGGCCGCATGATCTATCACCATCATGGTGTGAACCCCAGTATCAATCTCTGGATGGTGTAGGGCGGGCTGAGGAACGCCAAATAGAGCATTAACCTCTGGAAGAACATAACGTAGGCAGTCGCATTCTCGAAGTGTATTAAAGAATGCAGAAGGAGTACGCTCACAGAGAGCCCTTGATAACTCTTTCCAAACTCGTTCTGGAGTAATATGAGAAAGCTGATTCCCGATAGTCCTCATCAGCTCTACGGTCTCCTGGCTAACCACAAAGCCAAGGTGACTATATCGAGCCATGAAGCGGGCCACCCTTAAAATCCTCAGAGGGTCTTCTCCAAACGAATCGGAGACATGGCGCAGAATTCGATTATTAAGATCTCGAACACCATTGTAAGGGTCTATAATTTTTCCATTAGAGTCTAATGCGATTGCATTAATAGTTAAATCTCTCCTTTTAAGATCATCCTCAAGTGTAACCGAAGGATCATAGACTGATTCAAAATCAGTATGCTTCAACCCAGTTTTTCTTTCGGTTCTTGCCAATGCATATTCGTCCTTTGTTTGAGGATGAATAAAAACAGGGAAGTCTGCACCGACTCTTGTAAACCCCTTCATCAAAAGGTCTTCTGGAGTCCCTCCAACAACAACCCAATCAGAGTCCTGACTTGTAATTCCTAGCAGTTTATCTCTAACTGCTCCGCCAACTAAATAAATCTTCATCATCCAGCTCCTAAGCCACAAACTTCGCACAATCATTCATATCCAGATAATACTTTGCTATCAATAATGAGTCACTTCTTCCATATTTCACACCACCCATTTTACCGTGATAGTTAACATCAGGAAAATACTCTTTACATTTATTCATTATTCTTTCTTTGTGAGATGACTTATCTCCACCAGTTAGAGAAAAATTGCCTTGCCAGCACATTGGAGATAATAGGTTATAATCAATACCTATTGATTCAAGAACACCTTTGATGCAGCCAAAGGATTCACCGAAACTAAATGTTGATTTAACACCCTGACCAGAATGACTACTAACAAACTCAAGAGCACAGCGACATGGTGAACTGGTGTACTGGCTTAAAATATCAAATAATTTCTTCCCATCCACTACTTTTCTAGTATCTTGTTTTATTTTGGTTTGTTTTCTTAATGTAACGCCATCAACAAGATACTTTGGTTTTTTTTCAACTTTCTTTCTTTTAATTAGAAATCTTGTTGGTATATCATGAACACCTACAACAATCCCATTCTCATCAATAATAGCTACAGCACCCTCCAAACCAGGGTCTATTCCGATATAATACATAATCAATCCTTCTTTATTATTATTATAAAAAAGCACCCCGAAGGGTGCCTTTCATCAAGCTATTAAGCTGCCTTTTCTTCGCCTCTATAGATGGGTTTTTCCTTCCCGTCCACAACATCGCGAGTAATCAGTACGGACTCCACTCCACCAGTGGAGGGGACTTCGAACATGACATCCATCAAAATTGACTCGGTGATGGAGCGCAAGCCACGAGCACCTGTTTTTCGCTCATAGGCTTTCTCAGCGATAGCAAGAACAGCATCATCTGTGAACTCGATGCCAACCTTCTCCATCTCAAACAAAGCCTTGTATTGCTTAATCAGCGCGTTTTTGGGCTCAGTCATGATTCTTACCAATGCAGAAGCATCCATTTCATCCAGGCTAGTGATCACTGGCAGACGACCAGTAAACTCAGGTATCAGACCAAAGCGAACCAAGTCGGAAGGCTGGATTTCACGCATTGCAGCGCTAGTATTCTTTTCTTTTGCCGGATCTCGGATTTGGGCGGAGAAGCCGATACTGGTTTCAGTGCGCTGATTGACAATCTTTTCGATTCCAGCAAAAGCGCCGCCACAGATGAACAAGATGTTACGAGTATCAACAGCTATGGTAGCCTCATTTGGATTCTTTCTTTTGCCGGAAACGACCACGTTCGCAATGGTGCCCTCAATCAGCTTAAGAAGAGCTTGCTGAACACCTTCCCCAGAAACATCCCTGGTAATAGATGCAGACTCAGATTTGCGAGCAATCTTGTCAATTTCATCGATATAAATAATGCCTCTCTGAGCCTTCTCCACATCGCCATCACAATTTTTTAGAAGCTTGCTGACCACATTTTCGACATCTTCACCAACATATCCAGCTTCGGTCAGGGTTGTTGCATCTGCGATAGCAAACGGAACATCCATGATCTTTGCGAGTGTCTCAGCCAGGAGTGTCTTGCCAGACCCTGTTGGGCCTAACAGAAGAACGTTGCTCTTACTGATCTCGACATTGCCACCAACATCCTTGTTCCGGATCCGCTTATAGTGGTTATAAACCGCTACGGAAAGTGACTTTTTAGCATGTTCTTGCCCAATGACATGCTCGCAAAGCTTGTCAAAAATCTCTTTTGGCGTAAGCATCTGACCGAGAGAGTCCACCTCATTGTGAGAGGTCACTCCCTGATCTCGCACGATATCATTGCACATGTCGAGGCATTCATTACAAATATTGACATTGGGGCCAGCAATGATGGTTTTCACATCCAGCTTGTTTTTACCGCAGAATGAGCAGCACACAGACACTTTCAAATCGCCATTAGACATATGTTTACCTCTACTTGTTTTTCGTAATAATAGTTGATTTTTTAGTAATGTCAATTATAAAGCTCTAAAATAACTATTTAACAGCAGAGGATGAGCTGCACACATTATTATTCTGAATATTAAATTGCTACAACGTTGACCTTTTCCTTTACCTCTAGGCCATGGCTTTGATCAAGGTTCTTGCCAATCTCAATATCTACCACCAAAGGGATAAGTAGATCCATGGATTGTGACATTATTCGGCCAACAGCCTCTCTTATGGTTTTAACCTCATCTGGTGGTGAATCAATAACCAGCTCATCGTGAATTTGGAGCAGTAGCTTTGACTTCATCTTGTTTTCAAAGAGAAATTTATTGATATTGATCATTGCCAGCTTGATTATTTCAGCTGCGCTACCTTGCATTGGAGCATTCATTGCTGCCCGCTCCACAGACCGAACTCCTGACTGAGTGCTTGTATCAATGTTTTTATTCACATATATTTTTCTTCCACTAATAGTGGTGACATACCCATCGATTAATGCACTCTTCTTCAATCCTTCTAAGTATCGGCTTACACCAGGGTATTTTGAAAAATAAGCTGAAATAAAGCTATTTGCTTCATATCTACTGATCCCCAAATCCTCTGCCAGTCCCATTGCTGAAATGCCATAAATAATACCAAAGTTGATAGCTTTTGCTGATCGGCGCTGTGTAGGAGTGACCTGTTCAATAGGTATCCCAAAAACAGCAGAAGCTGTAGCTTGGTGGATGTCAGCACCAGCTTTAAACGCCTTTATTAATCCTTCATCACCAGAAAGATGAGCAAGAATTCTCAACTCAATCTGAGAGTAATCCGCAGATATAAGATAGTTGCCATTTGATGGAATGAAGGCCTGTCTAATTTTTCTTCCATTTTCGGTTTTTATTGGGATGTTTTGAAGATTTGGATCTCTTGATGACAGGCGCCCAGTGCCGGTCACAGTCTGGAAAAATGATGTATGAAGGCGCCCCGTTATTGGGCTTATTTTCTTCAAAAGACTATCAACATAAGATGACTTTAGCTTTGAGAGACTTCTATATTCTGTGATTAACGCAGGAGCCTCATGCAAAGAAGATATGGCCTTTAATGCGCCCTCTGATGTTGACGCTACACCTGCCGATGTCTTCATTGTGATAGGAAGAGATAGCTTGGTGTACAGTAAATTCGAAATTTGCTCTGGTGAATCTGGATTTAGAGCCTCCCCATTAAAATCTGAAAGAATGGTTCTGATCTCAGTCATCCTTCTCTCAAATCCTGCTCCAGCCTCAATAAGAAGATTCTTATTGATGAAAATACCATCATCTTCCATTTTTGCCAAAACTGGGATTAGTGGCAATTCATATTTGCGGTAATTATTGGCAACACCGTGATTTCTGCTTGCTGCCAGGTAAAAATGCTTATTTGCTTTTAAAATCATACATGCTTTTTCACAAACAAATAGCTCAGCATCTTTTGCTTCAAGATCCGTTATATCAGAAACCTTTTGCCCATCATTCCCACGAAACGAAGATAGCTTCCTGGATGAGACTCCCATTTTTTCCACTATCAATTCATCGTATGATGCAAAGCTATCCCTGGTGTTTAAGGTGTAGACTAGAGTATCTAGATCAGATGAGAATCCTCCAATCGTAATATCATGCAGAGATAGAGCCTTGAATAGATTTTTACTGTCGAATGAGACTTTCTTGACAGCACTAGATTCTAGCAAGTCCTTGGCCTTGGAAAAGAAAAACTCTTCATTGATGTCGCTATTTGAACCACCATTATGACTAAATGGTATGTAATAGCCATTATCATCTCTAGTTGAAATGCCTGCGCCTAAAAGAGAGTTTTCTTTATTTTTCTCAAAATATATTGAAAAGCTCTTACTAACCGAGAGTTCTGACAGGAGATCTGATAATTCGATGCTGTTTTTTATTGTTTTTGATGAAATAGCACCAATTTCAGAAATGCTATTTGCAAGGTACTGCTCTTTAATGTCATCTGGCAGCCACTCATACATCTCGCCCTTGATATAAAGAGGGTAAAGCTGCTCAACATTAATTTTCCTTCGCATTAAATCGGAGTCAGAAAAGGATAAGTTATTGATTCCATTATTCATTTTTGAGATAGATTCAAAAATCACAGACTTATTCTTAAAAAGCTCTGTGGCCGATGCCCCAAAAACAATGTCGCCTGATGATAATATTTTATCAACATCTCCAATTTCAGAAATCCACTTTATAGCGTTTCTGAAACCAACCTTAGGAACTTTTGGAATGTCATTATGCTCATCACCTACCATTGATAATAAAGATGGGATGTATTCTGGTATAACGCCCACTTTCTTTATGATATTGCTATTTGTAACAAGGTCACCAACAACAAGATTTTCTACAGAAAGAGAGTCTGAAACATAACGAGTCAGCAGTAGGTTTGAGGTTGATACAATTGTGCTTTTTGACTCAAGAATCCCCAGTTCTTTTAGTGAAATCATAAAGCTATTGGCATTTTCACAGGAAAATGTACGAAGTCCCATAGCCTCAGCGATAGCCATCGAGTCATTTAATGAACCAAGCACTTTCTCCCCCCACTTATTTAATGCATATTCTTTATTTGGGAATAAGACAATTGCCATATTTGGTTTATTAAATTTAATAGACGCCCTAAACAGACTGCAAATCAGCCTGGTTGCATCTCTTTCTGGCAGATTTTGAGCAACCACATGCTCAGCATAAGAGATAACATCAATAACATTAAGGACAGCTTGTTCAGTCATCATGGCACCAACATATTATGTTTTTTACGATTATATCATGCATGGATAATAATAATAAATGTTTTAAAAAACCAAACAGGGCTAAAAGCCCTGTTTGCAGTTCACCAGGTTTCTCCTTCACTCCGTGCCTGTTTCTTCAACGCAGCATGGAACCAAAGTCTCTAGTCCTGCTTTGTTGCAATGAGGAATCCCTCTGCTGGGATCTTGAGTAAAAGCATCAACATCGCTGTCAGTACCACTAAACTTATAGCCAGCTTGATCGTTTGCGGTGATACAGATTTCCTCGGAGGCTGGATTGCTTGTGTCTAGAGGGAAAATAACCTTGTTATCTCCAGGCTCCCAGCCGACAGGTAGTTGCTTTAGGTAGTTTTGAGTTATGAGATCTTGCAGCTGGAAATCTGCATTAACTTCATTCCCATCATTTTTGTACAATGTGATTGCAGAAGCAATCTGTCCTGCCTCTGTTCTATATCTAGCTGCATCTGCACTTATTTTATTGCCTGTAAAGGCGGCCCCACCATGATAAATACCTGCCATGGTTAAGACCACGATAATAGCAATGGCGATAATTGCAATAATTAAGTTAAACATATATGACCCTTTTATTTGTTTTTATAAGATATGAGTGCTTCTTTTTATTCCAGTGTCGAGCTATGTCTCAGATAAATTATTTTCTTCGTCTTGATATTAGCTTTATTTTTTCCCATGCAAGTTCTTTCTCTTTTTTAATGGGAAGATCAAAGCAGCGCCTGCGAGAAAGCTCAAATGGCTCTCCATTAGGATGGCAGCACAGAAACGTAATCTTATCAAAACAAGAAATGGCATCAGCTTGTTTGGATCTTAAAAAGACCCTGATAGCTGCTGGATGTTTTTTTTCGCCTTTTCCCATCTCAAAGACCAAAAACATACCGGCAGTTTTAGCAATCAAACTTACTGTGTACCACTTTACCTGCGTCATCAGATCAAAAATTCTTTCTGGAACACCAACATAGACCTCAGAACCAACAATTCTTGGCTCAAACAGGCTTGATGCGAAAGGGCTCAATACATATGTGTGCTGAACCTTTCCCTTAAATTTATCGGAAAAGTTCGATATTTCAAAGGATAACTCTATTAAGAGATCTCTTTCATCCTGAAATGTGGCCTTCATGCTAACACCTGTAATATTTTAACAGATAATAACTCACTGTTTTTTACAAGGCAATCATTTTGTTGCATAATCTTTAATCCATCGACCTTGAAGAGTCATTTAATATTTGATAAAATATCGAAAAACAATAGAGACACCATAATGTCTAAAGTTGCAACATCCCGTCTTCATGATGGCACCCGTGTCCAGGATGCCATTGACATGTTTCGGTCAATCATCTCCCTAAATGGGATGGATAAGTATACAGTCAAAGGGTGGGGGAGGGATATGACGATTCCTATCCTCGTAGACCCGCAGGCCTGGCTTGGCTTGTTTATGATAAAAAGCGATGAGATTTGCATCTCTTTACTCGGAAGCAGGATGTGGAACGTGGTCTATGTTGCTGACATGGAGTGCGTGGAAGGATTTCGTCCTGTTAACATGCAAGATGCAGATCCGAATGACATCGAAATTGACTCGTACCGACAATACGCTATTGCCGAAGATATGAATGTTGCGTATTCACTGCGTCATTTCATATGCAAAATGGCAATGATGAAGTGTTTGCGCATTGAAGGAACAGAAGTGTCTTCCATGCCTTATAAACGCCTCCTGTGCGAAAAAAGTTTTGAGCCAGGTGATATCTTGCCGATGCATGATCAGGGCTCGATTTTTGTTGGCCTACTTCACGATCTGACCAGAAAGATGGGAGAGGTTCACAGTAAGGAATTTAACAATACACCAACCATCGATGTGGCGCGAAGATAGGATTCAATATGAACAATAATTTTCAGAATAAAAAGGCTCAGTTGCCAGGCAAAAACAGAAGGTTGAATGCCAAGGACTCTGAGACTCAGATCAGAAGAAAGAAAATGGGTACATTCTTGCAGTCACTGCGTGAGGTGCATCCAATGATAGAGTCAGCAAAAAGAATGGCTCTGACGCATGGTGATTTTAGGATTCAGCTGGCTAGACTATTTCATCAGCAAAAGTCCGTTGTTTCAGTTCTCGCAGATTCATGGTCAATCTCCCCAGATGATCTTGCTGATGCCATCGTTTTTGCAAAACTATCTAGAGCATCTAGTAATATTCTTTCTTTGGGTCACAACGACTCAGAGGTGGATCTAACTAGGGTTAATGATATCGCCAATTTTCTTTCTGTTATGAATGGTGAGCGAAGAGAGCTTGGTGAATTAATTCAGGATAATACTGTCAGTAGTGATATTCTGGTAAATGTAAAGATTGTTTTGCTGTCAGGAGCAATTAGGCTCCAAAAGATTTTGACTGGTCTTGGGGTTGATTACGACACGTCTGTTGAGCATCTCAGGTGGTTTCATCAAGCATCAGTGGTTCTTGGCAAGGATATTGCTTTTAACTGGGATAAAGATTCTCAATTTAAAGATCGCGAGGTTTTATTCCAAGAGGTTATTGGATTCTGTGCGGACATGGTTATTGACTCTTGGCTTGATGCTGCCTCTAAGTCGATTCAGTTAAATGAAGACGCAATGAAATATCAGAACAGAAGTCGATCATGGCAAAAAACCAGAGCTTCAATAACTGAATTGAGCATGGGGTATGAGAAGTATAAGGAGATGTCTTTAGAGCAGGCTATTTCCTCCGTAGAGCAAATCCTGGAGAGAAAGTTGTCATCTTATAACCTGTCTCTTGTCCCTGATGATAAAAGATCAATTTTTGAAATTGGATTGGTTAGTGCAATTGATGCTATTGCAGCTAAGGCATGGTCAGATGCGGCAGCTAAAATCATTGCTAATCTTAAAAGCCTATCCAAAGAAGAGCTGCAAGAGTGGAGAAAGTCCGATGATGGACAAAGACCAATGCCTATAGAGAAGTTCACTATTGAACTTGATTTGTTGCTTTCTGCTGAAAAAAATCTAATTAAGCTTAGCAAACAACAAAATATAGATGCCGAGAAAATTTCCAAGCAAAAACTATCGGTGCTGTGGGGGCTCTCTGATGCTGTGTGCAGAGTAAAGACATCTAAATCAAATTAATGGAGGGCGTAATGAAAAGTAAATCTCTCTGCGGGGGTTATGGAGTGAGCCCAAAAAATGTTGTTGCGCCCATGATTTTGTTAGCATTTCTTGTGGCTCCATCATCTAGTCATGCTTTTATTCCAATGCCTAAAATCGACGTTGGCATGGTTGGCGCTAAGGTACTTGAAAATGCACAAAAGGTACTAAAAGGGAAAGAGGTGCAGGCCATTTATAAGGGCGCTATGGAGATGAAAAAGGAGATAGCGGCATTTGGTATTGAGAATGGCAATGCAACATCAGTAATTGAGATAACCGCAGAGCAACAAAGAAAGGAGGAAGTTTCTAAGCTAGAAGAGCTTAAATCCAGTCAACCAGGAATCAATTCCTGTGTCATACTTGCTTCGGTGGTAATTGCAAAAGAGGTTGATTGTACATCTTCATCTTTTGTAAAGGGCTCGGTCTCTAGGAATGTTGGTTTGGCGGCAGTCCCTGATGGTGCAGCAAACAATTCTGCTCTGAAACAGTTCAGGGATCGTATTTCCAGTAGCCTGGAAGAGTCCAGGCAGGTAGCTGGGGAGGCTATTTCTGGCGGCACTGTTAATCTTGGCGCTTTGGATAGTCAGGCAATGATTGATTCGCCCATAACGCCATTTTATCTGCTTACATCTGACAAAAATTATTATTCGCTAACTGGTGCTCAGAAAGAAAAAATGCAGGATTACATTCTTCTTGTGGCCCCACCATATACTGAGACTAAGCAAGAGAAAGAAATCACAGATCTTAATGACAAGACCGCTGTAAAAACAGCAATGAAACGAGCAATGATGAATGTTCCAAATATGGCCTTTAATGACATTTTATCATTGAGAGTTTCTTCTGATGATTCCTCTCCATCTAAATTATATAGTATGCATGATATGGCAAACTCATACTATTCGTTTGAAGATTTTGGAGCGCTGGATCAGAACAAGAGCCATGTTGACGTTGGAGCAACCTCAAATGGCGGAAGAATTGATTCCGTTGCAACCAGGATTTCTCTAGCAAAACTTGCTACCCCAGACTCCATATGGAGAACTGTTGCTGCGATGAAAGCTGTTAAGATTAACGCTATGCTGGAGTCTTATAAGATTGACATTAATAAAGAGATTTTAATGGCTACTATGTTGGCTAAAAAAATCAACATGATGTAAAATAATAACAATAACTATAAAAAGGAATTCATCGTGGCTGATCCAAAATATCACAAATATGAATATACCGACGAAGAGCTGACCGCCATTCATAAGGCTATGGATTATTATAGCTTGATGAGGGGCGACCTGGATATTGATGGGAGATCGGTATTTAATCAATTTAGTGATCAGGGCATAAAGATGGATCATCAGCTTGGCATTGATCTTTATGATCGCTTTTTTGATGGGTCAAATTTTATCGCATACAACGACTTGGTTGTGTTTTTGGAAGCTAGAGGTCTTTCTGACTTCAAGCCATGGATTGGCCCCCTCCCTCAAATAACTAATGAAAGTCCAGAAATGATACAATTCCTCAAGGATAATAATTCAGTTATTTTTAATAACTCGATCTATGGTCGAGATGAGCTTGTCGAAGTTAGTGAAGGCAACTTTGTTCTTAAGGAGGACTATGTTCCTGGTATGAGTGATGGTTCAGGAGAGAAGGGGCCAGGGGAACTGGTTGGAGATGCTGACGTAAGTCAGCAAGCTGAAAATACTGTCGCTGCGGATGATGCGGTCGATATCGTTGACCATCGACTTTCTTCACCTCCAGCGATTGATGCTGAGAGCATCGCTCTGGACTTTGATGAGCATCATGCAGGTGCGATTCATGACATTCCTGCTGATGAAGTGGTGGTTGAAAGCAAAAGCAAGTATGAATACATGAAGGATCCTCTGACTGGCTTTATGATCATGCCAACAGAGGAAGAGCTTGCTAATGAGCCAGATCCAACGCTCAAGCAAGGGGATTCACCAATAGAAGGCAGCCCTATTGGTGAGCAAGAACTCCAGGGGAATGAGTCTTCCGCTAATCCTAGCGGGTTGAATATAGATAACAATTCAGATGAGCCAGAAAAGCCATCGGTCGAGCATGTCGCTGATAAAGACGCTCAAAGTAAAAGGAACGCTAAATTTACTGACACTCAGAATCCAGATCTATCTCATGAGGCTGTCATGCCTGATGGTAGGTCATTTCATAACCCTGTTGCTGATAGAGGTATGCAGCAAGCAGCAATGCAGCAGCCAAAATCGCCTCCGGTAAGAATGGGTGTTATGGGGATGATGCTAAATAGATTTTTTGAAAATCGACAGAGCAGGCTTGCTGAGCAGCAGGAGGAAAGAAGAGTCGCTAAGGAGCAGCACATGGTGTTCAATAATGCCGCTTCTAATCGGCAGAGGATGCTAGATAACGGCAAGGAAGAGTTGTTTGATGCAATGCGTAACCTTGCAAAAGGAGTGGACTCTAATGGAGAGCCATTAACTTCTGATGGAGCCAATGCTGCTGTTTCGAATGTCAAAGACCTGATCAGAGACTACAAGCATAGAATAGACGAGTCCACAGAGCTTCTTAGGTCGCCTCATTTGACTCCTGATAACGCATCTGCTCTCAATGATAAGATCAATGAGGCGGCAGAAGTAGAGGCTGAGTTTGACAAACTCAAGGCTCAAAATCCTGGCAACCAACACCTGGATGATCTTGCAGAAACTGTAAAATCGTTTATCGATGCGTTAAGAAAGATCATAGAAAAGCTGTTTGGTAACAGCAAGGAAAATCAGGCATCAGGCCCAAGTATTTGATTTATAAACAAAAGCCCCGCTTGTTATGAGCGGGGCTTTTTGTTTAATGTGTTATTTTTTTGTTGATGCGATGCTTTGACAAAAATGCCTCAAACAAACTTTTTTTAAAAAAGTCATAAAAAGTCATTTTTTTGAGAAAAGTCATAAAAAGATACTTTTTTCTGTTGCTATAAGCTTTTATGGATTCCATAATAAAATCCATCTGACATCAGCATGCACAGGAAGCTTCAAATGACATCCCTTTCCCGCTCCAGGCTAAGTAAGAAGGTTGCCGACCTAAAAGATTGTGCCTTAGATCTTCTTTTGAGAGGGTCTAGCTATGCCTCTGAATGCAAGTTGGATAGGGATGACTCAGGCAATGAGATCATTCGCTACACCTTGAACGAGATTAGCAAGATGCCTCGAATGAGCCTTAAGATGGCAAAGGCAGCTTACAAGTCATTAGGTGAGCGTGGGATTGAGCTGGGCAAAAGTGTTAAATGGGGGGCAGCTACAACCGTTCAGTTTTCTCTGGGTGATGTAAGAGCCATTTACGCTGAATCCGGAATTGAGTCTTTTGAGCAAATGAAAACCAGATTGGGTGGCAATAAGTTAAACCCAATAACTATTGCATTCATGAACCTAAAGGGAGGTGTTGGAAAAACCACATCATCTGTTTCTGTTGCATCTGGCTTGGTAAGCTCTAAAAACCTAATTTGCCATCAATTAAAAGTTTTGCTAATTGACATGGATCCACAAGGTTCTGCCAGCAAAGCCTTCGGCCTCTCCGATGACAATAACCCTTATAATCATTCTGCTGCAAAAGCGATTATGGAGGCTGTCTCACCTGATGTGTTGAAAAGCTGGATTGTACCTGTTGAGAACAACGATGGACTGTCAATTCTTCCTGCCAGCACAGAAGATGCATTCTATAGCGTTTACATTAACCATGAATTCAAAGACGACAAAAAAACTGATATTAATGGCCTGCTGCATAAATATGTTATTGAGCCATTGAAAGATGACTATGATGTAATAATTATAGATTGTGCGCCAAACATTGAGCAACCAATTATAAATGTTCTTAACGCTGCTGATGCAATGCTTATTCCAACGGCACTAGATCCATTAGACTTTGATTCCACACTTAGATTCATAATAAAGCTTGACTGGCTTTTGCCAATCGCAAAACCAATAAATCTAGATTCAAACAAGATTAAATTTATTGCATCTAAGTTTGATGAGAATAATGCTTTACACAGAGATAACCTGGATATACTGAACGCATATTTTCCTGGTATGTTGTTTAATAGTGTCATTCCAAATACGAAGGCTTTTTCTCTTCCATTTGACACGAATGAAACTATTTATACAATTCCCAGGAAACACTATCCTGGCGATCCAAAGAGCCTTATGTTTGCAAAAACAGCCATGGATCGTGTTGTTTACGAAGTGTTTAATCGGTTTTTGATTGCCGACAATGAATCTGGAAGTGAAGCAAATGGCTAAGTATCAAAAGAAAGACATGACAAGAGTAAGGCTTGGCAATGAAGTTGGCCCAACTCCTGCTGTAGCAGAAAATCATACAAGCCCATCCAGCAGAATGATCATAGAAAGAAGTTTGACTCCTGAGCAGATAGAGGTTCAGTCGGTAAAAAATGAGAAGGGTAGCGTCTTTATATCATTCCCAACTGGGCGGAGAATTCGATTCTGTTCAATACTAATTCCGCATGAGGATGTTGAAGCTATAACAGTGGTGGATGAATTTAATCCACGTATGCAATCATGCCTCAATAATGAATCAACGTCTGATATATCAGGCTCAATTGCTAGCAATGGTGTTGTGTACTCCGTGTGGGCAGAATATTGCCCAGATGGACGATATAAATTAATTGATGGATCAAGAAGGAGACATGTAGCAATACATGGTGGAAAGCCACTGCCTGTACTGTATACAGATGAGGTTCTTACTGGACTTGAAAAGATTTTTCTTATTTATTCCGGCACCCTTAGTAAATCATTCTCCCTTTATGAGAAGGGACGCATGATGTCATTATTCCAAGAAGAGTCTGGCTTAGGGATTAAAGAGTGCTGTGCTAATTTCGGTATAGATAAGTCTACATATCATCGGCAAATAAATGCATATAAACTGATACCAATGTCGGTTTATAATCTATTTAAATCAGGTATCGATCTGAAAGTAAATGATGTTCGTAATTTGATAACTTCAATCAACAAAATTAAAGAGTGTGATTACGGTCTCATAGAAAGACTGGACTCTATGGCTAAAGAGATGAGTCCATTCAAAACAGATAAAGAGGCAATGAAGTGGATTACTTCTGTTGAGGAATCATTTACTGGTCAATCGCACAAGCCAAAAAGAAAAGATAAGCCTGTTGTAATAAATGAGCGAGTGATTGGAAATATTGAGATAAAACAATTTCCTGATGGGATTAGCATATCTCATAGTGGCGACTTTGATTTTGATAAATTTTGCAAAATGATGAGCGAGCAGTTCGTTCAAAAATAAATAGTTATTTTTGAAATTCAGCTAGCTTAATAAAATGGCGCAACACTTGGTTGGCGCCATTTTATTTTCTGCATATGGATTCTTAAGGTTAAAGATGATTGCCTCCTTATTTCTGAGATGCAATGTTGTAGTCTGAGGCAGTCAGAGTAAGCCTATTGAGATTGGTTGCTCAGATTGCAGCTACTGTATCCTTGAATATAGGCTTTGTGCAGCTGAGAGTGCTGATATGTGGCGCATGCGCCACTCCTACCATATCCGTGAAGTTGAACCTTGGCGGTCAGTGTCGTGGCTACCGTATCCGTGAAGTTGGATCGGGGTAGCGCCATGGCTACCGTATCCGTGAAGATGGGCCAGACGAAGCCAGAGAGGGCTGATGTGTGGCGCATGCGCCACTCCTACCATATCCGTGAAGTTGAACCTTGGCGGTCAGTGTCGTGGCTACCGTATCCGTGAAGTTGGATCGGGGTAGCGCCATGGCTACCGTATCCGTGAAGATGGGCCAGACGAAGCCAGAGAGGGCTGATGTGTGGCGCATGCGCCACTCCTACCATATCCGTGAAGTTGAACCTTGGCGGTCAGTGTCGTGGCTACCGTATCCGTGAAGTTGGATCGGGGTAGCGCCATGGCTACCGTATCCGTGAAGATGGGCCAGACGAAGCCAGAGAGGGCTGATGTGTGGCGCATGCGCCACTCCTACCATATCCGTGAAGTTGAACCTTGGCGGTCAGTGCCGTGGCTA
>RCUM01000607.1_pt1 | contig 19280 bp, 1 predicted proteins | sample 2166141 | NCBI WGS metagenome assembly RCUM01 (sample SAMN09932756, study PRJNA488358) | compost metagenome | isolation source: compost soil in crotonic acid-enriched | place: Germany: Experimental Botanical Garden
AGGCCGCCAAACAGATGGGCGGCCAGCCGGATTTAGTGGCGCTGTTCGTGGTGATCACCGGAGTGTTCGGCATGGCGGTGGGGGACATTCTGTTTCTGCGGCTGGCGGTGCGCAGCAGTCTGGCCAAGGGGGCGGGGCTGGGGGCGTCGTCGCACGGTGCCGGCACGGCGAAAGCCTATGAAATGGGGCAGGAAGAAGGCGTGGTTTCCAGCCTGGTGATGATGCTGGCGGGGATTATTACGGTGATCGCCGCACCGCTGATTGGGCAACTGATGTGGTGAGCCCTGAACGGATCATTCCGTTCAGAGGTTCTCTGAAACGCCGGCGGGAACGATGCCAGATACAACAGACGAGAAAAAATTAAATAATTTTCAGCACGTTTTTTTCTATCGTTAGAACAAAAATCGATAGATATCGCGGCGGTCAGGCCGGTTGTCAATTTTCAATCTTCTTTTATCTATTTTATTTTGAAAAGTGATCGTGCTAATCATAAAGGATAACTTACTGATGTGGGAAAGGTTTTATCATTAGGTTATTTGTACACTTATAGTATTGAATAATGTTTTTTAAAATAAATCATTATGAAATCATTATATTTAAATAATTAATAAGTCCGCTGGTCATCCTCGGGTAATATAAGTTAAATAAATCGTTCATTAATTCAATTGCCCCCCTTTCGCCAAACAAAATATCTTCTTCTATACTACATCCCTCCAGGAAATGAAGTGCGCAGGAGGCTCTGTATTAGCGATCAATTCCTTACTTAGTTGGCGTAAAGATCCAACTTTTTCATTTTTTATTCTGACTCGACCTGTCGGGCGGCCAGGCTTTGCCTAAAAATCGATCAGTTATTTTCATTCACTTAATGAAATCGTACTAGAGAGTATTATGAGCAAACAAACTAATGTGAAAGGTGAGGAATTCCGCGCAGATGCCCTGGCGGTAACGAATAAAACGGAGCTGCATGAAATTACTACGGCGCAGCGTGAACTCTGGTTGGGAGAAAATATTTCCAAAGAGTTGTCGTTTAATATTTGGGGGTATGGCCGGGTAGAGGGTCCGCTAGACATTACGCTGTTGCGGCAGGCCATCGATGCAATAGTCGAAGAAACCCCCGCTCTGCAGGCTCATTTTGTGGAAAAAGACGGTGAGTTGTACCAATACCGTGCGCCACGGACCCATGAACCCTTGTTCACGCTTGATTTCAGCCACGAGGAAAGCCCCGAACAGGCCGCCAGCCGCTGGATGATCGCGGACGCCGCGCTGACCCGCCGGGCCACCGATGCCGAGCCCTTCAGTTTTTATGTCATCACGCTTGCTCCGCAAACCTATTTTATCTATCGCCGTTTCCACCACATGATGACCGATGGTCGCAGCGCGGAAGAAGTGATGCGGCGCATTGCAGCCTATTACAATGCGTTGGCTTCCGGGGCAGAGATACCCGAATTTGCCAACTGCCCCTTCTCTCTGCTGTGCGAGAACGACGCTAAATATCGCTCTTCCTCACGTTATGTTTCGGACCAGGCTTTCTGGCGAGAATATACCGTCGCCGCATCGGGCAGCCTGTCGCGCAAAGCGATATTGACTCCTGAGTCGGCCATGCAGCACAGTACGCGGTTGCTGGAAAAAAGCGTGCTGGATCAGCTTCAGGAGCGTGCTGAAATTATTGGCGTTCACCGTGCTCATATTCTGGTTGCCGCAGTGGCATTATCTTTCTACAGCCTGACGGGTAGCGAATGTCTTAATTTCAGCATGCCGGTGACCGGCACGCGCGAACGCAATAGCATTGGCATGACGTCCAACGTAGTCCCATTAATTATTCACGTTAACCCACAGAAAACTCTGGCGGAATTTGTTCAGCAGGTTGCGGCGGAAATAGCCAGAGTTGCACGTCATCAATTATATCGCTGCGAGGATATTCGCCGCGATAAAGGCACCACGGATGCCGGCTGGTTTGGTCCTTCGATTAATATTATTTCCTTCGATCATGGTGAGCCATTTTGGGGGTGCCGCACTCGTTGGTATTACGGTGGGAACATTCCTGCCGGCGATTTACAAATTATGCTGTATGAAGATCAGCAGGCAGAGGAGTTGGACGTCACGTTCTCGGATGCCGTTTATGCAAATTCATTAGCCGATCTGGATGTTTTGCAGCAGCGTTTCCAGTTTGTTCTGCGTGCGCTGAACACCCCGGCGACGGGGACCGTCGAGGCGCTGGATCGGCAGATTGCGGCTCAGGCAGAGTTGGACGCTACCGGCAGTTTTTATGCTAACCGTCGTCAACCGCCGGCCGGGGGATTCCTTCGTTGGGATCGCCCGGCGGAGGAGTTACGGCACATGGTTGCTTCGCTGAGCCAGGGCGTTGGTTCTGGCTACCCGGCAAAGATACTGCTGGCCGATCGCGTTTTGGGGCTGACGGCATTACAGGCTGTGCGGAGTGAGGATGCAGGCGAACCTGGAACGCTGCTGCAGATCGACGCAAACGGTTGGTATATCGCCACCCATCCCGGCGTAGTGCGGGTCGGGCCGTTTTTGCGCGCTGATGGCACGCGCCAACCGGCAGACGCGCTGGCGCAGGCCTGTGGCCTGTCGGTAGGCGACGTATTGCCGTTGCTGAGCGACACAGAAGCGCTGCATTTTGGCACTGTTTATGCCACCAGCGTCAATAATGCCGCGTTTTGGACACCGCGCCTGACGCATTTTTATCCCGCGCCTTTCCCGCCGGGCCCAGGGCGCCGGGAGGGCGTTCCTGCTCGCTGGCAAGCCACTGCGTGGCAGCGCCTGGAGCACATTTCCGGTGAGCAGGTATTGGCCGCAGCGACCCTCTATCTGGCGCGCATGTGCAATGAGAGCGATTTTCAACTCGGCTGGATTACGCAAGACGATCACGATTGGGGACGTTGGTCCAACTTGTCCGTGTGGGCGCTACCGCTGCAGGTTTCGATCGACAACGGTCAGAATTTTCAGCATGCACTGACGGCGCTGCAGCAGGAGTATGGGCAACTCAAGGCACATGCTTCATGCCATCCCGCACTGTTGACGCGCGATGCGGAACTGCGTGCGCCGCTGGCCTGGCCAACGGCAGTATCCATTGTCAGCCGGCGCACGGATCAAGGATTGCAACCTGAAGATGAGGGTGTCGCCGCCATCATGGCGTCCGGTTCACGGGCAGTATTGCAGATTTGCAAAACCGACGGTGCCTTCCGTTGGACATATGACGCCGCTTCGGTGGCCGATGAGCAAATGTTGCGCGCGACTCAGCACCTGTTGATGCTGCTTAACGAAGCGGTCCGGGCAGGTTCCCACCGACGACCGGTCAATGAACTCAATCTGGTGTCCACCGAGGAGCGCGAACTGCTGCTGAAAACCCTCAATCACACCTTTACGGCACATCAATCACCTTCCTGCCTGCACAGCATGTTTGAAGCGCAGGCGAAGCGGACGCCAGACGCTACGGCGGTGGTGAGCGGCGCCGAGAGCCTGAGCTATGCCGAATTGAACGATCGGGCCAACCGCTGGGCACTGCGGCTGATACAGCAGGGCGTTCGACCAGACAGCCTGGTGGCGTTGTGTGCCGAGCGTGGGTTGCCGATGCTGACCGGGCTGTTGGGGATCCTCAAGGCCGGTGGCGCCTATGTGCCGTTGGATCCCGCCTATGGTGGGGAGCGGCTAGAGTATATTTTGCAAGACTCCGCACCGGTGCTGCTGTTGGCGGACGCCGCTGGCCGTCAGGCGTTGGGTGAGTCGGAGGTACCGGTGCTGGCGTTGGAGCAGCTGCCTGAGGAAAGTGCCGGAAATCCGCAGCCCGCCGGGCTGACCCCGGCAAATCTGGCGTATGTGATTTATACCTCAGGTTCGACGGGCAAACCCAAAGGCGTAATGGTTGAGCATCGTCAGGTTGCGCGGCTGTTCAGTGCTACCGAAAACGGATTCCACTTTACCGCCGACGACAAATGGTGCCTGTTCCACTCGTTCGCGTTCGACTTCTCGGTGTGGGAGATCTGGGGTGCGCTGCTGCACGGCGGCCAGCTGTTTATCGTACCGCAGGAGATTGCTCGCTCGGCTCCGGATTTCTACCATTTTGTCTGTCACAGCGGCATCACGGTGCTGAACCAAACGCCCAGCGCCTTCAAAGCGTTTATTCAGGCACAGGCCCACAGCGACCAGCGGCAGCAACTGCAACTGCGTTATATCGTATTTGGCGGCGAAATGCTGAAACCGTCCGATCTGACGCCGTGGTATGCGCGTAATCCGGACAACCGACCACAGCTGATCAACATGTACGGCATTACTGAAACCACGGTGCACGTCACCTATCGCCCGCTGTTGGTACAGGACGTGGCGATCACCACCAGCCCAATCGGGCAACGTATTCCCGATCTGCGGCTGTATCTGCTGGGCGCCGATGGCCAGCCGGTACCGCTGGGTGCGATTGGTGAACTGTACGTGGGTGGTGAAGGTGTGGCGCGCGGCTATCTGAATCGTCCGGAACTGACGGCGGAACGCTTCCTCGACGATCCCTTTAACCGGGCGCCGGGTGCGCGCATGTATCGCACAGGCGATCTGGCTCGTTATCTGCCGGACGGCGATATCGAGTACCTGGGGCGCAACGACCAACAGGTGAAAATTCGTGGTTTCCGCATTGAGTGCGGCGAAGTGGAAGCGCAGTTGAGCACTCATCCGGCGGTGAGCGGTGTTGCGGTCGACGCGATTGATGATGGCGACGGCGGCAAACGGCTGGTGGCCTGGATTGTTCCGACACAGGGCGCAGACCGCGGGGAACTGGCGGCCGGGCTGCGGCAGCACCTGCAGGCACGTCTGCCGGACTATATGGTACCTGTGGCCTATGTCTGGCTGGAGGCGTTGCCGTTGACCGGCAACGGCAAGCTGGACAAGCGAGCGCTGCCTGCGCCGCAAGCCGGCTCCTGTGTGCGTGAAGCCTATGTGGCACCGCAAGGGGTCACTGAAACCTTATTGGCGGCTATCTGGGGTGAGTTACTGGGTGTGGAGCAGATCGGCCGCTACGACAATTTCTTCGAGCTGGGCGGGCATTCCCTGATGGCGGTGCGTTTGGCCAACCGGGTGCAACAGGCCGGATGGCAATTGCCGTTGGCGGCTCTGTTCGCCGGACCGACGTTACACATGGTGGCCAAGGCGTTGGAAGCGGCGCCTGCCACGGCGTTGCCGCCGATAAACCCGACGGCACGCGAAGGTGCATTGCCCCTGTCATTCGCCCAGCAACGTTTGTGGTTCCTGACTCAACTGGAGGGGATGAGCGAAACCTACCATATTCCTTTGGCGCTGCGCCTGTGCGGACGGCTGGATCGGCAGGCCCTGCAAGGTAGCCTGGATGCGCTCTACACCCGTCATGAAGCGCTGCGCAGCGTATTCGTCACCCGTGACGATCGCCCACAGGTACAGCTTTTGCCGGCGGACGGACTGTCGTTGACGTTCCACGACCTGAGCAAGCACCCTGAGGAAGCCGAGATGCTGTGCCGGTGTGCGGCCACCCAAGCCTTCGATCTGGTGCAGGGGCCGCTGGTGCGCGCCAGCCTGATCCGCCTGGCGGACGAAGAGCATGTACTGCTGCTGACCTGCCACCACATCGTGTCCGACGGTTGGTCCACCGGCATTTTGCTACGCGAACTGGGTGCCCTGTACGGCGCCTTCCGCCACGGCGAAGCCAATCCGTTGCCACCGCTGGCATTGCAATACCCGGATTACGCTGCCTGGCAGCGCAGTTACCTGACGCCGGAGCGGCTGTCGACACAGGCGCAGTACTGGCGCGAGGCTCTGAGTGGTGCGCCGGCGCTGTTGACGCTGCCCACCGACCGGCCGCGTCCGGCGCTGCAGTCGTTGAACGGCGCGGAGGTACCGGTCGTCATCGACGCCGGACTGACGCAGGCGCTGCGGCAACTCAGCCGTCAACACGGGTGCACGCTATTTATGACGGTGCTGGCGGCCTGGAGCCTGGTGCTGGCGCGGATGGCCGGTCAGCAAGAGTTGGTGATCGGCACGCCGGAGGCCAACCGTAGCCGATTGGAGACCGAGCCGCTGGTCGGTTTCTTCGTCAGCACGCTGGCGCTGCGGATCGACCTGAGTGACGATCCTGATCTATCGACGCTGCTCGGGCGGATCCGCAAGACGGTACTGGCGGCGCGGGAAAACAGCGATCTACCGTTCGAACAGGTGGTGGAGCAGGTCAACCCGCCACGTCACCTGGGTTATACCCCGTTGTTCCAGGTGATGCTGGCCTGGCAGGACGGGTCGGTGCGCGATATTGCGTTGCCGGGGCTACGGGTGGAGCCTGCGGGCTTGGAATACAGCGCGGCGAAATTTGATCTGACACTGGATTTGGCCGATACCGGCGAACAGATCAGCGGTACGCTGAACTTCGCTACCGCGTTGTTTGACCGTGCTACCGTGGAACGTTACGGCGTCTATCTGCAGCAGGCGCTGCGAGCGATGACGCAGGAAGAACCTCAGCGGGTCAGCCGGATCAATATGTTACCGGCAGCGGAACGCGAACATTTGTTGCACGGCTGGAATCAAACCGCACGGGATTACCCGCTGCACCAGACGCTGCACGCGCTGTTCGAGCAACAGGTACAACGCACCCCGGATGCTACTGCGTTGGTGAGCGGCGAGGAAAGCCTGAGCTACGCCCAGTTGAACGCCCGCGCCAACAAGCTGGCGCATGCGTTGATCGCCCGCGGCGTGGGGCCGGACTGCCGGGTGGCGGTATGTGCCGAACGCAGCCTGGGCATGGTCACCGCGCTGCTGGGGATCCTCAAGGCCGGCGGCGCCTATGTGCCGTTGGATCCGTCCTATCCGGGCGAGCGCCTGCAGTACATCCTGCAGGATGCCGATCCGGTGCTGCTGCTGGCGGACAGCGCCGGGCGGGCGGCGCTGGCGGCGCACGAGGTGCCGCAACTGGCGCTGGACGAGGCGCTGCCCACCACTCTGAGCACCGACAATCCGCTGCCGCGGGCGCAGTCGTCGCATCTGGCGTACGTGATTTACACCTCGGGCTCGACCGGCAAGCCGAAGGGGGCGATGAACGAACACCGCGGGGTGGTCAACCGGTTGTTGTGGATGCAGGAGGCCTATGGCCTGACGGCGCAGGACAAGGTGCTGCAAAAAACGCCGTTCGGCTTCGACGTGTCGGTATGGGAATTCTTCTGGCCGCTGATGGTCGGGGCGCAGCTGGTGATGGCGAAGCCAGACGGACACAAGGATCCGGACTACCTGAGCCGGGCGATAGCCGAACACGGCATCACCACGCTGCATTTCGTGCCCTCGATGCTGCAAAGCTTCCTGGCGGACGAGCGGGCGGCGGCGCGCTGCCAAAAGGTGCGGCGGGTGATGTGCGGCGGGGAAGCGCTGCCGGCGACGCTGGTGACGGAGTTCTACCGCCGGCTGCCGCAGGTGGAGCTGCATAACCTGTATGGGCCGACCGAGGCGGCGGTGGACGTCACCGCCTGGCACTGTGCCCGCGAGCCGGGGCTGGTGTCGGTGCCGATCGGCCGGCCGATCGCCAACACGCGGATTTACCTGCTGGACGAACGCGGGCAGCCGGTGCCGTTGGGGGCGGTAGGCGAGCTGTATATCGGCGGGGTGCAGGTGGCGCGCGGCTACCTGAACCGGCCGGAGCTGACGGCGGAGCGTTTCCTGAGCGATCCGTTCAACCCGGGCGGGCGGATGTACCGCACCGGCGATGTGGCGCGCTATCTGGCTGACGGTGCTATCGAGTACCTCGGACGCAACGATCAGCAGGTGAAAATCCGCGGGTTCCGTATCGAGTGTGGCGAGATAGAAGCGGTGCTGGTGACGCACCCGGCGGTGCGTGAAGCAGTGGTGGATGCACGCGAGCTGGGCGGCGACACGCGGCTGGTGGTCTGGGTGGTGCCGGCCGCGGGCGCGGAGCCCGAAGGGCTGGCGGGGGCGCTGCGTCAGCATCTGAGCGCGGCGTTGCCGGATTACATGGTGCCGGCGGCCTGGGTGCTGCTGGAGGCGCTGCCGCTGTCGCCGAACGGCAAGCTGGACCGGCGGGCGTTGCCGGAGCCGCAGGGGGCGCAGAGCCAGGCTGCCTACGCGGCGCCGCAGGGCGAGCGCGAAACGCTGCTGGCGGCCATCTGGCGCGAGCTGCTGGGCGTGGAGCGGGTGGGACGGCACGACAACTTCTTCGAACTGGGCGGCCACTCTCTGCTGGCGGTGCGTCTGATGGCGCAACTGCGCCGTGCCGGTTTGAGTGCCGGCGTGCAGACGTTATTCACTGCACCGACGCTGTCGGCATTGGCGCAGGCGATGGTCGTGGAAAGTGAAATCAGCGTGCCGGAAAACGGCATTCATGCAGACAGCGCGAGCATTACGCCGGAGATGTTGCCGCTGGCGACGCTGAACCAGCAAGACATCGACGCGGTGGTGGCGCAGGTGCCCGGCGGCGTGGCCAACGTACAGGATATTTACGCGCTGTCGCCGCTGCAGGAGGGGATATTGTTCCACCATTTGTTGGCGGAACAGGGCGACCCTTACCAGTTATCCGCATTGTTGCGCTTTGACAGCCGAGCGCGGCTGGATGCCTGGTTGGCGGCGATGCAGCAGATGATTGACCGCCATGACATTTTGCGCACCGCGTTCATCACACAGGGCGTCTCCTCACCGGTGCAGGTGGTGTGGCGCAGGGCGGAGCTGTCGCTGATCGAGCTGAATTTCGATCCTGCAGAGGGGCCGGTCTGCGAGCAACTGGCGGCCAGCTTCGATCCGCAACGGCAGCGGCCGGATCTGACCCGCGCACCGCTGCTGAACTTCAGGGTGGCGCAGGAGGAAGACGGCGGCTGGTGCGCATTGCAGCAGTGGCACCACCTGATTGGCGATCACTCTACTTTGGCCTTTATGGAACAGGAAGTGAGCGCGATCCTGGCCGGACGAGGGGCGCAGCTGGCGACGGCGCAGCCGTTCCGCAATGCGGTGGCGCAAGCGCGGTTGGGCGTCAGCGAAGCCGAGCATGAGCGCTTCTTCCGCGACATGCTGGCGGATATCAACGAACCGGTGCTGCCGTTTGGCCTGAGCGACGTACACGGCGAAGGGCATCAGATTGTCAGCCGTTACCAGGCTCTGCCGCCGGCATTGAACCTGCGGCTGCGGCGGCAGGCCCGGCAGTTGGGCGTGAGTCTGGCCAGCCTGTGCCATTTGGCCTGGGCGCAGGTGCTGGCACGCGCCAGCGGGCGTGACGCGGTGGTGTTCGGCACCGTGTTGCTGGGGCGTTTGCAGGGGGGAGAAGGCGCCGAACGGGCACTGGGGCTGTTTATCAATACCCTGCCGTTGCGTCTGGATATCGATGAGCGCGGCGTAGCGGCGGCGGCGCGAGCGGCGCACGCCCGGTTGAGCGGGCTGCTGGCCCACGAGCATGCGCCGTTGGTGTTGGCACAACGCTGCAGCGGCGTCAGCCCGGGCACGCCGTTGTTCAGCGCCCTGCTTAACTATCGGCACAATAACGGCGACACGGCGGTATTACCGGAAGGCGTCAGCCTGCTGAGCGCCGAGGAGCGTACCAACTATCCTTTCGTGCTGTCGGTGGAAGATGGCGGCGATACGTTGGGTTTGACCGCACAGGTCACGGAGGCGGTCAGCGCAGAACGAGTCTGCGGTTATATGACGCAGGCGCTGGTTTCGCTGGCGGAGGCGCTGGAACAGGCCCCGGACATGCCGGTATGCGATCTGCAAGTGATACCGGACGCGGAGCGCGACCTGCTGGTGAATGGCTGGAACGACACCGGGCGGAGCTACCCGCTGCACCAGACGCTGTCGGCACTGTTCGAGCAGCAGGTGCAGCGCACTCCGGACGCGGTGGCCTTGGTCAGTGGCGGGGAAAGCCTGAGCTACGCCCAGTTGAACGCCCGCGCCAACCAACTGGCGCATCGGCTTATCGCCTGCGGGGTGGGGCCGGACTGCCGGGTGGCGGTATGTGCCGAACGCAGCCTGGGCATGGTCACCGCGCTGCTGGGGATCCTCAAGGCCGGCGGCGCCTATGTGCCGTTGGATCCGTCCTATCCGGGCGAGCGCCTGCAGTACATCCTGCAGGATGCCGATCCGGTGCTGCTGCTGGCGGACAGCGCCGGGCGGGCGGCGCTGGCGGCGCACGAGGTGCCGCAACTGGCGCTGGACGAGGCGCTGCCCACCACTCTGAGCACCGACAATCCGCTGCCGCGGGCGCAGTCGTCGCATCTGGCGTACGTGATTTACACCTCGGGCTCGACCGGCAAGCCGAAGGGGGCGATGAACGAACACCGCGGGGTGGTCAACCGGTTGTTGTGGATGCAGGAGGCCTATGGCCTGACGGCGCAGGACAAGGTGCTGCAAAAAACGCCGTTCGGCTTCGACGTGTCGGTATGGGAATTCTTCTGGCCGCTGATGGTCGGGGCGCAGCTGGTGATGGCGAAGCCAGACGGACACAAGGATCCGGACTACCTGAGCCGGGCGATAGCCGAACACGGCATCACCACGCTGCATTTCGTGCCCTCGATGCTGCAAAGCTTCCTGGCGGACGAGCGGGCGGCGGCGCGCTGCCAAAAGGTGCGGCGGGTGATGTGCGGCGGGGAAGCGCTGCCGGCGACGCTGGTGACGGAGTTCTACCGCCGGCTGCCGCAGGTGGAGCTGCATAACCTGTATGGGCCGACCGAGGCGGCGGTGGACGTCACCGCCTGGCACTGTGCCCGCGAGCCGGGGCTGGTGTCGGTGCCGATCGGCCGGCCGATCGCCAACACGCGGATTTACCTGCTGGACGAACGCGGGCAGCCGGTGCCGTTGGGGGCGGTAGGCGAGCTGTATATCGGCGGGGTGCAGGTGGCGCGCGGCTACCTGAACCGGCCGGAGCTGACGGCGGAGCGTTTCCTGAGCGATCCGTTCAACCCGGGCGGGCGGATGTACCGCACCGGCGATGTGGCGCGCTATCTGGCTGACGGTGCTATCGAGTACCTCGGACGCAACGATCAGCAGGTGAAAATCCGCGGGTTCCGTATCGAGTGTGGCGAGATAGAAGCGGTGCTGGTGACGCACCCGGCGGTGCGTGAAGCAGTGGTGGATGCACGCGAGCTGGGCGGCGACACGCGGCTGGTGGTCTGGGTGGTGCCGGCCGCGGGCGCGGAGCCCGAAGGGCTGGCGGGGGCGCTGCGTCAGCATCTGAGCGCGGCGTTGCCGGATTACATGGTGCCGGCGGCCTGGGTGCTGCTGGAGGCGCTGCCGCTGTTGCCGAACGGCAAGCTGGACCGGCGTGCGTTGCCGGAGCCGCAGGGGGCGCAGAGTCAGGTGGCCTACGCGGCGCCACAAGGCGAGCGCGAAACGCTGCTGGCGGCCATCTGGCGCGAGCTGTTGGGCGTGGAGCGGGTGGGACGGCACGACAACTTCTTCGAACTGGGCGGTCACTCTCTGCTGGCGGTACGCCTGACCAACCGTTTGCAACAGGCGGGGCTGCAACTGCAGCTGCAGGCGCTGTTTGCCAGCCCGACATTGCACGTGCTGGCTCAGCAGCTGCGATCGGCTGCGGGCGAGGCGCTGCCGCCGATCGAGGCGACGGCCCGCGATGCGGCGCTGCCGCTGTCGTTCGCCCAGCAGCGCCTGTGGTTCCTGACCCAGTTGGAAGGCATGAGTGAAACCTACCATATCCCGCTGGCGCTGCGCCTGAACGGCGAGTTGGATCTAGACGCCTGGCGCCGGAGCCTGGATACGATCTATACGCGCCATGAGGCATTGCGCAGCCGATTCGCGACTCTGGACGATCGGCCGCAGGCGCACATTCTGCCGGCCGACGGTCTGCCGCTGGCGCTGCACGATCTGCGCGGTCAGCAGGATGCGCAGAACCGCGCACGGCAACTGGCGCAACAGCAGGCGGATGCGCCTTTTGACCTGAGCGCCGGGCCGCTGGTGCGGGCCACGCTGATCCGCTTGGCGGAGGAAGAGCATTTGTTCCTGCTCACCTGCCATCACATCGTTTCCGACGGCTGGTCGACCGGCATTCTGCTGCGCGAACTGGGTGCCCTGTACGGCGCTTTCCGCCATGACGAAGCCAATCCGTTGCCGCCGCTGGCGCTGCAGTACCCGGATTACGCCGCCTGGCAGCGCAGTTACCTGACGCCGGAACGGCTGTCGGTGCAGGCGCAATACTGGCGCGAAACCCTGAGCGGCGCGCCGGCACTGTTGACGCTGCCGACCGATCGGCCGCGCCCGACGGTGCAGTCGTTCAGCGGCGCGGAGGTACCGGTCGTCATCGACGCCGAGCTGACGCAGGCGCTGCGGCAGTTCAGCCGGCAGCACGGCGCTACGCTGTTCATGACGGTGCTGGCGGCCTGGAGCCTGGTGCTGGCGCGCATGGCCGGGCAGCAGGAGCTGGTCATCGGCACGCCGGAGGCCAACCGCAGCCGGCTGGAAACCGAGCCGCTGGTCGGCTTCTTCGTCAGCACGCTGGCGCTGCGCATCGATCTTCAGGACGATCCGAGTCTGCCGACGCTGATCGAACGGATCCGCAGCACGGTGCTGACGGCGCGCGAAAACCGTGATCTGCCGTTCGAGCAGGTGGTGGAGCAGGTGAATCCACCGCGCCACCTGGGCTATACCCCGCTATTCCAGGTGATGCTGGCCTGGCAGGACGGGTCGGTGCGCGATATCGCGCTGCCCGGCCTGCAGGCAGAAAGCGCGAATCTGTGTTATCAGACCGCCAAGTATGATTTGACGCTCGATCTGGCGGAGATCGGCGGGCAGGTCAGCGGCACGCTGAACTTCGCCACCGCGCTGTTCGATCGTGCCACCGCCGAACGCTATGGCGCTTATCTGCTGCAGGCGCTGCGGGCAATGGCGCAGGGCAGCACCCTGCCGGTTTCGGGGATCGATCTGCTGCCGGCCACGGAGCGCGAACTGCTGCTGCATGGTTGGAACCAGACCGCCGAAGCCTATCCGGCACAGAGCAGCGTGCACGGCCTGTTTGAACAGCAGGTGCGGCACGATCCGGATGCCGTCGCGCTGGTGAGCGATGACGGCAGCCTGAGCTATGCCCAGCTGAATGCCCGCGCCAACCAGCTGGCGCATCAGCTGATTGCGCAGGGCGTGCGTCCTGGCGATCGAGTGGCGACCTGCGTTGAACGCAGCGCTGCGCTCACCCTCGCTCAGTTGGCGATCCTTAAGGCGGGGGCGGCGTATGTACCGGTCGATCCGCAGTTGCCTGCCGTACGGCAGACATGGATCCTCGGCGATAGCGGAGCGATGTTGATCCTGTGCGATCGCGATCTCGACGGCGCAATCACCGGAGATGTGAAACGTCTGCGTATCGATCGTCCGCTGGAGGGCGCGGCCACCGACCCGGGGTTGCCGATCGCCAGCGATCAGCCGGCTTACGTCATGTACACCTCGGGCTCGACCGGCACCCCTAAAGGCGTGATGGTGGCGCACCGGGGCATCGTTCGCCTGGCGGTCAACAATCGCTTTGCCACCTTCGAGCGCGGCGATCGCCTCGCCTTCGCCGCCAACCCGGCATTCGACGCCTCTACCCTGGAGATGTGGGGGGCGCTGCTGAACGGCGCCAGCCTGGCGGTGATTACGCCAGAGGTGCTGACGGATGCCGATGCGTTGGCGGCCGCGCTGGTGCGGCAGCGGGTCAACGTGCTGTTCCTCACCACGTCGCTGTTTAACCAATACGCCCACAGCATCGCCGGCACGCTGGCGCAGTTGAAGTACCTGATCAGCGGCGGCGAAGCGGCGGATCCGCATGCCTATGCCCGCCTGCTGAAAGAAGGGGGACCGGTGCAGTTGGTGAATGCCTATGGACCGACCGAGGGCACCGTCATTGCCACTGCGGCGGCGATTACCCGGGTAGAGCAATGGCAACGTCTGCCGATCGGCCGGCCTGCCGGCAACACCCGGATCTACCTGTTGGATCCATGCCAACAGCCGGTGCCGATTGGGGCAACCGGCGAGCTGTATATCGGCGGCGCCGGGGTGGCGCTGGGCTATCTCAATCGTGCTGATCTGACCGCCGAGCGCTTCCTGGCGGATCCGTTCATCCCGGGTGGACGCATGTACCGTACCGGCGATCTGGCGCGTTATCTGCCGGACGGCAATATCGATTATCTGGGGCGCAACGATCGGCAGGTGAAAATCCGCGGTTTCCGCATCGAATGCGGTGAAATCGAAGCGCGGTTGGCCGGCCATGTTGCGGTACGCGAGGCGGTGGTCGATGTGTGCGGCGAAGGGGACGACAAGCGTCTGGTGGCCTGGCTGGTACCGGAGGCCGCAGCGGAGCGCACGACATTGGCGACGACGCTGCGGCAGTACCTGGCGGGCATGCTGCCGGAGTTTATGCTGCCTGTGGCCTACGTACCGCTGGAGGTGCTGCCGCTGACGGCGAACGGCAAACTGGATCGGCTGGCGTTGCCGGCGCCGGAGGAAGAGGCCTATGCGCGTGAAGCCTACGCCGAACCTGAAGGCGAGCTGGAGACGCTGCTGGCCGGGATCTGGTGCGAGCTGCTGGGCGTGAAGCGGGTAGGGCGGCACGACAACTTCTTCGAGCTGGGCGGCCATTCGCTGTTGGCGGTGAAGCTGATGGCGCAGCTGCGCCGCTGCGGATTGGCTGCCGGCGTTCAGACGCTGTTCACCGCACCGACGTTGTCGGCGCTGGCGCAGGCGATGGGTGCGCAGCAGGAGGTGAGTGTACCGACCAACCGCATTGATGCCGACAGTGAACACATTACGCCGGAGATGCTGCCGCTGGCGACGCTGAGTCAGGCGGATATCGACCAGGTAGTGGCGCAGGTGCCGGGCGGCGTGGCCAACGTGCAGGACATTTATGCGCTGTCGCCGCTGCAGGAAGGGATCCTGTTCCACCACTTGATGGCGGAACAGGGTGACCCGTATCAGTTGTCGGCGGTGCTGCGTTTCGACAGCCGCGCGCGGCTGGACGACTGGCTGGCGGCGATGCAACAAGTGATTGATCGTCATGACATTCTACGCACTGCCTTTGTCTGCGAGGGGATTTCTTCGCCGGTGCAGGTGGTATGGCGACGCGCCGAGTTGTCGCTGAGTGAGCTGCGTCTCGACCCGGCGGCGGGTGAGATTGGCGCACAACTGACGGCATTGTTCGATCCCCGCCGTATCAGACCGGATCTGACTCGTGCGCCGCTGCTGAACTTTGTCACGGCGCAGCAGGCTGACGGCAGCTGGTGCGTGCTGCAACAGTGGCATCATTTGATCGGTGACCATTCCACGCTGGCGGTGATGCAGGAGGAAATTAACCTTATCCTGGCGGGCCGCGGGGATGAACTGGCCGCCGCACCGCCGTTCCGCAATGCGGTGGCGCAGGCACTGCTGGGGGTCAGCGAGGCCGAACATGAGCAATTTTTCCGCGATATGTTAGCGGGCATCGATGATCCGGTGCTGCCGTTTGGATTGAGCGATGTGCACGGCGATGGGCTGGGGGGATCGACGGCGCATTTGGCCTTGTCGTCAGCGCTCAATCTGCAGCTGCGGCGGCAGGCAAGGCGTCTGGGTGTCAGTCTGGCCAGCCTGTGCCATCTGGCCTGGGCGCAGGTGCTGGCGCGCATTTGCGGACGTGATGAGGTGGTATTCGGTACCGTTCTGCTTGGTCGTTTACAGGCAGGGGAAGGGGCTGATCGAGCGCTGGGGTTATTTATCAACACTTTACCGCTACGGTTGGACATCGACGATAGTAACGTGGAAACGGCGGTGCGGCAGGCGCATGGTCGGCTGAGCGGGCTGCTGGCCCACGAACATGCCCCGCTGGCGCTGGCGCAGCGTTGCAGCGGCGTGGCGGCCGGAACGCCGCTGTTCAGCGCTTTGCTGAACTACCGCCATAACAGTGGAGAGGACACGGCATTGCCGACTGGGGTGACGCTGCTGGACTCGCAGGAACGGACCAACTACCCGTTCGTGCTGTCGGTGGAGGACGGCGGCGATTCGCTGGGTATAACGGCGCAGGTAAGCCAACCGATCGAAGCGCAACGAGTGTGCGGTTATATGGCGAAGGCTTTGTCCGCATTGGCGGAGGCTTTAGAGCAGGCACCGGATACACCGGTGTGTGAATTGGAGGTGATGCCGGACGAAGAGTATGCGTTGCAACTGTGCCGCTGGAATCATACCTCTGAGCCTTACCCGGCGCAGGCGTGCGTCCACAGCCTGTTTGAGGAGCAGGTACGGCTTTCACCGAACGCCGTTGCATTGGTCGATGGCGATCTCCAACTGAGTTATGGGCAACTTAACGTTCGTGCCAACCAATTGGCGCAGAGGTTAATCGAGTCAGGCATTCAGCCGGGGGATCGCGTGGTGGCACGGCTGGTACGCGGCGTCGATCTGGTCGGTGCGCAACTGGCGATCATGAAAGCTGGAGCTGTGTATGTACCGATTGATCCTCTGCTGCCGGCAGCGCGTCAGGCATGGATCATCGACGACAGCGGAGCGCGACTGATCGTGGCTGAAACCGCCGGCGACGAGACGATAGCGCATCTGCCGGTCAACGATGTCGGTGAGGACGATGCGGCAGACAATCCGTCGCTTCTGCTGTCGAGCACGTCGACGGCGTATATCATGTATACCTCGGGCTCGACCGGTATGCCTAAAGGGGTGATGACGCCGCATCAGGGTGTCACTCGGCTGGTACGCAATAATCGCTACGCCGCCTTTGATGCCGACGATCGCGTCGCTTTCGCGGCCAATCCGGCCTTTGACGCCAGTACCATGGAAGTGTGGGCGGCATTGTTGAACGGCGGGACATTGGTGGTCATTGCACCTGAGGTGGTGATGGATGCCGGGTTGCTGGCCGAGACGCTAGAGCACCAGCGTATTACCACTTTGTTCCTGACGACTGCGTTGTTTAATCAGTATGCACACAGCATCGGTGGTGCGCTGACCCAACTGAAATACCTGATTAGCGGTGGTGAGCAAGAGGATCCGGGCGCTTATGCACGCTTGCTGCAGGAGGAGGGCCCGGTGAAGCTGATCCATGCCTATGGCCCAACGGAGTCCACCTCCTTTGCCACTACGGCGTTGATCGAACGGGCTGAAGGATACAAACGCCTGCCGATTGGCCGGCCAATCGGTAACACCCGAGCCTATTTGCTGGATAGCCGTGGGCGCCCAGCGCCTGTGGGGGCGGTTGGCGAGTTGTATATTGGCGGTGTTGGCGTGGCGCTCGGCTATCTGAACCGACCTGAACTGACGGCGGAGCGTTTCCTGAACGATCCGTTCAACCCGGTTGGTGGTCGTATGTATCGTACCGGCGATCTGGCGCGCTACTTGCCGGATGGCAATATCGAATATCAGGGGCGCAACGATCAGCAGGTCAAGCTTCGCGGTTTCCGCATTGAGCCGGGCGAGATAGAAGTGCAGTTGGCGGCGAGCCCGTGGGTGCGGGAGGCGGCGGTACAGGTCTGTTCGGCGGCGCATAGCCCGAGGCTGGTGGCCTGGATTGTGCCGGCGGCGGATGCCGACCGCGTGGCGCTGCCCGGCCAACTGCGGGCGTACCTGAGCGATCGGCTACCGGATTACATGGTGCCGTCGGCCTACGTTTGGCTGGAGGCGATGCCGTTGACCGCCAACGGCAAGCTGGATCGGCGTGCGCTGCCGGAACCGGATCTGGCGGCCAGTACCGCGCGGGAATATGCGGCGCCGCAAGGGTACACTGAAATGGCATTGGCGCAGGCCTGGGCGGGGCTATTGGGGATTGAACAAGTGGGCCGTCAGGACAACTTCTTTGAACTTGGCGGCCACTCGCTGCTGGCGGTGCGTCTGTCGAGCCAGATGAGGCAGGTTGGCGTTATTCTGCCGGTACAGACCCTCTTTAATCATCCTGTCCTGGCTGAACTGGCCGAGCGGATCGATAGTCGCAGTGAGGGTACGCCTCTGCGCAAAGCGGTGCCGGCCCGTAGCAGCGGCAGCCGACATCCGCTGTTCTTCGTGCCTACAGGGTTTGGTGATCATTCCTACGTGTTTGAACTGGCGAAGGAAATTGATCGCGAATACCCGGTTTACGCCGTGCCGTGGCCAGCGTTGGAGGAGAGGCCGGCCACCATGCACGAGATGGCCGCAAGCGCTGTGACGCTGATTCGTGAGGTGCAGCCGAGTGGGCCCTACCACCTGGCGGGATACTCTTCCGGCGGCGTATTGGCCTATGCCATCGCCGAGCAGTTGCAGTCGGCTGGGGAACCAATCTCATTCCTGGGGCTGATAGATACTCTGCGGCCGGTGGATGCGATGCACAGCCCGGTGCAACTGTTGTTGAACTGGGTCGAGTCGGCGCTGGAAACGCCGGATCCGCGGCTTTGCCAGCAACTGGCCGAACTGCCGTTGCCTGAGGCGATTGAGGTAGTGCAGCGGGCGGGGATAAAAACCCAGCATTCCACAGTGGCTGACGAGGCGGCGCTTTGGCAGCAGCGTCATCACTATGCCAAGCTGGTGGAGGCCACCCAGGTGCAGCCGGTCTCATTGAAGATCCATCTGTTTAAGGCGAAGCAGGAGCAGGTTTCCGCCAATTCGCAGAATGAACACTTCAGAGAATATTGGCAGAAGATCAGGCAGGCGGGCTATTGTCGTGAAGATGCCTCCGCGCTGGGTTGGGATATGCTGTTATCGCCTGGTGCAGTGAGCGTCAGCCAGATCAGCGGCGACCACGTGTCGATGATGGAACATCCGGAACACCGGCGAGAACTGGGTAGGCACTTCAATCTGGCGCTGGGCAGCCTCGACCAGGCGTAACCGATACGACCATGATGCAAAAGCCCTCTTGATGAGGGCTTTTTTTCAGCCATTGGCCGCGGTTTTAATCAATTCGACCACCAGAGGCGACAGCTCATCGCGCAACGCGGCTCGTTCGGACTGGAACAGCGTCGCGGCGTAAAAGCGGTGCCCCGGCAGTTCTATCGAACGTACGTCACCTTCGCGGTCATGGCTACTGATAATCAGCGGGTGTTGCTGCAGATCGGCAACGAACTCCGGGTTAACGCCGAAATTGCAGTGGTAGCCTTCATGCGTTTCCAGCCTGCCGTAAGCGCGGGCGACCAGCGTGTCCGGTTGGAAAATGATGTCCCCGTCGATTTCCACCAGCGAACAGCTCAATGGCGAGATAACCAATCTGCCGCCGGTGTCGGTTTCCGCATGCCCGGCATCGTGCCATCCCATGACATTACGAGCGTATTCCACAACCGCATACTGGAAGCCACCGCAGGAGCCGAGGAAGGGGATATTCTGTTCGCGTGCATGGCGAATGGTCATAAAGACGCCAT
>RCUM01000609.1_pt1 | contig 19188 bp, 13 predicted proteins | sample 2166141 | NCBI WGS metagenome assembly RCUM01 (sample SAMN09932756, study PRJNA488358) | compost metagenome | isolation source: compost soil in crotonic acid-enriched | place: Germany: Experimental Botanical Garden
CAATATGGTGCTGACACCTTATGCCGAAGAGATACGCGAGCGTACGCAAAATACCCTTTTTGAGGCACGCGCTGTACTCCGCCCTTCTGCCGTTGAGTTGGATCCGGCCACGCTGGAACGAACCTTTATCCTGCGTGCCAACGACGGCTTTGTGGAGGCTTTTGGCCCTGCGCTTATCGCGGCGGCGGCAGCGGCGGCCCCTTTAGTGCGCCTGCGCTTTGCGCCAAAGCCCGAGAAAAGCTCAAAGCCTTTGCGAGAAGGCCTGGTTGATCTCGAGATCGGCGTGTTGGGCGACATGGGGCCGGAAATACGCCTGCAGGCGCTATTCAGGGACAGGTTCGTAGGGGTGGCAAGAAAGGGCCATCCGCTGGCGCTGCAGCCTGACGTTACCCTCGAGCACTATGTTGCCTGCGGGCATGTCGTCGCCTCGCGCAGCGGGCGGGTAGCCGGGCCAGTGGACCAGGCGCTGGCAGAACTGGGGCTGGAGAGGAATATCGCCGCCGTGGTACCGAGCTTTCCCGCCGCGCTGGCGGTGGCGCAGGCGTCGGACCTGGTGGCGCTGGTGCCCGCGTCTTTTCTTATCAATCAACCTGTCGTTAATGGGAACGGGGTTGTCGCCACACTTTTCGCTTTTGAACTGCCGGTAAAAACCCAGGGTATTACCGTCTCGCAAATGTGGCACCCGCGTTCCGAAGTGGATCCGGCCCATCGTTGGCTTCGGCAATTGGTGTTGAGTGTTTGTCGCCGGCAGGCACCGACATCATGAAAAAGCAAACAGATGCCGTAACGCGTCACTTGTGCTGGAGCAAAACGTCGGATAAGCGCAATAAAAGCGTCAAAACGGTTTAGGGTAAAGAGAACTCAACGGAAGGTTGGTGAAAATAATTACGCAGCGCAACCATTATCATGAAAGGTGTTTATTGGTTTGATTCGGTTGGCTTTAATAGTGCCCACTATGCAGTACAGTAAAACGATGACGCCCAATCAATCGAAGCACTGCATAGTGGAACGAGAATATTAACGTAATGAATACTGATTTCATAACCTTATGAAACTAAAAAACCCTAAAAACCCTAAAAACCCTAAAAACCCTAAAAACCCAACCACTTCCGAATACATTATTGGGTACTCACCGAGATATTAATTTTTCAAAGCCAAATAGCTGCGATTAATACCGCTGCCTTTTCGTCAGGCAGTGCCAACTACCCGGAACGGCCTGACGAAATCGGCATTGCAATCTATTATTGCGCAGCGCTGATGCGCCAGAGTGAATTACCCGCGTCATCGGCAATCAGAACGCCCCCCTGACGATCCATCGCCAGCCCAACCGGCAAACCGCGGACCTGCTTCTGATCGTCGGTCAAGAAACCGCTTACGACCGTTTTTGGGGTACCTACCGGCTGACCATTTTCAAATTTAACCCACATGACCCGATAGCCATTCAATGGGGAGCGGTTCCAACTGCCATGTTAGGGGGGTATGCTGTTTTATGATCTGATAATTCGTGCCCTTGTCTGCAATCACAAATCGAGCCTGAAACGATACCTCGATTCTTCCCCATAAGGCCTAAGATAAGCGCCTGTTCAAATTATTTTTTCACTGCCTTCGCAATTCACAATATTAATGAATGTCATTCATAGTCCCTATCCTCCCACCTGTGGTTATCAGCATGCACAAACCCGTTAACATGCCCTTATATCTTCATGTCCGACGGATCACCATGCTTAATCAACAGACGCGTACACAGTCAGCTACAGCTAACAATACAGGTCTATCATTTCTACTCATTCTCAGCGCCCTGATGGCTGTTACCTCTTTATCAACCGACATCTATCTTCCGGCTATGCCCGTCATGGCGAAAGATTTGCAGGGTGATGCTGAGCTGACGATCACAGGGTTCCTTATCGGCTTTTGCATTGCGCAACTGATTTGGGGACCGATTAGCGATCGTTACGGGCGTCGTCTGCCGCTATTTATCGGTTTAGGCCTATTCATCATCGGCTCGGTGGGCTGCGCATTATCAACAGATATCGTGCAAATTGTCTTCTGGCGTGTTTTTCAGGCGTTAGGGGCCTGTACCGGCCCGATGCTGGCACGAGCAATGATCCGCGATCTCTTTAGCCGCACTCGTGCAGCACAAATGCTTTCTACCCTGATGATAATCATGGCCATCGCGCCGATTGCCGGGCCCCTGATCGGCGGGCAAATGATTAAAGTCACCTCGTGGCATGCCATTTTCTGGCTGCTGGCGATTATCGGAACATTAATGCTGATGTCTTTATTCTGGTTACCGGAGACATTACCTACTGAGAAACGCTCGCAAGCCTCCGTAACCAAAGCCTTTCAAAACTACTTTGCCTTGCTAACCAACACCAGATACATGCGGTTTACTCTGTGCCTGACCTTCTATTACGTCGCGGCCTACGCCTTTATCACGGGCTCTCCGTTTGTGTACATCACGTACTTCGGCGTCGATCCGCAGCACTACGGTTGGCTGTTTGCAGTAAACATTGTGGGATTATCAGCGTGGGCGATACATCCGCGTCGTACATTTCTTTGAACGTCGCGACGATTTCGCGCGTGGTCATACCTTTGGCGTACAGAGACAAAATCTGGCTGTCCATCTGCGTAATGCGCGTCTGGTTCTTCTTAATCAACTGAGGTTCAAAGGTATTTTCACGATCACGCGGCGTGTTCAGTTCAATCTCGCCGTCATCGCAAAGCAGCGTTTTTGACGAGTAGCCGTTGCGGGTATTAGAGCCTTTTTTGGGCGCATTTTTCTCATGCCCGAGATGGTCGGTCAGCTCAGCATTGAGTGCTGTTTCGACGGTAAGCTTCGTGAGCATCCGAGAAAACTGGTTAAGATCAGCTTCGGTTTTAAGGCCTTTAGCCAGTTCAGCAGCCAGTGCTTTGAGTTTGTTTTCGTCCATAATTTGCCTGTCTCCGTTGTTGGAGTGAACATATCAAAAACAGGCAGATACACAATTTAAATTACAGTCTCGCTTCGAGCTTAAATTCAGCCGTGAAATGTTTAGCCATTTGATCACCTGTCGTGTTGTGGAGGTGAGCATATCACCTCCGATCAGGTGGCCAGTATCAGTGTGCCACTACACCTTTTGGGATAGGTTCTTAGGCTTGAATTTTACTGGACTATACCCAGTCCATTTGGCTAACTTTTCAGGCGTTGTCGGTGGTAATTTAACCACGTAGGTTTGCTTAGCATTAATGAGGATTTTATTGTAATCAATGGTTTTTCCATCTGGACGAGTGCCTATAAATTCACTGTTAAGCTTATTCGCGTCAAGCACTTCAGGGGGAAGGGATAGGACAAGCCCTTTATATGCCTTTGTTTCCAAACCAAATTCATCAGCGACTTGTTGTCCCAGAGGGTTGATTCCTTCTGCTGAGCAGCATGATATTAAACGAATGTAATTATACTTTTCTAAACTCCCCTTTCCATGACGAAAGTCGAATACATATTTAAGATCTTTGCCACTTAAATTATCTTTTTTCCCTTCCAAAATTACCCCCATCTGCCCATTTCCTTTTCCATCAACGGACCCATGCCCTACAATGTTCAGGCGCTTTTTATTTTTATATATATCATCGAAATAAAAGACCATTTTTTCATCTGCAAAGGTTCTCAAATTTCCCCGATCACGACCCCAAGTAGTATATTCATACTCATTCACTCTAGTATTTATGGGAACACTGTTCTCCTCTGTGTCGTTTAATTTCCATTTGGTCTGCTCTGAACCCTTATCATTTGTACGCTTCACAGAGAATAAGGTATTTGATAATTGAGTTGATAAATCATCAATAGTATCACTAACCCGTCGGGGAGCGTATACAGGGGCTAATCCTTCTGAATCATTCATTGTCACCGGGTTATTCCGTACCATCCTGAACAGGTTCAGCCCGTCAATCGTACCCGCCGGATCTGCGCTCAGCCAGCGCCCCGCCCACGGCTGATAATACCGGTAGCCGTAGTAGTACAGCCCCGTCGCATCCCGCTCCTTGCCCGAGTAGCGGTCCGTTTTGTAGTCCGCCTCTACCGCGTTGCGTGCCGTCAGGACAGCCGTACCTCCGTACGGGTAGTACTCCTCCAGGCTGATAATGTTGCCGTCGCCGTCCAGCTCCAGCCCGCTGCTGCCGATGAGATTGTCATAGCTGTAGCGCAGCTGGTTATTGTCAATGCTGTCCGGCTTACCTTTCTCCCAGTGCAGCACCCGCACCTGCGCCCGGCCCGCCTCGCCGACGGTGATGACCTGCAGGCGCCCCGTTTCCGTATCGCCGGCCTTTGTCGTCCTCAGCTCCAGTCCTGGCAGGTACACCACCCGCTGCGTCTGTGTGCTGTTCGCGGTTTTCTGCGCGCTGACCTTCAGCATGCGCTGGCTGCCCGCGTCGTAGCGGTAGCTTTCCCGGTCGTCCGTACCGCCGTCGCGCATCACCGGTGTTACCGTCAGCAGTTCATTACGTGACGTCCAGTTGAGCGTCTGACCTGGCTGCAGCCGCATCTGCTGTCCGCCTGCCGTGAACAGCGTGTCCACGTCAGCCGGGTTTTCCGTCAGCGTGCTCAGCACGCCCCGGTTGCTGCGGTCGCTGATGGTGATATTTGTGGTGTAAGTGTTGTTTGTCGCGGGGGCGCTGTGCCGTATCTGCATCAGGTTGCCGGCGACATCGTAAGAGTACGTCCGGGTGTAGTTCGTGTACGCGGCACTGTCGGTGGGAAGAGGAACGGCGGCGGACGGTAACCCGGTGGACTGCGAACCGGCGCCAGCCATCTCGCGCCCGGTGGCGCTGACCAACTGGTATAGGCTGTCATAGACGTAGGTGTTCTCCGGCACCACTTTCTGGTTGCGCCAGAAGCGGGTCTCTTCGGCATCATTGCTGACCTTCAGCACGTTGCCCACCGGGTCGTAGTCGTAGCGCAGGTCCTGCAACACCTTCGCCCCGGAGGCGTGCCCGGCCGGCCGCTCGGTTTTAATCCCGGTCAGGCGCTGCGTCTGGGCTTCATACGTGTACGTCGTCACCACCCCATTGCCGTGCTCCTCGCACAGCTTCTGCCCGGCCGCCGAGTACGTCTGGGATTTGACGATAACCTGCTCCGTGCCCCCCTTCAGCGTCAGCCAACTGCCGCTAAGCAGGCCCGCCACGTCGTACACTACCCGCTGTGCGTTGCCTTTGGCATCCGTGGTGGTCAGTACGGCACCGCTGGCGTCGACGGTGCTCAGGATGGTGAACGTCTCGCCGTCCAACAGGGCGTTCCAGGCGGCGCTGTCGTTACCCTGCCAGTCGGTCACCACATCCGGGCTATCTGCGTCCTTCAGCAGGCGGCGGGAGACGGACAACGGTACGCCGGTCAGTGCCAGGCTGTCGGTCTGCACCAGACCGGCCGTGTCGTAGAGGCTGACGCACTGTCCGGCCAGATTCAGGACTTTCTCTGCATCAGTATTGCCGGCATACACGAAGCGCTCCGTGATGCGGGCGGCTTCGCCGGTAACCTGTTCCGTCACGCTCAGTGGGCGCCCGGGCAACGTCGCGTCCTCATATTGCCAGGTGTGGGTCACTGCCTGGGTTCTGTCCTCGGTGCCGTCGTGGGCGGTACGGACATTGCGGACCGCAATGAGCGGCCGTCCGGCGGCATCGCTGAGGGCCAGGGTGGTGCCGGCGTCGGCGCTGACCGTGCGCAGTACGGTGCCGGTCAAGTCCGTGAGGGGGGTGACGTTCGCCAGTCCGACGGCGTGCAGGCGCGGGTCGGCGCTCTTCGTCAGGGCGCCGCGCGCATCATACTGGTGGTGTGTGATGCGTTCATTTGTCACCTCAGGGACATCAGGGGGGCGGTGATACGCGATGTCGCGCACGACGAGGCCGCGGTTGTCGAGGACCGTCACCGAAGGGGTGTTGCTGAACAGCGTTGTGCTCATAATAGTCTCCTGTACAGGGTGTGCAGCCGGTACGGCTGCTGGGAAATCATATAACACTGAGGAAAAAGATGCCGGGGGTTCCCGAGTTCTGTCGTATTAAGGTCTGGTCAGGTAACGTGCTGTTTTTTTTGATGTTAACTGCTTGCTTATGCCTCTCATCCAAAAAAAATCTTTAAACGGTTACATTACCCCGCTGATGTTATCGGGCTCTGTCGCATTAAGGCGCAGGAAGGTATCCAACAACGGCACCAGGCGGATAACCGGGCCGGTCGACCAGGCGCTGGCAGAACTGGGGCTGGAGCGGAATATCGCCGCCGTGGTACCGAGCTTTCCCGCCGCGCTGGCGGTGGCGCAGGCGTCGGACCTGGTGGCGCTGGTGCCCGCGTCTTTTCTTATCAATCAACCTGTCGTTAATGGGAACGGGGTTGTCGCCACACTTTTCGCTTTTGAACTGCCGGTAAAAACCCAGGGTATTACCGTCTCGCAAATGTGGCACCCGCGTTCCGAAGTGGATCCGGCCCATCGTTGGCTTCGGCAATTGGTGTTGAGTGTTTGTCGCCGGCAGGCACCGACATCATGAAAAAGCAAACAGATGCCGTAACGCGTCACTTGTGCTGGAGCAAAACGTCGGATAAGCGCAATAAAAGCGTCAAAACGGTTTAGGGTAAAGAGAACTCAACGGAAGGTTGGTGAAAATAATTACGCAGCGCAACCATTATCATGAAAGGTGTTTATTGGTTTGATTCGGTTGGCTTTAATAGTGCCCACTATGCAGTACAGTAAAACGATGACGCCCAATCAATCGAAGCACTGCATAGTGGAGCGGGAATATTAACGTAATGAATACTGATTGCATAACCTTATGAAACTAAATAAACCAAAAAGACAAAGAGTAAAGCGCCAGGAATATCGAAGACACAATATATTGGCGCCCGCGGTCTATTAATTATCCATCAAGGCTAACAATTTTTATTGGCCCTTACTTTCTTAGGGGAAATAAAATAATCAATCACTTCATCATCTACGCATTGATTCACGTTAGAAAGCGCAATCGTATGCCCGTCGCCATTCACCGTAATCAAAGGGCTGTTAAAAAACGTCGCCATCCGTTTCGCTCCCTCATAAGGGGTTGCTGGATCATAAAGCTGTGCAACAAATAACAATGGCGGCAATTCGGCAGAAACTACGGGGATATGCGCCGGCATTGTCCCTTTAAATGGCCAGAGGTCGCAGACATTACGTGGAGATTGCGCTTTTACCGGGTAGTTACTGAAAGGGGATGCATCCACTAACTTCTGCTCTTTGAGCCGGCTCTGTTTTAGGTTTCCCCCCGGATTGGCCGAATCGATGCAGCCGATCAAGGTTAAATTAGCCGCTTCTTCTTCGGCAGCGCTTGCGGCATTCACATCAGCGTTACTGTCTGTCAGGTATTGGGGTTTAGGGATATTAACCGCTCTGGGGCGGATATTTTGCTCTGCCTCCGTAGCTTGCTCATCGGTTTTATCCAAAATGGCCAACGCCTGGTAATCAAACTTGTCGCTATCGATTGAACGCAGCAATTTAGCCAACTCAGGCCAATCCTCAGAGGAATAAAGCGTTTTCGTGGTCGCGCTAATGATATTACCCGCGCCTATTTCCTCGCCGTTTTCATCCGTCAACGCCAGGTTATCTACCTTTTCCAGCAACGAATGATAGTTCGCTGTGGCATGGGCTTTCGTTAATTGGCACTGCTGCTCTTCTTCACAATAAGCGGCAAAACGCTCAAATGAATGCTGGAAGGACAATGCCTGTTTGTAATCACTGCTGAACGCATCGTCCGAGATGTCCATCACCCCGTCGAATACGAGAGCCCCTATATTCTTCGGGAAGCGCTCTGCGTAGAGTGCCGCTACCTGAGTGCCGTATGAAAAAGCGATAGCATTCAGTTTATCCTCACCCAAAGCGGCTCTGATAACGTCCACATCATTGACCGCTTCATCCGTACCCAGGTGTTTCAAGACGTGGAGCGTCGTACGATTAATACAGCCCTCCAGCCAGGTCTTACTCACTTTTTCGGCATCGGCGGTATTAGCCGTATTCCCCGCAACATCATCAGTATTGTCATCCGGTTGAGTGGAACATGAAATTTTCGGCCTGGATTGCCCGACGCCTCGAGGGTCATAACCGATAATATCGAAACCTTCATTGAGTTCTTCCGTTTCGATAGGCACCTGTATCCCCGGCAGCCCTGGCCCGCCGGGAATCGACAGCACGCTGCCCTGCTTCTTACCGGTCGCAGGCAAGCGTGTGACTGCCAGCCTGACTTTTTCATGGGTATTGTCACTGCCGTAGGATAAAGGTGCTTCCACATAGCCGCATTGTAGCCGCGCAGGGATCTTCGCCCCGTCGAACCATTGATTAAACGAACTGCTTTTGCAGGAAACCCAGGATATCGGTTGAATCTGGGATGGCAGCCCACGAGCAAAAGCCGCCGGCGTGCAAAAAATAACGGCAATAAAAACTATTGTCGGAAACCTCACGCTACCCCCTCGATTAAAAAAATAAGGCTGAAAATTGTCCACCCCTTAGTTATATACGGTAAATATTCGCAAGAAATTAATGAAACTAAAGAAACTCGCTTTTTACAGGCCGCCCCTTCTTAGGGGGTGCTTCAGGATCCGTCGGAAAAGTAGTTTAGGCAGATAACGACTAAACAATGCCGTAACTATCGATAAATAATCAGTCGGTTATAGCGCCGGTTAAATTGCATTAAAAATCGTTTTAACCGCTGCAAATATCTTCTTCATTGGCACGCTTACCGTACCGAATCAGAGATACGCTGCGAGAAGCCCGTCCGCGACCCTGGGCCAGACGGCGCTACCCAGTCGCTGCCCGGCGCGATAATATGGCCCGTATAATCCTGTCGCCGCCTCAGACCGGTCATTTTTACAGTGGAACTCATGACAATTTTATCCCCCTTGCCTGTTTTTGACGGCCATAACGATTTGCTGCTCAAGCTTTGGCTGGATCACCCAGACGATCCCGTTGCTGCCTTTTACTCCAGGGTGGAAAACGGTCATCTGGACTTTGCGCGCATGAAACGCGGCGGATTTTTCGGCGGGTTATTTGCGGTATTCATCCCCCCGGTGAGCTATGTCGCGCAGATGCGTAACCAGACCGAAGAGCAAGCTCTCGCCAGTTACGATCCGTTGGCGATCACCGAAGCGCAGATCGCCATAATATATCGGTTGGAACAAGCCTCTGAAGGCCGACTGCGAATATGCCGCACCCTCAGTGAGATAGAATATTGCCGGCGCCATCAGCTCATTGCCGCAGTGCTGCATATCGAAGGCGCCGGCGCATTGGATGCAGAGCTGACGCGCCTCGATCGGTTTTATGATTTGGGTGTACGCAGTATTGGGCCTTTCTGGAATCTGCCCAATGCGTTCGGCGAAGGCGTCACCGGGTCATTTCCCGGATCCCCGGACAGTGGTGCGGGTTTAACGCCGGCAGGTAAAGCGCTCATCCGCGCCTGCAATCAGCGCCGTATCATGCTCGACGTTTCGCACATGAATGAAAAAGCCTTTTGGGACACGGCCGCGCTCAGCAACCGCCCTCTGGTCGCCACTCACTCAAATGCCCATACATTGTGCCCGCAACCACGCAATTTGACCGATGCACAATTGGAAACTATCGCGCAAAGCAATGGTTTCGTTGGGGTTAATTTCGGCACTGCGTTTCTTCGCGCTGACGGAAAACGTGACAGTGCAACGACACCTTTGACAGAAATTGTTAAACACATTGAGTTTTTGATCGCTAAACTTGGTGAAGATCGCGTCGGATTCGGTTCTGACTTCGATGGGGTGAACATTCCGCAACAGCTTGGCGACGTAAGCGGTTTACCGCACCTGATGCAGGCATTATCGCATGCAGGTTTTGATGACCGGTTATTGGAGAAATTGGCCTGGCGTAATTGGCTCAGAACCTTGGCCGCTTCGTGGGGCGAATAAAAAACTTACCTTTATAAGGTTGCGAATTTCATCATATTTCATCAACATCTGGGCCGCGTCGGGTGAGATCGATTTTGTTGCCTGACTTGTCCCATCTTGATTCACACAACAGGAGTACCGCTATGACAACTTGGAGCAAACCAGAATTTGTTGATCTGCGTCTGGGGCTGGAAGTAACACTGTACATTTCCAACCGTTAATCGCCCCGTCTGCCCGTTCCCCTGGAGCGGGCACTTCTTTTCCTCTTTTCCTGGTCAATACATGCAGATTAAAGTTCTCGGCTCTGCAGCAGGCGGCGGTTTTCCACAATGGAACTGCAACTGCAAAAACTGTCAGGGGGTACGCGACAAGACGCTCAACGCCTCGCCCCGGACGCAATCCTCGATTGCCATCAGCGACGACGGTAAAAACTGGGTGCTGTGCAACGCCTCTCCCGATATTTGCCAACAACTGCTTGCTGCGCCTGAATTGAATAACCCCGACGTGCTTCGCGGTACCGGCATCGGCGCCATTATCCTGACCGACAGCCAAATCGATCACAGTGCAGGTTTACTCAGTTTGCGCGAAGGTTGCCCACACCAGGTTTGGTGCACCCGTGAAGTTCACGACGATCTCAACACCGGTTTCCCGGTCTTTACCATGCTTTCTCATTGGAATGGCGGCTTGATTCATCACCCTGTCGTTCCGCTGGAATCGTTCCAGACGGCGGTTTGCCCAAGGATCCGCTTCACCGCAATACCGATCTTGAGCAATGCGCCGCCTTATTCTCGCTATCGCAATCGCCCGCTGCCAGGCCACAACGTCGCCCTGTTTATTGAAGATACGCTGCGCGGCACCAGCCTGCTCTACGCCCCCGGCCTTGGCGAGCCGGACGATGCGTTGCTCCCCTGGCTACAGCGTGCAGATTGCCTGCTGATCGACGGTACCTTGTGGCGTGACAATGAGTTGGCCAGCCTCGGTGTCGGCCACAACACCGGCAAAGACATGGGCCATCTGGCGCTGGCCGAAGAACAGGGGCTGGCGGCATTGCTCGGCAGCCTGCCGGCCAAACGCAAGATCCTGATCCACATTAACAATACCAATCCCATTCTTGACGAAGACTCCGCTGAGCGCCAAAGCCTGACCGACGCCGGCATTGAAGTGAGTTGGGACGGAATGAACATTGAACTGTAGGTGAGTACCATGACACAGCAACAGCCACTCTCGGCAGCGGAGTTCGAAGCGGCGCTGCGCGCCAAAGGCGCCTATTATCATATCCATCACCCGTATCACATCGCGATGCACAACGGTGAAGCGACGCGGGAACAGATCCAGGGCTGGGTGGCTAACCGCTTTTATTATCAGACCAGCATTCCGATCAAGGATGCGGCGATCATGGCCAACTGCCCGCAACCGCACACACGGCGCAAATGGGTGCAGCGCATTCTCGATCACGACGGATACGGCGATAGCGAAGGCGGCATTGAAGCCTGGCTGCGCCTCGGCGAGGCGGTAGGCCTTGAGCGCGACGTCCTGCTGTCTGAGGAGTTGGTGTTGCCGGGTGTGCGCTTTGCGGTGGATGCCTACGTCAACTTCGCTCGCCGCGCATGCTGGCAAGAAGCGGCATGCAGTTCGCTGACCGAACTGTTTGCGCCGCAAATCCACCAGTCGCGTCTTGATAGCTGGCCGCAGCATTATCCGTGGATTGATGCGGAAGGTTACGATTACTTCCGCAGCCGTCTGGGGCAAGCCAACCGCGACGTTGAGCACGGCTTGGCGCTGGCGCTGGATTATTGCGATACCGTGGAGAAACAACAACGCATGCTGGAGATCCTGCAGTTCAAACTGGATATCCTCTGGAGCATGCTGGATGCCATGAGCATGGCTTATACCCTTAACAGGCCCCCTTACCACTGCGTGACCGACGCGCGGGTGTGGCATAACCGGAGGTTGGTGTAATGACGCTGAACCGAGAACAAACCCCGTTATTCCGGCGCGGTTATCGCCTGCAATGGGAAGAAGTGCAAAATAGCCATGTCATTCTCTATCCGGAGGGCATGGCCAAGCTGAACGAAAGCGCTGCACTCATTTTGCAATTGGTCGATGGCAAGTCGACGCTGAATGACATCATTGGCCAACTGAATGCCCGTTTCCCGGAGGCGCAAGGGTTGGCGGACGACGTAGTCGAGTTTTTCCAACGCGCCTATGCGCAAAAATGGGTGATTTTCCGTGACTGACATAACCGCCGCCCCTGCGGTGAATCCCCCGCTCTGGCTGTTGGCGGAGCTGACTTACCGCTGCCCGTTGCAATGCCCCTACTGTTCCAATCCGCTCGATTTTGCCGCCCAGGAGCAAGAGCTGACCACCGAACAGTGGATTGACGTGTTCCGCCAGGCTAGGGCAATGGGCAGCGTACAGTTGGGCTTTTCCGGCGGTGAGCCGCTGGTACGCAAGGATTTGCCCGAGCTGATCGCCGCCGCGCGCGATCTGGGTTTTTATACCAACCTGATCACCTCCGGTATCGGGCTGACCGAGAAAAAACTGCAAACCTTCGCGGACGCCGGGTTGGACCATATCCAGATCAGTTTTCAAGCCAGCGATGAAACGCTGAATGCTGCACTGGCGGGATCCGCCAAGGCATTCCAGCAGAAATTGGCGATGGCGAAAGCGGTTAAGGCACTCGGCTACCCGATGGTGCTCAACTTCGTGCTGCATCGCCACAATATCGATCAAATAGACCGCATCATTGAGCTGGCCATTCAACTGGAAGCCGACGATGTCGAACTGGCGACCTGTCAGTTCTATGGCTGGGCGCAGTTAAATCGCGAGGGCCTGCTGCCGACCCGCGAACAAATTGCGCGTGCGGAAGAGGTCGTGAAGCGTTACCGCGAAAAAATGCGCGACAGCGGTAATCTGGCAAACCTGCTGTTCGTCACGCCCGATTATTACGAAGAACGGCCTAAAGGGTGCATGGGCGGCTGGGGCGCGATATTTCTGAGCGTGACGCCGGAAGGCATGGCGTTGCCCTGCCACAGCGCGCGTCAATTGCCGGTGAAGTTCCCTTCAGTGCTGGAACATGACTTGCAACACATTTGGTATCACTCCTTTGGTTTTAACCGCTATCGGGGTTATGACTGGATGCCGGAGCCGTGCCGTTCCTGCCCCGAGAAAGAGAAAGATTACGGCGGTTGTCGCTGCCAGGCGTTCATGCTGACCGGCGACGCCCAAAATGCCGACCCTGTGTGTTCTAAATCGCCGCACCACGGCACCATATTGGCCGCACGCGAGGCCGCCAACCATACGCAAATCGGGATTGAGCAACTGCGTTTTCGCAACGCCGCCAACTCGAAGTTAATCTTCAAAGGCTAAATCATGGGACGTCACGCCTCATCTGTGCGACTCGGCAACGGATTGCGAGTCAATCTGATCAGCGATCCCGCAGCGACCCGCGCCGCCGCGCTGATGCAGGTCGATGCGGGCAGCTACCACGAACCGCTCGCATGGCCGGGGCTGGCGCATCTGCTTGAACATATGCTGTTTCGCGGCAGCGAACGATTCCAGGCACGAGAAGGCTTAATGAACTGGGCACCTTCTCAGGGAGGGCGTCTTAACGCCACCACTCATGCGACGCATACTTTCTTCTTTTTTGAAGTCGGCCCCGAGCAATTTGATGCCGGCATTGACCGTCTGATCGATATGCTGATCGCCCCGCTGCTGGCAACTGACGCGCTGGATCAAGAGGCGGATATCATTGACGCCGAATATCAATTACTGCGCACGGAGGGAGAAACACTCTGTGAGGCGGCACAGCAGCAGGCCTTTGACGGCATCGCGGCGATGCATCGCTTCCATATCGGCAACCGCGCCGGCTTTGGCAAGGATATGGCGGTGCTGCGCTCTGCGCTGCAACAGTTTCATCAACGGCATTACAACGCCACTAACATGACGTTGTGGCTGCAAGGGCCCCAGTCGCCGGATCAATTACGCGCCATGGCCGAAGAATATGGCGCGCGCATTGCCAGGGGGCGTTGCCATCCAGCGCCGGCCGTCTCACAGGCTGTTCCGATAGGCGACCGCACGCTCGATTTGCCTGGCGCACCGCAGTTGCGATTGACCTTTGCCCTCAATCAACAACCGGCAACACAGCGCCAATGGCTGCGGTTGTTGGAGTGCCTGCTGCTGGATGAAGCGCCTGGCGGCCTGATGGCCTGGCTGCGCGCAGAGGAATACTGCGACGCTGTCAGGCTAATTCACGCAACATGCGGCGAGGCCTGTTCACTGCTCACGCTGGCGTTCACCGTTATTCAGGGCTCAACCGCAGAAGCGGCGGCCATTGAAGCCGCTCTGTTTAACTGGTTGCAGCAATTGACCTGCCTGACCGAACGCCAGCGCGAGCATTATAGCCGTCTGGCGAATCGGGCATTTGACCGCCTTGCCCCACTCGATCAATTACGGGCGAACGCCTTCGGTCTGCCGCCGGTGCAAGCGACCGACCATTGGGCAGAACAGATCGCCATGCTTTCGTCTGCCCCAATGAGCCGTTTATCTGTACGACCCGGTGCCGGCGGCGAAGTCACCGAGTATCGAGGGTTGCCTTTAAAACTGACTCTATTCCATCCGCCAAGCCCACCGCCTGCCAATGCGCGCTTCACTTTCTTCCCTGTAGACGCCGCATCTCCACCTGGTGCAACCCCGCCCGCCGGCCACGCACCGTTAAAACATCTGCCTCAGGATGAGGGTTCTCCCGTTTTGCTGTTGCGGCCCGCGCCGGATGTGCTTTTTGAGGAACAACGGGGTTATCTCCTGCAATCGGCATTGCGTACCCTGGCGGCAGAGTTGGCGCATCAGGATGGGCATCTGAGCGTCGAACGTCACCAGGGAGTGTGGTTACTGCAACTGGCCGGGGAGGATACCTTGATGTGCCGCGCCGTCACCGCCATCAACCGCAGGCTGGCGGCGATGTCACCCGCAATGCAGCGTGACGCAACCAGAACCTGCCGGCGTGCGCAGGCGCGGGAACAAGGCGACATCGCCATCCGTCGATTATTGGCGCAGTTGCCGGCCGCATTATCGGCAGGATTAATGCCGGGCCTCGTGAGCTGGCAAGCCACGCTGGTCGGCGGGAATGAGGTTTTACGACAAGAGTTGGCGCATTCGCTCAATGATTTTCCCGAACCGATCGTTCCCGTCGGGGAATACCGCATTCGTACTCGTGCAGAGCGCGTGGCACTCGCGGAAAACGGCGATGAAAACGCTCGGTTACTGTTTTATCCGCTGCCGGAAACATCGGCCGGCGCGCGTTGGGCGCTACAACTGCTAGCGCAGCTTTATGCCCCCCGCTATTTCCAGCGTCTGCGCGTCGATCAAAATATTGGTTATGTCGTGCACTGTGCCTATTATCGCTGCGTCGACGTCGAAGGTATTTTCTTTGCGTTACAATCCCCCAAATATACCGTTGCGCAGCTGGATCATTATACCGCAACTTTTTTGCAGCAAATGGAACGGGAATTGGCGCAGTTAAGCGACCGAGAACTGGCCGAAGCAAGAAATATCCTTCTGCGCAGGCAGCCCCACGGTGGCGTTCCTGGCTTTCAGAATGCACGCGAAAATGTCTTGGAAAACCATCCACCGCCTGAATATCTGGAGCAGATTGACCAGAATGCGTTGTCCTTCTGGCACCGCCGCATCTTCGCGTCGTTATAAAATTGAGTAATATCCTGGTTTGAAAGCAACATATCCTTAACAGCCTAACGAATCAAATGGTACAATTCGGCACATTCACTGTTTAATTTTTTGCTCCGCGCCCTGCCTCAATGCAGGGTGCGGAGCAACGATTACACTTTGGTAAACGAGTCGTAAGACACATTATTTTCGGAGACTGCCTGAACATGTCTGATTCAACTACCCGGCCGGGTATAAAACTTAAATTATGGTGTTGTTTATTAGGGGTAATTCTTGCCGTTACCGGCTTATTTTTCGCCATTGCCGGCGGAAAGTTAGTCTCGCTCGGCGGCAGCGCCTACTTCCTGATTGCCGGTATCGTCACCCTGCTTTCCGCCATCCAATTCTTCCGTCGCAAATCCTCGGCAGTCACGCTGTTCCTGCTGGTTTTCATCGGTACGCTGATTTGGTCAGTGGCCGACGCCGGTTTTGATTTCTGGCCCTTGATTTCGCGGCTGATGGTGCCAACCGGCCTGATGATTCTGGCCTTCCTTAGCTGGCCTGCACTGCGTAAACCGGAAGGGAAATCGCCGCTGGCTAAACTCTCTTATCTGCTCTCCGCCGTGTTGGCTATGGGTATGGTCGGCGCCTTCGTGCAGATGTTCCAGCCGCACCCCACCGTCGCTTTCAGCGGCCAGCAATTGCCGTTGATCCCGGTCGATAAAGCCAAACAGCAAAAAGACTGGGACAACTACGGCAATACCCCAGGCGGCAGCCGGTTCGTGGCGCTTGATCAGATCACCCGCGATAACGTGAAAGATCTGAAAGTCGCCTGGACCTTCCATACTGGCGATACGCCGATCAGCCCTGGCGGCAACGGCGCAGAAGACCAACAGACGCCGCTGCAAATCGGCAACCGCATCTTCCTGTGTACGCCGCACAACAACGTCATCGCCGTTGAAGCCGACAGCGGGAAAGAGATCTGGAAGCGTGAAATCAACGCGCAATCGCAGGTCTGGAACCGCTGCCGCGGCCTGGCCTACTTCGACGCCACCAAACCCCTGCCGGAACCGACGGTCCCTGGTTCAACGCCTGCGGCGCCGGTTCAGCTTGCGGCCGGCGACAGCTGTCAGCGCCGTATTCTGATGAACACCATCGATGCGCGCCTGGTGGCGATCAACGCCGATAACGGCGAGTTCTGCCAGCACTTTGGCAACAACGGCATCGTCGATCTGAAAGCCGGCCTGGGCGATGCCTCGGATCCGAAATACCAGCTGACCTCCGCCCCTACGCTGGCGGGCACCACCGTCGTCGTGGGTGGCCGCGTGGCCGATAACGTGCAAACCGACATGCCTGGCGGCGTGTTGCGTGGTTTTAACGTGATCACCGGTGAAATGCGCTGGGCGTTCGACCCGGGCAATCAAGACCCTAATGCGGCGTTGAAACCGGGCCAGACCTTTGTGCGCAGCACGCCGAACTCCTGGGCACCGATGTCCTACGATCCGGCGATGAACACCGTATTCATGCCGATGGGCAGCTCTTCCGTGGATCTCTGGGGTGCTAACCGCAACGCTCTGGACCACAAATACGGCGCGTCCATCCTGGCGCTCGATGCGACAACCGGTAAAGAAAAGTGGGTTTATCAGACCGTACATAACGATCTGTGGGATTTCGATGTCCCTATGCAACCTAGCCTGATCGATTTCCCGATGAAGGACGGCACCACCCGCCCTGCACTGGTATTCGGCGGCAAAACCGGGCAGATCTTCGTGCTGGATCGCCATACCGGCAAACCCCTGACCGAAGTGAAAGAACTGCCGGTGAAAACCCGTAACATCCCGGGCGAGCAGTATTCGGCGACTCAGCCCTTCTCTGTCGGCATGCCGCAGATTGGCGCTGAAAAGTTGACCGAATCCGACATGTGGGGCGCAACGCCGTTCGATCAGTTGATGTGCCGCATCAGCTTTAAATCGATGCGTTATGATGGTCTGTTCACCGCACCGGACACCGATCTCTCGCTCAGCTTCCCAGGTTCGCTGGGCGGCATGAACTGGGGTGGATTGTCTACCGATCCGAACAACCACTACATCTTCGCCAACGATATGCGTTTGGGCCTGTGGGTGCAGATGATCCCGCAAAAAATCGACCCCAACGCGCCGGCCAGCAACGGCGGCGAATCGGTTAACGCCGGTATGGGCGCCGTGCCGTTAAAAGGCACCCCTTACGGCGTCAACAAGAACCGCTTTATGTCGCCGCTGGGCATTCCGTGCCAGAAACCGCCGTTCGGCACCCTGTCCGCTATCGATCTGAAAACCCAGAAAGTGGTGTGGCAAGTACCGGCCGGTACCGTGCAGGATACCGGGCCATTCGGCATTAAAATGCGCGCCCCAATGCCGGTAGGCATGCCAACGCTGGGCGGTACGCTGGCAACCCAGGGCGGCCTGGTGTTTATCGCCGGCACCCAGGATTACTACCTGCGGGCATTTGATTCATCCACCGGTAAAGAAGTATGGAAAGCTCGTCTGCCGGTCGGCAGCGGCGGCACTCCGATGAGCTACGTCTCACCGACCACCGGTAAGCAGTACATTCTGATCTCCGCCGGCGGAGCACGCCAGTCACCGGACCGTGGCGACTACGTGATCGCCTACGCGCTTGATAAGTAACGCTCAAGGTTCGCAATAACAAAACGCCCCTTTCACATGACAGGGGCGTTTTTTATGAATTATCGCGAATTAGCGTTAATCCATAGAAAATAACCCTCGCTTTACAAGAATAATCCTACTGTTTTACCCGGCATTATATCTCATTCTTTCAATCGGTTTTTTACCGTCCCAGGCCCGATTATTGGCATATTCCCGCAGGCACGAATATTATTAGAACAGTTCCTTTTGGAGCGAATCTCAGGCGGTTTTCAGAAGGAAAAAAGCATGAATGTTTTACCTGATCGCAGTGATGACAATCATCCTGTTGATATAGCTAATGTAATTTTTGACGGTTTACCGAACCTCATTGGCGTGGGTAAAAGCCTGGGCGGACACTTTAATAAAGGGTGGCGCGAATATACCGGCGAGGCTTCATTTGATAATGAGGATGACGGCTGGCTGAAAGCCCTGCACCCGGCCGATCATGCGCAGGTGCGCAGCCTGTGGCAGCAGGCAATGACTACCGCCACCTCATTCGTGAATGAAAGCCGCCTGCGCCATTGCAGCGGTGAGTTTCGCTGGTTTTTGCTGTCGTTCAACGCGGCCAAAGATCCCCTGCCTGGAGAACCGCGCTGGTGTCTCACCTGCGTGGATATCCACGAACAAGTACTGGAAAAACACCTCCTCGCCGCGACCCTTGCCGCGCAGCAAAACATGCTCGACGCCAGCGTCGACTGCATCAAGATCGTCAATAATGACGGTTCGTTGCTGCATATGAACCGAGCGGGCTGCATTGCTCTTGGCCTGGATGAAAACCAAAAAAAGTTTGGCATGTCGTGGCTGGGGTTGCTGCCGGTAGAAATACGCAAGCGTGGCAGAAAAGCGCTGCGCAAGGTATTGAATGGTCACAATGCCAGATTCGCCGGCCTTAGTGCCACGCCAAATGGCAAGATGCAGCATTGGGATAATATCCTCAGCCCGGTCACCGAT
>RCUM01000610.1_pt1 | contig 19179 bp, 17 predicted proteins | sample 2166141 | NCBI WGS metagenome assembly RCUM01 (sample SAMN09932756, study PRJNA488358) | compost metagenome | isolation source: compost soil in crotonic acid-enriched | place: Germany: Experimental Botanical Garden
CCGCGCTGGCCCGGCATGCCGGGCAGTTGCGCGGGCTGCGCTGGAATGGCCAGCGGCCGGAGTTCGTCCGGCGTGAGGGCACTGCCTGGGTGGTCGATTCGGCAAGCCTCGGCAACTGGCCAAAGGGCGTGCGTCCGGACTGGCCGGCCAGCCCGCAGCCGCGCCTGTTGTTTACACCGCACGGCTGGGCGCAGGCGGGCAGCGTGCGCTGGCACTGGCATGAAGGCAGTCAGCGCTGGGACTGGACGCGGGATGGCCGGCTGCAGGTGGTGGTGTCGCCATGAATCGACGACAACGTGGTTTCACCTTGCTGGAAGTCACGGTGGCGCTGGCGATTGCCGCCGTGCTGGCGGTGATCACCAGCCAGGTCTTGCGTCAGCGCCTGGCGGTGCAGGACAGCGTGCGGCAGCACCGTCTGGGGGTGCTCTGCGCGCGCGAGCTGCACGCTCGTTTCGCGGTGGAGCAATACTGGCCGGGCAGCAACCAGGTCAGTGGCGAGCTGAGCCAGGGCGGGCAGGTCTGCCATTGGTACCTGCAACTGCGTCGCACCGGTGTGCGCGATCTGCGTCGCGGCGAGTTGCAGCTGTTCGCCGACCGCGACCAGCGGCTGCCGCTGGGCCAGTACAGCGTGTTTCTGGAGCGGCCATGAAGCGACGTCAGGCCGGTTTGACCCTGATCGAACTGATGGTTGCCCTGGCCCTGACCGCACTGCTCGGGATCATGCTCGCCGCGCTGGTCAACGGTTGGCTGAAGGTCCGCGAACGCTTGCAGGCAACCACCCAGGAAACCACCGTGCTGGACTTCTGCCTGGCCCTGGAACGGCGCTTCGACAGCCCGGTGTTGCGTCGGGTCTACGAGCAACGGCTGCCCCTGGCCAGCCGTTGGCTCGATTGGCAACCGGCGAACAACCAACTGTTGTGGGTGGCCGCGGCCGCCGTGCCGGAAGCCGAGGGCGGTTCGCGGTTGCAACGCCAGCGCTTGCGTTTCGACGCCGGTGAACAGCGTCTGCTGCTGGAAAGCTCGGCCGATCTGTACGCCGCGTCGGTGCCGCGCTGGGTGCTGCGTGAGCGGCTCGAGCGGGTCAGCGCGATGAACGTTCTTTATTTCCAGGGCGGCCGTTGGCTGGCCTGGCCTTCCGATCAACCGGCGCACCCCGGGCGTGGCGTGCGCCTGGAATTACAGCGTGATGGAGCACCGTATGTCTGCACCTTTGTGCTCCCGTGGGGGCGCTCATGAGTCTTGAATGGCGCAGGCGGGTTGCGGCCCGCCGGTGGTTGCTGCTGCGTCCGGGCGACTGCTGGGACTGGTTGCTGGTCGAGGGTGGTGTCGCACAGCGGCAGGGGCAGGGCGAGCCCCCGGCGGATCTGCAAGCGCGGGTCGCGCTGGTCGTTCCCGCCGGGCACTGCAGCCATTTCCAGTTGCCCGCGCCACCAGGGCTCAGGCGTGAAGAGTGGCCTTTGCTGCTCGAAGACTGCTTGCTGCAGGGCGCGGATGACGTGGTGTGTGCGTGTCTGGGACGCGACGGCGGGCAGGTTCGGCTATTGGCCGTGGACCGCCAGCGCCTGCAGGGCTGGCGCGCGCAGTGTGCCGAATGGGGGCTGCCGGTCGAGCGTTGCTGGACAGAATTCCAGTTGCTGCCTGCCCCTGAGGCTGGCGTGGCCTGGCAGTGGCGAAGGGCAGGGGTGAACGTGTTCAAAGGGGTCACCGAGGCAGGGCACGAGCGGTGGCTGGCCTGGCCTGAAACGCTGGGTGAGGTCTGCGTCGAGCCCTGGTCCGGGCTGGGCAGGGTGCCGCTGGAAGGCTGCTGGCCAACATCGCTGGCGTCACTCGACGCTCTGCCAAGTCTGTTCGAGCAGCGCCGTGCGCGCTCGCTGTCTGGGCCTTCGCGCCCGCAGCAGCGTGTGCTGGCGGCGTGTCTGGCGCTGGCCTGTGCATGGGGCGGACTGTGGGTGCATCAGCACTGGCGTCAGGCCCAGGTGTGGCAGGCGCAGGTGCTGGCGGTGACGGGCGAGCAAGGCAGTCCTCGGCAAGCTGCCCAGGCACTCAGGCAACTGCGCGAAACCGAAACTCAGCAGCAACTGCGCTGGCGTCAGCTTGAAGACCTGCAAGGCCGGCTTGATGCGTGGTTGCGTGAGCATCCCGATTGGCGCTTGCAAAGGGTGCATTTCGATGGCCAGCGCTGGGAGCTGCGGCTGCAGGGCGACGGTACTGCACCGCCGTGGGCCGAGATGGCAGAAGCTGCCGGGGCACAGTTGCAGGTAGTGGCTGGGGGTACGCAGGCACACGTGGTCTTCGACCTGGGAGCCGCGACATGAATCGGGCGTGGATACAGCGATACCGCCTGCCTCTGGCCTGGAGCGTGATTGCGTTGTTACTGACGTTCTTGCTGCTGCGCGAGGGCCTTGAGCAGTGGCGTCAGCTCAGTCAATGGCAGCCGCTGGCGCAGATGGCGGCGGGTCTGCAGCGGGGTCCTGCGCTCAACCTGGAGCATCTGCGCCAAACCGCGCAGTCGCACCGTATCGAACTGGCTGACGTGCAGGCACAAGGCAAGGATTGGCAGTTGCGTGGCCAGGTAACCGATGCGCAGGCCTTGCAGGGCTGGTTGCAGGCTTTGCGGGCAGACGGTGTGCAGCCGCTGCAGTGGGGCCTTGAGCAAACCCCGCAAGGCCTGAGTTTCGCCCTGGTGGTGCGGCCATGAGTCGGAGCGGCTTGGCCTGGGTCGTGCTGGTGTTCGGCGTAACCGTGCTGGCGGATCTGCCGGCTGCATGGCTGGCCCGCGCCTTCGGCCTGCCGCTCCACGACGTCAGCGGCAGCCTGTGGCACGGGCAGGCCCACCAGTGGGGGGCGGTCGGGCCGTTGCACTGGACGGTGCAGCCTTGGCGTCTGCAAGCGCACGCGCGGTTGGGGTTTCAGGGGCAGGCCTGGCAACTGCGGGCTCAGGGCACTGCGTGGCGTTGGCATGTCGAAGCGACGGCGGCGGGTACCCAGCGCACGGCGCCTGCGGCGTTTAGATTGGCAGGGCAATGGCACGGCGCCGTGCAGATGCACGGTAGCTGGCGAACATGTCGATCCGCCCAAGGGCGCATCACGGTCGCTGATCTGGCGGTGAGTCAGCCCTGGTCGCTGGCGCTGGGCCAGGGCGAGTTCGAGATGGACTGCCGCAACGGTTGGCGGCTGTTGGGGCAATTGACACAGCAGGGCCAGCATCAAATTTCGCTGGATGCCGATGTGCCGGGACGACGCGCGCAGGTGGCTGTGGAGCTGCAGCCCGATGCCGCGCTGACGCCTTTGTTGCGCGGCGCCCAGTGGTTGGGGCCGCAGGCGACAGCGGGGCAGCGGGAGGTACGTTGGTAGCCTGCCTTGCAGGTCGTGCGCATGACACGAACCCGCGCACGGCATGTAGCCGATCGTTTACTTTGCCTTACCCTGCGTACTCGAAACCCACTGCTCGCTGCGGTTATGTCCGCTGGTGCGCAGCAGCCCCAGATCCAGTGCATTTTCGCCGTCCGCCGCGCCTTTGCCTTTTGCTATCTGTGCGACCGCGGTGCCCAGGTCAACCGGCGAGTTGGACGCGTCGATCGATACGTCGCGGCGGTAGTCGTTGCCGCTCAGGGTTTCGCGTTTCACGGCGCTGGCGTTCAACTCGACGTTGCCCTTGGCCGATTGCAAGCGTGCGCCCAGCAGTTGGGCCGTACCCCCGACGTCGAGGGCGATGCCATCGCTGCCCTTGAGGGTCGCCTGGTGGGCGACGGTGTCGCGTTGCTGGTGGGAAACGTCGAGGCTGAAGGTGGGCGAGAAGCCTGGGTCGACCTTGCTCAGCGTCCCACCGGCCTTGTCGGTGACCTTGCTACCCAGCGGGCCTGCCAGGGCGCTGGCGGCGTTGGTGTACCCCTGCGGGTTCTTTTCCTGGCTCAGCCGTGCATCACCCTTGACGGTGAGGGTATCGACGCTGTCCTTGCGGCTCGCCACGAGAAGATCCCCCTCGACCGTCCCGCCGATGCGACCGGCGTCCAGGCTGGCGCCTTCGATGCGCGTGTCGCCACGGCTTTCGAGACTGATGCGCTCGGCGCGCAGGGTGCTCGCATTCCAGGTCTGGTTGTCGCGTTTGTCCAAAGACACCTGGGCGCGACCATGCAGGCCGCGGGTGTCGGTTGCACCTGTGGCCGTGTTGAAGCCGGCCCCGGCAGTGATGTCGAGATTGTCGCGGTGCTCCTGGTTGGACGAGGCTTCGATCAGCATGCCACCCCGCGCTGCCGTGAGTTCGATCTGCTCGGCCGTGGCCTGCAGACCCTGCAGGTGCAGGGCGTTGTCATCACTGCCGTGACTGGTCTGGGTCAGCTTGCCGGCACTGGTGAAGCTGGCATCGACCGCCTGGCGAGCGTCCTCGTTCTGCTTGCCAGTGTTGAAGTGGCCACCGATGCCGCCACCTTGGGTACTACCGGTCTTGACCGCCAACTCCAGTCCGCCGCCCATGCTGGCGCCGCTGGCCTGTTGGGTATTGCTGGCCGACTTGACCTGCAACTGACCAGCGCTCTGCAGATGGATGTTGCTCACCTTGGCTTCGCGGTCGCCGATGCGGGTGCCTTCCAGCAAGAGGTCGCCGGTGCTGTTCAAGCGGACATCGCCCTTGGCATCGACCTGGGCCACCTGGGCCTTGGTCTGGGCACTTTGTTGCTGGCGGTGATCGAGGTAGCCACGGGCGTCAACGCCCGTGCTGCCTGGACGGTTGCCGACCTTGGCCCAGGCGTTTCCGTCGAGTTGACGTACTGTCTGGCTGCTGGTGCCAGTGGCTTGGGCAAGGGTCAACGTGCCGCCAGTGTTCATCACCACAGCGCCTGCGCCACCATCGATGCGACTGCCTTCATAGCGACCGTCGCTGCCCAGTTGTACCTGGATGCCCTGCTGCCCGTAGAGGCTGCCAGGCACTGCCGTGGTGGCGCTGTCGCGTTTTTCCAGCGAACCGCCATTGCCGGCGGCACGCACGTTGAGGTCATTGCCGGTGCTGCTGTCCAGACGGGCATCACCGCCAAAGGCCAGGCGCTGCAGGGTGTTGTCCTGGGTGTTTTGCGCGGCGTGCAATTGGTGTGATTCAGCGTCGATCTTCAACTGGCCCGCAGTGGCCCGCCAGGCGGTGCCTTGGTCATCGAGGGTGTCGGCCTTTACCTGGACCGCAGCGCCGGACAGCTCACTGACCTGGGCAAAGCCGCGACGCTGGTTTTCCAGGCGCTTGAGGTGGTCGACGGTCATGTCGGCACCGATGCTCGGGGCCACCATTGCATCTTCGGGGGAGGCCTGCTGGAAGCGGGCGGCTTCTTCGCCCAGCACCAGCCGCTCGATGGGGCGGGTGAGGTCACGGTACTCGACGCTGGCGCCCAGGCTGCCGCGCCAGTTGTCAGTGAGGGTTTCTCGCTCTTCGGTGTCCTGCAATGCACGGTTCTCAATGTGCTTGGCGGTCACTTTGAGGTCCTTGCCTGCGTCGACGCGCGCGGCTTCGGTGAGCAGATGCTCGGTGTCGAGGTTGATAGCGCCAGTCGCTTGCAGTTCGCTGCGTTGTGCCTTGCTGTCGCGTTCGGTGTGGGTACGGGAATCATGGTGCCCCTCGAAGGCGCTGCCCAAGCGATCGATGCCCCCGGTCACGAGCAGGCTGCCACCGCTCTGACGATCCACGGCAACCGATTCGCGCTCATTGCGCTGCGCACCGAGGGTGACCTGCTGCGCATTCACCTTCAGATCGCCGGCGCTGGCCTGGACCTTGGAGCCATCGACACGCAGATGGCCATCGCTGTGCAGGTTGACGGACGCCCCTTTCAGTTCGCTGGCAACGTGGGTGGTTTCTTGCTGCTTGATGGTCGTGGTTGCCACGTCGTAGCCCACGCCGGCCTGATACTGCCGTGACTGCGGCTTGCCGTCCTGCGCTTCCTGGGTCTGCCTGGCATGGGCACTCAGGCTGCGCTGCTGGTCCCGGGTGTGCTGCTCGCTATGTGCCTGGGCACCGTCGATCTGCAGGTCACCCTTGGCCTCGATCTGCAGGTCACCCTTGGCCTCGACCTTGGCGCCGTGAATGCGCAGCTCGGCAGCGCTGGCCAGGCGCAGGTTGCTGGTCGAGGAGACGTCGCTGGCCAGTACCTGGTCCTGGCGTGTCGTGTTCTGATGGTCGTTGCCGATCAGCCCGAACAGCTTGCTGTTGCTCTGCTGATCGGTCGTGGTAGTGCTGCCGGTGGCGGACTCGATCGCCAGCGCGCCTTTCTCGCTGTAGAGCACGGCGTCGACCGCGCCATGCACCTTGCTGCCTTTGATCGACACCTGGTCGGCAGTCACCTTCAGCTTGCCGTCCGCGGTGACGCTGCTGCCCGCGACCGCCTGGCCTTGGCTGTCCTTGCCCTTGCGATCGCCGAAGAAAGCACCGGAGACCAGGTCGCCGCGGTAGTTGCGTTGCGTGCCGCTTTCTTGCAGCGCCGTGGTGCCGATGTCCACCTCGCGGGCCTTGATGTCCATGTCGCTGCGGCTGTGCAGCGCGCTGCCCTGCAGCGTGAGCGTAGCGCCCGCCTTGACGGTCATGCGTTGGCCATTCAATGCGCTGGCGCGGGCGGTTTCCGTGTATTGCTCGGTGTCGCGGTCACCGCGCCAGAGGTCCTTGCGGTGACGCACCTGCTCTTCGATACGCTGGCTGTCGAGGCCGGCGACGATGTCCAGGTTGCCGCCGCTGTCGATGTTCAGGTCAGTCCCCGCGTTCACGCCTGCAGCGCGCAGGTGCATGTCGCTGCCGGATTGCAGCAGTACGCTTTCCTTGGCCTGCAATTGCGTGCCGTGCTGCTTGCTGTCGGTGGTGGTGCGATTGCGATTGTAGGTTTCGCGGGTGATGAACAGGAACTTCCTGTTCCAGTCCTCACGGTCCTTTTCGAGGGTGTCCAGGGCATCGGCATCCAGCGTGAGTTTCTTGCCGGCCTTGACCTCGACGCGTTGCGCTTGGCCATCGACGGTGCGCAGGGTCAGGTCGTCAGCGGCGCTCAGGCTGAGCGTGCCGCGCCGGGTGTGCAGCGCGGCAGGTTTGTCCGCGTCGCCGCTCACGTTCAGGGCACCGGCCGATTGGATGTCGATGCCGTCATCGGCCCTGAGGGTGCCCGAGCCCATCTGCACACCTGTCCCCTCGGCAGTGCTCACCACGCGAATGCGGCCGGCGCGCATGGCGCCGAACAGGCGGGCGTCGATGCTTGAGGGCGTCCCAGGCAGGTGTTCGACAACCTGGCCTGAGCTGTTGTCGATGCGATTGCGGCCGACGGTGATGTTGAGGTCGTGCTTGGTCATGAGCAGTCCTTTGCTGTCCACCTGGGGCGCGATCAGGTCAAGGGCGCCTGCGGCATTCGACATGCCGCCCTCCAGTACCTGAAGCGTGCCGTTGGCGTGCAGTGTGTCGAGGTATTTGAGTTGCTGGTCCTGGAGTTCGGGCGTACCGACCAGGAAACCTGCGCGAGTGGTGTTGATGAAGCTGCCGCCATTGAGGGTGATGCCGTTGGGATTGGCGAGGATGTAGTCGGCCGGGCGGCCGAAGATTTCCTGAGGCCCGGCGATCAGCGAGGCGTTGCGACTGACCACCTCGTTGAGAATGGTCGAAGCCGCCTGGCCCTGGAATTGCGGATTGGCGGCCAGGGCGCCGGCCAGTTGCGACTGACCGGCCTGCAAGGCGTTGTTCAGCACCACGCCGTGGTTGGCGACGTTGTAGTCGAGGAACTGGTTGTGTGACAGGCCGCCCGCATTGGGGGCGACGATGTCGACTACGGGAACCCCGTGGCCGTTGTTGATCACCGGGGTGCCGCCGGGGCCAGTGGCTGCCTCCAGGCCACCCTCGGCCAGCGTGGTGCCGGATCCGAGCAGGGAAAGGAAGATGGCCCAGCGCAAGGTATCGGGGCGGATAGACGGCAATTGCGAGAGTTTCTGCATGTTCTCGTTCTCTTTTTTTTGTGGGTGAATCAGATGCTGAGGTTCAGTTCCAGCACCCAGAAGCCAGCTTCCAGGTGTGAGCGGGACCGGTCGCTGGCGTACAGGGCGCGTTGGTAGTCCAGGCGCAGGCGGCTGTCGGCCAGGTGCAGTTCCACCCCGGCGACGGCACCGGCCAGTCGCTGCGAGGGGCTGGCATCGGCCAGGCGGGTCCAGCCCAGGTCCAGGCCGAAGTAGGGCCTGACCTGCAGGGGTTGGAGCCAGGAATGTGGCAATGGCTGGCTGAACGTATTGCGCCAGGCAGCGCTGCTGGCCCCGGAATAGAGGAATTGGCGGAATCCGCGTACAGCTGAATCGTCGGCGAGTTGCAGGTGCTCGACGGCGGGCAGGACATCGGCGCTGTATTGCAGGCTGAGCTCGCTCTGCCAGCGCCATGGCCATCGAGCCGGCCCGTCGACACGCCGCAGGCCATAGGCGCGGTACTTGCGAAAATCTGCCTGCGGCGCATTGCCGTGCGGGGAAGGGCGGTCGGCGCCGAACCAGCCTGTGCCCTGGACAACACCCAGTGAGCCATACCAGAAGCCATTGCCGAGCCAGAGCAGATTGAGGCCCGCGTCCACCGTGGTCAGGGTAGGGCTCTGCAAATCCACTACCTGTTCACCGGTGCGGTTGATCAGCTGCTTGTGGTCGATGCGGGCACTGGCACTGAGCACACCTTGCTGGTTGCGCCACAGCATGCGCTCGGCGCTGATGCCCTGAAAACGACTGCTGCCGCTGCTGATCAGCCGGCTTTCAGGGGTGGGCGCGCTGTAGCTCAGCTGGCTGGCGTTGACGGCGAACGTCCAGGCGCCGTAGGGGATGCTGTAGGAGACCGTGATGCCTCGGGTTTGCCCTGGCGCGTCGGCGACGGTTCTGTTCAGCGACAGGCGCAGGTCGTCGTTCAGGCCCAGCGGACTGTCCAGGCCGACGGTGAGGTTCAGGCGGTGGCGGCCGGTCAGCGCAGTGCCACGGTTGTCGACACGGCTGTCCAGGTGCCAGCGCGAGGCAACCCTGCGTGGTTGCACGAGGACCCGGGTCCCGCCCTGTCGCTGGCCGGGCAGCAGGTCTACGCCGATATCGTACGCGCGCAGACGGTTGAGCTGGTCCAGCCCTTGTTCGATGTCCGGCAGGAACAGCGGCTGCCCGAGCACGTCGGGAAATGCGCCGGCCAGGGAGAGCGGCAGCTCGCCGACGCCGAGCTCTATCGACTCGACGAAGCCTTCGCGGATGATGATGTCCAGCGCTGCATCGTGCTGAAGCGGCTGGCGTAGATAGGGGCGACTGGTCGGGTAGCCGGCCTGGACGTAGCGCTGGGTAATGGCCTTGAGCAGGCGATTGGTGGCGTCGATCCCCATGCAGGGCTGCACCAGCGGGCGCATGACCGACACCAGGGTGTGCGTCGACAGCCGTTGATTGCCAGCCAGGCTCACACCGCTGATGCGCCAGCACTGATTGCCGGAAGGCTCGGCGCGAGCGTCCCGGTCCTGCTCGACCGGGACAGCCGGGCGCTGCCAGCGCTCCAGCCTCAGTTGCCGTTCGTGTTGCTGCAGCGATTGTTGTTGATCACGCAGTTGCTGGCTGGCGAGGTCATCGGCCAGGGCCTGAAAGGCACACAGCAGCAGGCTCAGGCAGGCCAGAATCCTGCGGGCGGTAGGGCTTGATCGGAACGGCATTGAAGTACCCGGCAAATGACGTACGGATCGCGTACTCGTTTGCGTGGATGCTAAGAATTAAGCCATTCGATTGGATGCAGTACCGTGCCTATGCAGGAGTAAGGCCGATGTGGAATTGGTGTGCGAAAGCTCCTACAACCTGAGTTGGAATGTAGGACGTCAGGGGCGGATCTCGATCAGCGTCCCGTCCTTGACCAGCTCCCAGACCTCGAGCATGTCGTGGTTGCGCATGGCGATGCAGCCCTCGGTCCAGTCCAGGGTGTGGAAGTACCACTCGGGGTAGTCATCGTTGATCGGCGTACCGTGGATCATGATCATGCTGCCGGCGCTGACGCCTTCGCGCGTGGCCCGGGCGGCATCGCTGATGTTGGGATAGGAAATGTGCATGGCCAGGTTGAAACGGTCGCTCTGCTTGCGCCAGTCGAGCCAGTACAGGCCCTCGGGGGTCTTGCTGTCGCCCTCGCGCTGCTTGGCGCCCTTGGGCTGCTTGCCCAGGGAGATGCGGTAGGTCTTGAGCGGCTCGCCACGGCTGATCAGTTGCAGGCGGCGCTCGGACTTGATCACCAGCACCTTGTCGATCAGCGGCTGCATGACCACCTGCGACTGCGTGGGGGCCTGCGGCTTGCGAATGATGGTCTCGGTGAAGGCCGCCTGGGACACCGACGTAACGCAAAGGCAGAAGAAAGCGAGCAACCAGCGCATGAAACGGTATCCCTCAGGACTCAAGTAGTGGGCGAAACGTTCATCGGCGGCAGGTATTCATGACCCAGTGGGTAGTGCTGCTCGATGCGGTCGCGATAATAGCATTCTAGTGTGCGTGTGATGGTGCGGAAAGCCAGCTGGTTCCACGGGATTTCGTGCTCCTCGAACAGCCGCACTTCCAGGCTCTCGATACCCACGGCGAAGTCCAGGTCGGCGAGTTCGGCACGGAAGAACACATGCACCTGGTTGATATGCGGCAGGTCGAACAGTTGGTACAGCGTGGTGGGGCCGACCCGGGCACAGGCTTCCTCGACGGTTTCGCGACGGGCGGCCTGATCGAGGGTTTCGCCGTTCTCCATGAAACCGGCGGGCAAGGTCCAGAACCCACGTCGTGGCTCGATGGCACGCCGGCACAGCAGCACCTGGCTACCCCAGGTGGGCAGCACCCCGGCGACGATGTTGGGGTTCTGGTAGTGGATGGTCTGGCAATGCTCGCAGACATACCGCAGGCGGCTGTCGCCCTCGGGGATCCGCTGAATGACCGGCTGGCCGCACGCGCTGCAGAATTTCATGCTGTTCTTCCCTATTGACGGCTTATCTTGGCGCGTCGTGTGGCGTGCCTGCAAGCGCACGGGGCTTGGGTGCTTCGCGGCTTTGGTGCATCATGCAAGCCAGGCCTTGGATACGAGAGTGCGCAATGCTGGACGAGCTACTTCGCCGAATGAGCAACCATGAACCCGCATCACTGGAAACCGACCGACGGTTTCCCGAGGCGGCGGTCCTTTTGCCCATTACCCGTAGCGAAGAGCCCGAACTGGTATTGACCCTGCGCGCCAAGGGGCTCTCGACCCACGGCGGGGAGGTAGCCTTTCCGGGCGGTCGACGTGACCCGGAAGACCCCGACCTGATATTTACGGCGCTGCGCGAGGCCGAAGAGGAAATCGGCCTGCCACCTGGCCTGGTCGAAGTGATCGGCCCGCTCAGCCCGCTGGTTTCGCTGCATGGCCTGAAAGTAACGCCATTCGTCGGGCTTATCCCCGACTATGTCGAGTACCGCGCCAACGATGCGGAGATCGCGGCGGTATTCAGCGTGCCGCTGGATTTTTTCCGTCAGGATCCACGCGAGCACACCCACCGTATCGACTATCAAGGGCGCAGTTGGTACGTGCCCAGCTACCGGTATGGCGAGTACAAGATCTGGGGGCTGTCGGCGATCATGATCGTCGAACTGGTCAATCTGCTGTACGACGCCGGCATCAGCCTGCATCAGCCCCCTGAGCATTACATCAAGAAATGAGCAGGGCCCACCCTGCCGTCTGCGTCCGAGCGCTGCAGTAGATTGGACAAGCCGTTGATTAATAAAGGAGCGAACATGAAATACCGCCTGGGCGAGCTGCGGGTCGAGTGCCATCCCACCAGTTGGGTCGCGCCCAATGCCACCGTGATCGGCAACGTACGGCTGCAAGCCCGTGCCAGTGTGTGGTTCGGTGCGGTGCTGCGCGGTGACAACGAGTTGATCGATATCGGTGAGGACAGCAACGTCCAGGACGGCACCGTGATGCACACCGACATGGGCTCGCCCTTGACCCTGGGCAAGGGCGTGACCGTCGGCCACAACGCCATGCTGCATGGCTGCAGTGTCGGCGACTACAGCCTGGTCGGCATCAATGCGGTGATTCTCAACGGTGCGCGAATCGGCAAGCACTGCATCATCGGCGCCAATGCGTTGATCCCGGAAGGCAAGGAAATCCCCGATGGTTCGCTGGTGATGGGCTCGCCAGGCAAGGTCGTGCGTGAACTGACCGAGCAGCAGAAACGCATGATCGAGGCGGGTGCCGCGCACTATGTGGACAATGCCCAGCGCTATGCGCGCGAGCTGGTGGTCGACGATGAGTGACGCGCTGCACATCGAGCGACCGGTTGCCTCGCCGTGCGTGAGCATCTGTGCGCTGGACGAGCAGGATATCTGCACCGGTTGCCAGCGCACGGTGGCGGAGATCAGCCGCTGGGGGCGGATGGAGAACAGTGAGCGCCGGGCGGTATTGAAGCTGTGCCATGAGCGGGCGCTGGCCGCGGGGCTGATCTTCGGACAGTGAGCCGAGCGCGATCCGTGCTGCCATTGACCTGAAAATCAAGTAATCTGTGGCGCTTGCCCGACGGTCACTGCCCATGTTCTTTCTCATCGCCTATATCAGCAGCGTAGTGCTGATCAACTACGCGTTTTCCAGTGCCCCGCATCTAGACGTGATCTGGTCTGCCTGGGGTGGCCTGGTGTTCATCCTGCGCGACATGGTCCAGACCCGCTTTGGCCATGGTGCACTGATCGCCATGCTGATGGCCCTGGTGCTGTCGTACATTACCTCCGAGCCGGCTATTGCCCTGGCCAGCGCTACTGCGTTCTTCGTTTCCGAGCTGATCGACTGGCTGGTGTTCAGCCTCACCCGCCGGCCGCTGCGTGACCGCCTGTGGCTGAGCTCGGCACTGAGCATTCCGGTCGATACCTTCATCTTCTTCGGCATGATCGGCGCCCTGACCCCAGTGGTGATCGGCACGGCCATGGCCTCGAAGTTCGCCGGGGTCACCGCGGTGTGGCTGGCCATGGCATTTCGTGCGCGGCGGGCTGCCGTGGCGGGCTGATGGTGTAGAATACCGGTCCTTTTTCAGCGGGCGGCGCTCAGCCTGACGCGGCCCCGGATGCCTTCGAGGACCTGAAATGACCCGTATCGGAACCCCCTTGTCGCCCACCGCGACCCGTGTACTGCTCTGCGGCTGTGGCGAGCTGGGCAAGGAAGTGGTGATCGAGCTGCAGCGCCTGGGCGTCGAAGTGATCGCCGTGGACCGCTACGCCAACGCGCCGGCCATGCAGGTCGCGCACCGCAGCCACGTGGTCAACATGCTCGACGGCGTCGCCCTGCGTGCGGTGATCGAGGCCGAGAAGCCGCATTACATCGTGCCCGAAATCGAAGCCATCGCCACCGCCACGTTGGTCGAGCTCGAGAACGAAGGTTTCACCGTGGTGCCGACCGCCCGCGCCACCCAGCTGACCATGAACCGTGAAGGCATCCGCCGCCTGGCCGCCGAAGAGCTCGACCTGCCGACCTCGCCGTACCACTTCGCCGACACCTATGAAGACTACGCCAAGGCCGTGGCGGACGTCGGTTACCCGTGTGTGGTCAAGCCGGTGATGAGCTCGTCGGGCAAAGGCCAGAGCCTGCTGCGCAGTGACGCCGACCTGCAGAGTTCCTGGGACTACGCCCAGGAGGGCGGCCGCACCGGCAAGGGCCGGGTGATCATCGAAGGCTTCATCGATTTCGATTATGAAATCACCCTGCTGACCGTGCGCCACGTCGGCGGCACCACGTTCCTGGAGCCGGTCGGGCATCGTCAGGAAAAGGGTGACTATCAGGAATCCTGGCAGCCTCAGGCCATGAGCCCGAAAGCCCTGGCCGAGTCGCAACGTGTGGCCAAGGCGGTCACCGATGCACTGGGTGGTCGTGGGTTGTTCGGTGTGGAGCTGTTCGTCAAGGGCGATCAGGTGTGGTTCAGCGAAGTGTCGCCGCGTCCGCATGACACCGGCCTGGTAACGCTGATCTCCCAGGACTTGTCGCAGTTCGCCCTGCATGCTCGGGCGATTCTCGGCCTGCCGATTCCGTTGGTGCGTCAATTCGGCCCTTCGGCGTCGGCGGTGATCCTGCCGCAAGGCCAGTCGCAGCAGACCTGCTTCGCCAACCTCGGTGCCGCGCTGAGCGAACCGGACACCGCCATCCGCCTGTTCGGCAAGCCGGAAATCGACGGCCAGCGGCGCATGGGCGTGTGCCTGGCGCGTGACGAGTCGATCGAAGCCGCGCGGGCCAAGGCCACGCGCGCTGCGCAAGCGGTCAAAGTCGAGTTCTGATACGCCAAGGGGGCTGCTCGGCAGCCCCCGTCTTCTTACAGCTCCGCGTTGCGCGTCTCTTTCAGGCACAGCACGGCAATCAGGCTGATCACTGCCGCCGCCGACACATAGCCGCCTACCCAGCTCAAGCCGCCCATGCTCACCAGCTTCTGCGCGAAGAACGGCGCCGCCGAAGCACCGACAATGCCGCCGAGGTTGTAAGCGGCCGACGCCCCGGTATAGCGCACGTGGGTTGGGAACAGCTCGGGCAGTAACGCGCCCATCGGCGCGAAGGTCACACCCATCAGGAACAGCTCGATGGCCAGGAACAGCGCCACGCCGGTGGTCGACCCCGAGGTCAGCAGTGGCTCCATGGTAAAGCCCGAGGCAATCGCCAATAACCCGCCGACGATCAGCACCGGCTTGCGCCCGTAACGGTCGCTGAGCCAGGCCGACAGCGGTGTGGCCAGGGCCATGAAGACCACCGCGAAGCACAGCAGGCCGAGGAAGGTTTCCCGGCTGTAACCCAGTGTGGTCACCCCGTAGCTGAGCGAGAACACCGTCGAGATGTAGAACAGCGCGTAGCACACCACCATGGCCGCAGCGCCCAGCAGGGTCGGCTTCCAGTGTTTGGAGAAGAGGTCGACCACCGGCATTTTCACTCGCTCGTGGCGGGCGACCGCCTTGGCGAACACCGGGCTTTCTTCGAGCTTCAGGCGTACATAAAGGCCCACCAGCACCAACGCGGCGCTGAGCAGGAACGGAATGCGCCAGCCCCACTCACGGAACTGCTCATCACTGAGCGTCAGGGCCAGGGTCAGGAACAGGCCGTTGGCCGCCAGAAAACCGATCGAGGGGCCCAACTGCGGGAACATGCCGAACCAGGCACGCTTGCCCGGAGGTGCATTTTCCGTGGCCAGCAGCGCCGCGCCCCCCCACTCGCCACCCAGGCCAAGGCCCTGGCCGAAGCGCAGCAGGCAGAGAATCACCGGTGCCCAGATACCGATGCTGTCATAGCCCGGCAGCAAGCCGATCGCCGTGGTGGAAACACCCATCAGCAGCAGTGAGGCGACCAGCGTCGACTTGCGTCCGATGCGATCGCCGAAGTGACCGAACAGGGCCGAGCCGAGCGGGCGGGCGAGGAAGGCGATGCCGAAGGTAAGGAAGGCCGCAAGCATCTGCGCGGTGCCCGAGCCGGAGGGGAAGAACACCGGGCCGATCACCAGCGCGGCAGCGGTGGCGTAGACGTAAAAGTCGTAGAACTCGATGGCGGTGCCGATGAAGCTGGCCGTGGCAACCCGCGCAGGCGAGTTGACCGGCGCTGCGGGCGCTTCTGAATAGGTACTGCTGGTGGTCATTTGCGTAGGTCCCTGACAGTCGAATGCTGCTCCATGGGCTAAGCCCGCGAGGGTGGGTGCAGGCACGCGTTCGCGGACGCCGGAGCGTTTTGTTGTAGGTCGCGCGACTGACGATAGCCCAAGGGGGATAGGGGCGGGAGCAGGCACTGTTTCGGGGTGTTGAAGCAGGACTGCGGGGCGCGTCAGTGGTGCGGACTGGCCGTGTGACGCCGGATGCGGGTAGCAGGCGGAACGGCGGGGCTGGGTAAGCGTGACCCGAGTATAGCTATCGGGTCACGGTCCATACCAGTACCTTGCTGGCGCAATTGTCTTCTGTTTCGAGGATTTCCAGGCGATAACGGCCGATCTTCAGGCAAACGGCACTTTCCGGGATGCTCTCCAGGGCCTCGGTAACCAACCCATTGAGGGTTTTCGGTCCGCCGTCGCAGGGCAGATGCCACCCTAGCGTGCGGTTGATCTCACGCAGCGAAGCGGTGCCCTCGATGACGAAACGGCCATCGGGCTGCGGGTGAACATGGGCGTTTTCCTGGCTCTGTTCGTCCTCGAACTCACCGACGATCTCCTCGAGGATGTCTTCGAGGGTGACGATACCTTGCACCTCGCCGTATTCGTCGACCACCACGCCCAGGCGCCGCTGTTGCTTGTGGAAGTTCAGCAACTGCAGTTGCAGCGGGGTGCTTTCCGGAACGAAATACGGCTCGTAGCAGGCGCCATGGAGTTTCTCCAGGGTCAGCTCGGCCTTGGGCAGCAGATGGCTGATCAGCTTGGTGTTGAGGATCGCTTCAACCTGGTTGATGTCGTTGTGGTAGACCGGCAGGCGGGTGTGACGGCTGATGATCAACTGCTCGATGATGTGCTCGATCGGCTCGTCGAGGTTGATGCCATCGACCTCGTTGCGCGGCACCAGGATGTCGTTGACGGTGACCTTGTCCAGCGACTGCAGCCCGTCCAGCAGGCCGTGGCGGGGCGTGTCGTGCGATTCGTCATCGTCGAAGTCTTGCTCTTCCTGCGGGTGCAGGGCGACGGCGAGGGGTTGGCTGCGAAACGGTCGCAGGATGAGCTTGGCAATGCCATCGAACAGGCAGGCCACCGGCTGCAGCAGGACCAGCGGGAACTTCAGCAGGCTGGCGCCGAGGCTGGCGAAAGCGTGCGGATTACGCCGCGCCAGGCGTCGTGGCAGGAACTCGGCAAACACCAGCAGGGTCAGGGCGGCGGCCAGGCCGGCCAGCCAGAAACCGTGTTCGCCGCTGTAGCGTTGGCCGATCAGGCAGGCCAGGCCCAGCACCAGCAGCTTGCCCAGGCAGGCGCAGAGTACCAGCGCCTGGGCCGGCAGTTGCGCGTGCCCGTCCTCGCCCTGACGTAGCGAGCCATTGAGCTGCTGGCGAGCGGCGTCGACGGCGCTGAACAGCCCAGACCAGAGCAATGCCAGTGCCAAAGTGCCGAATAGCGGGGCGTACGGCAGGGTGTCCATGGGCGGCCGTCAGATATGAAGAATGAATTCGCGGACCAGCTTGCTGCCGAAATAGGCCAGCATCAGCAGGCAGAAGCCGGCCAGGGTCCAGCGGATGGCTTTGTGGCCACGCCAGCCCAGGCGGGTGCGGCCCCACAACAGTACGCTGAACACCACCCAGGCGACACAGGCCAGCAAGGTCTTGTGCACCAGGTGCTGGGCGAACAGGTTGTCGAGGAACAGCCAGCCGGAGATCAGCGACAGCGACAGCAGGCACCAGCCGGCCCAGAGGAAGCCGAACAGCAGGCTTTCCATGGTTTGCAGGGGCGGGAAGTTGCGGATCAGCCCGGACGGGTGCTTGTTCTTCAGCTGGCGGTCCTGCAGCAGCAACAGCAGCGCCTGGAACACCGCGATGGTGAACAGCCCGTAGGCCAGGATCGACAGCAGGATATGCGCGAGGATGCCCGGCTCTTCGTTGATCAGCGGCACCGTGCCGGGCGGGGCGAACTGGGCCAGCAGCGCGGTGACCGCGCCGAGCGGGAACAGCAGCACCAGCAGGTTCTCCACCGGAATGCGCAGGCAGGCCAGCAAGGTCAGGCCAATCACGGCCACGGCGATCAGGCTGGAGGCGCTGAAGAAGTCGAGGCTCAGGCCCAGCGGAGTGATCAGCTGGAAGAACAGGGCGCCGGCCTGGGCGAGCACGGCCAGCGCGCCGAGCAGGCCGAGCAGCCGTTTATCGGCTTTGCTGGCCTGGGCCAGGCGCGAGCCTTGATAAACGGTCGCTGCTATATAAAGGCCGGCGGCGATCAGGTTGGGGATGAGGCTGGGTGAGGAGAACATAAGTCCTGGTTGGCGAGCCTTAAAGAGACGGAGTTTGGCATAGATCGCGCTGGTCTAGGAAGACTGGCAGACCGCGGTGCGGCATTCGCGGGTGAACCCGCTCCCACAGGTACGGCGCCGGTTTCCAGTGTGGCGAAGACCTTGTGGGAGCGGGCTTGCCCGCGAAGAGGCCGGCACAGCCACCGAATATCTACCAGGCCGCCAGCAAGGTGTGCGCCGCCGCCGCACTTCGCTATAATCGCCGCCTTGCTGTGCCCGGCGGGTATGCATTCCCCCCTGGGCGCCTGACAAACCTCGGCTTTTACTGGGCCTGAAAGGATCACCATGTTCGAAAACCTGACCGACCGCCTGTCACAGACGCTGCGCCATGTCACCGGCAAGGCCAAGCTGACCGAAGACAACATCAAAGACACCCTGCGTGAAGTGCGCATGGCGTTGCTCGAGGCTGACGTCGCCCTGCCGGTGGTCAAGGATTTCGTCAACAAGGTCAAGGAGCGTGCGGTCGGCACCGAAGTGTCGCGCAGCCTGACCCCGGGCCAGGCGTTCGTGAAGATCGTCCAGGCCGAGCTGGAAAGCCTGATGGGCGCGGCCAACGAAGACCTCGCGCTGAACGCCGCCCCGCCCGCCGTGGTGCTGATGGCCGGCCTGCAGGGCGCCGGTAAGACCACCACCGCCGGCAAGCTGGCGCGCTTCCTCAAGGAGCGCAAGAAAAAGAGCGTGATGGTGGTGTCCGCCGACGTCTACCGCCCGGCGGCGATCAAGCAGCTGGAAACCCTGGCCAACGACATCGGCGTCACCTTCTTCCCGTCCGACATCAGCCAGAAGCCGGTGGCCATCGCCGAAGCGGCCATCCGCGAAGCCAAGCTGAAGTTCATCGACGTGGTCATCGTCGACACCGCCGGCCGTCTGCACATCGACGCCGACATGATGGACGAGATCAAGGCGCTGCATGCCGCGGTCAAGCCGATCGAGACCCTGTTCGTGGTCGACGCCATGACCGGCCAGGACGCCGCCAACACCGCCAAGGCCTTTGGCGAGGCGCTGCCGCTGACCGGCGTGGTGCTGACCAAGGTCGACGGTGACGCCCGTGGCGGTGCCGCGCTGTCGGTGCGTGCCATCACCGGCAAGCCGATCAAGTTCATCGGTATGGGCGAGAAGACCGAAGCCCTCGAACCGTTCCACCCTGACCGCGTCGCCTCGCGCATCCTCGGCATGGGTGACGTGCTCAGCCTGATCGAGCAGGCCGAGCAGAACATCGACAAGGCCAAGGCCGACAAGCTGGCCAAGAAGCTGAAGAAGGGCAAGGGC
>RCUM01000612.1_pt1 | contig 19075 bp, 10 predicted proteins | sample 2166141 | NCBI WGS metagenome assembly RCUM01 (sample SAMN09932756, study PRJNA488358) | compost metagenome | isolation source: compost soil in crotonic acid-enriched | place: Germany: Experimental Botanical Garden
CGGTATTCACTCACGTTCTAACGACCTGACCGTGAACTGCCTGACCGGTAAGAAACTGACCAACATGCGCGCATCGGGTACCGATGAAGCGACTACCCTGGTTCCGGCCATCAAAATGTCTCTGGAGCAAGCTCTGGAATTCATCGATGATGACGAACTGGTAGAAGTGACGCCAATCTCGATCCGTATCCGTAAGCGTCACCTGACGGAAAACGATCGTAAGCGTGCCAACCGCGGTCCTAAAGAAGCTTAATTCGCCGATTTAATCCGCAATACTTAGGGCGTGTCACAGCGCCCTGAGTTTTTTCCTCTGTCTTTCCCCCTTTCTGCGGCGCGCCATGCGCTTTTCACACTGCTCCCTGTTCAGCCTTAACTTTTCCCGTTACAGTAAAATCTCACTGGCCCATGGGAGAGGACTATGCTGTATATCTTTGATTTAGGTAATGTGATTGTCGATATCGATTTCAAACGTGTACTGGGCGTGTGGAGCAACCTGAGTGGCACACCGCTGGCGACGTTGTCCGAACGTTTTAGCATGGGTGAAGTATTCCAACAGCACGAGCGCGGCGAGATTAGTGACGAAGACTTTGCGGCCAAACTCTGTGAGGAGATGGGGATAGCGCTCAGCTTCGAGCAGTTTGCCACCGGCTGGCAGGCGGTGTTTGTCGCCCTGCGCCCTGAAGTGATCGAGATTATGCATCGCCTGCGCAACGAAGGGCATCGCGTGGTGGTGTTATCGAATACCAACCGTCTGCACTGTAATTATTGGCCTCAGCACTACCCACAGGTCGCTGAAGCTGCCGATCACATGTATCTGTCGCAGGATCTTGGCATGCGTAAACCCGATGCCAACATCTATCAGCACGTACTGAAGGCGGAAAACACCCCGGCGGATCAGGCGGTATTCTTTGACGATGTGGCGGCGAACGTAGAAGCGGCCGCGGCACTGGGGATCAAGGCGGTACACGTCATCGATCGCCAGGTCGTGCCAGCTTATTTTGCTCAATAATCACCGTACGTTAAGCTTAAGGCGTCCAGACTGACATTTAGGATGAAGCTATGTCGTTTTTCCGCCGCAAAAAGCTGCCATCGTCGATCAAACCCGGAATAACCTTCGGGCGGCTGCTGTTTAAACGTATTGATGAGGATGGCCTGACCATGTTGGCGGGCCATCTGGCCTATGTCTCGCTACTTTCCCTGGTGCCGCTGATCACCGTGGTGTTTGCGCTGTTTGCCGTTTTCCCGATGTTTGCGGATATCAGCGTGCAGCTAAAAAGCTTTATTTTCTCCAACTTTATGCCTGCCGCCGGTAATGTGCTGCAACGTTACCTGGAGCAGTTTGTTGCCAACTCCAGCAAGATGACCGCCGTGGGGATCTGCGGCCTGATTGTCACCGCGCTGCTGCTGATCTATTCGGTGGATAGCGTGTTGAACACCATCTGGCGCAGTAAGAACCAACGGCCGATTGTGGTTTCCTTTGCCGTTTACTGGATGGTGCTGACCCTCGGCCCGCTGTTGGTGGGGGCCAGTATGGCGATCAGCTCCTATCTGTTGTCGCTAAACTGGTTAGCGCAAAGCGGCGTTAACAGCCTGGTGGATGAGGTGCTGCGCATCTTCCCGCTGATCCTGTCCTGGATCTCTTTCTGGTTGTTATACAGCGTGGTGCCCACGGTACGCGTGCCTGCGAAAGATGCGTTGATCGGGGCGCTGGTGGCCGGGGTGTTGTTCGAGCTGGGTAAGAAAGCTTTTGCGCTATATGTCACCATGTTCCCTTCCTACCAGCTGATCTACGGCGTGCTGGCGGTGATCCCGATTTTATTTTTATGGGTCTACTGGAGCTGGTGTATCGTGTTATTGGGTGCCGAAATCACCGTTACGCTGGGTGAGCACCGCCTTTACCAGCAGCAGAAAGCAGAACAACAGCAAAAACAGGAGCAGGAAGGATCGTTATGATTGCGTTAATTCAACGGGTATTAAACGCCAGCGTTACGGTAGAAGGTGAGACAGTAGGCAAGATTGGCCCCGGTTTGTTAGTGTTATTGGGTGTCGAGCAGGACGATAACGAGCAAAAAGCCCAACGCCTGTGTGAGCGGGTGCTGGGGTATCGCATCTTCGGCGACGAGGATGACAAGATGAATCTCAACGTTCAGCAGGCTGGCGGTAGCCTGTTGGTGGTGTCGCAGTTCACCCTGGTAGCCGATACCCAGAAAGGCATGCGGCCAAGTTTTTCGCGCGGTGCGGTGCCGCAGGAGGCCGATCGGCTATACCGCTATTTTGTTGGGCAGTGCCAGGAACGTGGTATTGAAACCCAGACCGGTGAGTTTGCCGCCGATATGCAGGTGGCATTGGTGAACGATGGCCCGGTGACGTTCTGGCTGCAGGTTTAAAGATCACAAGAGAAGGCGTCTATGTATCACCTACGAGTACCCGTTACAGAACAAGAACTGAAAGACTATTACCAGTTTCGCTGGGAGATGCTGCGTAAGCCATTACACCAGCCGGTGGGTTCGGAAAAGGATGCCTACGACGCCATGGCGCACCATCAGATGGTGGTGGATGAGAACGGCCGGATAGTGGCCATTGGCCGCCTGTATATCAATGCCGATAACGAAGCCGCTATCCGCTTCCTGGCGGTTGATCCCACAGTGCAGGACAAAGGTCTGGGAACTCTGGTGGCGATGACCCTGGAGTCCGTAGCGCGCCAGGAAGGGGTGAAGCGGGTGGTGTGTAGCGCCCGTGAGGATGCGGTAGACTTCTTTGCCAAGCTGGGCTTTATCAACCAGGGCGAAATCACTGCGCCGCAAACTACGCCGATCCGCCATTACCTGATGATCAAACCCGTAGCCACGCTGGACGATATTCTTCATCGCCCCGACTGGTGCGGGCAGCTACAACAAGCCTGGTATGAACATATCCCGCTCAGTGAAAAAATGGGGGTGCGCATCAGCCAATATACCGGCCAGCGTTTTGTTACTACCATGCCGGAGGTGGGTAATCAGAATCCGCACCATACGCTGTTTGCCGGTAGCCTGTTCTCCTTGGCAACGCTGACCGCCTGGGGGCTTATCTGGCTGCTGCTGCGTGAGCGCCACCTGGGGGGCACGATTATTCTGGCAGACGCCCATATTCGCTACAGCAAACCGATCACCGGCAGGCCGAGAGCCGTTGCCGACCTGAGCTCATTGAGTGGCGATCTGGCTCGTTTGGCGCGTGGCCGCCGGGCGCGGGTGCAGGCAGAAGTGCATTTATTCGGTGACGATGACAAAGGGGCAGTATTTGAGGGCACTTATATGGTGCTGCCAGCCGAACCGGAAGAGCCGTTGGACAAGGGTGGTTCAGAGCCGATAGCGAGCTGAGCATCAAGCTCAGAATAGATTCTGTGACCAAACTTATCCTGGTGGGCGCTGCATGCTGCGCCCACTTAACGGGTTGGCTTAATTGATGACTTAATCTGTCGTATAAATTGGGCACGGCTGCCGATTATTTTTTTAATCAGAAAAGTCCGCCTCTATTTAGCATAATTGACTGTTTAATTTGCATACATCAAATAAAGTGCAGGCATTAAAACAATTTCAGAATATTTACCCCGCCTCACTCTGAGATTTATGCCAATTACGATGCCTCGAAGCCCCGCAGAGTCACGATCTCTTGCTTGTCTGATGCCGAATTATGTCGTTAGAATGCCGCAAAATCATTAAAGCGGTTTATCTGAATGGACTCAGTAGCTCAGCGGTTGGCAGTATCATTGTTATTTCTTTCTCTCAGTTCGGCTGTTGGCGCCAATATGCTCAGCCCGGCGGATCGAGATACTATCCAACAGCAACAACGTGAATTGTTGCAGCAAAACCAACAACAACGTCAGGAATTGCAACGCAGCCTGACCCCGGTGCTGCCACAAACGCCAGCAGCCACAGCCCCCGGCGGGCCGTGCTTCACCATTACGACCATTCACCTTGATGGTGCCAGCCATCTGCCCGCCCGTGCGCGGCAAGCCTTGACGCAACCCTATCTGCAACGCTGCCTGAATCTGGCCCAGATCAACACCCTGGTGCAGCAGGTTTCCGATTGGTATATCGAACGGGGATATATCACCAGCCGCGCTTTCCTGACCGAGCAAGACCTGTCCCATGGGGAATTGAAGCTGCTGGTGCTGGAAGGGCAGTTGGAAAAGATCTTGCTGGACCAACGGGATGACCGAATGCTGAAGATGGCGTTCCCCGGCCTGGTGGGTAACATCCTTAACCTGCGCGATATCGAACAAGGCATGGAGCAGATCAACCGCCTGCGCCAGCAACCGGTGCAGATTGAAATCCTGCCCGGCAGCCAACCGGGCTATTCGGTGGTCAACCTCACCGCTAAGCCAGAGTTCCCGGTGATGCTGGGGCTGGGTTTTGACAACAGTGGGCAAAAAAGTACCGGCACCGGGCAGATTAACGGCTCATTGACCGGCAATAACCTGCTGGGGCTGGCGGATCAGTGGTTTGTGACCGGCGCGCGCAGCAGCGATTTTGCCAACGACCACGATGCCCGCAGCGTCCAGGCTGGTATCAGCTTGCCTTACGGCTACTGGCTGATGGATTACAACTACTCCTACAGCGACTATCTCTCGACGATCGACAATCAGGGTTTTGACTGGCGATCCACCGGCGACAGCCAGACCCATCGCTTCAACGTTTCGCGCGTATTGTTCCGTAACAGTGACATGAAAACCGGCCTGGCACTGGGCCTGACCAACCGTATCAACCGCAACTATCTTAATGACACCCGGCTGGACAGCAGCAGCCGTAAATTGACCAGCGTATCTCTGGGCGTGAGCCATAGCCAAAAACTGTGGGGCGGCTTTGCCACGCTCAACCCCTCCTACAGCCGTGGCGTTCCCTGGTTAGGCGCGGAAGATGACAGCGGTAAGGCCAGTGAAGCCCCTAAGGCGGAGTTTAATAAATACACTCTCTCCGGCAGCTATTACTTGCCGTTGGCGCAGAACTGGAACTATCTCACCAGCCTGTATGGCCAGTGGACGCCTGATCGCCTTTACGGCAGTGAGCGCCTGACCCTCGGCGGTGAAAGTTCGGTGCGTGGCTTCAAGGAACAGTATCTCTCCGGCGACAAAGGCGGCTACTGGCGTAACGAGGTCAACTGGTCGCCGTTCAGCCTGCCGTATCTGGGCGATATTTCCGTATTGGCTGCTGTAGATGGCGGTTATCTGCGCCACGATTCCGTGGACGCCTACGCTTCCGGCACGTTGTGGGGCGGCGCGGTGGGGCTGGGCAGCCGTAACCGCTATTTCAGCAGCCAATTTACCGTGGGCTGGCCGCTGGCGCATCCGAGCTGGTTAGAGCCGGATCGGGTGTCGATTTACTACCGTATTAACATCGTTCTTTAATTGACAGGGAAAGGTTTCAAGGATGACGCAAAAAGACGATCGGCCCATTCATGCCAGCCAGCGTTGGTTGAGCTATACCCTGTGCAGCCTGTTAGCTTGGCAGCCGTTGCTGCCCGCCTTGGCGAACGGTGTTAACGTCGCCGAAGGGAATACCCGGCTCGATCAGGCTGGTAATGGTGTGCCGGTGGTCAATATTGCTACGCCTAATCAGGCGGGCATTTCCCATAATAAATACAATGAATTCAACGTGGGCAAAGAGGGGCTGATCCTCAACAACGCCACCGGGCAACTCAATCAGACCCAGCTTGGCGGTCTGATCCAGAACAACCCTAACCTGAAAGCCGGGCAGGAAGCCCAAGGCATCATCAACGAGGTTGTCGCCCCGAACCGCTCCCAGCTGCAAGGCTATCTGGAGGTGGCGGGCAAGCAGGCCAACGTGATGGTTGCCAACCCTTACGGTATCACCTGCGACGGCTGTGGCTTCATCAACACCCCGAATGCGACGCTGACGACCGGTAAACCGGTGTTAGGGCCGGACGGCAAACTGCAGGCGCTGGAAGTCACGCAAGGGGCCATCAGCATTCAGGGCAAAGGGCTGGATGCCAGCCAGAGTGGGAAATTTGCCCTGATTGCCCGTGCCACCGAAATCAACGCCCAGCTGTATGCCCAGGATGCCACCATTACACTGGGTGCCAACCGTGTGGATGCACAGGGTAATGCGACCCCGATCGCGGGCCAGGGCGAAGCGCCAAAAGTGGCGGTCGATACCGGTGCGCTGGGCGGCATGTATGCTAACCGTATCCATCTGGTTTCCAGCGACAAAGGCGTCGGCGTTAACCTCGGTAACCTCAATGCCCGTGCCGGGGATATCACCTTGGATGCCAACGGCAAATTGACGCTCAATAATTCGCTGGCGCAAGGCGGTGCATTAACGGCGACAGGGCAAAGTATCAGCATGTCGGGCGACCACAAGGCCACCCAGTCCATCACGTTAAACAGCCAGGGGGACCTCACTCAACAGGGAGGAACACTGGTTAGCGACCAGAATATCGCTCTCACCAGCGGCGGTACGTTGCAGATGAGCAGCGGCAAGTTGACCGCCGGCAATGATGTTACCCTGAGGACTCGTGACGCGCGGGTGGACAGTTCCAGCCAGATTGATGCTGCCCGCCATGTCGACATGACGTTGTTTAATAGCGGCATGACGCAGGGGCAAGTGACCGCCGGGCAAAACCTTACCCTCAGCGGTGCCAGCTTGGTCAACAGCGGCACGCTGGCGGCCAATGGGGCGATACAAAGCACCCTCTCCCATCTGGAGAATAGTGGAACCGTTCAGAGCCAGGGTAACCTGTCGCTGAGCGGTCAGTCGCTCACCAACGGCGGCAAGATACTGAGTGGGGGAGCGCTGGCCCTTACCAGCCAGACGTTGGATCAAGACGGCACCTTGAGTGCCAAAGGCAAAGCCGATCTTACCGTCAGCGATACGTTGCGAAATGGCCGCTACGGCGAGTTGCTGAGTGACGACAGCCTGACGCTGTGGGCTGGAACGCTGCAGCAGAACGGCCTGCTCTCTGGCGCGACGGGATTAATCCTCAACAGCGATACGCTGAGCACGGCGGCAGATGCCCTCACCACCAGCCAAGGTAAGATCACGGTTAACGCGGGTAACGCCACGTTAGGCGGGGAATGGAATGCGGGTGGCGATCTGGCCTGGTATGGCACGACGTTGAACACGCAGCCGGGTGCCCAAATACAAAGCGGGGGCAATCTCACCCTCCAGGCACAACAAGCCACGCTGGCGGGTACCCAAACGGCGAAAGGGGCATTAACGGTAGAGGCTGGCTCACTGCTGCACAGTGGTAAAAGCCATGCTGCAACCCTGGCCCTGAAGGCGGACACCCTGACTAACCAGGGCACACTGGTCGCTCCCGTCTTGAAGATTAACAGCCAGACGCTGACCAACAGCGGCTTGCTACAAGGCAGCCAGACCCTGGAGCTTATCGCCCGCCTGATGGACAACCAGAAGGGCGGCACCGTGTATACGGCCAATGCCCTGTCGCTGGCCATCCCGACGCTGAAAAACGCCGGACTGATCACCACCGATCGGGATTTGGTACTCAGTGGCGATCAACTGCTCAACAGCGGTGAAATCAATGCCGTGAACCTGACGGCCAAAACCCAGCGGGTCGATAACCAGCAGAGCGGTTTGCTGCTGGCGAAAGATAAGCTGTCACTGAACGGTATGGCGTTGTCCAATGCCGGGCAACTGGCTGCCGATCAACTGGCCCTGAACACCAACAGCATCGCCAATAGCGGCACGTTGCAGGGCGACAGCGCTCTTGCTATCAAGGCTGCGGAAGCCACCAACCGTGGGCGTGTACTTACCGGCGGTTCGCTAAACCTGATTGCAGACACCTTGACCAACGCCGGGACGATGCAGGCGGCTATGATGGTCTTGTCACTGGCCAAACAGTTCAGCAACCAGCAAAACGGTTCCGTCAACGCGAGCGGCTCCCTGGCGCTGACCACCCCTCAGTTCAGTAATGATGGCCTGCTGGCCGCAACGACGCTGGCCTTGGATATCACGGCCCTGTTCAATACGGGGACTCTGCAAGGCAGCAGTCAACTCAATATCGGCACTTCCACGTTAGACAACCAGCTCGGTGGCGCTTTACTCAGTGGCGGAGCACTGACATTACGGGCAGATTCGCTGACCAATAGCGGATTGCTTCAGGGCCAGACACTGGATCTGTCCACCCAAGAATGGCTTAACAACGGCAATGCGCTGAGTGAACAAACGGCGAGCCTGACAGTCGCCAATACGTTGACCAACCAAGGGAAGATCCTCGGCCAGCAAGGGATGACTGTCTCTGCGGGCTCAGTGGACAACGCGGGATGGCTGGCGGCCACCGTGCTCTCCGTCGTGGGCGACGTTATCAACAAGGGGCTGATGCAGGGTAGCCAATCCCTGCAACTTTCCGGCACTCATCTCAATAACGCAGCCACAGGCCAGATGTTATCGAACGGAGCGTTAGGGCTTGAAGGCCAGCAGTTGGTCAACCAGGGCGCTCTGCAGGGGCAACAACTGGCGGTGAAAGCCCAGACCTGGCAGAACAGTGGCAGTGCCCAGGCGCAAGATCGCCTGACGGCAGACCTGACCGGGGACATGCTCAACAGTGGCCTGTTACTGAGCCAGGATCGGTTTGATCTCAAAGCGGCCCAGATTCTGAATCAGGGCACCCTGGCGGCAGACAAGGTGGTATTGACCGCGCCACAGCTGACCAACAGTGGTTTGTTACAGGGCAACAGCCATCTGCAACTGGCTATCCCCAATATCAGTAACCTTGCCAGCGGGAAGCTGGTCAGCGGCGGTGCGCTGGAGCTGGCGCTCGATCAACTGGATAACGCTGGCCTATTGCAGGTGAACGATGATTTGTCTCTCACCGGCCTGCAATTCACCAACCAGGGCAGCATCCTGGCGAACAACCTGAACCTGAATGTGCAGGGTGCCTTGGTAAACCAACAAGGCGGCCAACTGGTGGCCCGTGAAAATGCCACCTTCCGCAGCCAATCGGTGAACAATGCCGGGGTGTTGGCGGGTAATACGCTGGCGGTAGACAGTGGCACCGTGACTCACAGTGGCATCATGCAGGGCAATGCCGGGTTGACTCTGAACAGCACAGAGCTGAACGTGCTGGCCGGTGCACAACTGTTGAGCGATGGTGAGCTGGCAGTCAACGGTGGCGCAGTTACCAACGCCGGATCCTGGCAGGGGAATAGCCTGACCTTTGGCGTTGATAGCCTGGATAACAGCGGATCGATAAACGCGGTTGCGGGCCTGACAGGCACGGTGCTCAATACGCTGCAAAACAGCGGGCAGATGGGCAGCCTGGGGACGCTGAACCTGAGCGGCGACTATCTGACCAACAGCGGCAAGCTGGTGGCCAACCGGTTGACGCTGGATGCCGCTACGCTGAATAACACGGGATTATGGCAAGGTAGCGAGTGGCTGAATGCCCACGGTGATGCGCTGACGCTGGGTGCGTCAAGCCGCACGTTGGCCGGGGGCGCATTGTCGCTGAATGCTGGGCAACTTACCTCAGAAGGGTTGGTTCAGGGTGGACAAACCCACGTCACTGCCACTAGCTGGTTGAACCGTGGCAGCCTGCTGGGGAGCGATTCTCTGGCCGTCAACGTCACCGATGAACTGGTGAATGAAGGGTCACTGCTTAGCCAGGGTAACAGCGAAATACAGGCGCAGACGCTGACCAATGACGGTGCCGTCCTGAGCGACGGAAGTCTGTCTTTGGCGGGCGCTACATTGAACAACCAAGGTGCCGTACAGGGAAACATCCTCAACCTGACGCAGAACTTGGTGAATAACGCAGGCACGCTGATCGGCCTGCAGTCGCTGACGTTAGGCATTCAAGCATTCTCCGTCCCGTTGTTGACGCTGGTGAACGGCAGCCAGGGCTCACTCCTGACGCAGGGAACGCTTTCGGTTAATGGCAGTACGGTGACCAATGACGGCCGCTGGCAGGGGCAACAGGTTCTGCTGAATGCTCAGACATTGAATAACAGTGGCGCAATCCAGAGTGCGGATGCGCTGCAAATGGCTCTGTCTGGGGCATTGAATTCGACGGCTGGCAGCAAAATTACTGCCAATGGTGCAGCTGTATTACAGGCACAGTCGTTGACCAACGCCGGGCAGTGGCTGGCAAAAAATCTCACCCTACGCGCTGACACCCTGAATAATCAGGGCGAAATCAGCGGCGTTGACGGCCTGACGGTCGCGCTGACCGGAGATTTCACCCAGCAGCAAGATAAAACCCTACTGACGGCGGGTGACCTGAAACTAGATGCGGCCTCGGTCACCAACCTTGGGCGTATCCAGGGGAACGGCGTGTGGGTTAACAGCGGTACGCTAACCAACAGCGGTCGTGTGCAAGGTGAAACAGGTCTAACGCTGAACCTTACCGGTGGGTTGACCAATAACGCTACGGGTACCCTTCTCAGCCAGAACGCACTCACCATTACCTCGCCGTACTGGGTCAACAGCGGCCTGATGCAAAGCGGTGCTGACACCCGGTTCGAAGGGACGATATCAGGGCGTAATGACGGTAGCCTGCTTGCTGGTTCCGATCTGTCACTCCATGGCTCGCAATTTACCAACACCGGTTGGCTACAGGCAGGCTCCCTGTTACTGAATGCGGATGCGTTGGACAACAGCGGTACCTTGCTGGCAGAACTGCAAGGAACGTTGACCGCAGGTAGCCTGAACAATCAGGGCACGATCCAGGGAAGCAACCTGGCGTTGAATACCCAGCAACTGACCAACGGTGGCACGCTGCTTGGTACCTCCGGGCTTGGCATCAATGCCAGTCAGGTGGCGCTTCAAGAGACAGGGAAAATGTTCAGCGGGGGCGATTTACTGCTGAGCAGTGGCGATTTTGACCAACGTGGCCAGGTCGTGGCGTTGGGCAACCTGACGCTGCAACTGGTGAACGCCTTTACCAACCAGAACGTGATTGCCGCAGGCCAGAGCCTGAACCTTAACAGCCAGGGGGCGTTGACCAACCAGGGCACTCTGCAGGGGCAGAGCGTCAACCTCACGGCGTACGGCATCTTGACCAACAACGGGCAAATCACCGGCGGAAGTGGGGCCAGCACCCTCAGTGGCAGCGCCATTGCCATGAATGCGGCCGGAACCCTGCAATCAGGGGGCGACGTAACCCTGAACAGCCAGAGCGATATCACCGTGGACGGGTTTACCGGCACGTTGGGCTCAATGACGCTGAATGCGGCTGGCAGCCTGATTAACACCGCCTTGCTGTATGCCGGTAACAACCTGTACCTGCTGGCCAACAGCATCAAAAACCTGCGCGGTGACATCCTGGCGGGCAACAGCCTGTGGATGCAGCGTGATATGGCGGGCAATGCCAACGCTGAAGTGGTGAACAGTTCCGGCACCATCGAGACACAAAATGGTGATATCACCATTAACACCGCCCATTTGCTGAATCAGCGCGATGGGCTGAGTGTGGTCAGCTCTGAAAGCAGCGCACCGCAGTATTCCTGGGTGACAGATTTTGAGGCCAAAATACCGTTAATCTTCTTCAACAAAGGCGACTACGGCTATGTCATCAAGTCCTGGGAATCGGGCGGCGGCAGCCCTGGCCACGGAGCATCTCCGACAACGCATTACAGTTCAACGCCAACGCCTTATCTTAACCAACGGATTAAGGAGTTTGCCTCTGGCGTTTCGACGGTCACCGTCACGGCAAACGGTGGCGCAGCCCGTATCGCGGCCGGGCGCGATCTCAGCCTTTATGCCGGCCAACTGGACAATCAGGCCAGCAACATTTTAGCCAATAACAATGCCTATCTTTCAGGGAGTAACCTGAATAACCAATCCTGGTTCTCGGGCACTGAAACCCGCTATCAAACGTATGAGTATGGTTATGGCCTGAGTAAAGTTCCGGTGCCAGAAACCAGTGTTTCTAAAGGGGAAATTACATCCAACTACATCGTCTACACGGCGACGGGCGAAGTACGCTATGAACGTGGAGAAGGTGAAATCTACCGTTCCGTTATTCAGGCTGGCGGTAACGTCGTGGCCAACTTTGCCAACGATCTGAGTAATACCACCACCTCACCCAACGCAGGTGGTGTAAGTCACACTATCAATGCCCCAACGCTCAATACCCTGAGCCAACAGACAATCGGTAATGCCGTAGAGAAACAGGCGTTGTCAGCCGGTGATAAGGCGGCGGTCAATTCGCCTGAATGGCAAGACAGCCTGCAAAATGCCCTGCAACAGATTAACGGGGGCAGTGGCCTGGATAACGTCACGCCTGAGCTCACCGGGTTAGGAAAATATAGCGACGCTGGCCAGAGCAGCGCCAATCTGGGGGATGGAACCGCGTTACAAAACACCGCCACCGATGGCAAGGACCTGATCGGCACGGATGGTAAGGCCTTAAACCAGTATCAAGGCAAAACGGTCGATACCAGTGCGTATCCTCTGCCTACGGGCGAGAACGGTTATTTTGTGGCGTCTACCGATCCGGACAGCCCGTATCTGATCACCACCAACCCGAAACTTAACGGGCTGGGGCAACTCGATCCGAGCCTGTTTGGCGATCTCTACGCGCTGTTGGGGATCACCCCAGGCCAGAGCCCGCGTGAAACCAACGAACAGTTCACGGTAGAAGACAAATTTATCGGCTCTTCCTATTTCCTTGACCGCCTGAACCTCCACCCGGATTACGACTACCGTTTCCTGGGGGATGCGGCCTTTGACACCCGTTACGTCAGCAATGCCATGCTCAATCAAACGGGCAGCCGTTATCTGAACGGTGTGGGCTCAGACCTGGAGCAAATGCAAACCCTGATGGATAACGCCGCTAAGGCGCAACAATCGCTGGGGCTGAAGTTTGGGGTTTCGTTGACGGCGCAGCAGATCGCCTCGTTGGATCACAGCATCTTGTGGTGGGAAGCGACCAGCATCAATGGCCAGACGGTGATGGTGCCGAAGCTTTACCTGTCACCAAAGGATGTGACGATCAATAACGGCAGCGTGATTGCCGGGAAAAATGTCTCACTCACCGCCGGTAATATCACCAACAGTGGCAGCACGCTGACCGCACAGAACGCGCTGACGCTCGATAGCCAGAACAGCATCAGCAACCTCAATGCTGGCCTGCTCAATGCGGGCGGCAACCTGCAACTGAGCGCGATTGGCGATATCAATAATATCGGCTCAATCATCAGCGGCAAAACGGTGCAGTTGGAAAGCCTTGATGGCAGCATCATCAACCAGACGCTGACGAATCAGTGGAATACCCAGGGTTCCCTGGGTGGCTGGATGCCGGAAAGCCTGTCGCTGTCACGCACGGAAATCGGCGATATCGGCACCATACAGGCCTTGGACAGCTTGAGCCTGAGCGCTGGCAACAACATCGATATCCTGGGGGCAAAATTGACTTCCGGCGGTGCGATGGACCTGCTGGCGGGGGGCGATATCAACGTCCTGGCCAACACCACCTACAGCGCCGATAAATATCAGAGCTGGCGGAACGTAAGAGAGAGCGAAACTCACAGCAGCCAGGGCAGCGAAATTAGCGCTGGTGGGCCGCTGACGGCCGATGCAGGCCGTGATGTCAACGTGAAGGCCAGCCAGGTTGGCAGCCAGAGTGATACTACCCTGATGGCAGGGCGCGATATCAACCTGCAAACGCAGGAAGCGAGCACCAGGCAGAAAGATAACGGTACCGAACAGCGCAGTAACGATGCCACGCGCACCACCCTCACCAGCGGTGGCGATTTAACGCTGGATGCAGGCCGGGATGTGAACTCTCAGGCCGCAGCGATGGTGGCGGACAACAACGTCAACCTGAACGCCGGGCGTGACGTGAACCTCAACACCCAGCAAACCAGCGAATACCGCGAGAGCAAGGAAGGTAAACGCCAGCAGGTGGATGAGTCTATCCGTCAGCAAGGAACGGAGATTGCCAGTGGGGGTAACACCACCCTTCGCGCCGATCGAGATGCCACCTTGAATGCGGCGCAGGTGCAGGCTAGCGGTGATGTGGCGGTAAGCGCCGGACGCGATCTGACGCTCAACAGCGCCACCGAAAGCGACTACTCCTTCTTCGAAGAAACCAAGACCAAGAAAGGGTTCCTGTCGAAGACCACCACCCACACGGTGCGGGAAGATTACGCCACGCAGGAAAAAGGCACGCTGCTGAGCGGCGATAACGTGTCGCTGTCTGCGGGTAACGATCTGACGGTGAAGGGGTCTTCGGTTGTTGGTGACGGCAAAGTTAACCTGCAAGCAGGTAACAACGTCGAGATCGTAGCGGCGACGGAAGAGCAGTCCAGCTACCGGTTGGATGAGAAGAAAAAGAGCGGACTGATGGGCACCGGCGGTATCGGGGTGACGATTGGTAGCTCCAGCTCTCGCCATCAAGTGAACGAAGACGGTACCACGCAGAGCCAGAGTGTCAGCACTATCGGCTCGACCGGTGGCGATGTGAATATTGTTGCGGGCGGCAAGGCACACATTGGCGGTGCGGATCTGATTGCCGGTAAAAATATCAGCGTTACTGGCGACAGCGTCGTTATCGAACCGGGGCATGACCTGCGTACGGTAGAAGAGCGGTTTGAGCAGAAGCAGAGTGGCCTGACGGTGGCGTTGTCCGGTGCGGCCGGTGCAGCGGCCAACTCAGCAATAGCGGCAGCGCAGAGTGCCAAAAGTGAAAGCGATGGCCGTTTGGCTGCCTTGCAGGGCACCAAAGCCGCGTTGTCTGGGGTGCAGGCAGGGCAGGCCGCGGTGTTGGATAATACCAAGGGCGATGCGGGTAATGCGATTGGTATCAGCCTTTCCCTGGGGGCCCAAAAGTCGTCATCCACGCAAAAACAGGTCTCTGATAATGTCACCGGTTCGACGTTGACGGCGGGTAATAATCTGTCGGTGACCGCAACCGGCAAAGGCAGTGGTGCCAACAGTGGCGATGTGGTGATTGCGGGTAGCCAGTTGAAGGCGGGTGGGGATACCACCATCGATGCCTCTCGCGACATCTTGCTTGCCGGGGCTGCTAATTCCCAGCAGCAGACGGGGAGTAACAAGAGCAGCGGCGGTGAAATCGGTATCGGCCTGAGCCTGGGTAAAGACACGGGTATCAAGGTATTCGCCAACGTCAACGCTGGCAAAGGCAGTGAGAAAGGCACCGGTACGCAGTGGACAGAGACAACCATCGACAGCGGTAAGACGCTTGCCATGAACAGCGGGCGCGATACCACGCTGGCCGGTGCACAGGTCAGCGGTGACAAGGTGGATGTTGACGTCGGGCGCAACCTGACGCTCTCCAGCCAGCAGGACAGCGATCTCTACGACATGAAGCAGCAGAACGCCAGTGCGGGTGGTAGCTTCACCTGGGGCTCGATGAGCGGTTCTGGCTACTTGAACCTGAGTCAGGACAAGATGCACAGCAACTACGACTCGGTGCAGGAGCAGACCGGGATCTATGCGGGCAAGGGCGGCTTTGACGTTAAGGTCGGCGAGCATACCCAACTGGATGGCGCGGTAATCAGTTCAACGGGCACGGCGGACAAAAACAGCCTGGATACGGGGACGTTGGGCTTCAGTGACCTGCACAATAAGGCGGACTACAACGTCGAACATGTCGGGGTCGGGATAAGTGGCGGCGGTGACTTTGGTGGCAAGGAGTTCCAGGGCAACCTGGCGGGCGGGATGCTATCGGGCCTGAACGGCAGCGGCCATGCTAGCGGCACCACGCAGGCGGCGGTGAGCGAAGGTAACATCACTGTCCGTGACAAGGACAACCAGCAACAAAATGTCGCCGACCTGAGCCGGGATACGGAGAATGCCAACGGCAGCATTGCGCCGATCTTCGACAAGGAGAAAGAGCAGAACCGGTTGAAACAGGCGCAGCTGATTGGCGAGATCGGCGGGCAGGCAGCGGATATCATCCGCACGCAGGGTGAGATAAACGGGTTGAATGCGGCTAAGGCCGATCTGGCGAAAGATGGGAAACTGCCGCCGGAGCCGGGAAAAAATGCCAAGCAGGAAGAGATTGATCAGTACGTCAGCATCCTGAAAGACACCACTGCGTATAAAGAGGCCATGAAGCAGTATGGTACGGGCAGTGACTTGCAGAAAGCGGCGCAGGCGGTAACGGCTGCGTTGCAGGGGCTGGCAGGGGGAAATATCTCCCAGGCTCTTGCTGGTGGTTTGAGCCCGTACGCGGCAGAGCAAATCAAGAAGTATACCGGTACGAATGAAACGGCCAACGCGCTTGCCCATGCGGTGTGGGGGGCGATAGCGGCACAAGTGAGTGGCAACTCGGCAGCCGCTGGTGCTGCGGGGGCTGCTGGTGGTGAATTGGCCGCGCGTTATCTGGCAGAGAAATTATATGGTGCAGACACGCCGGAAAAAATTGCTAAACTGAGTGAGGAGCAGAAGCAGAGTCTCAGTGCGCTGTCGACGCTGGCAGCGGGTTTGGCAGGCGGTGTGACAGGTGATAGCACTGCGAATGCTCTGGCGGGGGCTCAGGCCGGCAAGAATGCGGTGGAGAATAACTTCCTGAAGGTTGTTGCGGAAGGTTGTGCCATTGCTGCCCCATGTCGTAGCAAGGTTGCAGAGCAACTGCTGGAGATCGGAGCAAAAGCAGGTATTGCAGGGGTGACAAGTGCCGCGATCAAGGATATTGCGGACAAGATGACCTCCGATGAACTAGATCACCTTGTTACCCTGAAAATGATGGGCAATGATGAGATCACCGGAAAGTATCTCAGTTCACTTCAGGATAAATATGCTCCTGCTCATACCGGCGGTGACCAGATAGCTGGATCAGGCCCAACCAATACGGGCGGAAACCAACTACCAGAACAGGGCATAAACCATACTGGAAATAATGCAGGACAGGTTGATGCGGGGCCAAGTAATACAGGCGGTAACCAGACTGTAGCGCAAAAACCTAATAACACAGGTAATACAGAAGGTACGCCCGATTTACCGACTAATTACGAGAGTAGTAATAAAATCACGCAAGGCCAGCATGCTGAGATCCGAAATAGTGAGGGGCGTCCGGTTGGCGCAGTCATTAATGATGTACAGAAATCACGACCAGCAGACATTTTGCTTCAAGAAGATGGCCGTTGGATCGTTAAAGGTAGTGGTGGAAATATCCACGTCATTGATCCTAATGGGGAAGTTGTAACTTCATTCAAGAACTCTGACAAGAACACAGCGCAACGTTTAAATGATGGTCGATGGAGCAGACCTGATAGCAACCAACTAGATGAATTTAAAAATAAATTCTCTGACTATGTAAGGTGGTAATGATGGATGTTCTCAAGGTTGATTACATTCCAGGGGTAAACGTCACTTTGTTTGATGTTCGTCTCTCTGAGTCTGAAGTTGTAGTTTTTTCAGACTGTGTAAACTATGTTTTGAAAAATTGCTCAGACGAACAAATAGATAAGTTAACTGAGTGTTCAGGCAAAGAAGAGCTATCTTGGTTTTTAGCTGATCTTTTAGGTCTGATGAAATCTATGGAACATAAGGAATATATACCTGAGAGATATAAAAATCTGGATTAATATATAAATCAGGATCTTTATAAATATCTATGTGTCTAATCTCGGCCAACTGGCCGGGATCTTTGCTTCTAAGCCCTGAAACCTTCTTCTTCACGCCGCTGTAACTGGATCAGGGGGCTGCGGTGATCTCTAACTGCTCTGCATCGGTGATGGTGGTGTTCAAGATGCTCCCATATCGATATAGAGGCAGAAGTCGTCACCCTCGAGGCTCTTGCACAGGGCCTCATGGGGGCCGGTGATCAGCTGTTCCAGCATCTGGCGCTGGGTCAGGCCGTGATGGTGCGCCGGTCGTTCAAGCGCAAAATGGGCGACGAGGCTCACCTCGATGTTCAGGCGAGTGCATACTCCGTCGCGGTACTCGGCTTGGCGTTGTGCGTTGGTCTTGGCCATGATGAACCTCCCTGTTACTGCGTAACGACGCGGATGATCAACTGACCCGGCTCGGTGATCACTTCGATCCTCTGGCCAGTAGTAAAGACAATTGAATTAAACAGCTAATGGCAGCAAGGGATCTTATTGGTACTATGACTAATGAGCAGGCAAGGATGCCAAGGCAGGGCGGTAGCTTGTCTTTTATCTTCCTCACCTCATGGTTCTAACAACCACTTCCATCTATTCGATCGACCTCTGTTAACTTCTGAATCCTGATAACGATAGCCACATGTAGTGTTTGATAGACGCCGGGCGCGATCTGACGCTCAATAGCGCTACCGAAAGCGACTACTCCTTCTTCGAAGAAACCAAGACCAAGAAAGGGTTCCTGTCGAAGACCACCACCCACACGGTGCGGGAAGATTACGCCACGCAGGAAAAAGGCACGCTGCTGAGCGGCGATAACGTGTCGCTGTCTGCGGGTAACGATCTGACGGTGAAGGGGTCTTCGGTTGTTGGTGACGGCAAGGTTAACCTGCAAGCAGGCAAAAATGTCGGTGGCAGGGGGCACGTTGAAAAAGCCCAAACATATTCTAAAGCGCTTCAGGCTTGGTTAAATAAGAACCCTCAAGCTTCTTCGAGTGATAGAGCGGCGGCGGAAAACGTTTTGAAAGACATGCAAAATGCTCTTAAGGGTAAGTAATGATGGATAATTATATTGATGATTACTTGAGTTTTTTTACTCAAGCATCAGAGTATATTAAGAATGAAGTAAATAGATGTGTTGAGTATTGGTTGCCAGATCCTCCACCGACGATCTTATTGTTTTCACTTGTGGGTAAAGCATTGGTAAACCAGTTGGCTTCATTAAATCACTCGGAGAAATCAGCCCTGTTCCAGCACATTGAAACAGGTATGAGGTCTGATAATGATGAGTTAGCAACAGCGGTTGCAACTGGACTTGTTGAATCGTTAGTTACAGCATCTGATGAAAATGAGTCAGTCTGGAAAGAAATCGAAGCTTATCTGCATGTTGAGTCAAAAAAACATGCTCTAGCATGGAAAAAATTTGGCCAATAATCTTATATACAATCCCCCCGGCCAACTGACCGGGGGTCTAACTGGCGGGCATTATCCTGCCAGGCAAGAAACTACCGGATGGCATTCCTGGTTCAGGAAAAGTGTCTGTACTTC
>RCUM01000613.1_pt1 | contig 19016 bp, 12 predicted proteins | sample 2166141 | NCBI WGS metagenome assembly RCUM01 (sample SAMN09932756, study PRJNA488358) | compost metagenome | isolation source: compost soil in crotonic acid-enriched | place: Germany: Experimental Botanical Garden
CCCACTCCATGCGCTTGAGCTTGATGAACTCGTCGACGATCTCGGCGCCCAGCACCTCGCGGAACAGCGGGTCGGCCTCCAGGGCGTCGGCGGCTTCCTTGAGCGATTGCGGCAGGGTCTTGATGCCGCGCGCGGCGATGGCTTCCAGGCTGAGGTTGTAGAGGTTCTCGTTGCACATCTCGCCCGGCTCTAATTGGCGGTCGATGCCATCGAGGCCCGCCGCGATGATCGCGGCGGTGACCAGGTACGGATTGCAGCCCGCGTCCGGCAGGCGGAACTCCAGGCGCCCATAGGGGATGCGCACCATCGCCGAGCGATTGTTGGCACCGTAGGCGACGAAGGCCGGGGCCCAGGTGGCGCCGGACAGCGAACGGCCGACCACCAGGCGCTTGTACGAGTTGACGGTGGGCGCGGCGAACGCACACAGCGCCGGACCATGGGCCAGAAGGCCTGCGGCGAAGTGGTAGGCAAGCTTGGACAGCCCCATGCCACTGCTGTCGGATGGGTCATGGAACAGGTTGTCGTTGCTGCTGCTGGCCAGCGACAGGTGAAAATGCATGCCGTTGCCCGCGCGCCTGGGATCGGGCTTGGGCATGAAGGAGCAGATCATGCCGAGGTCGTTGGCGATCTCGCCGGCGGCCATGCGGAAGAAGGTGAAGCGGTCGGCCGACTCCATGGCGTCGCTGTAGGTGTAGTTGATCTCGAACTGGCCGTTGGCGTCCTCGTGGTCGATCTGGTAGATGTCGAAGCCCACCGGCTGCAACGCCTCGGTCAGGCGCTCGAGGAACAGCCGCGAGCGCGACAGGCCCTTGTAGTCGTAGCACGGCTTGTCGAGGTTGTCGGAGGCGTCCACCAGTTGCAGCTTGCCGCCTTCGTCGCGGCGGAACAGGCTGAACTCGGGCTCAAGGCCGGTGTTCAGGGTCCAGCCTTTGTCGGCCAGGCGCTGCACCTGCTGCTGCAACACGTAGCGGCTGTCGTAGGGCCAGGGTTGGCCGTTTACGTGGCCTACACACACCACCCGGCCGTAACCCGGCTGCCACGGTACCGGGATCAAGGTGGAAAGGTCGCCGCGGGCCATGAAGTCGGGGCCGTGCGGTTCCATGCCCATGCCGCAGATGGCGAACCCGGCAAAGCCGGCGCCCTCCTCGGCCACCATCTTCAGGCCCGAGACCGGCACCGATTTGGTCTTCGCCGAGCCATGGATATCGACGAACTGCGCCAGCACGTACTTGATGCCGTGCTGGTCGAGGGTGCGCTGGGTTTCTGCTGGCAACATGGGTTGATCACTCCTGGGTGAGGGGCACTGATTCCGCTTGAGAAACTTATTTTCCTATCAGGAATGCAATGCGCTTGCCAACTCTGACCTGTACCGCCCCCGCACCGGCAAGCCCGCTGCCCAAAGGGGGGTAGATGTGGGAAACTTGTTTTCACCCGAGGAAAATGGCCGCCACCGCAGCTGCCCTTCGCACTTTCCCAGTGCGAAATTCTTATTCTTGAACTGAAACCGTGCAGGACATTCGATGTCGACCGAAACCGAACCGCGCCTTCGTCTGGAGCAGTATCTGGGCCTGCAGATCAAGCGCCAGCGCCAGAGCCAGTCACTCAAGCTTGCCGACGTGGCGCGCATTGCCGGCATCAGCCAGGGCATGCTGAGCAAGATCGAGAACGCGCAGGTGTCCACCAGCCTCGACACCCTGAGCCGGCTGTGCGATGTGCTGGGGATGCCCATGGCGAAGCTGTTCAGCCAGTACGACCAGCCCGATGGCAACGCGCTGCTGGTCAAGGCCGGTGAAGGGCTGGAGGTGGTGCGTCGGGGCACGGAGAAGGGCCACACCTATCACCTGCTCAACCATGCGCGCGGGCCGAAAAAGAATTTCGAGGCGTACATGGTCAGCATGGATGACGCCAGTGAAGAGTTTCCGACCTTTGCCCATCCAGGCACCGAGTTTCTGCACCTGCTGGAGGGGGAGCTTGTGTACCGCCATGGCAACCAGCTGTATCACCTGCACGCCGGCGACAGCCTGACCTTCGATGGCGAGACGCCACACGGCCCGGAACAGCTGGTGCAGGTGCCGATCCGGCTGTTGTCGATCATGAACTACGGCGAAGAATAGCCACCGCGCGGGCCGGCAACCGGCCATTGAGCAACGCATAGGCCAGCAAGCCGATCAGCAGGCCCCAGAACGCGCCGCCGATACCTAGCAAGGTGATGTTGGCGGCCGCCGCCAGAAAGGTGATCAACGACGCTTCGCGGGTCTTGGCATCGGCCAGCGCACTGGCCAGGCTGCCGCCGAGGGTACCCAGCAGTGCCAGGCCCGCCAGGGTGGTGATGAATGTGGCCGGGAACGCCATGAACAGCGCCGCCAGGGTGACGCCGAACACCCCGACCAGGATGTACAACACGCCGGCAGCAATCCCGGCAATCCAGCGCCTGGACGGGTTCTCGTGCGCCTCGCGGCCGGTGCAGATGGCTGCGGTGATCGCGGCAATGTTGAAGGCGTGCGAACCGAACGGGGCCATCAACAGTGAGCCCAGGCCAGTGAGGGTCACGATGGGATTGGCGCTGGTGTTGAAGCCATCGTTGCGCAGCACCAGCATGCCAGGCATGTACTGGCCGGTCAGGGTGATCAGAAACAGCGGCAGCGCCACGCTCAACAGCGCGTTGAGCGAGAACCCCGGCAGGGTGAACACCGGTGCGGCGAGCTTGAGGCTCAACCCCGACAAGTCGATACGTTGTTGAATCAGCAGAAACGCCAGGCCCAACCCCAGGATGCCCACCACGGCATAACGCGCCGAAAAGCGCTTGAACAGCACATAGGCGACGATCAACAGCCCGGCCAGCAGCGGATCGATGCTCATGCTGGCGAAGGCACCGATGCCGAACTGCAGCAAGATGCCCGCCAGCAACCCCGCCGCCACCCCCGGCGGAATCAGCCGAATGACCCGCTCGAACCAGCCCGACAACCCGAGCAGGACAAACGCAGCCGCCGAAATGAGGTAAGCCCCCACCGCCTCGGCGTAAGGCGTGGTCGCCAACGCCGTGACCAGAAACGCCGCGGCTGGCGTCGACCACGCAGTGATGATCGGCTCGCGGGAAATCCAGCTGAGGATGATCCCCGTCACGCCCACCCCGATGGACACCGACCACACCCACGAAGCGGTCAGCTCCGGGCTCAAGCCCGCGACCTTGGCGGCCTGGAACACCAGAATGAACGTGCCGCCGTAATTGACGATGACCGAGATCAGGCCCGCCACGATGGGATGGAGGAGGTCGTTGCAGCGGGCAGTAGACGGTGATGGGAAGGCTGACATGGCGTGACGGACACTCCTGGGCAATGGGAACAACAGCTTGTGAATCCTGTTTATACGTTCAGAATGGATGGACATTGCCCGCCACTTTCGTAAAGGAATACAGACCAATTGTTCAAGCACGCGCAACTGGAGTCCGTCAAAGCCTGGATCGGCGACCCCGCTCAAGGCGCCCTGCCCTTGCATGCCCGGGTGCAGCGGGCCATCCGCCAGCTGATTCTCGATGGCGCGCTGGAGGTGGGCCGGCCGTTGCCCGCATCGCGCGCGCTGGCGAAGTCGCTGGGGATTTCTCGCGACACGGTCGAGTCGGCCTACAGCCGCTTGCACGCCGAAGGCTTCATCGAGCGTCGGGTGGGCAGCGGCAGCTTCGTCTCCGAACGCACCCAGCGCCTGCCCGCACGCGGCAAGCCACGGCGCACCGAGGGCGGGCCAAGCATGGCAGCACGGCTCAGCCAGCGCGGCACGGCCATGCTCGAAAACGGCGGCGTACGGGAGTTCCTGACGCCCCGCCCCTTTGCCCCGGGCGTGCCGGAAACCCGCAACTTTCCGCTGCAGACGTGGGAGCGCCTGCAACGTCAGGTGCTCAAGGAATACGGCACCCAGGCCCTGTTGCACAGCCCGCCGCAAGGCATGCCCGTGCTGCGACGGGCGATTGCCGACTACGTCAATCTGGAGCGCGGCGCACACGCCACTGCCGAGCGCGTGCTGGTGCTGACCAGTTCCCAGCAAGCCCTGACCTTGTGCGCCAATGTGCTGCTTGACGCCGGCGAGCGCATCTTCATCGAGAACCCGGTCTACCACGGTGCACGCAAGGCGTTCGACGCCGCAGGGCTTGCCTGTGTGCCGGTGCCGATGGACGCCGATGGCATGCAGGTGGACAACTTGCTGGCGGCCGCGAAGGCGCCAGGCGGATCGGCCAGGGCGGTATTTCTCACGCCCTCGCACCAGTTCCCCAGCGGCGCGACCCTGGCCCTGGAGCGGCGCCTGGCCATCATCGAATGGGCCCGCCAGCAGCAAAGCTGGATCATCGAAGACGACTACGACAGCGAGTTTCACTACGCCGGCAAACCAACGGCCTGCGTGCAGGGGCTCGACCCGCATGAGCGGACGATCTACATCGGCACGTTCACCAAGTCGATGTTTCCCGGCTTGCGCATTGCCTACATGGTCTTGCCGTCATCGCTGGTCACGCCCATGACCGTGGCCCGCACCCTGCAGGATGGCCACAGCGCGCCGATTGCGCAGCTGACGCTGGCGCGCTTCATCGACGGTGGACACTTCGGCGCCCACGTGCGCACCCTGCGCGCTGTCTATGCCGAACGCCGCAACGTGCTGGCGCGGCTGGTGCGCCAGCACCTGGCCGAGTTCGTCGAGCCACGGGTGCCGGCGGGCGGCATGCAGATGCCCTGCGTGTTCATCCGCGATATTCCAGAACAGCAAGCTGTGGAAGCGGCACGCCGGGCGGGCATCGATCTGCTGGGGCTGACGCCGCTGCACGCAGCGGGCCAGCACGAGGCCGGCTTGCTCATGGGGTTCGCGGCACACGCGCCCCATGAACAGGAAGTTGCCATCAAGGCACTGGCCACGGTGCTGCGGACGCTGTGCCGCTGATGGCCGGAGCTGGACAGCTCAGCGGGCAAATAACTCGTTGTGACTTGCCAGAGCGTGTTACTTGCTCAGCCAGGACTCGACTTCAGCAGCGCCGTACTGGGCTTTCCACTCTTTCAGTTGACGGTGGTTGCCGCCTTTGGTCTCGATCACTTCACCGCTGTGCGGGTTTTTATACACTTTGAGTTGACGTGCACGGCGCGGTGCTTTTTCAACGGCGGCGGGCGCTGCAGTGCGGCGAGCGGCTTGCGGATCGAGGATGTTGATCACATCGCGCAGGTTGAAGCCATACTCGCCCAGCAGCGAGCGCAGCTTTTCTTCAAAGGCGATTTCCGCTTTCAGCTCGGAGCTGTCTTTCAGCGCCTCCAGTTCTGCGAGTTGTGCGGCCAGTTGTTGCTCAAGTTGACGGAATTCTGCCAAACGCGACATTAAGTGTTCCTCAAATACAGGGTAAGTAGTGTTACACAGGGCGCATCTTAAACCATCCGCCGGGGGGCGCGCTCAAATTATAACGTCAGTAACTGGGTGTTTCGTCCGAGCCTCCGTATACTGTGACGCTCCTCAACTGAAACTGCTCGCCTCATGAATAAATTGTTGTACGCCGTCGCCCTCGCTTTATCGGTCTTGACCCCCGCCTTCGCCAGCCCCCCCGCGACCTTCAGCGAAGCCAAGGTCATCGCCAAGCAGAAGATCTACCTCGACCAGTCGAGCAGCGCGATGGGGGATCTTTACTGCGGTTGCAAATGGACCTGGGTCGGTAAGTCAGGTGGCCGAATCGACCCCGAATCCTGCGGCTATGAAACGCGCAAACAACAAAGTCGTGCCGAGCGCACCGAGTGGGAACATATTGTGCCCGCCTGGACATTCGGTCATCAGCGCCAATGTTGGCAAAACGGCGGTCGCGAACATTGCGTGGATGAAGATCCGATCTTCCGGGCCATGGAAGCCGACCTGTTCAATCTTTATCCTGCCGTCGGCGAAGTCAATGGCGACCGCAGCAACTTCAACTACGGGATGGTGTCGAGTGTTGCCCCGCAATATGGGCAGTGCACCACCAAGGTCGACTTCCAGCAAAAGGCCGCTGAACCACGTGATGAAGTGAAAGGGCTGGTCGCGCGTACCACGTTCTACATGTTCGATCGGTACAAGTTGAGCATGTCGCGGCAACAGCAACAGCTGTTGATGGCCTGGGACAAGCAGCACCCGGTAACGGGCTGGGAGAAAGAACGTGATCGACGCATCGCGGCGATCATGGGCCACTCCAACCCGTTCGTGACCGGTGAACGCAGCTGGACCGCTGGCTACAAACCGCAGGGTGAAGGGGTGGGCAAGAGCGCTCCGGCAAAGGCGTCTGAAGCGGCTGCCAAGCCCGCGCTGGCCGGCGCATCGGCAGGCGGCGCGATTCTAGGTAACCGCAACAGCCAGGTGTATCACCTCGCCAGCGGCTGCCCGGGCTATACCCAGGTGGCGCAGAAAAACCAGGTGACGTTCGGTTCCGAGTCCGAGGCGCAAAGCGCGGGCTACCGTAAAGCGGGCAACTGCCGATAGCACACGCGGTGATCCACCTGGCTGCCAGGCGGATCACCGCAGCACATCAGGCTATTGCCGCATCCACCAGCACCTGGGCTTCCTGCACCAGGCGCTGCAGGTGCGCCTCGTCGATGAAGCTTTCGGCGTAGATCTTGTAGATGTCCTCGGTGCCCGACGGCCGCGCGGCGAACCAGCCATTGGCGGTCATCACCTTCAGCCCGCCAATCGCCTGGCCGTTGCCCGGTGCATGGCTGAGGATCTGCACGATCGGCTCACCCGCCAGCTCGGTCGACTTCACCTGCTCCGGCGCCAGCTTGCTCAGCAAAGCCTTTTGCCGGGCATCGGCCTTGGCTTCGACACGGGTGGCGAACGGCTTGCCCAGCGCCTCGGTCAGGTCGGCGTAGGCCTGGCTCGGGTTGCGCCCGGTGCGGGCGGTCATCTCGGCAGCCAGCAAGGCCGGGATCAGCCCGTCCTTGTCGGTGGCCCAGACCGAGCCATCGCGGCGCAGGAACGAAGCCCCCGCGCTTTCCTCGCCACCAAAGCCCAACGTGCCGTCGAACAGGCCCTGGGCGAAGAACTTGAAGCCCACCGGCACTTCGTACAGCTCACGGCCCAGGCGCTGGGTGACGCGGTCGATCAGGCCGCTGGAGACCACGGTCTTGCCGACGGCGGCATCGCTGCGCCATTGCGGGCGGTGGCGGTACAGGTAGTCGATGGCCACGGCCAGGTAGTTGTTCGGCTGCAGCAAGCCATCGGGGGTGACGATGCCATGGCGGTCGTGGTCCGGGTCGCAGGCGAAGGCCACGTCGAAGCGTTCGCGCAGGCCGATCAGGCCCTGCATGGCATAGGGCGAGGATGGGTCCATGCGGATCTGGCCGTCCCAGTCGACGGTCATGAAGCGGAAGGTCGGGTCGACCTCGGTGTTGACCACTTCCAGGTTCAGCTGGTAGCGCTCGGCGATGGCCGACCAGTAGCGCACCCCTGCCCCACCCAGCGGATCGACACCCAGACGCAGGTTGGCGCCGCGAATGACCTCGAAGTCGATGACGTTTTCCAGGTCGGCCACGTAATGACTGATGTAGTCGTGGCGCTGGGTGGTGCTCGCTTGCAGCGCCTGGGCATAGTCCATGCGCTTGACGCCGGCAAGGTTTGCCGCCAGCAGCTCGTTGGCCTTGCCCTCGATCCACTTGGTCACGTCGCTGTCGGCCGGGCCGCCGTTGGGCGGGTTGTACTTGAAGCCGCCGCTCTGCGGCGGGTTGTGCGAAGGGGTGATGACGATACCGTCGGCCAGGCCCTGCGCGCGGCCACGGTTATGGCAGAGGATGGCATGCGACACGGCCGGTGTCGGGGTGTACTCGTCGTCCTTCGACAACATCACCTGCACACCATTGGCCGCCAGCACTTCCAGGGCACTGGCGGCCGCCGGCGCGGACAGTGCATGGGTATCGGCGCCGATGAACAGCGGGCCATCGATGCCTTGTTCCTGGCGGTACAGGCAGATCGCCTGGGTGATGGCCAGCACGTGAGACTCGTTGAAACTCAGGTCAAGCGAGGAACCCCGGTGCCCCGAAGTGCCGAAAGCCACACGCTGGGCCGCCACGGCGGCATCGGGACGGCCGGTGTAGTAGGCGGTGAGCAGTCGGGGAATATCGACCAGCACGCTGGCCGGAGCCGGCTTGCCTGCCAAAGGACTGAGCGTCATGCAGAAACCTCGAGTTCAACGGATGTTGGGGTTGGAACACGCAGTGTACTGAGAGTTGCAAGGCCGCGCGATGGGCCGCCACGGTTTAGTTGCCGGCCGTCTGCCACCAACTGGGAAACATCTGCTGGACCCGCGCTTCGGCGAATCGCTCATCGATCAGCACCAGCACGCCACGGTCCTGATCACCGCGAATCACGCGCCCGGCGGCCTGGATCACCTTGCGTACGCCAGGGTAGAGATAGGCGTAGTCGAAACCCGCGCCGAACTGCCTGCCCAGGCGCTGCTTGAACTGCTCGTTGATGGGGTTGACCTGGGGTAGCCCGAGGGTGGCGACGAAGGCGCCGATCAACCGCGTGCCGGGCAGATCCACGCCTTCCCCGAAAGCGCCGCCGAGCACGGCGAAGCCGACGCCCTGCCCGTTCGCCACGAAACGATCGAGAAACGCCTGGCGCGCCGTTTCATCCATGCCGGGAGCTTGCACCCACTGGGCAATCTCGGCGTGCCGCTGCGCCAGCAATCCCGCCACCTGCTGCAGGTACTCGAAACTGCTGAAGAACGCCAGGTAATTGCCCGGCATGCGCTGGTACTGCGCGGCAATCAGCTCGACGATCGGCGCCAGCGAGGCCTGGCGCTCGCGGTAGCGGGTCGACACCTGGCTGGCGATACGCACCTCAAGCTGCTCGGCGCGAAACGGCGCAGCGACTTCAAGCCACGCCGTGTCGGCCGGCATGCCAAGCAGGTCGCTGTAGAAATGCCGGGGGCTGAGCGTGGCCGAGAACAGCGTCACGCTGCGCGCTGCCTGCATGCGCGGGGCCAGCAGCCGCGCCGGGGTGACGTTGCGCAGGCACAGGGTAGCCAGGCGCCGCTTGCGCGGGCCCTCACGCAGGCTGATATCGAACAGGAAGTGCTCATCGAACAGCTCGGCCACGCGGCTGAACTGCAACGCCTGGTAGAAAAACTGCAGCACTTGCGGGTCCACTTCGGCGGGGCTCTGGTTCAGGCGCTCCTGGATCAAGCCGATGCACTGCTGCAAGGCACCGACGAACGCCGTCGGCAGCTGTTCGCTGGCCTGGTATGGCGCATGTTGCGTCTTGTACAGCGCATTCCACTGCCGGTTCAGCCGATCAAGCGCACTGGTCAGACCCTGCGGCTTGCTCTGGCGCAAGGCCTGCAACTGGCCCTGATCGAGGCTGGCGGTGTACATGCCACGCCCGCGGTCGACCAGGTTGTGCGCTTCGTCCACCAGCACCGCGACCCGCCACTGGTTGGCCTGACTCAGGCTGAACAGCAAGGCGTGGGCATCGAAGTAGTAGTTGTAGTCGGCCACCAGCACATCCACCCAGCGGGCCATCTCCTGGCCCAGGTAATACGGGCAGACCTGGTGGGCCAAGGCCACCTCGCGCAGGTGCGTGCGGTCGAGCACGGGCACCCGTGCCGCCGCCTCGCGTGCTGCCGGCAGGCGGTCGTAGAAGCCTTGCGCCAACGGGCAGGACTCGCCATGACAAGCCTTGTCGGGGTGTTCACAAGCCTTGTCGCGAGCGATCAGTTCCAGGGTCCGCAGGGCCGGTTGCGCGGTGGCGTCGGTGATCTGGCGCAAGGCATCGAGGGCCAGCGCCCGACCCGGGGTCTTGGCGGTGAGGAAGAACACTTTGTCCAGCTGCTGCGGCACCATGGCCTTGAGCAGCGGGAACAAGGTGCCGAGGGTCTTGCCGATGCCGGTGCTGGCCTGGGCCATCAGGCAACGGCCGGTGCTCACTGCCTTGTACAGGGTCTCGGCCAGTTGCCGCTGGCCCTGGCGAAACTGCGCATGGGGAAAGCCCAGCACCTGCAGGTCGCGATCACGCTCGGCCAGGCGCTGCTGCTGATGCTGGGCCCAGACCAGAAAGCGCTGGCATTGGCTTTCGAAGAAAGCTTGCAGTTCATCGGCCTGGCAAGGCTCGCTGATCAGCGTCTGGGCGTCGCTGTCCACGTCCAGGTAGACCAACGCCACATCGATGGCCGGCAGTTGCCGCGCCTGGCACATCAACCAGGCGTAGACCTTGGCCTGCGCCCAGTGCAGCTGGCGGTGGTTGTGCGGTTGGCGGGCAAGGTCACCGCGGTAGGTCTTGATCTCTTCCAGGCGATTGCAGACCGGGTCGTAGCCGTCGGCGCGGCCACGCACCTTGAGGCTTGCATATTCGCCTTCGAGGGCGATCTCCGCTTCGTAGCCCGCGGCGCGCCGTGCCACCACCCGGCGGTGCCCTTCGATGCCTTCCTGGGCCGTGGGCGACGGCGTGAAGCGCAGGTCGAGGTCGCCGACCTTGGCGCTGAACTCGCACAGGGCCCGCACCGCCACGCTGTAGCTCATGCTGTCGGGCTCCAGCGCACATGGCACACCGCTACCGGCAGATCATGGGCGTGGCAGAACGCCAGCCAGCGCAGTTGGTTGTCCTGCAGCCGATCACCCGGGCCCTTGACCTCGACCATGCGGTAGCGGCCCTGCTCGGGCCAGAACTGGATCAGGTCGGGCATGCCGGCGCGGTTGTTGCGGATGTCCTGCAGCAGGCGCAGGAAGCACTGTTTCAAATGGGCCGCCGGCAGGCAGGCCAGGGCTTGCTCAAGCAATTCTTCACTTAGCATGGACCAGAACACGAACGGCGACTGCAACCCTTGCTTGGCGGCGTAGCAGTCGAGAATCGCCCGGTGATGGCTGCCATCGTCGAGCCGCCCCAGGCAACGTTCGAACAGAGCACTGCGGCGTTGCTGGAAGTCGCTGTCATGCAGGTCCTGCGGGGCGGCCTGGAACGGGTTGAAGAACGCGCCGGGCACCGGGGCGAAGATCGCCTCCCAGCACAGCAGGCCGAACAGGCTGTTGAACAGCGTGTTCTCCACGTAATGCACCGGCCCACCGGCTTCGTCCAGGTGCTGGCGTACCGCCTCCTCCACACCCAGCGCTGCCAGTTCCCGGGGCAGTTCCAGCTCGATCAGCTCCAGGGGCGCGACACGCTGGCGCCGCTGTGGCGGGCCGCCGAGCTTGCGTGCCAGGCGTGGCAACATGCGTTCCAGCGCCTGCACCTCCAGGGCGTTGGCCGGCGCCGCCGCCAGTTGCAGCGCCAGTGCATGGGCCTGGGGCCACTGCTCGCTGCGCTCCAGCACCCGCACCTGGCGGATGCGCGCCTGGGCATGGCTGCACTGCGTGTACACAGCCATGGCCTGCGCCCAGTCGCCCAGGCGCTCGCATTGCTGGCCCAGAGCGAATTGCAGGCGCGCATGGCGCCGGGCCAACCATGGGTTGTCGCTGTGCAGGCCCTGCATGGCTGCCAGGATCGACAGCGGGTCGTCGCCCTGCTCCAGGCGCTCGGCGCACTGGTGCAAGGCCATGGCCAGATCGACTTCGGCGCGTTGCTGCAGGGCACGCGAATCGGTGCTGAACGGCACCTGTTCGTAGCGCAACAAGCCGAGGTCGGCGAGGACGAAGTCCGACCAGTCCTGGTACAGGTTGCCGAAGAACAGCAGGCGCATGCGGTCGCACAAGGGTTGCAGGCACCACTGGAGGATGCGCATGCCGCTGTCCGGGAACCACTCGGCCAATGACCGGGCTTGCAGGGCCAAGGGCTGCAGTTGTGCAAGCAGGTCATGCTTGGCGGCGCGTGGCCGGCTCAGCTGCGGGGCAAAACAACGGGCAAGTTCGTCCTTGCGCAGCAGGGCGAACAGTTGCTGCAGTTCCAGTTGCGCGGGCTCCCGTACCCAGCCTAGGGCCAGCAACGGCTGCAGGGCCTGCCCGGTATCGCCGATTTCGGCATAGTCGAGGCGATCGCTGCGAAACAGCTCGCCCTTGCGCATGACCATGCGCACCATCAGGGCCTGTGCCGGGGCGTCCAGTTGGCCGAAGGTGCGGATGAAAGCGAGTTCCTGATCGTCGAGCAGGTCTTCGTAGCGCTGTTCGACCCACAGCAGCACCTGGCGGAAGTTGTGCAGGTAGTAGAACGGGTCGTCGACGGAATGGGCGATCACGGGCTGGGGTCAGGCGGCTGGAATGAGTACTGGTTATACATACAGACCAGTATGACTGGCAAGTGCCGTGGGTCGCTCAACGATCGGCTATCGGCTTGGGGGCTGCTTTGCAGCCCAATCGCGACGCAAGGCCGCTCCCACAGGTACTGCAGTGCTGCTGAAACCAGCGCGATACCTGTGGGAGCGGCCTTGCGTCGCGATTGGGGCGCAAAGCGCCCCCCAGAATTCACACCTGTTCCGTCGCGGCAACCATCTCCGCCGCCTTGACCTTGGCACTGCCAATCGGCGCCTGCAGCAGCAGGAAGTAGGCCACCGCCGAACACAGCGCCACCACCGCACTGATCATGAACGCCGTGGTGAACGAGCCCGAGTACTGGATGCTGAAGCCGGTGACGATCGGCGCCACCGAGCCGGCAATGTAGCCGCCGAAGTTCTGGATCGAGCCAAACGAGGCCACGCGCTGGCTGTCGACGATGGTGTTGACGATCATCCAGGCAGTGGCACTGGCCATGTTGATGCTGAACAGCGCCAGGCACAGCAGGATGATGCAACCGGTCAGGCCGGTGACGAACGACAGCGGCAGGGTAAACAGCGCCGCCAGCACCAGCCCGGTGATGACGCTGAACTTGCGGCTGGCCAGCACGCTCATGCCGCGCTTCACCAGCAAGTCGCAGAAGCGCCCGGCAACGATCGTGCCCGCTGCGCCAAAGCCATAGGCCAGCGACACTACCCAGGCGGTCTTGTACAGGTCCAGGCCGTGCTCACGCTCGAAGTAGCCAGGCAGCCAGGTCAGGTGCAGCCAGAGCATGTAGATCACGCCCATGAAGCCCAGCACCGCACCCCAGGTACTGCGGTGCTTGAACAGGTCGAGCCAGCCGGCGAAGTACGAGGCCTTCGGCGCTTGTGCAGTGGCTGCCGGCGCCTGCTGCCCACTCGGCAACGGCTTGCCCTCGGCAGCAAGCTCCGCCAGGTAGCGGGCCTTGCTTTTGTAGAAGGTCAGCCAGCACAGCGCCAGCACCACGCCGATCACGCCGGTGATGATGAACATGCCGCGCCAGCCGAAGTTGACCATGAACAGCGTCAGCAACGGCGGTGCCAGGCACGGGCCAAGGCAGGTGGAGGACCAGACCACGCCGGTCGGGGTGCCACGCTCATTGGCATCGAACCACTCCGACAGGGCCTTGGCCGCCGACGGGAACATCGGCGCCTCGCCAATCCCCAGCAGCACCCGCAGGCCCATGAAGCCGGCAAAGCTGTTGACCATGCCGAACGCTGCCTGGGCCACCGACCAGCCCAGCAGCGAGGCGCCGAGGGCGATCTTGCTGCCCAGGCGGTCGATGATCATGCCCATCGGCAGCTGGGCAAAGGCATAGGCAATGGAAAACGCCGACAACAGGATGCCCATCTGCGACGGGCTGATCATCATGTCTTTCTGGATCGAGGTGTTGGCGATCGACAGTGCACTACGGTCCAGGTAGTTGATGATGCCGATCAGCAGCAGGAACACGACCGTGATGCGTTGGTACTTCTTCAGTAGGTTCATTTGATGGCCTTTATTATTATTGTTGCAGCGCGTTCAGCGCCTTGGCGGTCCTTCGATCCTGTCGCGGTCATCCCTGCAGCATGGGGTGAAATCAGGGCTGGCGTGCGGTCACCGCTGCCTCCAGCAGGCCACGTCGGCTCAGGCTGTCGATCAGCGCACGCAGGCCGAATTGCCACTCGGGTGCCTGGTCGCTGGTGGTCACGCGGTTGCACAGGGCGCCCAGTTGCGGGTTGCTGATGGTTACCACGTCGCCCGGCTTGTGGGTGAAGCCGTTGCCCGGCTGGTCGCGGTCCTGCTTGGGGGCGAACAGGGTACCGAGAAACAGCACCAAGCCGTCGGGGTATTGGTGGTTTTCGTTGAGCGTCTGCTGGACCAGGTCCAGCGGGTCGCGGCTGATCTGGCGCATCGAGCTGCTCCCGGCGAGGATGAAGCCGTCACGACCTTCGACACGCAGGTCGACTTCGGCGTTGCGCACGTCGTCCAGGCTGAAGGTTTCGTCGAACAGTCGCAGCAATGGCCCGAGGGCGGTGGAGGCATTGTTGTCCTTGGCCTTGGACAGCAGCAACGCGCTGCGCCCTTCGAAGTCGCGCAGGTTGACGTCGTTGCCGAGCAGCGCGCCCTTGATGCTGCCGTCGCTCGACACCGCCAGGACCACTTCGGGCTCCGGGTTGTTCCAGCTCGACTTGGGGTGAATGCCGATGTCGGCACCATGGCCGACGGCAGACAGCGGCTGGGCCTTGGTGAACACTTCGGCATCCGGGCCGATGCCCACTTCAAGATACTGCGACCACAGGCCCTGCTCCACCAGCACCTTGCGCAAGGCTTCGGCCTGGGCCGAACCCGGGACGATCTGCGACAGGTCGGCACCGATGCGGCTGGCCAGGGTGTCGCGGATGGCGTCGGCCTTGGCCGGGTCACCCTTGGCCTGCTCTTCGACCACGCGCTCCAGCAGGCTGGCGGCGAAGGTCACGCCGGCGGCCTTGACGGCCTGCAGGTCGATCGGCGCGAGCAACCAGGGCAAGGCCTGGTCGCGATGGTGCGGGTCGCTGTTGTCGAGCAAAGCCGGCAGCTCGATCAAGGCTTCGGCCAGGGGCAGCTGGCGCAGGTAGGCTACCGGGTCTGGCAGCTCCAGCAACGCGGAAACGGTGGCCACATGGGTGCTGATGTCGTGTACGGCACCGGCCTTTACCAGCACCACCGCTGGGCCCTGCTCCGGTAGCCAGACCCGTCCGACCCAGCTGCCGGTATTGAACACGCCGGCTTGATGGCTCAACGGCAGCGCTGCGTTGGCGTTCGATTGATCTGTCATGTGTGCGCCCTTGTTGTCGTTGTCATTCATTGGGAAAGTGCCGGCAGTTGCAACTGAGCCGCCAATCGGTCGAATTCGTCGAGCAGGTTCGCCGCCAGGCTCACCCCCTCCTCCAGCGCTTGCCTGCGCAGTGCCAGGCCGGCCTGACCGGGCAGGCGTACCGGGCGCTCGGGGTCGACCGGGCGGCTGGCGAGGATCAGTTGGCCGAGGAAGCTGGTTTCGTCGGTGAACGCGTCCAGGCCGCCGAACAAGCGTGGGTCGATGACCACGGCCGTGGCCGAGGCGCCCCATTGGTCTGGGGCGTCCTTGCGGCCGTGGCCGGCCAGCCCCGAGGTCAGCGCCTCGACCAGGATCGCCAAGGCAAAGCCCTTGTGCCCGAAGGCCTGGCCACCGAGGGGCAGGATGCTGCCTTGCGGGGTGCTGAAGAAGTCGCCTGGGTCGTCGCTGAGTTGCCCGGCATTGCTCATCAGCACCGGGTGCGGCAGCCTGCTGCCCGCGTCACGGCACTGGCCGACCAGGCCCAGGGTCACGGTGGACATGCTCACATCCAGCAAGATCGGCTCACCCCGGGTGGGAATGCCTGCGGCTATCGGGTTGGGCGTGTAGATCGGGTCGATGCCGCCATGGGCGCAGACCAGCCCCACCGACGGATCCGAGGAATACACCAGGGCCACCAGGCCACGGTCGGTGTAGGGTTTCAGGTAGGCCGCCAGGCAGCCGATGTGGGCCGCGCGGCGCACCACGCCGATGCCGATGCCCTGCTCGACGGCGCCCTTGGCCGCGCACTGCAACGCGCGGCTGACGCAATACGGACCCAGCACGTAGTGGCCGTCGAAGAGGCTGGAGATACCGCTGTCGGACACCTGCTCCAGTGCCTGGGCCTGGGCCTTGACCTGCCCGCTGAGCATGCCGCCGATGTAGCGGCTGACCAGGTTCAGGCCATGGGTGCGGTGGCCCAGCAGTTCACCTTCGAGCAGTACCCGGGTCACTGCCTGCGCCACCTCGGCGTCGGCGCCGGCTTTCTCGAACAGTTGCTCGACGAAGGTGGTAAGTGTCTGGACGGCGTAGCGTCTGGCTTCAGTCATGGGTAGCGCTCCGGAGTCAGTTCAATGCGGCCGTGCTGGGCTTGCCGTCGACCAGGCGCTGGAGGCCCAGCGGATTGGCGTTCTGCAACGCAGCGGGGAGCAAGGCATCGGGCACGTTCTGGTAGCACACCGGCCGCAGGAAGCGGTCGATGGCCAGGGTGCCGACCGACGTGCCGCGCGCATCGGAAGTGGCCGGATACGGGCCGCCATGGACCATCGCGTCGCAGACCTCGACTCCGGTCGGATAGCCATTGAGCAACACGCGGCCGACTTTCACTTCCAGCGCTCCCAGTAGATGGCCGTACGCTGCCAGGTCCTCGGTGTCTGCCAGCAGCGTGGCGGTCAGTTGACCGCGCAAGGCACCGACTGCCTGCAGCAGCTGAGCCTGGTCGTCGACCTGAACCACCACGGTGCAAGGGCCGAACACCTCTTCCTGAAGCAGTTCGTCTTGCTCCAGCAGCAGGCTGACATCGGCCTCGAACAGGTGCGGCTGGGCCTGGTTGCCCTGTTGCGCCAGGCCACTGAGCTGCTTCACGCCTGGGTGGGCAAGCAGCGCCTGCAGGCCCTTGCCGTAGCTGTTCAAGGTGCCGGCATTGAGCATGGTTTGCGGCGCCTGCTCGGCCATGTGCCCGCTCAGCTGTTCGATGAAGGCACTGAATGCCGGCGAGCGAATGCCCAGCACCAATCCTGGATTGGTGCAGAACTGGCCACAGCCCTGGACCACCGAAGCGGTCAGTTCCCTGGCCATCTGCGCGCCCCGGTTGGCCAAGGCCTGGGGCAGTACCAGCACCGGGTTGATGCTCGACATTTCGGCAAACACCGGGATCGGCTGCGGCCTGGCCGCGGCCATGTCGCACAGGGCACGGCCACCCTTGAGCGAACCGGTAAAGCCTACCGCCTGGATGCCGGGGTGCTTGACCAGCGCTTCACCCACGCCACCGCCGAAGATCATGTTGAACACACCAGCCGGCATGCCGGTGCGTTCGGCCGCACGGATCAGCGCTTCGGCGACCCGCTCGGCGGTTGCCATATGGCCGCTGTGGGCCTTGAACACTACCGGGCAACCGGCGGCCAGGGCGGCGGCGGTATCGCCGCCGGCGGTGGAGAATGCCAGCGGGAAGTTGCTGGCGCCGAACACCGCCACCGGGCCGACGCCGATGCGGTACTGGCGCAGGTCGGGGCGTGGCAACGGGGTACGGGTTGGCAGGGCCTGGTCGATGCGGGCTGCGTAGAAGTCACCGCGGCGCAGCACCTGGGCGAACAGGCGCATCTGTCCGCTGGTACGACCGCGCTCACCCTGGATACGCGCGCTGGGCAGCGCGGTTTCCTGGCAGGTCACGGCGATGAAGTCGTCGCCCAGGGCATCGAGCTCGTCGGCGATGGCGTCGAGGAATTCGGCGCGGCGCACTGCCGGCAGGTTGCGAAACAGCGGGAACGCTGCGCTGGCCGCTGCCACGGCGTTATCGACTTCGGCCAGGGTGGCCTGGTGGAAGGCGCCAGGCAGGCGCTCGCCGGTGTGGGCATCGACGCTGTAGACCAGGGTGTCGCCCAGGGCGCTGCGCTGGCCGGCAATGAAATTGAATCCGCTAACGTGCATGTGTTTCGCCTCGAATTAAGGGGGGGACAGGCTTTTGGGCTGTGGGTTGCGGCTATTGGGGCCGCTTCACGGCCCTTCGCGGGCAAGCCCGCTCCCACACAGTGCAGACCCGATGCGTGCAGGGCGGGCTGTCGATCAGGTCACGGCACCGATCTGCCAGGGCACGAACTCGTTCTGCCCGTAGCCGTGTTGTTCGCTCTTGCTGCGCTCGCCCGAGGCGATGCGCAACATCTGTTCGAAGATGTAGGCACCGCGTTCCTCGATGCTGGTGGAGCCGTCGGCGATGCCACCGCAATTGACGTCCATGTCTTCTTCCTGGTGTTCGAACACCCGGTTGTTGGTCGCCAGCTTGATCGACGGTGCCGGGGCACAGCCGTAGGCCGAGCCGCGACCGGTGGTGAAGGCAATCAGGTTGGCGCCGCCAGCGACCTGGCCGGTGGCCGACACCGGGTCATAGCCTGGGGTGTCCATGAACACCAGGCCCTGGGCCCGCACCGCTTCGGCGTACTGGTAGACATCGACCAGGTTGCTGGACCCGGCCTTGGCCACCGCGCCGAGGGACTTTTCAAGAATGGTGGTCAGGCCACCGGCCTTGTTGCCGGCCGAGGGGTTGTTGTTCAGTTCGGCGTTCATGCGCCGGCAGTAGTCTTCCCACCAGTGGATACGCGCCACCAGTTTTTCGCCCACCTCGCGGCTCACCGCGCGCCGCGTCAGCAGGTGCTCGGCGCCATAGATCTCCGGGGTCTCGGACAGAATCGCGGTACCACCGGCCGCCACCAGGCGGTCAACGGCATTGCCCAGGGCCGGGTTGGCGGTAATCCCCGAGTAGCCATCGGAACCGCCACATTGCAGGCCGACCACCAGGTGCCGGGCACTGACCGGCTCGCGCTTGACCTGATTGGCCTGCGCCAGCAGCGAGTTGACCTGCGCGATACCGGCGGCGATGGTCTTCGAGGTGCCGCCGATGCCCTGGATGGTGAACGCGCGCAATTGAGCGCTCGCCGTGAGCCCCTGGGTTTCCAGCAGGCTTTCGATCTGGTTGGTTTCACAGCCCAGGCCGATGATCAATACGGCGGCAAAGTTGGGGTGGACGGCGTAGCCGGCCAAAGTGCGGCGCAACAGGCCAAGGGCTTCGCCACTGGGGTCTACCGCGCAACCGGCGCCGTGGGTCAGCGCCACCACGCCATCGATGTTCGGGTAGTCGGCCAGCGCGTGGGGGTGAATGTCTCGGCGGAAATGATCGGCCACGGCCCGGGCCACGGTCGCCGAGCAGTTCACCGAGGTAAGGATGCCGATGTAGTTGCGGGTGGCGACCCGGCCATCGGCGCGCACGATGCCCT
>RCUM01000615.1_pt1 | contig 18988 bp, 27 predicted proteins | sample 2166141 | NCBI WGS metagenome assembly RCUM01 (sample SAMN09932756, study PRJNA488358) | compost metagenome | isolation source: compost soil in crotonic acid-enriched | place: Germany: Experimental Botanical Garden
ACCGCCTCCATTGGCGGTTTTTTTACACCCAAAATTCGGGTGGGACCGCGGTCCCACCCATCCAATGGGAGGTTCTATGGGGGTCTTGAAGCCGGCTAAAGCACTGGGGCAGGGCGGGGGAGGTGCGGTTACCGTGGCGAGCATCACGGACGCGACCGCCACCGGAAAAGCGCTTCTTCAGGCCGCAGACGATGCCGCGGCGCGCCAGGAGATAGGCGCGATGGGTACCGAGGGTGACCAGGTTATTGATGGTCATCTGCAGGTGAAAGAAAAGCTCACTATCACCGCCCCTGACCCGGGTGCGGCGACCTGGGTAACCCTGCTGGACATTCCTCTGCAGGACGGAACGCCGGGGGCCAGCCTGGATTACTCCTACGGTGCGGCAGGCTCTTCCTTCCTGCGTTTTTGCGTTCGAATGGCGGACGGCACCCTGCGCCAGTTACTGCTGCTGAGCCCCCGGACGGGTCCCAACGGGCAACCGGGTGGCATTGGTCTCCCCGGCGACAGCTTTCTACTGGTCGGAAATGGGTACGCGCTGGACCAGGTGACGGACACGGGTTATGCCGTTTTCACTGCGGATGATAAGGAAACCGCCCGGACTGCCATGGCGGCGATGGGCACCGACGGTGACCAGGTCATCACCGGCCAGCTGGATGTGGATAAATGCCTGTCAGTGAAGTTGCAGGGACCTGAAGACCCGGTTAATTACCAGACGCTGTTCCAGGTTAAGCAGCCGGACGGCACGGTCTGCGCGACAATCAGCGTTTACAACCAGGATGCTCCTGGCGCGACCTTTTTACGTTTCAGCACGCTGACCCAGACAGGGCAGTTAAAGAAAGTCATGGAGATACAGGGGCTGGACGGAAGAAGCGTTGGTGGCGGGTCGGGATACGGCGGTGTCGAAATAAACTCGGGCTGCTATCTGTCGGTGAACAATTACCTGCTGGACCAGGTTACCGCCACCGGTTATGCGGTTTATACCGCCAAGACCAAAGAGGATGCCCGGACAGCGATAGATGCCATGGGCACTGATGGCGACCAGACGATTAACGGTCAGCTTGAGCTGAAAAACATGCTCACGGTGACCTTGCCACAGCCGGTGGCGGATAACTGGGTCCCGCTGATTAATCTCGCCTGGGCTGATGGCACCATAGGAGCCTGCACCGAGTATGCGCACAATGCGCAGGACGAGGTCTCACTACGGCTGAAAGTGCGGCAGGCCAAAGGGCAGGAGAAGCTGATTTGGCAAATCGACCCGACGGACAACGGCCATGGCCAGGTGGGCGGGTTTGAGATAGTCGAGGCTAGCTACCTGAAGGTTGGCGGCAAATACTACCTGAACCTGGTCACCGACACCGGCTATAGCCTGCTTACCGCGCAGGATGAGGCGGCAGCGCGCACGGCCATCGGTGCCGGTACGTCGGACCTGACCGCAACGCCGTTTGGCGAACAGCTGCTGCAATGCGCTGATGCCGATGCGGTTAAAGCGTTGCTGGGGCTGTGAATAGAATAGACAATAAGCTGAGCAATATGAAAGCGACCGCCCTGGCCGCAAATTGGGTTGCTTGCCCGTTCTGCGGAACCGGGCATTCACTTGTCCATGGCGAGTCGGTAGGGTTTTGCCGTATCGAATGTGAAGAATGCGGGGCTGCCGGCCCCGTTGCAGACAATGACGATGACGCGCTCACTCTCTGGAGTCAGCGAGTTGATGCCAAAGATGCGCAATATACAGGGAGCATTAACTAATGACGCAGACAACACTAACGAGTGAGCAGTTGAGAGCGCTACGTGATGCGCTGAAATCATGGCGAGACGGCTACGACCCAGTAGACGACAAAGAGCCGTATGAGATGTTTGTTGCTGCTGAGTCGGCTGTTGCCGAACTCCTGGCTAACCGGGAGGTGCAACCGGTGGGGAGTGACGAGTTCATTCCGAAAAATCTGGATAAGGCGCTTGCGGTTGTCGGTCTTGCCATCCCTGAATCGCGTGAAGAGTTCAATTTTCAGTCTGAGCGCTGGGTTCAGCGGTTAATTGACCGGGTTATTCGTTACTCAGATGAGTTCACCGCCCCGCCAGCGCCACGCGTGACTGCAATTCCCGAAGCTGCAACGCTAACCAACATCAACCAGCTTTGTCCGCTGGATAACGACCTGAGCCAGACTGATTTTGCCACTGGCTGGAATGACTGCCGCCAGTACGCTCTAACACATGACGAATTGCCGCCGGTGATTAAAGGGGTACATGCCGCGGCTCAGGGCTGGAACGCCTGCCGTGCCGTCACGCTCGAACCTGTTATCAAGTAGATGGAGATAAGCCATCATGAGTAAAGACACCGTAAACGTTGAGATAGGCTCCGACTGGACCCCGCTGACGACGGACAATACCCGCGTTCTGGCGGAGTGCGCGCTGGGTGCGTGCAAGTTCCGCCTCGCCGATAGTGCGCCGGCGGCAACGGAAGTTTTCGGTCACAGCCTGAAGCTGAACGAGACCACCCTTCTGGACTCACCGTCCTATGCCCGCGCCGAGCCGAACACGGGCCGGTGCATTGTCGTCATTTCTGAAACAACACAATAACGCCTGCCGAGGTCTGTTATGCCCAGCATCCGCGAATTGCCGGCGACGCTGGCAAAGATGAGAAAGCAAATCCCGTTTGCAACCGCCCAGGCGCTGACCTCCGTCGCCAGGCAGATAGCCGCCGCCGAGAAGGTCGGTATCCAGCGTACCTTTGCCAACCCCACGCCGTTTACCGTCAATTCGGTTAAATCCCGCGGTGCCCGTAAAGACAATCTGGTGGCCACGGTGTCTATCATGGATACGGCCGCTGAATATCTGGACCCGTATGAATTCGGCGGGGTGCACAAGCTGAACGGCAAGGCGCTGTTGAATCCGAAGAACATCAAGCTAAACAAATACGGCAACCTGCCGCGCAACAAGATGGCGCAACTGAAGGGTAAGGACGATGTGTTTGTCGGCGAGGTGGGCAAGGCCCGCGGCGTGTTCAAGCGCTACAAGTACAAGAAGGTCCGGAAGCGGGCGAAGCGCTCACCGAACGGCACACACCGTGACCGGCGCAAGCAGCGCAAACCCAAGCTGCTCATTCAGTACGGCGATGCGCTGCCGGTTAAACAGCACCTGAATTATTTCGACCGCGCCAACAAGATGGCGGCGGCCCTGATGCCGTCGGCGTTGAGCAAGGCTATCTCGGATGCGATGAGGACGGCAAAATAGCGCTGCAGCGGTGCCCTTTTTATTTTGAGGAGATGTAATGCAACACCTGATGATTGACCTGGAAACCATGGGGAACGGCCCCAGAGCGCCGATTGTGGCCATCGGTGCCGTTTTCTTTGAACCGGCGACCGGCGAATTAGGGCCGCAGTTTCATACCCCGGTGAAGCTCGCCAGCGACATGGCCGCCGGCGCGGAACCGGATGGCAACACCATTCTCTGGTGGCTGACGCAAAGCGACGAGGCCCGCGCCTTTATTGCTGACAAGCAGGCGCCGGACATTCATACGGCGCTTGAAGTGCTGACGGCCTTTGTTAGCAGCCACTGTGAGAAGCCCAAGAGGCTGAAGGTCTGGGGTAACGGCGCGGCGTTTGATAACGTCATTCTGCGCTCAGCCTATGAGCGCTGCGGCCTGCCGCCCTGCTGGGAATGGTACAATGACGTGGATGTCCGCACGGTGGTTGCCATGGGACGCGAGATTGGGTTTGACCCGAAACGGGACATGGCGTTTGAGGGCGAACGGCACAATGCGCTGGACGATGCCATTCACCAGGCCCGGTACGTTTCGGCGATATGGCAGCTGCTTACACGCCAGGCATTAATCCCCTGACCCAGGCATCGCCTGGGTTTTTCCTATTGGAGTCAGCATGGAAAACCAACACCGTAAGATTTCTGGCTACCGTGAACTTAGCCAGGACGAGATAGACCTGATGAACCGCATCAAGGCCAAGGGGCAGGAGTTATTGCTGCTGCAGGAAGAGCTCGCTGATCTCCTCCATAAACAGCAGAGGCTTAAGTGTGATGCGGCCACCGATGAGCCGGCCAAATCGGCGGAGTTTTACCGCTTCATGGCGGCAGAGCCTTTGCACTGGGCCGCCATTGGCAAAACCGACATTCAGACCGGCATCATGGCGCTGGTGAGGGCCGTTGCTCAGCCGGATGGGTGCTGATTCATTGGCGCGTCACCTATCTTCATAAAGAGACATAACACCATGATAATTTACGCTTTAAGCTACACCTATAATGGTATTTATATTCATGCCAGCCAGCAGGAACCGTTTTGGATGTTTATTAATTCCATTATTGGCTGGGGTAAATTCGACATGCTGCGACCCAGCGATGAATTTACAGCAAATGGTGGCCTTTTCCAGTTAACGGAAGTGCGCCCGGCAGACCAGCCGGCTCCGCATCCGCTGGTTTCCGATGGTGGTGTTTTATGGCGCAGGCAGGAAGCGATAGAAGCAGAACGAGCCATCCAGGCTTTTAATCAATGAGCTACCTTGAGGGCGTCAGCCGCTCATAGAGAGCGACCGGATTGCTCTATTGTTCCGTAGATTAACGGCGGTGTTTTGTCATATCTAAAAATGAGTGTTCAGGAGGGGATATTATTTTAGTGATAGACTCCAGACTCAGGAGTTCATCATTCATCAATTTTTCGAATTCAGCATTATAGACAAAAAGCATTCTTTGATAGAAAGCAAGCATGCGGCGATGAGAGTTACACGGTAAGGTATAAGTGTTCTCATACATTTCAAGCTTCGTCATCATCCTCAGGATGCTTAAATATTCCCCTTCATTGTTACCATCAAACCCAGGGAATACAGTGTTTTTCTGAATGTTGGAAATAAAATCTGCAGGGTGTGTGTCTTTTATTTTATCTTGTAGACTGGCAAATGACAGTTGTAGCATTTGATACATATCAAGAATATCGCAAACGAATTCAACTTTCTTGTTATCAATGATTGGGGCTGGAAAGAAAGGCATCCTGTCTTCAATGGCCCAGAAATTTCCGGTCGTAATGGCAGTTCCAATAATACTCGCGTCGATATCACTGTTAATTTTTAACGCCTGGTGAATCTCGCATAGCATAAGAAGAATGAGTGTTTCTGCCTTACTTGGCTGAAATGGCTCGTTGTTATCCATAAAATATTCCTTGTGCTGGTTGTTAATTGTGCTGATTTAGCTCTTGCACCATAACACCGGCAGGGGATATACCGCCAGATGCTATCTGGCAGCAGAACGATGATCTCTATCTTATGAATTACGCCAGCGCGGTTTTGGCTGCCTGTAGCTGTGTCAGCAGTGAGTGAGCGGAATCCTCGTCGAGCAAAAATTCGAAGTAGGACTCGACCATGGGTATTTGCGTCCCCTGAGCGCCCTCCAGGCCTATGGCTTCAATGCAAACACGGACTTTATCGACATCGTCGGTGAGTTTTACCCTGGGGTTTTTGGCAACTAATTGTATCTTGATGGGCACGTCGAACTTCCTTCGGTTCTTGGTTGTGGAAAGCGAAGGTTATCCAAGGGAGGTTTGGTACCACAATACCGGCTGTTGGTCGGTAATTCTTTACTCTATTAATACTATTAACTGCGACTGAAAAAGATTGCAGTTAATCCCCTATGGAAAAGAGGATAATATGAATAAATATCAACACCAATATAAGTTTGAAATAGAAAAGTTGCCGACGGAATCTGATGTGGTGGCTGAGTTTGAGCAAATCATGCTTGATATTAAAAAGTTTAACGTCAGTGTAGTGGATGTAAAGGCGCTGATTGCTCTGGAGTTAATAAGGCGTGTGAGTAAGCATATAAAACTAAGCGTAAATAGTAACGATGTATTCAACGAGTTAAATAGCCTTTGGATAAACAAGGCTCAATCTGAACGTTGTTTTTCGCTTCCAGATACTAATGAGTTAAACTCCCTTTGGATAAACAAGGCTCAATTTGAATATTGTTTTTCGCTTCAAGATACCAGAGATAAGAAGAAAGCGTGTGACTGTGTTTCGGTTGGTGGGGGCAAGAATCAACAAGATGGGGTTTCATGCGTGGTATCAGGTTGCAATCAGAACAGTGATTCGTATTTCAAAGAGATATTAGATCAGCGTCAGAAAGAGATTGAGTATTTAAAAAACAATAAAGATTGGCAGTTAGCCGCACCGCTAGGGGAATTAATATTGATAACGCCAGAGATAAACTCGCTGTTAATGAAGGCGCTGGAAGAGCGCGGAGTTAAACCAACACCTTATCATATTCATACGCTGGCAACGCTGATTCAGCAGTTATCAGGTGCTGCCTTGTAGTTTCTTGTCCAGCAGCACAAGCGAGGGGATGATTAAATGTGTGACGTATTACAGCAATCAGAAGATGTAAACGTGATCAACGATAAGGCACAGCAGCTTCTGGATTTTTTAGCGCGTTTGGAGCAAGCAGCAAATCGTGGATTGGAAATCAATCAGGAGCGCGATCCATCAATACCTGCTGAGAAGGTGATCTCTACTGAACAGTGTGAATGGATATTGAAGGATTGCGCTTTGTTTCGCAGTGCTATCTGCGACGTCTTTGGATTGCTGCAATAGATTGACGTGCGGTCAGCCGAATGTACTCTACCATGACGTGCATGCTTTTATTTGTTGTTTGGTTGAAAAATACACCACCACCCAGAGAATGGAGATTGCCAATAATGACATGATCCCTTTCAACGTTATACCCGCCAAGGATCTCAGCAATGGTAATTTCATCGTGATGGTCACGAATGGCAATCCATCCGATACGGTGCTCAACGTGAATAACGACTCCGCGCATATGTGTTTCTCTTTTTGTTGGGAAGAACAAGAGCATACCATCATGCCCTCAATGCGCACAAAAACAGCAGGGTTGCGGTGGGTGGTGGTTTTTTTTCTTGCGGTGGCCAAATTAACCGGGGGGGAGGGGCAAAAAAAATGGGTCCTTCCTGGAGGGGTTTGTTTCACGGGCATTGCGCGCCCCGATATTTCACTAGTTTTGAAATTTTGAAATTTGGGTAACAAGTTAATAGGTAACGCGAGGAGAAGCAATGAATCAGGCTGAATTTGCCCGGCATCATGGCGTAAGCAGAAAGACGGTTACCATGTGGAAAACACAGGGCCTGCTTGTATTTACAGAGGGCAAGCTTGATTTTGAAGCGTCCAATGAGCGGCTTCTTACGCACCGAAATACTGTTACCCATGAGCCTAAAAAAAAAGATGTTACCCAGCATAAGGCCAAGGGTAACAGTGCTAAACCAAAGAAGGCAGGAGGTAACACTTCTGCTGGAGTTTCCCAGCCATCAGGTAACACTGACAGTCAAAGAAGTAAACGGCCAATTATTGTCAACAATGATGACAGAGAGTTTTCCCTCGACTTCGACGGAATGATGGATGAGAACTTATTGCCGTTTAATGATGCCCGGACACTAAAAGAAAACTACCTGGCATTGATGACCAAGCTGGAATATGACATCAAGGCCGGGGCTGTTTTGCCCTTCGATGAAATGATTAGTGAAGTCCGAAAAGAATATTCCCGTATGCGTACCCGACTTATTGCGATCGCCCCGGAGCATGGCCCCCGATTACGCGTTTTGGCTTCGACATCGTCTGACGCTGAATTTGTCCTGGAGATCCAGGAGGTGGTTCATGAGGCGATGGAGGAGCTAAGCCTTGACACAACAGACAGCCGAAAGGGGGAGCAGAAATAACGCCTGGCCGAGTTTTACAACCAGTCTTATCCAAGCTCGCGGTGAAATTCGGCCGCCGAAGCCATTGTCGCTGAGTGAGTGGGCTAATACTCGCGCTGTTTTGTCGAAAGAAACCAGTGCTCAGACGGGGAAGTTTCGTTCCTTTGCTTACCAGGACGGCATTATGGATGCCATCACCGATCCGACGGTGATCACGGTGACGGTGAAGAAATCGGCGCGTGTCGGGTACACCAAAATCCTCGACCATGTGGTGGGCTACTATCTGGCGCACGATCCATCGCCGATCTTGGTGGTACAGCCGCGGGTGGAAGATGCGAAAGACTACAGTAAAACCGAAATCGCCCCTATGCTGCGAGATACGCCTGTGTTGGCGGCTATCAGCGGTACCCCCAAGGCGAAAGACAGTAACCATACCATCCTGAAGAAGACCTTTTCCAACGGTGCCAATCTGACTCTGGTGGGAGCAAACAGCCCTGGCGGTTTTCGCCGCATCACCTGCCGCATCATTCTCTTTGATGAGGTAGATGGCTATCCTGCCGGCGGTGCCGGGGCGGAAGGGGACCAAATTGCGCTGGGTATCAAACGTTCTGAGACCTTCTGGAATCGTAAGATCGTCCTGGGTTCTACACCCACGGTGAAAGGCACCAGCCGTATTGATAAGGCATTCGAGGAAAGCGATCAGCGTTATTACTACGTTCCTTGCCCACATTGCGGTGAATTTCAGGTGCTGGAATGGGGAGGGCTGGAAACCCCCTACGGTATCAAGTGGGATAAGGATGAGGAGGGTAATGGGCTGCCTGAGACAGCGTATTACGTGTGTCGCCACAACGGGTGTGTTATCCAGCACAACGAGAAGGCTGGCATGGTGAAGCGTGGCGAGTGGCGGGCGTCAAAGCCTTCCATGGGGCACGCCGGTTTTCATATCTGGGCCGGTTACAGTCTGTTTCCCAACGCCGCCTGGCGTTTTTTGGTGGAGGAATGGCTGAGGGTGAAAGATGACCCGCTGATGCGCCAGACGTTCATTAACACCACGTTGGGTGAGTCATACGAGGATCTGGGTGAAAAAGCGCTCAGTGAAAAGCGTCTTTTGGCGCGTTGCGAAGTGTTTGGTGCTGAGGTCCCGGATGGCGTTGTTGTGTTGACGGCCGGTATCGATACCCAGGATGACCGTTTTGAAATTACGGTATTTGGCTGGGGATATAACGAAGAATGCTGGGTGATTACCCATGATGTAATCGAGGGCGATCTGGAGACCCCCGATCCGTGGGAGCGATTGGATACGTACCTGCAGCAGGTGTGGCGTCGGGCCGACGGTTACGGCTTTGTCATCGTGGCGGCTTGCCATGACTCCGGTGGCCACCATACCCAAAAGGTTTATGAGTTTTCGAAAGACCGCCTGGCCAGGCGGATCTGGGCTATTCGTGGTGAATCAGCCCGTGGTGGCAAGCGTTCCCCGGTCTGGCCGACCAATAAGCCCAGTTCGCGTTCAAAGTCGAAATTCAAACCGACAGTCCTGGGCGTCAATGCTGCCAAAGATATTGTTCGTTCACGGTTACATATTGATTTACCTGATGAATATATTCCAGGCATGCCAGTTCCCAGTTACATACATTTCCCGACCTCAATGGATTTGCATTACTTCAGCCAGCTCCTGGCTGAACGTTCTGTCGTCAAAGTATCAGGAGGGCAACGTTATCGGGTCTGGGAGCAGCTTCCAGGGCGTGCCAATGAGGCGCTGGACTGCATGGTGTACGGATTTTCTGCGTTGCGCGGGCTGATGCACTTTGGCTTCAAGCTCAATCAGATGGCGGACAGTCTGCTGGCGAACCCGGAGCAACTGCTGCCGCCGCCGGCGGTGCCGGAAGAAAAACACAGCCTGCGCCTGCCTGGCGCGGTGCTGCCTCAGCCACCGGAAAAACCGAAAAAACTTCCCCTTCACAAACGATTAGCAAGGTAACCACTATGGCAGTGAACTGTGGCCCGCTGGCGGGCATGACACCGGAGCAACTGAAGGCCGCGCTGGCTGCGGCGCAGGAAGCCTATACGGAACTGCAGACGGGTAATAAAGGTGTGTCGTTTTCTTACGCCCAGGGTGACGGCACCCGGTCGGTGACGTTTCAGGGCACTTCGCTGGCCAATCTGCAGGTGTTTATCCGGCAGCTGCAGCAGGCGCTGGGGATACCCACGTGCTCCCGCAGTCGTTATCAACGGGTCAGGTACTGACTATGGCGAAAATATCGATATTGGGGCCTGACGGCCATCCGTTGCCGGCGCAGGCGCGGCCCTCTACCGGTCGGGGCCGCATGATGGGTCTGGTGGGGAATCGGGGTATCCCGTATGACGCGGCTGACATGACCAGCGACCAGATGGCTAACTGGCAGCCGGGGTTGTGGTCGCCGGATAACGAGATCAACCCTAACCGCGACATTATGGTGTCGCGCAATCGTGACCTGGTCCGCAATGACGGCTGGGGCAGCGGCATCATTACCCGTACCCAGGACAACGTTATCGGGCCGTCATTCCGGCCGGTGCTGAGTCCGGATTACCGGGAGCTGGCGCGGATCAGCGGCAACAAGGCGTTTGATATTGCCTGGGCCAAGGAATACAAACGGGCGCTGGAATCGGCCTGGCGCAGCTGGTCGATGGATCCGGGGCACTGGTGCGATGTGGAGCGTCAGCTGACGGTGCCGCAGATGTTTCGCCTGGCGTTCCGGCACAAGCTGATTGACGGCGATGCGCTGGCGCACCTGCAGTACCGGCCCGACCGGCTGGGGTACGGCAAGGCTCGCTACGCCACCGCCGTGCAAATCATCGACCCGGACCGGCTGAGTAACCCGCAGCAGATGATGGACCTGCGTTATATGCGCGGCGGGGTGGAGATTGACGACGACGGCGCGCCGGTGGCGTACCACATCCGTGAGGCGCATATCGGGGACTGGTACAGCGCCGCGCAGACGGTGAGCTGGCAACGGTGCGTGCGTGAGACTCGCTGGGGCCGACCGGTGATGGTGCATGATTTTGACCATGACCGGGGCGCGCAGCACCGCGGTGTGGGGCTGCTGAGTCCTATCGTTCAGCGCCTGAAGATGCTGACCAAGTACGACCAGAGCGAGCTGGAAGCGGCGGTGCTGAACGCGGTATTTGGAGCCTACCTGAAATCCCCCTTTGATCCGAGCATCGCGGCGGAAGCACTGGGCGAGACAGCCGCAGATTTGGGGGCTCAGCAGGGGTGGGAAAACTATCAGGATGCGCGAGCGGGGTATTACAGCGACAACCGGCTGATGCTGAACCACGGCGTGGGCCTCATGCAGCTGTTCCCCAGTGAGGAGATCGGCACGGTTGATGCCGCCCGTCCCAACAGCCAGTACGGCGATTTTGCCAATGCGGTGCTGCGTAACCTGTCTGCCGCCACGGGTCTTTCCGCCCAGCAGATCAGCCAGGACTGGTCGGATGTTAACTACAGTTCGGCCCGTGCGGCGCTGCTCGAGGCCTGGAAAACCCTTAGCCGCCGCCGTGAAGACTTCGGCGTGGGGTTTGCCCAGCCCATTCTGGTGGCGTTCGCCGAAGAGGTGCACGCGTACCACGACCTGCCGTTGCCGCGTAACGCCCCGGACTTTGCCGAGGCGCGCGCTGCCTATACCCGTGGCCGCTGGATGGGGCCGGGGCGTGGCTGGGTGGATCCGGTGGACGAGAAGAAAGGGGTCATTCTGGGGCTTGATGCGGGGATTTCCACCATGGAGCAGGAAGTGGCCGAGAACATGGGGGCGGACTGGGAAGAGGTTATCGACCAACGCGCCTTCGAAATCAATTACATCCAGGAGAAGGGACTGCCACTGCCCAGCTGGGCACAGGCCAACGTGCTGGCCCCTGAAACCATAAAGAACCCGGAGGAACAGTGAATTTACCGCATCTGGCACAGCGGGTGTTCAACACGCCGCTGATGCTCCATCCGCAGAAAGCCGAGGTGGTCATGACGGCGCTGATGGAGCGCTTTGGTATTACCCAGGTCAACCGCGTTGGTGCCTGGGCTGACGACGATGACGGCTTTTTTACCCGCAAGGGGCGAGAGCGCGACACTGGGTATGACGTGCTGGAAGGCGTGGCCGTCATTGCGGTGCACGGGACCCTGGTGCAGAAGCTGGGCAGCCTGCGACCGTACAGCGGCATGACCGGCTACGACGGCATCCGGCAGACCTTTTTGACGGCGCTGTGCGATCCGGAGGTGAAGGCCATTTGCCTGGACATCGACTCGCCGGGCGGCGAGGTTGCCGGCTGCTTTGACCTGGTCGACCTGATGTATGCCTCGCGGGGGAAAAAGCCTGTCCACGCCATTTTAACGGAGAACGCGTATTCCGCCGCGTATGCCATTGCCAGCGCGGCGGACAGGATTGTGGTGCCGCGCACCGGTGGCGTGGGGTCGGTCGGGGTGATTTATATCCATTTCGACTGGTCGCAGCGGATCGAGAAAGACGGCGTCCAGGTCAACATCATTACCTTTGGGGACCGCAAGGCGGAGACCAACCCGCTCAGACCGCTGAGTGAAGCGGCCCGCGCCGGCATTCAGGCGTCGGTCGATGCGGCGGGGCAGCTTTTTGTCAGCACCGTGGCGCGCAACCGCAACCTGGCGGAGTCGGCCGTGCGCAATACACAGGCAGCCTGCCTGATGGCAGATGAAGGGGTTCGGCTCGGCCTGGCCGATGCCGTTCTGGCCCCCGATGAAGCGTTTATGCAATTGATCAACCAATAACAGGAGTCAGATCATGAGTTTTAATTTTTCGCACTTTTTCGGCCGCGGAGCGGTGAGCCGGCTGGATGACGACACCCCGGATAAACCGGACGATGATCCGCAGGGCAGGGCTCGCAGCCGCCGGGTGGAAGAGCCGGAGCACCCGGATGATGATCCGAACACCGAAGAGCCGGATGACCAGGACGACCCGGATAAGCAGGGGCGGAAGGGGAAGAAGGCCAAAGCCAGGGGCCGCCGTTCGGACGATGACAACGATGACTCGGATGCTGAAGGCGATGACGACGACGGCGACGACATGGTGGACGACCCGGCCGATAAAGAAGCCAGGATGGACGAGCGCCACCGCTGCGCCCGTATCTTCAGCAGCCCCTTTGCTGCTGCCAACACGGCACTGGCGGCCTCGCTGGCGTTCAATACCGGCATGAGCTCCGCTGCCGCTATCCAGGTGATGGCCAGCAGCAGTGCTGTCATGCCGACTGCGGCCTCTCGCCGTCCGAGTCTGGACGATCGGATGCGTGAAGAAAACCTCCCGCGGTTAAAACCCGATAGCAAGGAAGGGGCCGGCGGTGTTGCGTCGCTGGTTTCCCTGTGTAATCAACTGAAAGGTCGAGGATAACCCCTATGAGTTCACAAGAGATTGGCGATAACCCGTGGCGCCCAGGCATGCAGAGCAGCACCTTTGTTCCCGACCAGCTGATTGGCAACAATCTCCCGCTGGTCACCGATACCGCCACGGTCAGTGGCACAGCCCCCCTGGAGCGCGGCACGGTGCTGGGCCAGGTGACGGCCAGCGGCGAGTATGTGCTCAGTGTCAAAACGGCCAGCGACGGCAGCGAGACGCCGAGTGCAGTCCTGGTCGATTACACGGATCCGACCAACGGCGCGGTGAGTGCCGGCATCTACCAGATGGGCATGTTCAACCAGAACCGCATTATCTTTGATGCAAGCTGGACGGTGCCGGAGCTGAAAGACGCCCTGCGGCCGCTGTCCATTTTCCTGCGAGACAGTCTTCAGGCTCCTTCCGCGTAATTTTTTTCCATCATCCCCACACGGTTATGTCAGCCCCCTGGCAGGGGTAACCGTGCGCTTTTTATGAGGTTACTATGGGACCCAACTTTAATATTTTCGACACCATTACCCTGGTGCAGGTGGTGAGAAACCTGAAGGTTTCTCAGCAATTTTTACTGAAAAAGTTCTTCCCCAACATCATCGAGTCCGATACGGAAAAAGTGGCTATCGATGTGGATATTGGCCGTCGTCGCATGGCGCCGTTCTGCTCGCCGCTGGTGAAGGGGAAGCTGGTCGAGAGTCGTCGTTACCAGACCAACGAGTTTACGCCGGCGTACATCAAAGATGTGCGGGTGCCGGACTTGCGCAAACCTATTCGCCGCCAGATTGGCGAGCGCATCGGCGGTGAGTTTACGCCGATGCAGCGTCGTGACATCAACATGGTGTTTGAGATTGAAGACCAGGTCGATGTGCTGAACCGCCGTCTCGAGTGGATGGCGGCGCAGGCGTTGCTGACCGGCACCATCACGGTGGTGGGGGAAGGCTTTCCGACCACGGTGATTGATTTTCAGCGCGATCCGTCGCTGACCCTTGCCTTGTCGGGGGCCGATACCTGGCCGCTGACGGTGGCGGCCGGCACGACGAACAACAAGCCGACGCAGGATATTGAGAGTTGGCAGCTGCAAATCCTGAAGATGAGCGGGGCGCAGGCGACCGACCTGGTGTTCACCACCAAATCCTGGCAGGCCTTCCGCCTGGACAGCACTATTCATGATACGGCCATCACGTTCCCGAACCAGAACCCGTTCGGTAACGCGGTTGATCCGGGTCCGAAGGTCATGACGGGCGCAGTGTATAAAGGCCATTGGGGGAACTTTGACCTCTGGCTCTACAACGACTGGGCTATCGACCCGGAAGACGATAAGGAAAAGCCGTTGCTGCCGGATGGTACGGTCGTCATGTCCGGGCCTGATCTGGAAGGCACGCGGGCGTTTGGTCTCATCCTGGACGAAGACTTCAACTACGGTCCGCTGGCCTATGCGCCGAGTACCTGGGTGGAGCGTAACCCGTCCCAGCGTTTCCTGATGATGCAGTCCGCACCGCTGGTTATTCCCAGCCGTGTGAATGCGGCATTGTGCGCCACAGTGGTGTAACGGGGGATTTATGAACAAATTGAAAGAGATGCAGACTGCCAAATTGCAAAAGATGGTGGTGGTAAAAGGGCGTACCGTCAGGCATGACGGGAAGGACTACGGTCAGAATGCCGTTATCTCCCTGTCGGCACAGGATGCCGGCCGCTTGCAGGAGTTGGGCTTTGTGGTGTCGCTGGAATCGGTACGCCAGGCGCTGCAGGATCCAGACTCCGATGAGGAGGAAGACAGTAGACGCGTCGCCGATGCCGGCGGTGAAAATACCGGTGGCCAGGGCGACGATGGCACCGGCGGTGAAAACACCGGTGGCCAGGGCGATGATGGCGCCGGCGGTGAAAATACCGGTGGCCAGGGCGATGATGGCGCCGGCGGTGAAAACACCGGTGGCCAGGGCGACGATGGCGCCGGCGGTGAAAATACCGGTGGCCAGGGCGACGATGGCGCCGGCGGTGAAAATACCGGTGGCCAGAAAATAGCTACAACTTCAGCAGTGATGAAGCAAAAGCCCGGCCGGCCTAAAGGGGGGGCGAAGTGATGGTGGGCCCCGTCGACTGGGATAAAAAACTGTTGCAGCCTCTTCACGGCGTCTTTGGCGAGCCGGTCGAGTACCGGCCGGACAATGGGCGGGGAACACCGTTTATGATTAACGGCATCTTTGATCGGGCTTACACCCGTGAGATTGAGCCGCTGGACGATGACGGCCCGACGCTGAACACCACGCGCCCGGTCCTGGGCGTGCGGGATAGCCAGTTTTCTACCCCGCCGCAGCAGGGGGACAAATTGTATGTTCTCCGGGTGAAGACGCTGTTCGTTGTCGCCGATGTACAGCCGGACAGCCACGGCGGAACGCGGCTGGAGCTGAACAGAGTGAAGGAGGGGCTATGACGGCTCAGGAGCTACGTGAGCTTGCGGTAAAGGCTCTGATGGGAAAAACGCTGGCTGAGCACCGGGTATATTCGCCGCGCGACTGGGCCACGCGTGAAAAAGCGTACCCTTTGCTGTTGGTGCAGACCGTCTATGAGGAGAAGTTTTCCAAAGGGCGTAATGCTCCGCAGTTCGATACGGTCACCACGTTGCAGATAGCGGCCAGGATTGAAGAGTTCGACGGTGAACTGGACGATGATGGCGCGATGAAAGCCCAGCTAAAACTGGAACAGATCAAGGAAGAAATCGAGCGAGCGGTGATTAACAGTTATGAGATCACCCGGCTCACTCAGCAGTTTAAGCATATCCGCTCGCAGTTAGATCTCAATCCGGGAGGGGAAGGGCATACCGGCCAATTGGTTATTCAGATGGACATCGAGTATTACCAGGGGCCGGAAGACTTTTACCCGATTGAGGCTGAGCCTCTCAACGGTGTCGATATACGGTTAGCAATGCCGGACGGCACCGTGAAACCCGGTATCGATATTGACCTTCCCCAGCCGTTACCAGACGGTGCCGGCGGCCCGCCGGCCGACGATTAACTCAGGAGTTCCTCATGTTTGTGAAACCCGTACCGGGGCGGCTGGTCCGCGACCCGGTCAAGGGCACCCTTTTGCCTGAAAATGGGGCAGAGGTGCCGGACGATGCGTATTTTTGGCGAAACCGCCTGCGCGATGGCGATGTGGAAAAGGTGGAACAGGTCCCCGCTGACGAGGCGTCTGACGCTACGCCGGCAGAGGCTGCCGCCGCCCCCAAAGGCAAAAAGAAGGAGGCTGACGCATGAGCACCGAGATTGACGGCAATATTCTCACCCCGTTGTTCTGGGGGGCGATAGACAACAGCCAGGCCAATACGGCGCAGGCGGTGCAGCGCACGCTGCTGATTGGCCAGATGCTGGCCGCGGGGACGGCAACGGTGAACGTGGCCGCGCCGTGCGGCTCGCCGGAGATGGCCATCGAGCTGGCCGGCCGCGGCTCCATGCTGGCGCTGATGGCGTCGGCATACATGACGAACGACACCGGCGGCGATGTTTACCTGCTGCCGCTGACCGAACCGACAGGGGCCGAGGCTAAGGGCACCGTGGCCATCAGTCATGCAGCGACGGAGAACGGCGTGCTGGCGCTGTATATCGGCGGGACGCGTGTGGCGCTGACGGTGGTCTCTACCGACACGGTCGACACCGTCGGCACGGACTTGGCCACGGCCATTAACCAGCGTGCTGATTTGCCGGTGACGGCCGTAAGCACCGTCGCCAGCGGCACGGCGACGGTCACGCTGACGGCAAAGCAAAAGGGCACTGTGGGCGACACCATAGACTTACGGCTGAACTACCAGGGCAGCGCCGGCGGCGAACGCACGCCGGCGGGGATGACGGTGACCCTGACGGCGATGAGCGGCGGCGCGGGTATCCCGGAGCTGACGGACGCGCTGGCCGGCCTGAAGGACCAGACGTTTGATTTTATCGTGCTGCCGTATGCCGACACGACCAGTCTCGATGCGGTAAAGGTGCTGCTTAATGACAGCAGCGGCCGCTGGAGCTACAGCAAACAGCTGTATGGCCATGCGTTCAGCGTCGCGACCGGCACCTATGGCCAGCTGACGGCCGCCGGCGAAGCGCGGAACGACCAGCACGCGTCACTGCTGGGCGTGTATGACTCGCCGTCGCCGGCGTACCTGTGGAGCGCGGCCTACACCGGCGCGATTGCCGGCAGCCTGCGCGCGGATCCGGGTCGGCCGGTGCAGACGCTGCCGGTGTACGGCGTGCTGGCCCCGCCGATGACCTCTCGCTTTGACCAGCCGGAGCGCAACAACCTACTGCACAGCGGCATCGCCAGCTACACGGTGGCCGATGATGGCACGGTGCAGATTGAGAACATCATCACCACGTACCAGAAGAACCCGTATGGGTCGCCGGATAACAGCTATCTGGAGGTGGAAACGCTGTTCTTACTGGCCTACATCATGCGCCGGCAACGCACGCTGATCACGTCAAAGTTTGGCCGGATGAAGCTGGTCGATGATGGCACGCGCTTTGCGGCCGGTCTGCCAATAGTGACGCCGGCGACCATCAAGGGCGCGTTGATTGCGGACTATGGCCAGATGGAAACGCAGGGCTACGTACAGGGCAGCAAGACGTTTGCCGGCGGGCTGCAGGTGACGAAGAGCCGGACGAACCCCAACCGGGTCGATGTGATCTACCCCGACATCCTGATCAACCAGCTGCGTATCGTGGCGCTGATTAACCAGTTCCGCCTGCAGGCTGACGCAACTGCGTAAGGAAAGAAATCATGGCTTATTCTGGTGGTAACAATAATGCCGGCACAGCATATCTGACCATTAACGGGTTGAGTTATATGCTGGCGGGTAAGTTTAAATATTCGGTGAACAGTTTCAAAAACGAAACGCAATTGGGGATGGACAGCGTTCACGGCTATAAACAGACCTATGTTGCGCCCTTTATTTCTTGCCAGTTAAGGGATGCCAGAGGCTTAACGCTGGCTGATTTCGACACCCTGGACAATGCCACCATTGTGGTGGAGCTGGCTAACGGTAAAACCATTATCGGCAGCGGTATGTGGGTGGTCGATACGCAAGAAGTCGACAGTGAAGAGGCGGTCTTTGATATTAAATTTGAAGGCATGACCGGCAGTGTTACGGAGAGTTAATGATGAGTGAAGAATTGAGCTTACCCGACAGTGAAACGATTGTACTGGGTCATCCGGTTTCCATTGATAAAAATAAAACCCTGTATACGGAAATTACCCTGTGTGAGCCGACGATGGACCAGGTCGACGCATTTTATAAGGAGCGGGATAAAAACAACGTTCTGATGGCGATGGGGGCGCTGATTTCGATGGTGTCCGACATCCCGGTGCCGGTTATCAAGAAGCTGAAGTTCAGGGACTATAAGCGCTGCGAGGTGTGGCTGACCCGTTTTTTAGCCTGGTCCCCGGACGCGCCGAACGGGGCCGAATCATCGCCGACCTGACGTTCTTTTACCGCTGGGGGCCGGCCGATGCCGGCCCCCTGACCTGGCATCAACTGCTGTGGTGGCATAAGCAGGCCGTGCGTATCAACAAGATAAGGAGCGGTGATGGAGAATAAGTTTGATTTTGAGCTGGAAGGCAAGGATGACCTGAGCGGCACGATAAAGAACCTGGAAGAGGTGGTGAAGAAAATGCTGCCGGCGCTGGACCAGGCAGACAAAAAGCTCAAGCTGGGCGGGCAGGAGACCGTCGACGGCCTGGACAAGATAGGCGGGAAGCTGTCTCAGATGAGCGCCTTCGCGAAGTCTGGTGTGCAGTATTTTGGTGATATGGTTCCGCCGCTGAAAATGGTGGGAGGCCTGGCTGACCGGTATGGCGGAATACTGGCGCGCATGGGGGGCGTGGGCGTCGCCGCCTATGGCGCGGTGCAGGGCGTGAGAGCCCTGGCCAGCGG
>RCUM01000616.1_pt1 | contig 18938 bp, 14 predicted proteins | sample 2166141 | NCBI WGS metagenome assembly RCUM01 (sample SAMN09932756, study PRJNA488358) | compost metagenome | isolation source: compost soil in crotonic acid-enriched | place: Germany: Experimental Botanical Garden
AGTTGACGGCTGAGCGCCGCCGAGCTGGGACAGGTGGAGGAATAAGGCACGCCGACAGTCAGCGACAGCGCCAGAGCCTGGGTCAAGGTAGCGTCTATACGCAACGGGTAGGCTTTCCAGCCGCGGTGTGGCGACAACAAGGCTGGCCGCGACAGCAGCAGCTCGCCGCTGATGCTCAAGCCGGCACGATCGCTGTGTTTTGGTTGAGAAGCCAAAATGGCATTTAGCGTCTGCCCGATGCGCTGCGGCGTCAGTTCGCCCTGCGTCAACTCATCCAGCGCCAGATACAGCCGCGACATGTGTATTCCCCGCGAACCTTGACGGTTGGCGAGAAGATTGATGCCAACGTTGACCTTCGTCATCAACGGCTTACCCGCCAATTCCAGCGGCAGCGCTATCTCTTGCATCCCGACCCAGTCGAGCCCGACGTCACTCATCTCCCCCTGCCATGCCTGAGCATCCGGCAACGGCTGGGGTGGTGGAGGTGCAATCTTGTTCATACGTCCCCTTGCGGTTATTGATATCGTGCCGGGGACGGTAACATAAATAAGTTATGTTATAACATAACATTTGCGTTATTTTTTTCCTGTGACGACAAACTGTTCAATCAAGTCGCAGAAAACTCAGCCATTTTGCTCAATGGATTGGGCAGTTCGCCAGAGTGCGATACACTAACGCTATTGCTTATTAACCCATGAAGCGTCTATGCGTGGTTTACCCCTTTGGATACTGTCATTGTGCCTTACGAGTTCTGCCCTGGCCTCAACACCGCCCGCGCCTACCGCGGCGGCGCCGTTGCCGGACATCCGCCAGAGCGGCTTTGTCTATTGCGTCAGCGGCATACTGAACACCTTTAATCCGCAGATGGCCAGCAGCGGGCTGACGGTCGATACCCTGGCCGCACAGCTGTACGATCGCCTGCTGGATGTCGACCCTTATACCTACCGGCTGATCCCCGAACTGGCGCAAAGTTGGGAAGTGCTGGATAACGGCGCAACCTACCGCTTCCACCTGCGCAAGGACGTGCCGTTCCAGACCACCGCCTGGTTTACGCCAACCCGCAAATTGAACGCCGACGACGTGGTGTTCAGCTTTGAACGCATGTTTAACCAAAAGCATCCGTATCATGACGTCAACGGCGGCGAGTATCCGTACTTCGACAGTCTGCAGTTTGGCGACTCGGTGCAAAGCGTGAAGAAGCTCGACGACTATACCGTCGAGATCCGTCTGCAGGCACCGGACGCCTCGTTTTTATGGCATATCGCGACCCACTACGCCCCGGTGATGTCGGCAGAATATGCGCAAGGCCTGACGCGCGAAGGCCATCAGGAAATGATCGATCGTGAGCCGGTCGGCACCGGCCCTTTCCTGTTGAATGAATATCGTTCGGGGCAATATATCCGTCTGGCGCGCAATGACGTTTACTGGAAAGGCCAACCGCGCATGCCACAGGTGGTGATCGATCTGGGCGCCGGCGGCACCGGCCGGCTGTCGAAGTTGTTGACCGGTGAGTGCGACGTGCTCGCTTATCCCGCGGCCAGCCAGCTCTCGATTCTGCGCGACGATCCGCGCCTGCGACTCACGCTGCGGCCGGGCATGAACATCGCCTATCTGGCCTTTAACACCCGCAAACCGCCGCTGAACAATTTGAAAGTGCGTCAGGCCATCTCGCTGGCAATCAACAACCAGCGCCTGATGCAGTCGATTTATTACGGCACCGCGGAGACCGCGGCCTCCATTCTGCCGCGCGCCTCCTGGGCCTACGACAATGAAGCCCACGTCACCGAATTTGACCCGGCAAAATCGCGCGCAATGCTCAAGCAAGCGGGTATTGAATCGTTGAATCTGAAGCTGTGGGTACCTACCGCCTCACAGTCCTATAACCCCAGCCCACTGAAGACCGCCGAACTGATCCAGGCCGATTTGGGCCAGGTTGGCATTAACGTCACTATCGTGCCGGTCGAAGGCCGCTTCCAGGAAGCGCGACTGATGGAGATGAATCACGATCTGACCCTCACCGGCTGGGCCACCGACAGCAACGACCCGGACAGTTTCTTCCGGCCGCTGTTGAGCTGCGCGGCAATCCGCTCGCAAACCAACTATGCTCACTGGTGTGAGCCGGAGTTTGACGAGGTGCTGCAAAATGCGTTGCTGTCACAGCAGTTGTCGCAACGCATCGAAAACTACCAGAAGGCGCAAAAAATTCTTGAGCAGCAACTGCCGGTGTTGCCGCTGGCCTCCTCATTGCGCCTGCAGGCTTACCGCTACGACATCAAAGGACTGGTATTGAGCCCGTTCGGCAACGCGTCATTTGCCGGGGTGTACCGTGAATCCGCGGAGGGGCCGAAAAAGTGATTATCTTTACCTTGCGCCGCATCTTGTTGCTGCTGATCACGCTGTTCCTCCTGACGCTGGTCAGCTTTAGCCTGAGCTATTTCACGCCGCGCGCGCCGCTGAACGGCGCCGCCCTGCTCGATGCCTACCACTTTTACTTTGTCAGCCTGCTGCACTGGGATTTTGGCGTTTCCAGCATTAACGGCCAGGCGATCAGCGAGCAACTGCGCGAAGTGTTCCCCGCCACCATGGAACTGTGCATCCTTGCTTTCACTCTGGCGTTGTTTATCGGCATTCCGTTGGGGATTATCGCCGGTGTAATGCGCGGCAAATGGCAGGACACCGCCATCAGCACTTTTGCTCTGCTCGGATTCTCGATGCCGGTTTTCTGGTTGGCGTTGCTGCTGATGCTGTTTTTCTCGCTGCACCTTGGCTGGTTGCCGGTTTCCGGCCGTTTCGATCTGCTGTATCAGGTCAAGCCCATCACCGGTTTTGCGCTGATTGATGCCTGGCTGTCGGATTCGCCGTACCGTTCCGAGATGATCGGCAGCGCGTTGCGCCATATGATATTGCCGATTACCGCGCTGGCGGTGGCCCCCACCACCGAAGTGGTGCGCCTGATGCGGATCAGCACCGACGACGTGCTCAGCCAAAACTACATCAAAGCCGCCGCTACCCGGGGCTTGTCCCGCTTTACCATTATCCGTCGCCATGTGCTGCATAACGCGCTGCCGCCTATCGTTCCCAAACTGGGGTTGCAGTTCTCCACCATGCTGACGCTGGCGATGATCACCGAAGTGGTCTTCAATTGGCCGGGCCTGGGGCGCTGGATGATTAACGCCATCCGCCAGCAGGATTATGCGGCAATCTCCGCCGGCGTGATGGTGGTCGGCACCTTGGTGATCGCCATTAACGTCCTGGCCGATATTTTGGGCGCAGCAACCAACCCACTGAAACATAAGGAATGGTATGCCCTTAGATAACGTATACCGCGAAAAGAAAATGCCCAGCCCGCTGCTTTACACTTGGCGGATTTTTTACGGCGATGCCCTGGCGATGATCGGCTTCTACGGCGTGATCGCGCTGCTGTTGCTGTGCGTATTCGGCAGCCTGTTGGCGCCTTATGCACTCGATCAACAGTTCCTGGGTTATCAGTTGCTGCCGCCCTCCTGGTCGCGTTACGGCAACGTCTCCTTCTTTCTCGGCACTGACGATCTCGGCCGCGATATCCTGAGCCGTCTGTTGACCGGTACCGCCGCCACTTATGGTTCGGCGTTGTTGGTTACCGTCGCCGCCGCCTTTTTCGGGGTGATCCTCGGCGTGTTTGCCGGCGTGACCCACGGCCTGCGCTCGGCGGTGCTGAACCACATTCTCGACACCCTGCTCTCCATTCCCTCGCTGCTGCTGGCGATTGTGGTGGTGGCGTTCCTTGGGCCAAAGCTCGAGCACGCGATGCTGGCGGTCTGGCTGGCGCTGTTGCCGCGCATGGTGCGCACCATTTACAGCGCGGTGCACGATGAGCTGGAAAAGGAATACGTGGTGGCGGTGCGCCTTGACGGTGCCTCTACGCCGCAAATATTGTGGTACGCGGTGATGCCGAATATCGCTGCGGTGCTGGTGACCGAATTTACTCGCGCGCTGTCGATGGCGATCCTGGACATCGCCGCACTCGGCTTCCTCGATCTCGGCGCGCAATTACCTTCGCCTGAATGGGGCGCCATGCTCGGCGATTCGCTGGAGTTGGTGTACGTCGCGCCCTGGACGGTAATGTTGCCCGGTGCGGCGATCCTGTTCAGCGTGCTGCTGGTTAACCTGTTGGGCGACGGCATGCGCCGCGCAATCAACGCAGGAGTGGAATAATGCCGTTACTTGATATCCGCAACCTGACGATTGAATTTATGACCGCCGACGGGCCGGTCAAGGCGGTCGATCGCGTCAGCATGACGCTGACCGAAGGTGAAGTACGGGGTTTGGTGGGTGAATCGGGCTCGGGCAAAAGCCTGATCGCCAAAGCGATTTGCGGCGTAACCAAAGACAACTGGCGCGTCACCGCCGACCGTTTCCGCTTTGATGATATCGATCTGCTGCAATTGACGCCGCGCGAGCGACGCAAGCTGGTCGGGCATAACGTCTCGATGATTTTCCAGGAGCCGCAGTCGTGCCTGGATCCTTCGGAAAGCATCGGCCGCCAACTGGCGCAGGCGATCCCTGGCTGGACTTATAAAGGCCGCTGGTGGCAGCGTTTCAACTGGCGCAAACGTCGCGCCATTGAGTTGTTGCACCGGGTTGGCATCAAAGATCATGTCGACATCATGGGCAGCTTTCCTTATGAGCTGACCGAAGGCGAATGCCAGAAAGTGATGATCGCCATCGCCCTGGCCAACCAGCCGCGCCTGCTGATCGCCGACGAGCCGACCAACGCCATGGAGCCCACCACCCAGGCGCAGATTTTCCGCCTGCTGGCCCGGCTGAATCAAAACAACAACACCACCATTTTGTTGATCAGCCACGATCTACAAATGATGAGCAAATGGGCCGACCGGGTGAACGTGTTGTACTGCGGCCAGACGGTAGAAAGCGCGCAGTGTGAAGATCTGCTGGCGGCGCCTCATCATCCGTACACTCAGGCGCTGATCCGCTCAATGCCGGATTTTGGCCGCTCGTTGCCGCATAAAAGCCGGCTCAATACGTTGCCGGGCGCCATTCCGTCACTGGAACATCTGCCGATCGGTTGCCGTCTGGGGCCGCGCTGCCCCTACGCGCAGAAAAAGTGCATCGAGACGCCGCGCCTGCGCCCGGTGAAAAACCACTTATTCGCCTGCCACTTCCCGTTGAACATGGAGGAGCAATAACATGGAAACGCTGTTGGAAGTGCGCAACCTGACCAAAACCTACCGTTACCGCACCGGGCTGTTCCGTCGCCAGCACGTTGAGGCGGTGAAATCGGTCAGCTTTACCCTTCGTGAGCGGCAGACGCTGGCGATCATCGGTGAAAACGGTTCCGGTAAATCGACGCTGGCCAAGATGTTGTCCGGCATGGTTGAGCCTTCATCCGGCGAACTGCTGATCGACGATCGCCGGCTCGACTACGGCGATTACCGCTACCGCAGCCAGCGCATCCGCATGATATTTCAGGATCCGAGCACGTCACTTAATCCGCGCCAACGCATCGGCCAACTGCTTGACGCCCCGCTGCGGCTGAATACCGATCTGGAAGGCCCGCAGCGCGAACAGCGCATCTATCAGACGCTGCGCCAGGTGGGGATGCTGCCGGATCACGCCTATTATTATCCGCATATGCTGGCCTCCGGCCAGAAACAACGGGTGGCGCTGGCCCGTGCGCTGATCCTGCAGCCCAAGGTCATCGTCGCCGATGAGGCGCTGGCTTCGCTGGACATGTCGATGCGTTCGCAGATCATCAACCTGATGCTGGAACTGCAGGAGAAACACGGCATCTCGTACATCTATGTGACTCAGCATCTGGGCATGATGAAGCACATCAGCGATCAGGTTATGGTGATGCACGAAGGGGAAATCGTTGAGCGTGGCAGCACCGCCGAAGTGCTGGCTGCGCCATTGCACGATCTGACCAAACGGTTGATCGCCAGCCACTTCGGCGAAGCGCTCACCGCAGATGCCTGGCGGCGCGACGGCGGCCGATTCTGACGCTTGCAGGAAACCCGCTTTCGAGCGGGTTTTTTATTGCCGAACAGCCCACTGCGCTTATCCAATATCCTCAAATACAAATTACAATTTTGTTATATATCATTATATTTTATTCCATTCAGTTATTGATTAGCACTTAACATTATTTTATCTCGCCAATCTAATCGGTGAGGATATCCCCTACGTTGAGCTTATTAAACGACAGGATATCGCACTAATGAACAGCCTACGCAATCGCCGACTCGCGCAGTTTTTGCTCGCTTTAGCCGCAGGTTTCTCTGTTTATGGTCACGCACTGTGTTGCGATGATCGCCGCTGATCCTGCCATTCCGTGCCCTATCCGGGCATGTACCTCTTCTGTTTCGCCGCCGCTGCCTGTCGCACCGGTGGCTGTTGCTCATGATTAAGGATTACCGCCCTATGGAACTACTACGTCGACAACATAATGCCCAGTGGTATCACGAAACCCAAAGCAGCGTTCGCGGAGACCAGCCGCTTGAGCCGCAGGCAGCCACCCTCCGCGACAGATTTCTGCTGGGGTTGGGCGCATTTGCCGACGAAGCGCTGAACACCGCACTGACCGCCCGTGCCGGGGTGTTTAACGCCTCGCATGCCGGTTATCATGTGCTGTTCCCGGACCAGGTGGAACTGACAAGATTAGTGACATTGTCACCTTACGATCGCCTCAGCACCGCGCTGACCGTGGCTCAGGTGACCGGCGTACAATCTCTTTGTAGCCATTACGCTGCCCGCCTCGCCCCGCTGCACAGCCCCGACGCCTCACGCGAAAGCAACATCCGTCTTGCCCAGATTACCCAATACGCCCGCCAACTGGCCAGCCAACCGACCCTGATTTGCAGCAAAGCGCTGCAACAGCTCACCGATGTCGGTTTAAGCCCGACAGATATCGTCACCTTTTCGCAGATTATCGGTTTTGTCAGTTACCAGGCGCGCGTCGTCGCCGGCGTGGCTGCGCTGGCCGGGCGGCCAACGGGAGTGGTGCCGGGTTTCCCGAACATAGAGGATGCCGAAGGGGTGGAGTTCACCGAAGAGGAATTGGCGTGGCAATCCCGGTTACCGCAGATAACGCTGGAAGACGCCCGGGCTGAACAACTCGACGTGCTCGACCAAAGTCACCCGGACGCCCGCAGCGAGCCTTATTTTCTGCTGCTGGCCCACGATGCCCCCGCGCTGCGCGAACGCAACGGCGTTTTTAACAGCATCAACGCGGACGGTTACGGGCTCTCGGCGCGGCTGAAAGCGCTGGCGACGCTGGCGGTTGCGCGCATCAACGGCAGCCGCTACTGCGCATCGACCGTGGCGCAGGATATTCAGGACGGCGCATTGGCGGGCGCCATCTTCACCGACATTAACCGTGGGCTGGAAAGCAGCGATAATCCTGTGGCCCAGGCGGTGATCCGCGTTGCCGCAGACCTGACCCGCGCGCCGGAAAAATTCACTCCGCGCAGCGTGCAGCCGCTGTTTAACAGCGGCCTGAATCAGGCCCAGGCACTGGACGTGATCCTCACCGCCGCGCTCTATGCCTGGGAGAACCGTTTACGGCAGACCCTCGGCGATACGCAGGCGATCGACGAGAGCCAAACGGCATAATTACTGCTGCAGCAGCCAATTGCCGGCAGCGTCAAAAAAGTGCTGAGCCAGCGGCGTTGCCCGCCCCGGCTCGGCAATCACCACTGCCGCATGTCGTGACATGGCGGGAATGGCGATTGGCCGCCGCTGCAGGTCCGGCGTCATAGCCGGCAGCAGGTTACCTTGCGGAAACAAACCGCAGCCCAGGCCAACAAAAATGCCTTCCAGCAGTTGGAATATCGACGTGGTTTCCATGCGCGCATGCAACGTCAACCCGGCTTCGCGGAAGTGTTGATCGAGGTAACGACGAAAATAACGTGTGGGTTCCGCCAGGCATAGCGGCAGCGCGGTCACCTCCGCCAGCGTCAGCGGTTTGTCCCCCACCAATTGCGGGAAGTGCTGCGGATGGAATACCAGTTCGATACCCGAGTCCGCCAAAGGTTGCGACTGGAAGTGCAGCTCTTTCAACGTCGCCAACTCGAAGAAACCGATACCGATATCCACGGTATGCGCCGTCAAGGCTTCCAGCAACTGATCGGCGCTCAGCACCGCAATCCGGTAGTCCAACTGAGGAAAACGTTCGCTAACCGCCTTCAGCATCTGCGCCAGCGAAATGCTGCACTGCGGAACGGCACCGATACGCAGGGTGCCGTTAAAGCCGTGCTTGAGCGATTCCACCTCCAGTTTCAACCCCTGATAAACCGACACAATCTCGCGCGCCCACGCCAATACACGCTCACCTTCGGCAGTAAAACCCTCAAAGTTATTACCGCGGTTGATCAACGAAACGCCCAATTCTTTTTCCAGATTTTTCAACCGCATGGATAACGTCGGCTGGCTAACGAAGCTGGCTTCCGCCGCCCGGCCAAAATGGCGCTCTCTTTCAAGATTACACAGGTAAATCAGTTGTTTGATATCCATAAAGCGGCTCGGAAAATAATGACTCCCCTTAGTATATCATCGTGGGGGCTTTTGGGCGCGGTGCCCGGTGGATCAGAGTTTCAGCTTCACGTAATCCATCAGGCGCGAGAGCATACCGCCGTTGTTTATCGGTTGCAGCGCCACCAGCGGCAGCGTTTTCAATAGTTTGCCGTTATCGCTGATGCGAATCTCTCCAATCGATTGCCCCTGCGCCAACGGGGCGTCAAGACGCGAAGGTTTTATCACATACTGGGCTTTCAACTTGTCCGCCTCGCCCTTTGGCAGGCTAATGTATTGATCCTGCTCACTGCCTACCGGCACCAGATGGCGATCGCCATACCACACTTTTTCCTGCCCCAGCGGTTGCCCGGCGCTAAACAGATGCACGGTGGCGAAATCTCGCAGACCCCAGGTCAGCAGTTTGCGGGCCTGATCTTCTCGCCCTTTTGCGCTTTTACCGCCCATCACGACGGCAATCAAACGCCGGTCGCCTTCGGTTGCGGAGGCAATAATGTTAAAACCGGCCGATGCGGTATGACCGGTTTTCAGGCCGTCCACCCGCAGGTTTTTATCCCACAGCAGCCCGTTGCGGTTCTGTTGGGTGATCCCGTTCCAGGACAGCGATTTTTCGCTGTACATATGATATTCCGCCGGTTCGCTCATGATGATGGCGCGTGAAATCACCGCCAGATCGCCGGCCGTCGTGAACTGGCCTAGCGCGTCCAGCCCGTGGACGGTTTCAAAATGGGTATTTTGCAGGCCAAGCTGAGTGGCTTTTTCATTCATCAGTTTGACGAATACGGCTTGGCTGCCCGCCACGTAGTCCGCCATCGCCACGCAGGCATCGTTGCCGGAGTCGATAATAATGCCACGACTGAGATCGCGCACCGTGACCCTGTCACCAGGTTTCAGGAACATCAGCGAGGACCCTTTGAACACCGGATTGCCCTGCGCCCAGGCGTCTTTGCCCACGGTCACCACGTCGTCCAGGCCAATTTTGTGCTGATCGAGCGCATGATCAATCACCAATCCGGTCATCAGTTTGGTCAGGCTGGCCGGATTGCGTCGCTCGTCCGCATTGTTCTCCGCCAGTACCTGACCGGTGGTATAATCCATCAATACGTAAGAAGCCGCGTCTATCGCCGGCGGAGTATTGAGAGGGAAACTGAGTGGCGCATCCGCCGCCTGTACCGCCAACGGCAGCAGAACTCCGGTCATCACAGACAATACTGAACGCTTCACTCACCCATCCTTAAATAAAATTCTAATATAATCCGCGGGATAGACTGCACTAAAGGCGCAGTCAGCGGAATCATTAGTCTTTTTCAGGGAATAACATAGTGAAACTATTTGTATGTCCAGCCGAGGAGCAAAACCGCGCGCGATAAATCCGCTCTATGCCGCGATTACCTAATTCTATTAGACGCTCCTGCCGTACCCACCTAAACTTGCGACATAAATACCTAAAACGATTAAAAAATCGTTTACTTTTTAGCTACAACACATGCGAAAACAATCATGAAATTCAAACCGTCAATAAAGCCGTATACCGGCGCGGCAGGCGGCTGGGGTTCACTCGAAGCCACCACGCGCTACGTGCTCGACAGCAAACAGACGCTGAAAAACCTGCGCAATCTGATGCGCGTGAATAAGGTACGCGGCTTCGACTGCCCGGGCTGCGCCTGGGGCGACGACAATCACAGCACTTTCAGCTTCTGCGAAAACGGCGCCAAGGCGGTCAGTTGGGAAGCCACGCGCAATGCGGTTGAACCGGCATTTTTCGCCACCCACAGCGTCAGTACCCTGCAACAGCAAAGCGACTATTTCCTCGAGTATCAGGGCCGCATTACCCATCCGATGCGCTATAACGCCGAAACTGACCATTACCAGCCGATCGGTTGGCCGGAGGCACTGGCGCTGATCGCCCGGCACATCCGACAAATGGATAACCCGAACCAGATCGAACTTTATACCTCCGGCCGCGCCAGCAACGAGGCCTCTTATCTGTATCAGCTGTTCGGCCGCATGCTCGGCACCAGCAATTTCCCCGACTGCTCGAACATGTGCCATGAGGCCAGCGGCGTCGGGTTGAAACAAAGTATCGGCGTGGGCAAAGGCACCATTCGCATGGATGACTTCGAAAAGGCCGACGCCATCTTTGTGTTCGGCCAAAATCCCGGCACCAACCATCCACGCATGCTGCACAGCCTGAAAAACGCCGCCGCTCGTGGGGCGCGCATCGTCAGTTTTAACACCCTGCGCGAACGCGGTCTGGAGCGCTTCGCCGATCCGCAAAACCCTCTTCAGATGTTGACCCCCGTATCTTCGCCAATAAGTTCAGCTTATTTTCAGCCCAACCTCGGCGGGGATATGGCGGCAGTGCGCGGCATGGTGAAAGCGCTGCTGGAAAACCATCGCCAACGTTTGGCGGCCGGTGAGCCTGGCCTGTTCGATTTGGCGTTCATTGAGCAGCACAGCGTCGGCGTGGAAAGCTACCTGGCGCAGGTGGATGCCACCTCCTGGGATCACATCATTCAACAATCTGGCCTCAGCGAAGCGCAGTTGCGGCAGGCGGCGGCGATTTATCAGGGGGCCGAACGGGTGATTTGCACCTGGGCGATGGGCATCACACAGCATAAGCATTCGGTGCCGACGGTGCGCGAGATAACCAACCTGCAACTGCTGTTCGGCCAGTTGGGCAAACCGGGCGCCGGCCTGTGCCCGGTGCGCGGCCACAGCAACGTACAGGGCAACCGCACCATGGGCATTGACGAGAAATCACCCAAGGCGCTGCTCGACAGCCTGGAAAAACATTTCAACTTCTCCCCACGACGCGAGCCGGGCCATAACACGGTAGAGGCCATCGAAGCCATGCTGCGCGGTGAAGTGAAGGTGCTGTTGGCGTTGGGCGGCAATCTGGCGGCCGCCGCACCGGATACCGAACGCACCGCTCGCGCCCTGCGCTGCTGCGATCTGACGGTACATATCAGCACCAAGCTCAACCGCAGCCATCTGGTCACCGGTAAAGACGCGCTGATCCTGCCGACGCTGGGGCGTACCGAGCAGGATCTGCAGGCCAGTGGCCCGCAGTACATCACGGTGGAGGATTCATTCAGCATGGTTCACGCCTCCGAAGGCGTCGGTAAACCGCTGGCGGATACCCAAAGGTCGGAAACCGCCATTGTTTGCGGCATCGCCGATGCGGTGTTGGGCAACAAGCCGTTGGACTGGCTGGCGCTGGCGGATGACTATTCGCTGATCCGCGACCATATCGCCGCCACCGTTCCCGGTTTCGAGGATTTCAACCGGCGCTGCGATCAACCCGGCGGTTTCTATTTGGGCAATGCCGCCGCCGAATTGCGTTTCGCCACGCCTAGCGGTAAAGCGGAATTCAGCGCAGCCTCGCTGCCAAAGAGTGTGCTCCCGGAGTTCGACGGCAAAAAAGCGCCCTTTACGCTGCAAACCCTGCGTTCCCACGATCAGTACAACACCACCATCTACGGATTGGACGATCGCTATCGCGGCGTGTATGGCCAACGTGAAGTGCTGTTCATCCACCCTGAAGATCTGGCGGCATTGGAGATGCAGGACGGTGAATTGGTGGAGATCGAAACCCTGTGGAATGACGGCGTCATTCGCAAGGTGAGCGGTTTCAAACTGGTGAGCTACGATATTCCGCGCGGCAACCTGGCGGCCTACTATCCGGAAACCAACCCGCTGGTGCCACTGGCCAGTTTTGGCGACGGTACCGGCACGCCGACCTCCAAATCCATCCCGGTGGAGATCCGCCGCTGCACTGCGCAACCAACGCTGCGTATCGCCTGACCTGATGCGCCCGGTTTACGCCGGGCGCGCCAATATTTCCAGGGTAGTCTGCAATTCGGCCGAAAGCTGATGACGGCGCCAGACGAAGTATAAATCGCTCACCCCTTCCTCCCCCATTTCCATCACCTTCAATTCCGGAGCAGGCAGGATCAGCGGCAGCAGTGAGCCGGGGATGCAGGCTACCCCGCAGCCGGCCATGACGCAGGCCGCCATCGCGGTATAAGACTCCATTTCCAACGTCATGCGCGGTTTCAGGTTACGCGAAGCCAGCCAGTGATCGACCTTGAGGCGAAACGAACACTCGCGGCTGAAGGTATAAAACTCCAGTTCGGCCAGCGTGGCGGCATCAGGCTGCGCCAGCGCGGCCGGCATCAGCAGCACCAGCCGCTCGTCGAATGCCTTTTGGCTGGCTAACAGGGGATGCTCAATCGGCCCGTCGGTGATAGCCAGATCGAGCTCGCTGTCAATCAGCATTCGCTCCAATACCAGCGAATCGCGGCTCAGCACGTTGATCTGCAACTGCGGTTGCAGGCGGCGCAGTTGAGCGATACGCGCCGGCAAATGGCTGACCAACGAGAAATCCAGCGCGCCAATATTCAGCAACCCCTGCGGCAGTTCGCCGACGAACAGTTGCCGGCTGCGTTCGGCTTGCGCCACGATATCGCGCGCCTGCTGGTAAAACAGCCTGCCTCGCGGGTTTACGTACAGCCGGTTCTTGTCGCGAAAAAACAGATCTCCGCCCAGCGTAGCTTCCAGTTCCCGGATGCGCAGGGTAACGTTGGAGGGCACGCAGTGCAGCTCCCGCGCGGCGGCGGCAATGGTCTTATGCTCAACCAGGGCGCAGAAAAATTTGAGCTGACTCAGTTTCATTGCATGTTTACTTTTAGTAATGGTTTTAGTTAAAAACAATCACTTTAGATTAGCATCGATTTGCCCTACAGTCCTGTCGACAACCTGAGGAGAAACCCTAATGCCACTGAACGACCTACTGACGCTGCCGGGCGTTGCCGCTCAACCGGATACGGTCACCGACGGCTACGTGTTCAACCACACAATGATCCGCGTGAAAGATCTGACCAAAGCGCTGGATTTCTATACCCGCGTACTGGGCTTTACCCCGGTTTACCTGGAAGAGTTCCGGGAAGCGGCCTTTACCATCTGCTACCTGACACGCAGCCCGCGCGCGCAGATCCCGCAGGATGACGAAGAACGCAAGCGCTGGGCCCTGAGCCAACCGGGCATTCTGGAACTGACCTACAACCACGGCACCGAGCAGCAGGCCGATTTCCGCTATCACAATGGCAATAGCGAGCCGCGCGGCTTTGGCCATCTGTGCGTGACGGTGCCGGACGTGCGTGCCGCCTGCGAGCGTTTTGAGCGCCTTGGCGTGGCCTTCCAGAAGCGCCTCCATGAGGGACGAATGAACTATGTGGCATTCATTCGCGATCCGGATGATTACTGGATTGAGATCCTGCAGCCAACGCCGCTGCTGGACTGATTCGCCCCCCCTTCACCCCGGTCCTCTGCGCCGGGGTTTTACTGTACGTCCCCTGATTGGCCGCTATTGGGCAAAATCGCGCGCCAACGCAGGAAAACCGTGACGTTAGGCTTGCCCGCAGCGGGTGATTCGCGTAAAACTGTCTGCCGCAAATCTTGCCACTCACAACCCATTCACTGGACGATATGTTTCAAGATAACCCGCTGCTGGCGCAGCTTAAACAGCAACTTCACTCTCAGACCCCGCGCGTTGAAGGCGTAGTAAAAGGGACTGAGAAAGGCTTTGGCTTTCTTGAGGTCGACGGTCAAAAGAGCTATTTCATCCCACCGCCGTACATGAAGAAAGTCATGCATGGGGATCGCGTGATCGCCACCCTGCACACCGAGAAAGAACGCGAAATCGCCGAGCCGGAAACCCTGGTCGAGCCATTCCTGTCGCGCTTTGTCGGCCGCGTGCAGAAGCGTGATGACCGCCTGTCCATCGTGCCCGATCATCCGTTGCTGAAAGACGCGATTCAGTGTCGCCCGGTGCGTGAACTGACCCATAACTTCCAGGCCGGTGACTGGGCGGTAGCGGAAATGCGCCGTCACCCGTTGAAAGGCGATCGCGGTTTCAACGCCGATCTGACCCATTTCATCGCCGACGGCGAAGACCACCTGGCCCCTTGGTGGGTCACGCTGGCCCGCCATAACCTGGAAAAAGAAGCGCCGGAGATGGCTGCCATCAGCGAGCCGGACGCCGCGCTGCAGCGTGAAGATCTGACCGCGCTGAATTTTGTCACCATTGACAGCGCCAGCACCGAGGATATGGACGATGCATTGTTCGTTCAGGATAACGGCGACGGCTCACTGCAACTGACCATCGCCATTGCCGATCCTACCGCTTACGTAGCGCAAGGCAGCCCGCTGGATGATATCGCCCGCAAGCGTGCCTTCACCAACTACCTGCCGGGTTTCAACATTCCGATGTTGCCGCGCGACCTCTCCGATAACCTGTGTTCTCTGCGCCCGAACGAACGCCGCCCGGTACTGGCTTGCCGCGTCACCATCGGCGCCGATGGCGCCTTGGCTGACGACATTCGTTTCTTCGCCGCCGAGATCGAGTCAAAAGCCAAACTGGTTTATGACGAAGTGTCCGACTGGCTGGAAGGCATTGCCGGCTGGCAGCCGCCAAGCGACGAGATTGCACAGCAAATCACCCTGTTGAAACGCGTCTGCGATGCCCGTAACGCCTGGCGCCACCAGCATGCTCTGGTGTTCAAGGATCGCCCTGACTACCGCTTTGTCCTGGGCGAAAAAGGCGAAGTGCTGGACATCATCACCGAACAACGCCGCAGCGCCAACCGCATCGTTGAAGAGTGCATGATTGCCTCCAACGTCTGCGCCGCCATCATGCTGCGCGATCGTCTGGGCTTCGGGATTTACAACGTGCATACCGGTTTCGATCCGGCGTTGGTTGAGCAGGCGGTTACCGTGCTGCAAGCCAACGGCGTGGAAGCCGATGCCGAGAAACTGCTGACGCTCGAAGGGTTCTGCGAGCTGCGCCGTCATCTCGACTCTCAGCCGACCCAGTTCCTCGACAGCCGTATCCGTCGTTTCCAGACCTATGCCGAGATCAGCACCACTCCGGGCCCGCATTTCGGACTGGGGCTGGAAGCCTACGCGACCTGGACCTCGCCGATCCGTAAATACGGCGATATGGTCAACCACCGTTTACTGAAAGCCATCATCGCCGAACAGTCTGCCGAAAAACCGCAGGACGACGTGACGGTCCAATTGGCGGAACGCCGTCGTCTTAACCGCATGGCGGAGCGTGACGTCGGTGACTGGCTGTATGCGCGTTACCTGAAAGACAAAGCCGGCACCGATGAGCGCTTCAATGCGGAAATCATCGACGTGACCCGCGGCGGCCTGCGCGTGCGCCTGCTGGACAACGGTGCCGTCGCCTTTATCCCTGCGCCGTTTATTCACGCGGTGCGTGACGAAATGGTCTGCAGCCAGGATACCGGTACGGTCCAGGTGAAAGGCGAAGTCGTCTATCGCCAGAGCGATACCCTGGAGGTCAACATCGCCGAAGTGCGCATGGAAACCCGCAGCGTAATCGCCCGCCCTGCGGCCTGACGTTTCTCTCTGCCCGACAGTCGACGCCGGCGATGAAAATCGCCGGCGTTTTTTTGCCTCCTCTTCAGGTTATTGCAGCCTGTCGCCACCGGTTTCCCGCAGCAGCGGCAGTACCAGCAACGAAATCACGGTAGCCAGCATCAGATAGCCGGCAGGCGCCAGCAGCGAACCGCTCAGGGCGATCGACTGCGAGGCGATGTACTGGGCAAATCCGCCGAAGATCGCTACGCCCAGGCTATACACCAGCGCAAATCCCAATGCGCGGATGCGCTGGGGGAAGAGTTCGGAAATTATCAGCAAGGTCGGTACCGAGCTCAGAGTGGTCAGGCTGACCATCAGCGCCACTACGCTCAGCAACACCGCCGGATGCGGCACCTCATTTAACAGCCAGAAAACCGGCAACGACAGCAGCAAGATGGCGATGCGTGCCCAGAGAATCAGCGGCAGTCTGGCGTAGCGATCGCACCAGTGGCCCACCAGCAAACTGCCGCCAAAGGTCACCGCGCCCGCCAACAACATGGCGGCATAGCCGTAGGATTGCGTCATGCCGAGGTACTTCACCGCATAGGTGCCGAGATAATACATTGAGATGTAGGTAGCCACGGTCGCGCCGATAGTCAACATCACGCCGAGTACAACCGCCCGTGAATGTTGACGCAAGTGCGGTGGCGCCTTCGGTTCTTTCGCCGCATGCGGCCGATCGTTCTCCAGACTGAGCCGCAGCCAGCAGCCGATTGGCGCCAACGCCACGCCGATAAAGAACGGGATGCGCCAACCCCAGTTGGCCATGGCCTCGGGATCGCCCGACATCACTGGCAGTGCGGCGCTCAATCCCAGCGCCGTCACGCCGCCAACGACGCTGGCAATCCCCTGAGTTGCCAGTGTCCAGCTGGAATAAAATCCGCGCCGGTTGGGCGGTGCAGATTCCACCAGCAGCGACATCGACGCCCCGACCTCTCCACCCGCCGCCACGCCCTGAATCAACCGCGCGGCCACCAGCGTTATCGTTCCCCAATAGCCGGCGGTAGCGTAGGTCGGTGCAAAACCGATCATCGCCGTCCCCAGAGTCATCAGCGAAATCGTCAGAACCATCGCCGCTTTTCGCCCGCAGCGATCGGCATAGGCGCCGATCAGAACACCGCCCAGCGGCCGCATAATAAAACTGACGCCAAAGGTGGCGAACGCCAGCAACAGCGCCAGATTCGGATCGCTCGAAGGCGGGAAAAACAGCACGCTGATATAAATAACAAAGAAGTTGTAAATACCGAAATCAAAAAACTCCAGCGCATTGCCGAAGGAGGCGGCGAAAATAACCCGCTTGCCGCCCACCTTCCGCACCGATACTATTTCCTGATCGTTGGAATGCGTATTTTCACTCATGGTCTTTCCCTGAAATCATCAAGCTGATTTATTTGAGATAGGCTTCAGCCAACGCTCCCCAATAATGGCTGCCGGCGGCCAGGCAATCGTCGTTAAAATCGTATCCGGGGTTATGCACCATGCAGCTGCCCTCATCCATACCGTTGCCGATAATCAAATAACAGCCTTGTGGATGCGCATCGAGCATAAAAGCAAAGTCTTCACTGCCCATCAGCGGTTGGGTGCCGTAATGAGCGCGCGCGGCGCCAAACTGCTGCTCCGCTACCCTGTGGGCGAAGCGCGTCATCGCTTCGTCATTCATCAGCACCGGCGTGCCGTTGACGTGTTCCACCCGGGCGCAGGCACCAAAGCTTTCCGCCTGCGCCTGCACCAGTGCCGGAATACGCGCCAGCAATGTGGCGCGCACCTGAGGATCCAGCGAGCGTACGCTGAGTTTCATCTCTGCACTCTCAGGGATCACGTTGGCCGCTTCACCGGCTTTGATGCTACCGACAGTGATCACCGCGGCCTCCAGCGGGTTTATATTGCGCGAGACGATGCTTTGCAGCGCCACGGTGATATGCGAAGCCACCAGCACCGGATCGACCGCCAGATGCGGGATAGCGCCGTGACCGCCGCGCCCCTGCACGCTGATATTGAACTGATCCATCGAGGCCATAAAAGGCCCATGCTGGAAGAAAAACTCGCCGACCGGCATGCCCGGCATGTTATGCATGGCGAAGATGGCGTCACAGGGGAACAACTCAAACAACCCCTGTTCCAGCATGCGGGCGCCGCCGTTGAGCAACTCCTCCGCCGGTTGAAATATCAGATGCAGCGTACCGTTGAAATTGCGCGTCTGCGCCAGGTAGCGGGCAGCGCCGAGCAGCATGGTCGTGTGGCCGTCATGGCCGCAGGCATGCATGCGATTCGCTACGCTGCTGCTCCAGGGTTTACCGTTGTTCTCCGTAATCGGCAAGGCGTCCATGTCGGCGCGCAACCCGAGGCGTTTTTCGCCGCGCCCCTGTCGCAGGGTGCCCACCACCCCGGTGCCCGCCAGCCCACGATGCACCTCATAACCCCATGCGTTCAAATAGTCCGCCACCAGATCGCTGGTGCGAAACTCTTCAAAACCCAACTCCGGGTGTTGATGAATATCGTGCCGAATTGCCGTCAATTGAGATAAATAACCGCCGATAATTTTATCCATCATAATTAAGCTCCTTTTTTTACTTTATTATTTACGACGTGAATAATTGAATGCTCTTTTGAAAGGAAAGATATATCACGGTATTAATTATTTTTTTGTGCGGTTGACGACATGGCAATTAATAATCCGCTGGCCGAGGTTTTAGATAATAAAACGACGATTATTCGCTGCGGGGAAATTAAAACTACAGAATGAAAAGCTGCATCAGACGGTTTCCCCGGCATCCTGCACCACCGATGCTCATCACTTTGTTTTTACAATAAAACCCCACTTGGTTCACATTTCTCATCCAACCTGCTTCTGTTCAGCGCCAAACCTCCTATTTTTAAGACGTTATCCCACTTTATAACAACGTCGGTTTTTATCTCTGCACACCAAGGAGTTGTTGATCATGAAAAACGTCAAGTCCGGGATC
>RCUM01000620.1_pt1 | contig 18917 bp, 20 predicted proteins | sample 2166141 | NCBI WGS metagenome assembly RCUM01 (sample SAMN09932756, study PRJNA488358) | compost metagenome | isolation source: compost soil in crotonic acid-enriched | place: Germany: Experimental Botanical Garden
CCGGATTTCTGCCATGAAAGCAGGAATTTGCATAAACTTACGATTGAGGTCGCGAGTTAGCGGCGGGCTGCTTGCCGGCACGGCACTGGCATATCATGATGCATGTAATAATAGCCTGATAATTTATAACGGAAAACAATTTATGCAGTGGAAATCTCTCCAGGCGCTAACGCCCGGTTTGACGCATTTATTAGGGTATCAACGCAGTTGGCTTAAACCGGACATTCGCGCCGGGCTTTCCGTGGCTGCCGTTGCCTTGCCGGTGGCGATCGCTTATGCCGAATTGGCCGGGGTTAGTCCGGTGGTGGGGCTTTATTCCTGTATTTTGCCGATGGTTGCCTATGCCTTCTTCGGTTCCTCACGCCAGCTCATTGTCGGGCCGGATGCAGCAACCTGTGCGGTCATTGCCGCCGTGGTGACGCCGCTGGCGGCGGGCAACATGGAGCGCCACTGGCAGCTTACCATCATGATGACGGCGATGATGGGCGCCTGGTGTCTGTTAGCCAGCCGTTTCAAGCTGGGCGCACTTGCTGACTTGCTCTCCAGACCGATACTCAGCGGGCTGCTCAACGGGGTGGCTATTACCATCATGGTCGATCAGATTGGCAAGGTACTGGGTTTCGGCATGCATCCGGCGCAGTTGATCGAGCGAATCTACGCTTTACCGGGCAATCTGATGCACAGCGATGTATTGACCATGGCGGTTTCGCTGCTGACCCTGGTTACGCTGATCGGGTTCAAAAAATGGCGGCCTAACTGGCCGGCGCCGCTGTTTGCCATCGTTTTGGCGGCCTTTGTTACCTGGGCCGGTGGGCTGCAGCAGCACGGCGTAGTGACGGTAGGCGGTTTTAGCGACGTATTGCCGATCGTGCAGTGGCCGGATTTTCAGCCAGGCTTGCTGCGCGATATGGTGATCCCGGCGCTTAACCTGGCGGTCGTGAGCTTCGTCAGCATGATGCTGACCGCCCGCAGCTTTGCGGCCAAGAACGGCTATGAGGTCAATGCGGACGCGGAGTTTCGCGCACTGGGGCTGGTGAACATCGTCTCGGCGTTATCGCAGGGTTTCGCCATCAGCGGGGCGGATTCGCGCACGGCTGTCAATGACGCCAACGGTGGCAAGAGCCAACTGGTGTCGATCATTGCGGCAGGGGTGATTGCCTTCGTGTTGCTGTTTCTGATGGCTCCGTTGCAGTTTATTCCGGTGGCAGGACTGGGGGTGGTACTGATGTATGCCGCCTGGTCGCTGTTGGATATTCGCGGTATCTGGATCATGCGGCGCCGAAATGCGCAGGCCTTCAGGTTGGCGATGTTTACCTTCCTTTGTGTACTGCTGGTGGGGGTAATCAGCGGTATTGGCCTGGCGGTATTACTGGGGTTGATGCAGTTCTTGCGCACGGTATTCCGCCCGACGGAGCAGCTGTTGGGCGTCAATGACGAAGGCATGATCCACTCGATGGGCAACAATAACGGCATTAAGCCGGTGCCTGGAGTGATGATGTATCGCTTCAACTCGCCGTTGACCTATTTCAACGTGGCGTATTTCAAACGACGGATCCTGAACCTGGTGGATAGCACGCCGTTTCAACCGCGCTGGGTGGTGGTGGACGCCGTGGCCAGCTTTACCCATGCCGATATCAGCGTCCTGGCGGCAATTGATGAGTTGAAACGTGATTTGTTACAGCGTAACGTTAAATTGGTGTTGGCAGGGCGACGCACCGAATTGACGCGCTGGTTCCGCATCAACCGGGTAGGACGCGATCGGGAATTAATACTGGTACCGGATTTGTACCTGGCACTGAAGCTGATTCAAAGCAAGGAGCAGGCAGAACCAGCCGCGGCCCCATAAACAAAAAGGCACGCAGAAGCGTGCCTTTTTTGCATCCTGTCGCAAGATCAGCTGCGCAGCAGCATATACAGGCGGAACAGGTAAATCAGCAACAGGGCGGAAACCAGGTTGCTCAGAGCCGTCAGCACCACGCTGGCGACGTTCGGGGTCAGCACCGACAGGTGGCTCACCATAAACAGCACCAGCAGCTTGGCTGCCAGCCACAGCATCATTGCTGGAACAATCACGCGCGCATTGGCGAAAGCCAGTTTGCAGCTCAGTTTGATCGACGCGAACACGCCTTTCTTGTCGGCGGTGGTGATTACCGGGGCCAGCGAGAAGGCGATCGCCATAATCACACCCGGCACGACAAACAGCGTCAGCCCCAGTTGGATCAGCAGCGTGCAAATAAACAGCAGCAGCAGCAAACGCGGCAGTTCCGGCGCCGAAGCCCCGATAGCGCGCAGGGCGCTCAGGCGTTGCCCCTGAGAAACCAGGCGAACCAGCGTCAACATCCCGCCTACCAGCAGCACGTTACCCACTAACGCAGAGAAAGTGGCGGCGGCTGAGACCTTCAATAACACCATCTGCTGCTCAGGCGTCATTTGTTGAATGATTTCCTGGATCCCCATACCGGCGGACGCAGCAAAGTCACCTTCCGTTGCGCTCAGGATCTTCAACTGCTCGATGTCAGGGCTGAAAACCTGATTGAGCAGCACAGAAATGAACGCGGTCAACAACGCCAGTATCAGAATACTGGCCAGTTGGTTACGGAAAAAATTAAAACTGTCACGGTACAACGTGTTGGCCGTGATAGGCATGCAGACTCCTTGGCATCGAGAAACAGAGATAAATCAAAATCAGTGGGCGATTGTACCCTGTTCCACGTCGCTGTGGCACCCCGCGAATTGCACTACGGCTATTTCTTCGTCGATCTTGGCGATCGGTAAAGAAAGTGGCAACGGAACCGGCAATGGCGGCAGGCCATAACGTTCGCGAGCGCGGTCGCACGCTTCGTTACGCAGGCCATTCTCTCCCGACTGATCGAACTCACGGCAGGGGCTGGGGCGATTAAGATAAATAGAACAGGAAACCGCTTTGCCGATTTCGCCGTCGAGTGCGGTGCAGCGTGGGGACTTGCTGTTGGTCCCCTGCATACAGCGCAGGAAGGGGGTTAACGGCTCTGTTAGGGATAAAGGAACCACGCCGCCGCCATCTTCCGCTTCGGCCCAATAGAATGACACTCGAAAATAGCCGCAGCATGCGCCGCAACTGACACAGGGATTTTGAATTTCGCTCATCTTGATTGCCCGCCGACTCCTTACGACACCAACCAAAACCAACACGGAAGATGAAATTACGCAGCGGCGTTTTTTTTAGCAACTGAAATTTGAACATGTAAACAATTTGCAACAAAAAGCGTTTTTTGATTCAGATCAATTCTCGATTTATTAGTCTCTTAGGTAACCTTGTTTTTAGTAGGAATTAAAATTTTTACACATAAGATGTGATCTCGATGGGATCATAAATACCCGTAAGTAGGTATATTCCCCCTGGATGATAACCACACAAATGGAATGGATAATGAAAAAGACAACTCTGGTGGTATTGGCGGCGATGATGGCCCCTATGTTGGCAAGTGCGCATCAGGCAGGCGATTTTCTTTTCCGTGCAGGTTCTGCGACCGTACGACCAAATGCCGGATCGGATGATGTACTTGGGCAGGGCTCATTCAGCGCCAATAATAACACCCAGCTTGGCCTGACCTTCGGCTATATGGTTACGGACAATATTGGTGTCGAACTGCTGGCCGCAACGCCGTTTCGCCACAAGGTAGGCTTGAACGGTTCCGCCGTGAACGGTGATATCGCTACGGTGCACGATTTACCGCCGAGCCTGATGGCGCAGTATTACTTTGGCGACAAGCAGGACAAACTGCGTCCGTATCTGGGCGTGGGCGTGAACTACACCACCTTCTTCGATGAAAAATTCAACGACAACGGCAAAGATGCCGGGTTGAGCAACCTGAGTTTGAAAGACTCCTGGGGTGTGGCCGCGCAGGCGGGCCTGGATTACAACCTGGATGAGCACTGGATGCTGAACATGTCAGTCTGGTGGATGAACATCGAAACCAAAACACGCTTTGACGATGCGGCCGGTAATCATCACAGCATAGATACGCGTTTGGATCCGTGGGTATTTATGTTCGGGGCAGGTTATCGTTTCTGATAGCGGTGAAACAAGGAGGCGCATACAGCGCCTCCGTTTTATTTTTACTTGATCTGCATGACGTTCTCGACGGATTTCACACCCGCTACGCCACGAGTTACCTGCACTGCACGGTTGGCATCGGCGCTCGAAGTGACAAAGCCGCTCAATTGCACACGACCTTTAAAGGTCTCGACGCTGATTTCAGTAGATTTGATGGTTTTATCCGCCAGCAGCGCTGACTTCACCTTGGTCGTCACTACCGTGTCATCAATATAACCGCCAGTCCCTTCAGATTTCGCTGTTGGCGCGCAGGCACTCACTGCGAATGCCACAACGGCTGCCATGCATAAGACCGAAAGGGTTTTAAATAGCTTCATAAATTACTCTCCATGCAATGTTATTGTTGAAACTACATTCGGGTTTTCACCTGAAGACGTAGCGCACCCCTAAAAAATAAAGAAATGCCCGACGCGCAACGCTAAGTGTGAGACAAGAATTGGGTTTGTTCAAACTTTAGATGTAAAAAAAATTGCACAACTTTGAGGGTAAACAAGATGTTATCGGCGGGCGCAATCTGCTGCGCCCACCGTTGAAGCCTTATGCCCGGGTAGCCGCTTTCATTTCACGCGTAAAATTCGCCAGTTTCGTCAGCATTTCTGTCGGATTAGCTTGATTCTGCTCGATAATTTTAACGATAGCCGAACCGGATATCGCCCCGGCAGCACCGGCCTGCAGCGCATCGCGAACCTGTGCCGGCTCGGAAATGCCAAACCCTTGCAGCGGCGGTGCCGCATGGTATTCGCGCAATTTATTCACCAAGTGATGAAGTGGCAATTCAGCGCGACTTTCGGTGCCGGTGACGCCCGCACGAGACAACAGGTAGGTGTAGCCGCGGCCGTGTGAGGATATTTCACGCAGTAAATCGTCGTCTGCATTGGGTGGGCAGATAAAGATAGGTGCAATGCCATGGCGCGTTGCTGCAGCACGGAATGGCGCGGACTCTTCATATGGCACGTCGGCAATCAGCACCGAATCAACGCCGACTTCGGCACAGCGTTGGTAAAACGCATCGATGCCTTTATGGAATACCAGGTTGGCGTACATCAGCAGGCCGATAGGAATGTTCGGGTGTTTCTGGCGGATCGCCGCCAGCATCTCGAAGCACTGGGTTGGCGTCACGCCTGAGGCGAAGGCGCGTAGCGCAGCACTTTGAATCGTTGGGCCATCGGCCAGCGGATCGGAGAACGGAATGCCCAGTTCCAGCGCGTCGGCACCGGCTTCAACCAGGGTATCGACGATCTGCAACGAAAGCGCCGGGTTCGGATCGCCGAGGGTAACGAACGGGACGAACGCGCCTTCTTTCTTATCTGCCAGGCGGTTGAACAGTTGTTGATAACGTTCCATCAGATTTCTCCCCGAGCTTTCAGAATGTCGTGAACGGTAAATATGTCTTTGTCGCCGCGGCCGGACAGGTTAACCACCAGGATCTGTTCTTTCTGCGGCGTTTCACGGATCATTTTCAGCGCATGCGCCAGGGCGTGGGAGGATTCCAACGCCGGGATAATACCTTCGCTGCGCGACAGTGCCTTGAAGGCATCCAGCGCTTCATCGTCGGTAATCGACACGTATTCGGCACGGCCAATGCTGTTCAGATAGGCGTGCTGCGGCCCGACGGACGGGAAGTCCAGCCCGGCGGAAATGGAATAGGATTCCTCGATCTGGCCTTCGGAGGTCTGCATCATCGGCGCTTTCATACCGAAATAGATACCGACGTGGCCGTGCTTCAGCGGTGCACCGTGTTGGCCGGTTTCGATACCGAGACCGGCGGGTTCCACGCCGATCAGGCCAACGCTGACGTCATCGATAAAGTCGGCAAACATGCCGATAGCATTGGAACCGCCACCGACGCAGGCCAGGACTGCGTCCGGCAGGCGACCTTCGCGCTCCAGCATCTGCGCTTTGGTTTCTTCGCCGATCATGCGCTGGAATTCACGCACGATGGTCGGATAAGGATGCGGGCCGGCTGCGGTACCCAGCATATAGTGGGCAGTTTCATAGCTGCCGGACCAGTCGCGCAGCGCTTCGTTACAGGCATCTTTCAGCGTGGAGGAACCGCTGTGCACCGGGATGACTTCCGCACCCATCAGGCGCATGCGGAACACGTTCGGCGACTGGCGTTCAATATCTTTGGCGCCCATGTAGATACGACATTTCAGACCGAGCAGCGCACAGGCCAGAGCAGAGGCCACGCCATGCTGACCGGCACCGGTTTCGGCGATGATTTCGGTTTTGCCCATGCGTTTGGCCAACAATGCTTGCCCCAACACCTGGTTGGTTTTGTGCGCGCCGCCGTGCAGCAAATCTTCACGCTTCAGGTACAGCTTGGTTTTGGTGCCGGCGGTGAGGTTTTTGCACAGCGTCAGCGCCGTCGGGCGGCCGGCGTAGTTTTTCAGCAGATCGATAAACTCAGCCTGGAATTCAGGGTCGCGCTGTGCGCTGACGAAGGCCTCTTCCAGTTGTTTTAATGCCGGCATCAGAATCTGCGGCACATATTGGCCACCAAATTCGCCGAAGTAGGGGTTAAGCAGCGTCATTTTAGTTCCCGTTATTATCCGTTAATCATAATTAGTAAGCGCGCAGGGTCTGGAACACCGCCGCCAGGCGGGCAGGATCCTTAATGCCGGGCTGGCTCTCTACGCCGGAGTTAAAGTCCAACCCGGCACAGCCGAGTTTGGCTGCGTCAACGCAGTTGTCTGCGCTCAGGCCACCGGCCAGCATCACGTTTTCCAGGTTTTCGCCGTGCAGTACCGACCAGTCGAAACGCTGCCCGGTGCCACCCGCGCCGTTATCCAGCAGATAACGATCAACGTGCTGCAAATCGCGCTGCGGTAAATGGTCTTTTACGCTCAATGCTTTCCAAATCTGGCACTTGGCAGGCAGTTCGGCGCGCAGGGCGCTGATATAGGCCTGATCTTCCGAGCCGTGCAGTTGCACCGCTTTCAGCCCCAGGCGTTCGACGGTTTTAACCAGGGTCTCTACCTGCGCGTCGCAGAATACGCCGACATATTTCAGGGGGGCACCCGAGATAACTTCACGGGCGCGGTTGATATCAACATAGCGGGGTGAACGCCCGACGAAAATCAGTCCACCATACACCGCACCTGCCTGATAGGCCGCGCTGGCATCCTGCGGACGGGTCAGCCCGCAGACTTTGTTGTCGCCCAGGATCACCCGGCGCACGGCGGCACGGAGATCGGTTTCCGACATTAATGCGCTGCCAATCAGGAAACCGTTGGCAAAGTGGCTCAGTTCGCGTATCTGACCGTAATTGTTGATGCCGGACTCGCTGATCACCGTCACCCCGTGTGGGACGCGAGGCGCCAACTGGCGAGTGCGATCCAGATCGATACTCAGGTCGCGCAGATCGCGGTTATTGATACCGACCACGCGCGCTTCCAAAGCAATGGCCCGTTGCAGCTCTTCTTCGCTGATCACTTCGGTCAGCACGCCCATGTTCAGGCTGTGCGCAACCGCAGCCAATTGACGGTACTGATCGTCGTTCAGCACGGACAGCATCAGCAGAATGGCGTCGGCCTGATAGAAGCGCGCCAGATAGATCTGATACGGGTCGATAATAAAGTCTTTGCACAGCACCGGCTGTGTCACCGTCTTGCTGACCAGCGGCAGGAAGTCGAAGCTGCCCTGGAAGTATTTTTCATCGGTCAACACCGAGATCGCCGAGGCGAAATCCTTGTAGACCGAAGCAATTTCCACGGGATCGAAATTCTCGCGGATTAGCCCTTTGGAAGGGGATGCCTTTTTACATTCAAGAATAAACGCCGTTCTGGCACCCTGCAGCGCGTGATAAAAGCCACGCTCGCTGGGGACGATTTCATTTTGAAAACTGGCCAGTGGCTGTTGTTGCTGTCGTGCTGCGACCCATTGCGCTTTATCACGAACAATCTTGTTGAGCACGGTTTCCTGCATCATTTATCCTCTTGCTGCCAGTGCGGTGACGCGCTCGTAAGCTTGCCCGCTGTGAATCATGTCCAGTGCCTGCTGCGCGTTTTGGCGCAGGTCTTCATGCCCGAATAACTTCAGCAGCAGCGCCACGTTAGCGGCCACCGCAGCGGCGTGCGCCGGGTCACCTTTACCTTGTAACAACCTTGCCAGAATGTCACGGTTTTCTTCCGGCGAACCGCCCAGCAGGGCCTCCAGCGGGTAGCGTTGCAGCCCGAAGGATTCTGGCGTCAGCTGATAGCTTTCAATTTCGCCGTTGTTCAGCTCGGCCACGTGGGTCGCGGTGTGGATCGCCACTTCATCCATGCCACCGCCGTGCACAACAGCGGCTCGTTGGTAACCCAGCACGCGCAGGGTTTCGGCAATCGGCAGCACCAATTCCGGGCTATAAACGCCGATCAGCGCCAGTGGCGGACGCGCTGGGTTGATCAGCGGGCCGAGTACGTTGAATACCGTACGGGTTTTCAACTGCTGACGTACCGGCATCGCATGGCGGAAACCGGTGTGATACTGCGGCGCGAACAGGAAGCATACGCCCAGGTCATCCAGCGCTTGGCGCGCCTGTTCCGCCGGCAGATCCAGACGAATGCCGAACGCCGCCAGCAGATCGGATGATCCTGACCGACTGGAAACGCTGCGGTTACCGTGTTTTGCCACTTTGGCGCCGCACGCCGCCGCCACAAAGGCGCTGGCGGTGGAAATATTAATGCTGTTGGTGCCGTCACCGCCGGTGCCGACGATATCGGCAAACGGGTAGTCCGGGCGCGGGAACGGCAGGGCATCGGCCAGCAGCGCTTTCGCCGCGCCGGCGATCTCTTCCGGACGTTCGCCGCGAATTTTCATGCTGATCAGCGCCGCGGCCAACTGGCTTGGCTCCAGCTCACCGCGAACAATGGCGCTGAACAACTGCTGGCTTTCCTGCTGGTTCATCGACTCTGAGCGGTACAGTTTTTCAAGAATAGTTTGCATCGTCGTTTCCCCTCGTTATTTCGCCAGCGCCCAGGCCAGAGTTTGCTCAAGCAAACGCGCGCCGTGAGTGGTCAGGATAGATTCCGGATGGAACTGGAAACCGCATACGCGATGCTTGTCATGTCGAACTGCCATCACCATGTCGCCGAAGTGGGCGTTAACGGTGAGTTCGGCCGGGATATTGCTGCCGACCAGGGAATGATAACGGGCCACCGGCAGTGGGTTCACCATACCGGCAAACATCCCTTCGCCATCGTGGCTGATGGCCGACGCCTTGCCATGCAGGATTTCCCCGGCCTGGCCGACGTGCCCGCCATAGGCTTCGACGATTGCCTGATGGCCGAGACAGATGCCGATAATGGGTAACTGGCCGCGCAGGCGCTGCAACAGCTCCGGCATGCAGCCGGCTTCGGCCGGTGTGCCCGGGCCAGGAGACAGCATCAGCACCGGCTGGGTCAGTTGCTGCAGGCGCTCGATAATCACCTCGGCAGAAATTTGGTTGCGATAGATCACCACCTGATGGCCGCTGGCGCGCAGCTGATCGACCAGGTTGTAGGTAAAGGAATCAACGTTATCGAGCAGTAAGATATCGGCCATCAGAACACCTCCTTGGCCTGGTGCGCACTGGCAATGGCGCGCAGCACGGCACGTGCCTTATTACGGGTTTCATCGGCTTCCGCCTGTGGTACAGAATCCAGCACTACGCCGGCACCGGCTTGCACGGTGGCAATGCCGTCTTCAACATACGCGGAACGGATGACAATACAGGTATCCAAATCACCGGTGGCGGTGAAGTAACCCACTGCGCCGCCGTAGCTGCCACGACGGGTGCCTTCGGAAGCGGCGATCAACTGCATGGCGCGCACTTTAGGTGCACCGCTCAGCGTGCCCATGTTCATACAGGCCTGATAGGCGTGCAGCACGTCAAGGTCGGCGCGCAAGGTGCCGATCACACGGGAAACCAGGTGCATTACGAAAGAGTAGCGGTCCACTTTGGTCAGATCGGCCACGTAGCGGCTGCCGGCCTGGCAGATGCGCGCCAGATCGTTTCGCGCCAGATCGACCAGCATCAGGTGCTCGGCCAGCTCTTTATGGTCAGTACGCATTTCCAGCTCGATACGGCTGTCCAGATCCAGGTCCAGTGAACCGTCGGCACGACGACCGCGTGGGCGGGTACCGGCAATCGGGTAGATTTCAATCTGGCGGTTGTTGGCGTCGTATTTCAAGGCACTTTCCGGCGACGCGCCGAACAGGGTGAACTCGTCATCCTGCATAAAGAACATATAGGGGCTTGGGTTGTTGTCTTTCAGCGTCTGATACGCGGCCAGCGGGGCCGGGCAGGGCAGCGAGAAACGACGCGACGGCACCACCTGGAAAATTTCACCCTGACGAATGGCCTGTTGCAGCTCGCTGACCACGGCACCGTATTCTTCATCGGTCTGGTTGCAGCTCAGCTGCATGTTTTCCAGCTTCTGGTGAGGAATGGGCTGCGGCGTCTGTTTCAATTGAACCTGCAGCTGTTCCAGACGCAGTTGCAGGCGTTGCTCCTCGGCCGGGTCGGCTGTGAACACGCTGGCCTGCAGACGGGCGACGCCGCGTTGGTGATCCAGCACCAACAGGGTTTCCGCCAAATAGAAGCAGAAGTCCGGGCAGCGCTGATCCTGACGCAGTGCCGGCAGGTCTTCGAAGCCAGCGACCAAGTCGTAAGCAAACAGGCCACCAAGCATGACGGCTTCACGTTCGTCGGCGGGAGAATCCACCAATGTTAGCAGGGTACGCAGCGCGTCAAATACCGACAGCGACCGCAGGCGAGCGTCTTCATCCTGGATAGCGTCAATCGGCGGGAAAGTCAGTTCCCGGCCGTTAGGACGCACCTGAATCTGTACTTCAGGCGGCAGCGCCTCATCCAGCAGCGGCAGCATTGCCGCACCGTTGGCGGTCAGCGCCTGCAGGGTGACGATACGACCCAGTGCGGTGATACGCAGGGCACTGTCGATCACCAGCAGGCTTTGCAGGTTTTGCTTGCTGTTGATTTCAGCGGATTCCAACAGCAGGGTCGCCGGACGCGCGCCACACAACTGGTGGAAAATAGTGGTCGGATCGCCCCGGTAACTGGCCTCCGCCTTCAGTAATTTAAGCTGTGGTTTGATGTTCATCTTGGGTCTTCCAGTTAAAATTTGTCCATAAAAAAGCCCGCGTTACCAGCGGGCTTAGGGAATCTGCAGTGTCAGATGACAGGTATGCGTGATTACACCGCCCGCGAAAGGGAGGTACGCCACCAACGAAGAAGAGAAGTTTGCTTATTCATTTCTGTGCTCTCTTGTTTATCATCCAACCAGGGTATCGCCCTGAACTTGTGTACTAGTTAACTGGTTCGCGAGAATAAAGTCAACCCTCTTTTCACACAATGTTTTAGCCGCAAGCGTGAATAATTTTCATCGAGAGGAACAGGCCGTCGGCCAGAATAGATTTCCGTCCTGCGGGCGAACGCGGGTATGATAGAAGGCCAAACCTTTGACGGATATTTCTTTTGACAGACAGCAGCCCCCAGCCTTCCGCCTTTACCCTGTACGATCTCCACAGCCATACCACCGCCTCTGACGGCTATTTGACGCCGGCGCAGTTGGTGCAGCGGGCCGTCGAGATGCGGGTAGGCGTATTGGCGATTACCGACCACGACACCACCGAAGGTTTAGCCGCTGCAGCCGCAACCATTGCCGAGTTGTCGTTACCGCTGCAGTTGGTGAACGGGGTGGAGATCTCCACGCTGTGGGAAAATCATGAGATTCATATTGTGGGTCTGGGGATTGAAACTGCACATCCGGCGATGGTGCAATTGTTGGCCGAGCAGACTGAGCGTCGCAACCTGCGCGCACAGGAAATTGGCGTCCGGCTGGCGAAAGCGCGTATTGACGGTGCATTTGAAGGCGCGCAAAAGTTGGCGGACGGTGGGGCGGTGACGCGTGGTCACTTCGCCCGTTATCTGGTGCAGATTGGCATCGCTGACAATATGGCTCAGGTGTTCAAGAAATACCTGGCCAAAGGCAAAACCGGCTACGTTCCGCCACAGTGGTGTACAATAAAACAAGCCATTGATGTGATTCATCAATCCGGCGGTCAGGCGGTGATAGCGCACCCGGGCCGTTACGACCTGACGGCCAAATGGCTGAAACGGTTGTTGGCGCACTTTGCCGAACAAGGGGGGGATGCCATGGAGGTTGCCCAGTGTCAGCAGGCACCGCATGAGCGTTCGCAACTGGCAAAGTATGCGCAGGAATATCAATTATTGGCGTCGCAGGGCTCTGATTTTCATCAGCCCTGCTCGTGGATCGAACTGGGCCGCAAACTGTGGTTACCCGGCGGGGTTGAACCCGTGTGGCGTGACTGGCCACAACCGCAGCAGGGCAAGGTCAGTTGATTTAACGTGGGCGATGCCGCCCGCGTGCATCATTTTTAGGAGCAAGTCATGAGTCAGCTTTTTTATATTCATCCAGATAATCCTCAACCGCGTCTGATCAACCAGGCGGTGGACGTGCTGCGCAAAGGCGGGGTGATTGTTTACCCCACCGATTCCGGTTACGCGCTGGGCTGCAAGCTGGAAGAAAAATCGGCTATGGAACGTATTTGCCGTATTCGCCAGTTGGACGGTAACCACAACTTTACGCTGATGTGCCGTGATTTGTCCGAACTCTCGACTTACGCCTATGTCGACAATACCGCATTCCGCTTGATCAAAAACAACACGCCGGGCAACTACACCTTCATCCTGAAAGCGACCAAAGAAGTGCCACGCCGCCTGATGAATGACAAACGCAAAACCATCGGCCTGCGTGTACCCTCGAACCCTATTGCGCTGGCGCTGTTGGAAGTGCTGAACGAGCCGATGATGTCGACCACGCTGATGTTACCGGGTAACGATTTCGCCGAGTCCGATCCGGAAGAGATCAGCGATCATCTGGGCAAGCAAGTGGATCTGGTGATCCACGGCGGTTTCCTGGGCCAGCAGCCGACCACGGTGATTGATCTGACTGAGTCGGCGCCGGAAGTGGTGCGCGAAGGTGCGGGCGACATAACGCCTTTCCGTTGATTTTATCGCCGCGACGGTTGCTCATTTTCTGAAAAGTGGCTGAAACGACGTCATTTATCGTGAAAGCCGCTATTCTACAGTATCGAAAACTGAAAATAGGCAGGATGCGTAGCGATGATTAAACGGGGTTCTCTTTTAGCGGTCTTATTGTTTTCTTCTGTGGCCAATGCCGGTTTTTATTCCGGCAACGCTTTGCTGTCTGAAACCGGCGGCTATGTGAAAAATAAAAATGGGGCGGCTACCGTTGCCGAGGCGTTGGATGGCGGGCTGTTTATGGGGTATGTGGCCGGCGTTTTTGACACCTATTCGATGCAGGGCAATCGCAATATTTGCCCGGACGCCGGCATGAGCGTAGGTATGGCTTCTGACGCAGTACTGCATTATTTAAATGAACATCCGGAACAGCTGCACTATTCTGCACCTTCAGTGATCATGCTGGCATTAACCGCTGCTTATCCTTGTGAAAGACACTAAATCTGTTCATTTGGTGCGTATTTTTTCATTAGGTGCGCCCCTCGTTTTTTAGCACGTTCTTCAATAGATTAGATCGCCAAACGCTGTCAGTTTACTTCCTGTGCACAAGTCCTCTTAACTGTTTTGAGGACGTGACGCTTCAGGAGGCAAAATGACAGCGTTTCACTTTGGTACCCACTCTCTCGATTATCATGACTTCGGCTCAGGTCCGCTGACGCTGGTCTTGCTGCCCGGCTGGTGTGAGCCAAAAACGGTATTTGACCCCTTTTGCATGCTGGCGAGTGAGCGTTACCGGGTGATTAGCCTCGACTGGCGCGGCCAGGGGCTGTCTTCCCGCGAGGCTGCGCTTTCGCTTGGCGCCGAAGATCTGCTGGAGGACGTCCATCATCTGCTGACTGCGCTGCAGGTGGATAATTTTGTGACGCTTTCGGTGGCTCACGCCAGCTGGATTGCCGTCGCGCTGGCAGAGCTTATGCCGCAGCAGGTCAAGGGCCAGGTCTTTCTCGATTGGATCATGACGCAGCCGGTGCCGGCATTTTTCCAGTCGGTACAGCAAATGCAAGGGTCCGAACAATGGCTGGCGGCACGCGATGCGCTGTTTGCGTTCTGGCAGGGCGGTCTTGATCATCCGCGAGTGAAACATCACCTGACCGTTGAAATGGCCCGCGAGGATTTCCGCGTCTGGCAGGCCGCCGGCGTGGCGATAGAGCAAGCTTACCGACAATATCAATCGCCGCTTAACCGGTTGGGCGAATTAAATTCTCCCCCGGCTTGTCGGCATATTTACTCGCTGGATCGCGATGAAAATTATCTGGAGCAACAGCGGGCGTTTGCTGCCGAATATCCGTTTTTCTCGGTAGTGCGACTGGAGCATGCCCGAACGCACCTGGGGATCCTTGAGCGGCCTGATGAAGTGTATCGGGCGGTGGTTAACTTTCTTGGCGATTAATCTTCTTTCTTGCTTTGACCTAATGCGGACAAGAGCTCGCGGTTAACAGATTTCGATAATCGGCCGGGTAATAAAGTGGGTTCCAACCCTATTGAAAGCCTGTATAATGCGCGGTTCGATCCAAGTAAACGTATTGTTACCGCTGTGGTGCCTGTCGCCGCAGCGGTCATCCCCCCGACGCCTGTGAAGGCGACACTAGAGGTTGCTCAATGAGCGAAAAGTTACAGAAAGTTTTAGCGCGCGCCGGTCATGGCTCGCGTCGTGAAATCGAAACCATTATTGAAGCCGGGCGCGTCAGCGTCGACGGTAAAATTGCCAAACTGGGTGATCGCGTTGAAGTAACCCCTTCAATGAAAATCCGTCTGGATGGTCACGTCGTTTCGGTTAAAGAATCTGAAGAAGCGGTTTGCCGCGTGCTGGCTTATTACAAGCCGGAAGGCGAATTGTGTACTCGCAGCGACCCAGAAGGTCGCCCGACGGTCTTCGATCGCTTGCCCAAGCTGCGTGGTTCGCGCTGGGTAGCGGTAGGGCGCCTGGACGTCAATACCTCAGGCCTGCTGTTGTTCACCACCGACGGTGAACTGGCCAACCGCCTGATGCACCCAAGTCGTGAAGTTGAGCGTGAATATGCCGTGCGCGTATTTGGCCAGATTGACGACGAAAAAGTGAAGCAACTGAGCAAAGGCGTTCAACTGGAAGATGGCCCGGCGGCTTTCCGCACCATCACTTTCCAGGGTGGCGAAGGCATAAACCAGTGGTACAACGTAACCCTGACCGAAGGGCGTAACCGCGAGGTTCGTCGTCTGTGGGAAGCCGTTGGCGTCCAGGTTAGCCGCCTGATCCGTGTGCGTTACGGCGATATCGACCTGCCAAAAGGCATTCCTCGTGGCGGTTGGACCGAACTGGAATTGCCGGCGATCAACTACCTGCGCGAACTGGTTGACCTCAAGCCTGAAACCGTCAGCAAGATGCCTGTTGAGCGCGAGCGTCGCCGTGTGAAGGCTAACCAGATCCGTCGTGCCGTTAAGCGTCACACCCAGGTGGCTGGAAGCGGTCGCCGCAGTGCTGCGGGCAGCAAGCCGGGCAAACCAAGCAAACGCAGCTGATTATCACGCCGTAGCCCATTCGGGCTGCGGCGTTTTTCTTTTCGTTACCAGTCAATCCCCTGTTGTGCCTTGATACCCGCGTCAAACGCGTGCTTCACCGGCCGCATCTCGGTCACCGTATCCGCCAGCTCCAACAAATCACGATGGCAGCCACGCCCGGTGATGATCACCGTCTGGTGCGCAGGACGTTGTCGTAGCGCTTCCAGTAGCTCATCCAGTTCAAGGTAGCCGTAGCTGACCATATAGGTCAGTTCGTCCAGCAGCACCAGATCCAGGCTGCTGTCTGCCAGCATACGTTTGCCGTGTTGCCATACGGCCTGACAGGCGGCGGTATCGCTGGCCTTATCCTGTGTTTCCCAGGTAAAGCCGGTCGCCATCACCTGAAACTCGACGCCGTGCTGTTGCAGCAGATTTTTCTCACCGTTCGGCCATTCACCCTTGATGAACTGAATGACGCCAGCTTTCATCCCGTGGCCAACGGCCCGGGTCACGGTGCCAAACGCCGCAGTGGTTTTACCTTTACCGTTGCCGGTGAATACCAGCAGCAGCCCCCGCGCTTCCTGAGCAGCAGCAATGCGCGCATCCACCTGCTCTTTAAGGCGTTGTTGACGTTGTTGGTGGCGATCTTCAGCCATGATAAAGCCCCTTTTATTCGGCCGCGCCGGGTTTACGGTTAGGTTGAGCGTCGAAACTCATACCGGTTTTACGGCGGCTGTCATCCCCCATCAAATAGAGGTAAAGCGGCATGATGTCCGCCGGGGTTTTCAGCTTGCTTTTGTCTTCGTCAGGAAACGCAGATGCGCGCATTTGGGTGCGAGTTCCGCCCGGATTGATGCAATTTACCCGCAGATTGCGATTTTTGTATTCATCGGCCAGCACCTGCATCATGCCTTCGGTGGCGAATTTTGACACGGCGTAGGCGCCCCAGTTGGCACGCCCGGTGCGGCCAACGCTGGAACTGGTAAACACCAGCGATCCGGCGGGGGATTTCAACAGCAGAGGCAGCAGCGCCTGGGTGAGCATAAAGGTCGCATTGACGTTCACTTGCATCACCTCGTTCCACATCGTCATTGACAGCTCGGCCATCGGGGCGATGTCACCCAGCAGGCCGGCATTGTGCAACACGCCGTCGAGACGCGGGACGCGGGTTGCCAGCTCATTCGCCACCTGTTGGCACTGCTCTTGCGTAGTATGCAGCAGGTCCAGCGTGATGGTGTAAGTGGGGGCGTCACTGAGTTTGGCGATTTCGGCCTGTACCGCCTTTAGTTTGCTTTCGGTGCGGCCCAACAGCACTAATTGTGCGCCAAATTTGGCATAGGTGAGTGCGGCTTCGCGGCCGATGCCGTCACCGGCGCCGGTGACCAGAATAATACGTTGTTGCAACAGATCCTGCTTGGGTTGGTAATGCACAATAATTCCTCGCGCCTTGGTGGCTGGTCTCCCGCTTGCATCGGGGAGGGGGTGGATTGAGGGGCCATGACAGGAGCAAAGGCTCGACCGCATGCAGGCCCCGCAGCGAATTTGGATCATCATCTTGATGAATAATCCGTGTTATATGCCTTAAATGGATCGTATTTTCAATGATTAGGCGGCAGAAACGGCATTCTTTTGTAACAAAAATGGCAGGGGGCTGGCTTGGTTAAGCCAAAATCCGCCCACATAGTAAAGAGGCCGCACAAGGAATTTTTATTTAGTCGCGACAGCCACCGCTTCGGTTGGCTAGAATGAATGAGATAGTACTAACAACCTGTTAATAAAGGCGGAATCTGTGGAGTTTATATCTGTTTACGGCCTGTTTCTGGCCAAAGTCGCGACGGTAGTGATTGCCATCGCCGCGCTGGCGTTGCTGGCGGTCAGCCTTGGGCAACGCAAAGCCCGACACAAAGGGGAACTGCAGCTTACCGACCTCGGAGAACAATACCGGGACATGCAGCGCGATATGCGTTTGGCGCGGATGGGCGAGGCGGAACAAAAGGCATGGAGCAAGCAGTTTAAAAAGCAGACCAAAGCCGACGATAAACTGAAGAAGCAACGTGCCAAAGCCGGGGCGGTGGAAGCCACCAAACCTTGTCTTTACGTGCTGGATTTCAAAGGCAGCATGGATGCCCATGAAGTGACTTCACTGCGCGAGGAAGTTTCCGCGGTGCTGGCCGTGGCGACGCCGCAAGATGAAGTTCTGCTGCGGTTGGAAAGCCCGGGCGGGGTGGTTCATGGCTACGGGCTGGCTTCATCGCAGTTGGCCCGTTTGCGTGCCGGCGGCATTCGCCTGACGGTCGCGGTAGACAAAGTCGCCGCCAGCGGCGGTTACATGATGGCCTGCGTGGCGGATCGCATTGTGGCCGCGCCCTTTGCCATCATTGGTTCGATCGGCGTCGTGGCGCAAATCCCGAACTTCCACCGCTTGCTGAAAAAGAATGATATTGATGTGGAGTTGCACACCGCCGGCGAGTTCAAACGCACATTGACGCTGTTTGGTGAAAACACCGAGCAGGGGCGCGAGAAATTCCGCGAAGATCTGAATGAAACCCACGAACTGTTTAAAGAGTTTGTGCATCAGCAGCGCCCATCGCTGGATATCGACAGCGTGGCGACCGGTGAACACTGGTTCGGGACCCAGGCGAAAGAAAAAGGGTTGGTTGATGCAATTGGCACCAGTGACGATCTGCTGATTGCTGAAATGGAAAATCACGAGGTGGTGGGGGTGCGCTATGCACGTCGTAAACGTCTGATGGACCGTTTTACCGGCAGCGCGGCCGAAAGTGTCGATCGTCTGCTGTTACGTTGGTGGCAGCGCGGGGAAAAACCGCTGCTTTAAGCGTAGCGATTAAATAGCAGGGGGGCTTAGCCCCCCTTTTTTTATGCTTAATCGACCAAATGGTATTTCTCAGAAAACACGTGAGCCAGGTGTTTAAACATATTAAATACTGCGGTCGTTTTTGCCGTTGGCAATCCATCCGGATCTAAAAAGAATTCTCCGCGAAAAACTAAAACGCTGCCTTTTTGTTCAACTTCGGTGGCAACCATGCCATGCAGATAATCATCGTGCTGGCGAATCAGGTTATTTGCTTCTTGCAGTAAGGTTTCACGATCAATGGGTAAGGTATTAGCGCGCATTTATTACACTCCAAACATAAATTCTGCTCATATTCTAACGTCAGTTCGCATTTATCCGCAAACAGACTAAGGTTTATTTGCCGTCTGGATGGCTAGCGGTATCTGCAGATTGGCGAAATCTGCCTTTCCGTGCTAATTAGGTTGCGTGACGCTTTTTATCAG
>RCUM01000621.1_pt1 | contig 18904 bp, 16 predicted proteins | sample 2166141 | NCBI WGS metagenome assembly RCUM01 (sample SAMN09932756, study PRJNA488358) | compost metagenome | isolation source: compost soil in crotonic acid-enriched | place: Germany: Experimental Botanical Garden
TAGCCGTCGGTGGAAAACGTCGTCTGGTCCTTGTCGTACAGCATGATCTCGGCCTCGGCCAGGCCGCTCAGGCCAAGGGTCGACAGGCTGGCGATGGCAACCGCGAGGAAACGAGGGGGCAGCTTTTTATTGTTGTTGTGCATGACGCGCTCCGATAACGGGGGACTCGATGTCGGAGGCGATTATCAGAAGCGCACAAACGGCCTGGTACGCTGCCTTGGAGGGAGCTGGCAGGTGCTTTGGGCGGGCGCGCGCGGTGCAGTGATTCGGACCCAAGACCGGGCAGGACCGGGAAGCGAGACTTCGGGCGTAGACCTGATGGGCAGGCGAGGAGCAATACCTTGGGCCGCTGAGCGGATGGCAGAGCGGACTCAGTCGCGCGTGAACCTGCAGCGTGCGCGACCGAGAACGCAGGGCGCTTTTTCAAGCGACAGGATGCCCGCCACGGCGCTGGCGCAACGGGCTCAGAACTTGTACAGGTAGCTGACGATCAACCGATTTTCATCGGCGCCATCGGTGTAAGTGGAGCGGTAGGTCGAGTTGCGCCAGCGCAGCGACACATCCTTGAGCGGCCCGGACTGCACCACGTAGCCGATGTCCGTCGAGCGCTCCCACTCCTCCCCCGACTGCCCCGCACGCCGCAGCCCTGCAGCCTTGGCACCACTCAATGGCCCTGGATCGACTTCGTCGCCCTGCACGTAGCGCAGGCTGAACACCAACCCCGGCACACCTTCGGCGGCAAAATCATGGTCGTAACGCACGTAGCGTGCCCGCTCGTCCTTGAGGGCTGGTGCACAACTATCGCCAGGACCGGTTGGTGCTGGTGGTGCCGCAAGGCCATCCGTTGGCCGCCCACGACGCACTGTGGTTTGCCGACACCCTGGCCGACCACCATATCGCGCTGGACCGCGGCAGCCCGCTGCACCGCACCCTGGACCAGGCCGCTCGCGCTGCCGGCCAGGCGATCCGCTACGGCATCCACGTGCAGAGCTTCGATGCGGTGTGCCGCATGGTTCAGGCCGGGCTGGGCATCGCCGTGCTGCCGCACCGTTCGATCAGCCTGGCGGTCGACGGCCCGCCGCTGGTGAGCGTCGCACTGCGCGACGAGTGGGCCAGCCGGCAATTCCAGATTGTCTCGCGGCCGGTGGAGATGCTGCCCAGGGTCTGCCGAGACTTCCTCGACTTTCTGGCGAGCGACGCTACAGGCTGATCGCGCTGATGAGAAATTGCTGGAGCGCGCGCGTCGGCTCGTCCAGCGCCGCGCCTTCGCGCCAGATCAGGCCCAACTCCATCGTCGGGATCGCATCGGCAAGCGGCCGCGCCTCGATCTTGCGCCCTTCCAGCGACCAGGCGCGATAGAGCATGTCCGACAGGATGGTCACGCCGAAGCCATGGGCGACCAGCCCGCGCAGTGCCTCGATCGACGACGTGCGCATCGCCACCTGCGGTGCGAGGCCCGCCGCTTGCCAATAGGCCAGCGCCGAGCGCTCGCCCTCATCCACCGTGGCGAGGATGTAGGGGTAATGGGCGACATCGGCCAACTGCACCTGCTCCAGCTCCAGCAGCGGGTGGCCGCTGGCCAGCCACAACTGCCGACGCGAGCGCATCAGTACATGGTGGCCGAACGAGTCCAGCGCACTGGCGTTGGACACGATGGTCAGGCCCAGGTCCAGCGCCCCGTGGGCTACTCCGGCCTCGATGCTGGAGCGGTCCATGTCGATCAGGTCGATTTCCACCTGCGGGTAGCTGCGCTTGAAGCGCGCTAGGAAGTTCGGCAGAAAATACCCCAGCACGGTGTACGAAGCCCCCACCCGTACCCGCCCGGACAGCGCCTCACTGTGGAACAGCGGCTGGCTCAGGGCGTCGCGCAGGGTGTCGAGGATGTGCCGCGCGTGCTGATAGAACTGATGCCCTTCGGCCGTCAGCCGCACGCCATGCGGCAAGCGTTCGAACAGGCGTACGCCGAGCAGCGATTCCAGTTGGCTGACCGCAGCGGTGATCGCCGATTGCGAAACATGCACGCTGGTGGCGGCCTGGGAAAACTGGCCAGCCTCGGCCGCTGCCACGAAATAGCGCAACTGCCTCATTGAAATATCGCTTCGTATCGTCATTGGTTTTTCAGATACCTGATCGCTGTTTTTATCGTTTTACGATACCAGCACGCCCTTCATAGACTCCAGCAAAATGACCGCAGCGCCTCTGCACGGCTGTGGCTGACAAGAAACTGGAGGCAATACCGTGAGCGCACTGGTCCCATCGCTGGACGACAAATACACCCAAGCCAGCGGCAAGGTGCTGATGACCGGCGTGCAAGCGCTGGTGCGCCTGCCGATGATGCAGCGCCAGCGCGACCTGGCGGCGGGCCTGAACACGGCCGGGTTCATCTCGGGTTATCGCGGCTCGCCCCTGGGCGGTTTCGACCAGGCATTGTGGAAGGCCCGCGACCACCTCAAGGCGCAGCAGGTCACCTTTCACCCCGGGCTGAACGAAGACCTCGCCGCCACCTCGGTGTGGGGCACCCAACAGGTCAACCTGTTCGAGGGCGCCCGTTATGACGGCGTGTTCGGCATCTGGTACGGCAAGGGGCCGGGCGTCGACCGTTGCGGCGATGTGCTGCGCCATGCCAACGCTGCCGGCACCTCGGCCCACGGCGGTGTGCTGGCGATTGCCGGCGACGACCATGGTGCACGCAGCTCATCGCTGCCGCATCAGACCGAGCACGTGTTCAAGGCGGTGATGATGCCGGTGCTGGCGCCTTCCGGGGTGCAGGAATACCTGGACTACGGCCTGCACGGCATCGCCATGTCGCGCTACAGCGGCTGCTGGGTGGCGATGAAAGCGGTGGCCGATACGGTCGAAAGCGGTGCGGTGGTGGATGTCGCCCTCGACCGGGTGAAACCGCTGATCCCCGACTTGCCGCTGCCCGTCGGTGGTCTCAACATCCGCTGGCCCGACCCGCCGCTGGCGCAAGAGCAGCGCCTGCTGGAACACAAGCTGTACGCGGCCGCCGCCTATGCCCGGGTAAACGGCCTGGACCGCATCGTGATGGACGCACCCAGCCCACGCCTGGGCATCGTGACCTCCGGCAAGGCGTACCTGGACGTCTGCCAGGCGCTGAAGATCCTCGGCATCGACGCCGCCCGCGCCCAGCGCCTGGGCCTGCGGGTGTACAAGGTCGGCATGGTCTGGCCGCTGGATGCCGATGGTGTGCGCCAGTTCGCCGAAGGCCTGGACGAGATCCTGGTGGTGGAAGAAAAACGCCAGATGATCGAGTACCAGCTCAAGGAACAACTCTACAACTGGCGCGCCGACGTGCGCCCGCGCATCGTCGGCAAGTTCGACGACAAGGGCGAATGGGCGCGACCGCACAGCGACTGGCTGCTGCCGGCAGTGGGGGACCTGAGCCCGGCGCAAGTGGCCCGGGCCCTGGCCATGCGTCTGCTGGCCCAGCGCCCCGACGGTCAGTTGCAAGTGGCCTTGGCAGTGCTCGACGCGCAGTTGCTGGCCCAGGGCAAGCTGCACACCCTGATGGACCGCCTGCCGCACTATTGCTCCGGCTGTCCGCACAACAGCTCGACCAAGGTGCCCGACGGCAGCCGCGCCCTGGCTGGCATCGGTTGCCATTACATGGCGGCGTGGATCTACCCCAAGACCCAGACCTTCAGCCAGATGGGCGGCGAAGGGGCGGCGTGGATCGGCCAGGCGCCGTTCACCGAGACCCCGCACGTGTTCGCCAACCTGGGCGACGGCACCTACTTCCACTCCGGCCTGCTGGCGATTCGCGCGGCCGTTGCCGCTGCGGTGCCGATCACCTACAAGATCCTCTACAACGATGCCGTGGCCATGACCGGTGGCCAGCCGGTGGACGGCAGCCTCAACGTGCCGCAGATCTCCCGTCAACTGCGCGCCGAAGGGGTGCAGCGGGTGGTCGTGGTCAGCGATGACCCCTCCCGCTACAGCCACGTGCGCGACCTCGCCGAAGGCGTGCCGGTGCTCGGCCGTGACAAGATGGACGAGGTGCAGCGCGATCTGCGCGAGTTTGCCGGGGTCTCGGCGATCATCTACGACCAGACCTGCGCCGCCGAGAAACGGCGCCGGCGCAAGCGTGGTAAATTTGCCGATCCTGCCCGCCGGGTGGTCATCAACCAGGCCGTGTGCGAAGGCTGCGGCGATTGCAGCAGCCAGTCCAACTGCATCTCGGTGACCGACGTCGAGACCGAATTCGGTCACAAGCGTGCGATCGACCAGTCGTCCTGCAACAAGGACTTCACCTGCCTGGAAGGCCGCTGCCCGAGCTTTGTCACGATCGAGGGCGGCACACTGCGCAAGCCCAAGGCGCTGCAAGCCGAACAGCACGGTTGGCACCTGCCCACGCCTGCCCTGGCCCCGCTCGAGCAGCCGTGCAGCATCCTGATCACCGGCGTCGGCGGCACGGGCGTGGTGACCATCGGTGCCTTGCTGGGCATGGCCGCGTTCATCGAAGGCAAGGGAACGCTGAGCCTGGACATGGCCGGCATGGCGCAGAAAGGCGGCGCCGTGTGGTCACACCTGCGCATCGCCGCCTGCCAGGAAGCGCTGCACGCGCCGCGCATTGCCGAGGGCGAAGCCAGCCTGCTGCTGGGCTGCGACCTGATCGTCAGCGCCAATGCCGAAACCTTGGGCAAACTGCGTCAGGGCGTGACCCACGCAGTGGTCAACAGCGAGCAGAGCATCACTGGCACCTTCGTTCGGCGCTTTGCCGCGCAGGCCGAGAGCGGCGACCTCAATGCCCATCCGGACCCGGCGTTCCAGGCCGAGGGCATGAGCCGGCAGATCGAAGAGGCCGTGGGTGCTGGCCAGGCCCGCTTCATCGACGCCAGCCGTTTGGCCACCGCCCTGATGGGCGACTCGATCGCCACCAATACCTTCATGCTCGGCTACGCCTGCCAGATGGGCTGGTTGCCGGTGGGCCAGGACGCGCTGCTCAAGGCGGTGGAACTCAATGGCACGGCGGTCGCTTTCAACCAGTCGGCCTTCCTCTGGGGCCGCCGCGCGGCGAACGATCTGGCGCGTGTCGAGCGGTTCCTGCGCGAGGCGCAATCGGCCAGCGCCGTCGAGGCGCCCTCGCGCACGCTGGAGCAAGTGATCGAGCGTCGCGTGCGCTATCTCAGCGCCTACCACAACGCCGAATTTGCCGAGGGCTATCGGCAACGTGTCGCCGAGTTTGCTGCGGCAGAGCAACGCGTTGCTGGGGCAAGCGGTGCCCTGACCCTGGCGGTGGCGCGCAACTACTTCAAGGTGCTGGCGATCAAGGACGAATACGAGGTGGCGCGGCTGATGAGCGACAAGGCGTTCCTGCGCAGCCTGGATGAGCAGTTCGAGGGGGATTACCGGCTGAACTTCCACCTTGCCCCGCCGCTGCTGCACAAACCGAACGCGCAGGGCACGTTGCGCAAGGTCAGTTATGGCCCTTGGATGCTGAAGGCTTTCGGCCTGCTCGCCGCTTGCCGGCGACTGCGCAACAGCTGGCTCGATCCGTTCGCCCACACCGCTGAACGCAAGACCGAGCGGCGTTGGCTGGCAGAGTACCAAGGCGTGCTCGATGAGCTGCTGCGTGGGCTGAACGACAGCAACCTGGCGCTGGCTACGCGCATGGCTGAGCTGCCTGGGCAGGTCAGGGGGTATGGTCCGGTCAAGGATAAATACCTGGCGGTGGCGCGGGCGTCGCTGGCGCAGCTGCGCAAGGAGTGGTCCGCGGGTGGGGAAAAGGCATCCAGCTCGATGATTGCAGTGGTGCAGGTTTGAGGCGTCCCCGGCATTGCAGCTTCAAACAAGTGAGTGCTGGTCAATCGCTAACGGGGTCAATGAGCAACTGGCCTCACCCATGAAAATCTCCAGGGTCTTGGGTCCGACCCCGGTAAAACCCAGCACCCAGTCCTGAAACCCCTGCAGGTCCTGGGCATGCCGAGCCAACGCTTGGAGTTGCGCAGGCAATTCCACTTCGAGCCGCGTTGCCATGGCATGCAATCGGCGCGCAGTGGACTCGTCATAGCGGGCATAGCCCGCTTGTCCGAGTAACCCGACCAGCGTTCGATGCGTGCAGCGCGCCAGTTTGCCAGGCGTATCCAGGCCATGCCGGTCGACCAGGTTGCGGTAGGCTTCAATCGCTACAGTGGTGCGGATCCGCTTGCCCATCAGGAAGCTTGCCAGCAACCATTTGTACAGCCCGTGCCCCTGAGCTTGCGCCAGGTCGATACCCAGGCTAGCCGCAGTGACAGGGTTCACCCGGCGGAGCGCCTGGGGTCTGCAACGCAGCGGTTACGTCGCTGGAATGAGCTCTTCACCCTCACCCCGCCCCCTGGTACTTCCCACACCGGAATGTCGGGTCCTGCACCTCGCCCTCGGCCGCTACTCATATGCATCTGACGGTGCAGGATCGGGTCGCACCACCGCCTGTACGTCTCAGCTCTTTTCTTCATGACGTTGTCCTCGCGGGTGTTGTCCCTCCCTGGGGCGCTCCGTTCAGGGCTGCAGATGATGCGCCGGCGAAGTGCCGGGCTCATGGTCATGCGCCTGGCGCTGGACCTGGACGTCGCTGAAGGATGACGCCTCCTTGCGGAACATGCCTTGCAGATAGCCGCGCGCTGCGTCTCTGCCGAGTTCCTCCTCGTCACTGTGCAGCTCGCAGGTGCCGGGTTGGTTGTCGAGAATGTAGCTGATCAGGTACAGGTACTTGGCCATGGGTCGGGCTCCTGGTGTTGGATGGGTACGGACCATTCCTTGCGGTCGATCTGCGCCCAGCGGTTACGTTCCACAGTCTTGACGACCGGCGCTCAGCCAAGCCTGGCCTGGGTCTCCAGGGCATTGCCCAGCGCCGCGCCGGACGCGCTGTTGTCGAAGATGCACCAGGTCGGCACGTTCGCCGCGCAGCTGTGCTGCAGCGCGGTGGCCAAGCGCTGCAGGTAAGCGCTTTCATAGGCGCTGTGGTAGAGCCGCGGTTCACCGTGCAGGCGCCAGTAGACCAGCCCGGGCCAGCCGCCTGGCTGCGCATCGGCCTCGAACCGCGCCGGGCTGGCGGCCACACGGGCAATCTGCAGCTCGACCAGCAACGGCTGCGCCAATTGCCACGAGGCGTGCCGTGGTTCGAGCGCCACGGGCCCGGCATAACGCTCACGCAGCGTGTCGAAAAACCGCCGGGCCAACTCGGGCGAATAGTGCAAGGACGGCGGCAGCTGTACCAACAGGCAACCCAGTCGATCCCCAAGGTGACTGCACTGGTCGAGGAACGTATCCAACAGTTGCTCGCAGCCATGCAATTGCAACTCGTGGCTGATCGCCTTGGGGAGCTTGACCGCGAAGCGAAAATCCTCGTTCACCGCTGCGGCCCATCGCGCGTAGGTGGCGGGCCGATGGGGCCGGTAGAACGAACTGTTGATCTCTACCGCATTGAGCCGGGCGGCGTAGCGCTGCAGGTGGCTGCCTGCAGGCGCAAACGCGCTGGCCCAAGGGCGTGACAAGCTCCAGCCGGCGCAGCCCAGATGAATCATCGCAGCACTCCTGTCGAACACCATTGCTGCAGTGGAGTCGCGCCAGTGCCTGGGTGTTCCATTGAGCAAACCGGAGTGAACAGACCGCGCGCCGTGATGACCTAAACCGATGCAGGCCCAGCCACTTTCGAGGACACACGCCATGGCAGACCCCAACCACCCCGATCCGTACGTCGACGAGGTGCCGCACAATCCTGGCGATACCGTTCCCCCGCCAGAGCCGGAACAAGAGGCGCCCGATTGGCCCGAGGGCCAGGTGCCACCCGAAGAGCAGTCAGATGGTTGATCACAGCGCACTGCGCGAGCCCGCCGCACCGCTCGTCCCTGGACCGGCACGCGGGCGACGGGCGCGCTCAACCCTTGATGCACATCCACCAGGAGTGAATGCCATGCCACGCGGCGACAAGGACAAATACACAGACAAGCAGAAGCGCAAGGCCGAGCACATCGAGGAGAGCTACGAGCACAAGGGGCTCTCGAAGGATGAAGCCGAATCGCGCGCCTGGGCCACCGTCAACAAACAGTCCGGCGGTGGCGACAAGTCGGGCGGCTCGGGCAGCAAGACCGCTTCGAGCGAGAAGAAGAGCGCACGGTCGGACTCGGCCAAACGCGCGGCGAAGTCCCGACAGGGGCATGCGCGTACAGCACAATCCTCCCTGGAAACCCAGAGCAAGCAGAGCTTGATGAAGGAAGCCCGCAGCAAGGACATCAAGGGGCGCTCCAGCATGACCAAAGCGCAACTGGTGGAAGCCCTGCGTAAACAGGGCTGAACGCGCCTTTGTTACTGGCGACCTACCTTGAGTGTCAGCAGTGTCGCGACGGCCAGCATCACGCCGCTGGCGACGAAGGTGGCCTGATAGCCCATGCCGTCATACAGCAGCCCGCCAGCGGTGGCGCCTAGCGTAATCGCCAACTGGATGACTGCGACCATCAGCCCGCCGCCCGCCTCGGCATCCTCGGGCAGCGTCCGCGCCAACCAGGTGAACCACCCCACTGGCGCGCAAGTGGCGATCAAACCCCAGCTCCCCAGCAACACCGCGACCGGAACGATCCAGGCGCCAGCGGCGATCACGGCAAAGGCGATGAGGGCCATGATCAACGGAATGGCCAACAGCACACGAAACAGATAGCGCGTCACCAACGCCCCCACCATCATCGTGCCCGCCAGGCCGGCCACGCCCATGATCAGCAGGAGCAGCGACAGGCCCGGCACGTCCACCCCGGTGACGGTTTCCAGGAACGGTCGCAAGTAGGTAAACAACGTGAATTGCCCCATGAACAGCAAGGCTACCGCGGCCATGCCGAGTGCCACCTTGGCATTGCCCAACAGGTGCAGGGCGCTGGTCGGCGAACCCGACGAACGCTCACTGGGCATCCGTGGCAAGGTGAATGCCTGCCAGATCAATGCGAGCAGGGCCAGCGGCACGACACAGAAGAACGCGCCACGCCAGCCGACCATGCCGCCCAGGTAGCTGCCGACCGGCGCAGCGATGGCCGTGGCCAGGGCGGTGCCACCCTGCATCACGGCGATGGCCTTGGGCACCAGCGCTTCAGGCGCGATGCGCATCATCACAGCGGTGGACATCGACCAGTAGCCACCAATGGCGATGCCCAGCAGGGCCCGTCCGGCCATCAACACCGGGTAGTTGGGCGCGAACGCGACCAGTGCCCCGGAAACGATCATCAGCGCAGTCGTGGCCAGCAGCACGGGTTTGCGATCGATCCCGCGGGTCAGCGAGGCCAGCAGCAGGCTGGTGATCACCGCAAACAAGCCTGAGATCGAGATCGCCTGGCCGGCCTGCCCTTCGCTCAAAGACAGGTCGGCAGCGACAGGTGTCAGCAGGCTGACGGGAAGAAACTCCGACGCCACCAAGGCGAAGGCGCACAGCGACATCGAAAGCACAGCGCCCCACACAGGGCGGCTGGCGGTTTGCGCAGGAAATACAACAGTGCTGCTCATGAATACGCTCGGGACTGACAAAAGGCGATGGCCTGCCATCATCACGATCCGAGGTGCAGGGGCAGTAGTGCAGAGCTGTGGAATTCTTGCCTATTCCTCCAAGCGCCTGAGGGACGACACTGCCGATCACAGTGCCGACTTGCACAACGACTCGATCGTGCCGACCAGCTCGTCATATTGCACAGGCTTGGTCAGATGGCGATCGAACTGTTTGTCCTTGCCCTTGTGAGGGTCGCTACCGGCGCTATAACCACTCAAGGCAATTGCCGGGGTGTATTTGTGCAGCTTCGCCGCGCGCAAGGCGCTGATCAGCTCATGGCCGTCCATTTCCGGCATGCCGATATCGCTGAGGATGACATCGAAATGCTCGTGGATGGACTGCGCCAGGGCCTGGGTCGGATCGCTGTAGCTCTTGACCAGCGCATCTTCCATTTCCAGCAGCATGCGCATGACCCCGAGCACCTCAGGGGAGTCGTCGACCAACAGCACCTTCAGGCCCTTCAAGCGCCCCTGAGCTTCGCTCTGTTGTTCATCAGCCTTGTCGTCCAGTGCCTTCTCCGAGAGCGGCAAGGCAATACTGAACGTGCAACCGTGACCGATCCCTGCCGAGCGCGCGATCACCGAGCCACCGTGCTCCTGAATCAGCTGACGAACCAGGGAAAGACCAATACCCAGCCCGTCGCGTTGATGGCTGACATGCTTGGGACCGGCCTGTTTGAACAGGTCGAAGACATTCTCCAGGTCCGCAGAAGAAAGCCCCACGCCGTTGTCGATGATATCAACATGGGCATGATCTTCCACTTTGCTCAAGATGATGCGTACCTGGGCGGCCTCGCCGCTGAACTTCAGGGCGTTCTGCAGCAGGTTCCAGATCACTTGTTCGAGCCGGGTCGGGTCAGCTTCGATGATTAGCGCTGACTGCTCGGCGCCGGGCATCTCCAGCACTATCTGTGCCTCTGGGTACTCTTCGCTGACGACCCCCTGTATTTCACTGAGCAGCTCACCGATGTCGAGCAAACGTTTTTTCAGCTTCAGCTTGCCTGTGCGGATGCGCGCGACATCCAGCAGATCGTCGATGATCCGCGCCTGACTGGTAACGGCCTCGCCAATGGCAGTCACCGCCTTGCTGGCGTTTTCCGCATTGCGCACTGTCGGCAACCTGCGCAGTATCTCGGCATTGAGCTGGATGAGGTTGAGCGGATGCTTGAGCTCGTGCGACATGACCGCGAAGAACTCATCTTTCATCATGATGGTCGTTTGCGTCTCGGCCAGCTGCCTGCTCTGTTCCTCGTGCAAGCGTTTGTGACCCGTCAGGTCGCGGGCTATTTTAACGAACCCCGGCGCGCTTTCGGCGCGCAGCAGGCTGATCTCGCCGCTGCAGTAGAAGCGACTGCCGTCCTTGCGTACGTGCCAGCGCTCGTCTTCGCCGCGTCCGTTCTCCCTGGCCAGGCGCAGCTCTTTCTCGGGCACACCCGCCGAGCGGTCTTCAGCTGAAAAAATCAACTCGAAATGGGCGCCGATGACCTCCTCTGCGGTATAGCCGAAGATGAGCTCCGCGCCGGTATTCCAGTCAGTGATCCGCCCTTGCTCGTCGAGGATGATGATGGCGAAGTCGTGCGTGCTCTCGGCCACCAGGCGCATGCGCTCCTGGCCAAGGCGCACATCTTCTTCGGCCTCACGGCGTTTGGTGATGTCGATGAACGTCAGGACCGTGCCGTCGATATGGTCCTCGCTTGAGCGGTAAGGCAGTAACCGGGCAATATACCAACGGTTATCGGAGCTGTTGACCTCGCGTTCGAGCATGGTCAGCGACTCGTACACGGACGAGGCGTCTTCGGCCAATTGCGGGTAGTTGAGGCGATGGGTGATATCCAGCAGCGAACGGCCGGTATCCACCGGCAACATGCTGAATATTTCCTTGGCACGCGGCGTGAACCAGCGAATGTGCATGTTGCGGTCAACGAACACCGTGGCGATATCGGTGGAGGCAATCAGGTTGGCCAGGTAGTCGTTGATCTTGTCGGTTTCCTCCACCTTGGTCTTGAGTTCGTAATTGACCGTCAGCAGCTCTTCGTTGATCGACTGCAGCTCTTCCTTGCTGGTTTCCAGTTCCTCGGTGGCCGAGCGCAGTTCTTCGTTGATCGCCTGCATCTCTTCGTTGGAGGCCTTGAGCTCTTCGCTGGAGACTTCGGACTGCTCGATGGTATCCTGCAGGTGCACCTTGGTTCTCTGCAGCTCGTTCTCAAGGCTGGCCAGGACCTTGTTTTCGGTCTGCAGATCCAGCTCCAGCAGCTCGCTGCCCGGCTCCACGGGCGTGACGTTGAACACGATCGTACGCACATCCTGGTCGGTGAGTTCGTCCTTGAACGGACGTGCCGTGATGTCGACCAGGTAATCGCCTTCCGGGTCCGGCACCTTGATTTTTCGCGACAAGGTCGCTTTGCCACTTTGTTGTGCCTGGTACAGCGTGGTGCGCAGTTCCAGGCGCAACTGCGGCATGATCAACACCAGCACGTTGCGTCCTACCTCGCCCGTGACGTAGCGCAGGAACCTGCCAGCGCCCTCGTTCATGTGCAGAATGTCGCCATTGCCATCGACGATCATGCTGGGCGGCATCTGTTCGGCCATCGCTCGCTGATGGATATCGGCATACGAGAACTTGCGCGCCGGCTGTAGCAGCAGCGGCGGCGCGGCAGCCAGGCTGGACAATGCAAAGCCGCCACGCGGCATGGTCGGCGCCCGGCGATTGATGTTGGCCCCGGCCCTGGCGCGAAAAATGCGATTGCGTTTGTCGACGGGGGTAAACAGGTCTGGGCAGGCATCGGCCGACTCCGACGAGCCCATGAACAGATAGCCGCCCGGTTTCAGTGCGAAGTGGAACATCTGCAGCATTTCGCGCTGGATTTCCCGATCGAGGTAAATGAGCAGATTGCGGCAGACAATCAGGTCGATCTGGGAGAACGGCGGATCGGACAGCAGGCTGTGCTTGGCGAACAGCACTTTCTCGCGGATTTCCTTGCGCACCCGATAGTGCTCCCCTTCCTTCAGGAAGTACTGACGCAGCCGGGTCGGCGGCACATCGGTAATGATCGCCTCGGGGTACGCACCCGTGCGCCCGACAGCGATGGCACGTTCATCAATGTCGGTGGCGAACACCTGGACCTTGACCGGATTGATCTCCAGCTTCTGATGCTCGGTACAGAGAATCGTCAGGCTATAGGCTTCTTCGCCGGTTGAGCAGCCGGCGGACCAGATACGCACTTCGTCCAAGCGACTCTTGCCATCTGCCGACGACATCAACGACGTCAATACATGCCGTTCGAGCGCCTCGAAAGCCTCTCGATCACGAAAGAAGTTGGTCACCCCGATCAGCATGTCACCGAGCAGTTGCTTGGCCTCTTCGGGGGTATTTTCCAGATACTGGTAATAGGCAGGCAGATCGGGCTGGGCCGTGACTTGCAAGCGCCGTTCTATGCGCCTGAGCACCGTGGCGCGCTTGTAGTGCTTGAAGTCGTGCCCGGTGCGCGTTCGCAGCAACAGCAAAATATCGTGCAGCACCCGTTCAGCCACTTCACGTACCAGCTCCGGCGAAGATGTTGCAACCTTCATGTCATGGGGCGCGGGCAGTTTGATCGAGCGGGTGTTGCGCCACAGTTCGACCAAACGGGAAGGGATTTCCGCCACCGGAAGAACGACATCGACCATCCCGGTGGCTATCGCGGCCAGGGGCATGCCCTCGAACTCAGCGTCATCAGGGCTTTGCACGATAGTGATGCCGCCCTGCTCCTTGATGCGCGACAGACCTACCGCGCCATCGCTGCCAGTCCCGGTCAGCACCAGGCAGAACGCGTACTCCTTGTGAACGTCGGCAAGGTCACGGAAGAACAGGTCGATCGCCACATGGCTGCCCGCGGGGCGGTTGACCGCGGTGACCTTCAAGTAGCCATCGTTCATGGCCAATTGACTGGCCGGGGAGATGACATAGACGCTGTTCGGCTCTATGGGCGCGGTATCCGTTACCTGCAGTACCGGCATTGCGGTATTGGCCTGGATGATCTTGTCGGCGACGCTTTCGTGATCCGGCGAGAGGTGAAGGATGATGACAAATGCCATGCCGGTGTCACTGGGCATCTGTTCGAAGAAGGTTTTCAGTGCCGCAAGCCCACCGGCCGATGCGCCGATACCCACCACTGGAAAGCGCAGGTGACTCGGCAAGATGCCTTCTCGCTGCGGCAGTGAGGTGGGAAGTCTGGTCGTCGGTTTCATGATGAAATCTCGGTCTTCTCTGAAGGGTGTGGGCGCTGATCGGGATTGAATCGTTATTGGTGCACTTTCCCTAAGTATAAACCCCGACCAACACGCGCCGACTGCGAAAATATGATTTCCAGCCTTGCTTACGGTCTGACCCAATAGGTCCACAGGGGGCAGGTCACGTGCACATTAACGATATCGATAGTTGATCATCAACATGTCCACGGCCCGCCTCTCACACCGGTGACAGGGTCTTGGACAGGGCGCGGCACCGCAGCAATCCGCGCCAGCATGTGCCTGAGCCTTCCTGAATCGGGCCGCTCAATGGTGAATTGCTCCTGCCCCTTGGGATAAGCACCGACCACGAGAAAGTCATCGCTGCAGGCCACGCAGCGATGGCCCGTGCCTGCCGGCAACACCAGCACATCGCCCGCCTTGACGCTCAGCGTCTGCCCCGCTTCGCCGCCGAGCGTCAGCCGCGCATACCCGCAGGCGACGCCCAGCGCCTCGTGCGCATCGGGATGAAAGTGGTGATAGTCGAAAATCCCGTCACGCCACAGTGGGCTCCAGTGATGGCCCGCAAACAGGGCTTCGAAGGCGCCGGCAATGTCCGGCGAAGGGCCCAGTTGCAGCCGGCATAGCAACACCGCAAGACGGCTGTTCGGCGTCGCGCCGTCGCTCTCGAAATGCAGGCTCTGCACGGGCACGTCGGTAGTGTCGATAGCAACCATGGGCCGCCTCCTGTTCATGCGCTGGGTATACGTGTGAGCCTCGCCGCGCTCGCCGGGTTCCAGTCACTCGCCCAGGCGGGTTTGACTCGCGGTGGCCGGGCAAGCAGTGACCGACGCCTCGGCAGATACGCTGAACGTTTGCCGGGCAGGGTCAGTCGCAGGAGATAGACGCAGCCGACGGCGCGCGCCCCTAACCGCGAGGACTTTCCATGAGCGCGATTTCCCCTGAAGGTGTCGAAGCGCACGCCATACGCCTGACCCTCAATGGCCACGCCAGGTCGCTGCAGGTCCACCCGTGGACCACGCTGCTTGACCTGCTGCGTGAGCATCTGGACCTGACCGGCACCAAGAAAGGCTGCGACCACGGTCAATGTGGAGCCTGTACGGTGCTGCGTGACGGCCGGCGCATCAACGCCTGCCTGACCCTGGCAGTGATGTGTGACGGCGCCGAGCTGGTCACCATCGAGGGGTTGGCCAGCGGCGAGCAGCTTCACCCCATGCAACGCGCGTTCATCACCCAGGATGCCTTCCAGTGCGGGTATTGCACGCCAGGCCAGATCTGCTCAGCGATAGGACTTGCCCGGGAAGGGCGTGCCGAATCGCGCGACGCCATTCGCGAACAGATGAGCGGCAATCTGTGCCGCTGCGGTGCCTACAGCAATATCGTCGCCGCCGTGGAACAAGCGCTGGAGCTGATGAAAGGAGGCCGCGGATGACACCGTTCAGTTATCACAAACCCGCTTCGGTCAGCGAAGCGATACAGCTGGCTGACCGCTCCTCCCACTTCATTGCCGGCGGTACCAACCTCGTCGACCTGATGAAAGAGAACGTCGTTCGGCCTGAGCGCCTGATCGATATCTCCGCGCTCGGGCTCGATGCCATCGAGCCGACAGCCAACGGTGGCGTGCTGATTGGTGCTCGGGTCAGCAATGCCGACCTGGCCTGGCACCCGCTGATCGAACAGCACTATCCGCTGCTGTCCGAGGCCATCCTGGCCGGGGCATCGCCGCAGTTGAGGAATATGGCAAGCACTGGCGGCAACCTGCTGCAACGCACCCGCTGTTATTACTTCTACGACACCGGTACGCCTTGCAACAAACGCCAACCCGGCAGCGGGTGCCCGGCGCGCACGGGCCTGAACCGTATCCACGCCATCCTCGGAGCCAGCGATGCCTGCGTCGCGACACACCCGTCGGACATGTGCGTGGCACTGGCAGCGCTTGAGGCCGTGGTCCATGTCCAGGGCCGGGCCGGGGAACGGCGGATTGCGTTCGCCGACTTTCACCGGCTTCCGCAGGACACACCCGACCGCGACCATCAGCTGGCCGTCGATGAACTGGTGATCGCCATCGAGTTGCCGCCTCCTGAGTTCGACCAACACTACCGCTACCTGAAGATCCGCGACCGGGCGTCCTACGCCTTCGCGTTGGTGTCGGTCGCCGCTGCGCTGAACATCGAACAGGGCGTGATTCAGCACGCCCGCCTGGCGCTCGGGGGCGTCGCCCACAAGCCTTGGCGCGACACGGCCGTGGAGCTTGGGCTGCACGGCCAGGCGCCTTCGCCAGCGCTGTTCAGCCGCGCCGCTGACGCCTTGCTGCAAGGGGCGACGCCGCTGGCCCACAACGGCTTCAAGATCCAGCTCGCACAACGGGCCATCGTGCGCGCGTTGAGTGAGGCCGCCTTTGGCAACACAACCCTGGGGGCTGCCTCATGACTACCGTGAAACCCGTCGTGGGCATGCCCCTCGACCGTGTAGATGGCGTGGCGAAAGTGACCGGGCAGGCGCGATACGCGGGCGAGTACCCGCAGGCGGGGCTACTGCACGGCAGTGTCGTGTCCAGCACCATCGCCCGTGGTCGGGTGCTGAAGATCGACACTGCACAGGCATTGAAAGTGCCTGGCGTGATCGCTGTGCTGGACCATACCCATCGGCCTAAGGTTTCCAGCTACGACGACGACTACAGTGACGCCGACGCTGCCGAAGGTGCGCCTTTTCGCCCATTGTTCAATGCTCGGGTACGCTACAGCGGGCAACCGCTGGCCCTGGTGATCGCCGAAAACCTTGAGCTGGCGCGGTATGCGGGGTCGCTGATTGCAATCGAATACAGCGAAGAGGCACACGAGACAGACCTGCTCAGCGTACTCGACCAGACGCACCCGGCGCCCGCCGAAACGCCCAAACCCCGGGGCGACTTCGCCGGGCAGTTCGCGCAGGCGGCGGTGCAGGTCGACGCGACCTATCGCACAGCCAATGAGCACCACAACCCGATGGAGCCGCATGCCTCGACGGTGTTCTACCAGGCCGATGGCGCGCTGGAGATCCATGACAAGACCCAAGGCACGCAAAATTGCCAGGACTACCTGCACAAGGTGTTCGGTCTGGCCAAGGACAAGATCAGGGTACGCGCAGCGTTTGTCGGCGGCGCCTTCGGCTCGGGCTTGCGCCCGCAGTACCAGCTGACCCTGGCTGCGATGGCAGCCTTGCATCTGCAACGCTCGGTGCGCGTCACGCTGACCCGGCAACAGATGTTCACCTTCGGCTACCGCCCCCGCACCCAACAGCGGCTACGCCTGGGCACGGACGCCAACGGCCAGTTGCTGGCGATCGCCCACGACGCGATCGGCCAGACCTCGCGCTTCGAGGACTTCACCGAGCACCTGGTGGAGTGGAGCGGCATGCTCTACCAATGCGCCAACGTGGCGCTGAGCTACCGTCTGGCATCGCTCGATGTGTATACGCCGTTGGACATGCGTGCTCCGGGGGCCGCTTCAGGGATGATCGCCCTGGAATGCGCGATGGATGAGCTGGCCTGCGCGGCCAGGATCGACCCTGTGGATCTGCGCCGCCGCAACTTTGCCGCCAGCAATGGCAATGAAGGCAAACCGTATTCCAGCAAGGAACTGCTGGCCTGCTATGCGCAGGGCGCCGAACGTTTCGGCTGGGCCCAGCGCAATCCGCAACCGGGCAGCATGCGCCAGGGCCACCAGCGGATCGGCTGGGGGATGGCTGGCGGGGTGTGGGAAGCGATGCAGATGAAAGCCAGTGCCAGGGCGCGCCTCGATGGGCAGGGGCATTTGACTGTCAGCAGCGCCACCACCGACATCGGCACCGGTACCTACACGGTGATGACGCAGATCGCAGCCGATGCTGCCGGCGTCAAGGTCGAGGACGTGACTTTTGTGCTGGGCGACTCCTCGTTGCCTGAAGCACCGCTGCAGGGAGGGTCGTTCACCGTGTCGTCCGTCGGCTCGGCAGTGCGGCAAGCCTGCCTGCGGCTTTGCTCCGAAGTACTGGCAAGTGCCCGTCGGACGCACCCGGCAATTGCCCAGGTCGCGCAGGAAGACATCGTTTTTGCCGATGGCTACCTGCACGCCGGGAAGCACCGTGTTGCGCTGTCGGACATCGTCGCCTGTTCAGCGGATGGCGGGTTTGAAGTGCAGATCGATGCCGAACCGAGCGCCAAGCGCAAACCGTTCTCCAGCGCGACGCATTCGGCGGTGTTCGTCGAGGTTCACGTCGATGAGGACCTGGGCTCGATCAAGGTCACGCGGGTGGTCAGCGCGGTGGCCGCAGGACGCGTGGTCAACCCGAAAACCGCACGCAGCCAGATCCTCGGGGGTGTCGTCTGGGGCGTCGGCATGGCCTTGCATGAAGAAACGCTCACCGATCGGCAGCTGGGTCGAGTGCTCAATCACAACCTGGCCGAGTACCACATGCCAGTCAATGCCGATATCGGTGATATCGAGGTGATCTTCGTCGAGGAGCATGACGAGATCGTCAATGAGCTGGGATCCAAAGGCGTAGGCGAAATCGGCATCGTCGGCGTCGCGGCGGCTGTCGCCAATGCGATTTACCATGCCACGGGTAAACGGGTGAGGGAGTTTCCGATAACGCTGGACAAGGTGTTGTAAGTGCAACCCCTCGCCATTGGGCCTCAAGCGTTGCTGGCGATGTCGGTATCTGGGCAGCTGTTGCGCGAGACGCATTCGAACTCGGCTTCTGCGCGAGTCGGGAAGTTCAGGATCAGCCGCAGCTTGTCGTGCGTATCGTAGAGGTCGTAGCCGCCGCCCAGCGCAGTGGGAAAGCCCAGGAGCCGAGGGAACATTTCTTTCTTGGGAGGTACCCCAGGAACTACAACGAAGCGTGGCTGCATGATCATCCCTCTTCCAGCAGTCACTTAGTATTAGTCTGGTTATGGGAAAGCATCAAGCTGACTCATGCATTAATCGTTGGGGATGGGTTTTGTCAGTCTTGTGGCCTTGCCCGCGCACACCGGCGCAGCCGGTGCCAGGCACCGCGTTGGATTCTTCGCGGGCAAGCCCGCTTGTATGGTTAGACTTGAAGGGGTGGTGGGACTAAATGCCCGATTCTGACTGTTCGCAGCAGTACAGACCGTGGGAGACATCGCCCCACCCCTTCCACCAAAGCGCCGATA
>RCUM01000631.1_pt1 | contig 18714 bp, 21 predicted proteins | sample 2166141 | NCBI WGS metagenome assembly RCUM01 (sample SAMN09932756, study PRJNA488358) | compost metagenome | isolation source: compost soil in crotonic acid-enriched | place: Germany: Experimental Botanical Garden
TACCTGCCTGTCACGCAGGGGGTCGCGGGTTCGAGCCCCGTCCGTTCCGCCACTAATTTGATAAGCCCTGAGTCTCTGACTCAGGGCTTTTTCATATGCAAAATTCAACAAAATTAAATATTGCAGCGTGTTTTATGCGGTGAAAATTAGTTCTGATAAATAATTATCTGAATTGAATGCCAATATAAAGAATAATATACCCGGCTGTAGGAACATCCGCCGGGTAATAAGTTTGGTGATTATTTAATATTCTGACGCGCAAGTTCCAACTGAATATCCTTATCCAGATTGGCCACCCAGCGATTATAGTTTGGATGAATCTTTCCGTCTTTGGCATCCATATTACCGCTAGTAATATAGTTAATCTGATAACTATTTGTATTGTAAGTGATACGTATATCTGCGCTGTGACCACGTAGCAAAATCTTGCCATCGATCACGCCATCTGCGGTAGGGTTCATAATCCAGCCGCGGTTCAAGCCGGCGGAGAGGATCGCCTGGCGTACCTGTGCATTACTGTGGCTACCTGCAATGTTTTGGCTGATGTTTTTAACCGGAGCCGTGCCAGCGCAACCGGTAACCAGCATAGCGGCGAATACGGCAGTTAAAATGAGCTTAAATGATTTCATACTCTTGTCCATGAGTGTTGGTAAATAAGAAAGGTATTAATCATGCAGGGGAAGTGATGCATGACGATCCCTGATTAAGATACACTCATCGGAAAAATTCGACAAATACTGCTGCTTTTCATCGTGATATTTCCCTTTTCCCTCAAGTGTTGCTGGCTTATGTCGATAAGTAAGCCTAATCGTTTAATCGAATATTCCGTGAAAAAATAGGAATTTTGGGAATGCATTCTGGGGTTAGATATAATAAATTTACCCACGGAATTTTTCTGACCGGTAATCCCCTTAATGGCGGGCGACATGAATATACTCAGTTGGTGGGCAATGGCTCCCGATCGTGGAACGCGTGAAGCATGGCGCCAGTGGGCTACAGATAAGCATCCTGCCGCTGAATGTCAGGGGGCGTTGCCAGGCTGTTCTCATATCCCCATGATGTCGCTACGCCGGATGAGTATTGGAACGCGGTTGGCCGTAGAGAGCGGGCTAATCTTGTTAAACGACCATCAGGCGGATATGGCTATCTTTACCAGCCGTCACGGTGAGCTGGAGCGTACGCAAAAAATTCTGCGGCATCTGCATCAGGAACAGCCATTGTCACCCACGGATTTCGCGATGTCGGTGCACAACACCGCAGCGGGGTGGTTGACCATTACGGCGAATAATACTTTGCCAGCCACCTCACTGGCGGCCGGTGAAGACAGCTTTCAACAGGGAATGATTGAAGCCCAGGCAGTGTTGGCTACCGGCAGTGCCGAGCGGGTGCTATTAGTTGATTTCGACGGTATTGTGCCGGAGGTTTACCAACCCTTTGTCCCGGCTAATCCTTTTCCCTATGCGGTCGCGCTGCTGCTCGAAGGCGCTGGTTCATTGAATTGCCGTGCGGTAGCGCCTGTTGCGGATCTTTGTAAGGAACCGCAGAGCCTGTCGTTTTTGCGTGGATGGCTTGGCTCAGATACGGAGTTCGCGGTGCCGGGCCCGCAGCATGGCTGGATGTGGGGGCGCTGATGGCTACGGTTGTTCCTGCTGAACAAACCCTCAAACCATCCTCATGGCTGAACCGTTGTTGGCGGGTTATCGCCACCGGTTTATGTTTTTCGCTTTTTGGCCTCGGCGGGCTGTTGCTGTCCGGCATCTGGTTTAACCTGATGCGTCTGGCGGTGCGCGATCCTGCGCGTCGCAGTCGCCTGACGCAGAGTTCGATCCGAATCAGCTTTCGCTTTTTTCTGGCGACTACCCGGTTTTTTGGCGTACTGGATTATCGTTTCGACGGTGCCGAGCGTCTCAAAGAGGATCGCGGTTGTCTGGTGATCGCCAACCACCCCAGCCTGCTGGATTATGTGCTGCTGGCTTCGCGCATGCCGCGCTGCGACTGCATCGTTAAAGAGGCCCTGCTGAATAATGTGTTTGTCAGCGGCGTGATAAAGGCGGCGGGTTACCTGGCCAATGCGGAGTCGGATCGTTTACTGGAACAATGCCGGCAACGTCTGGCTAGCGGCGGGACTATCCTGATCTTCCCTGAGGGGACACGTACCTCGCCAGGCAAGGCTCTCACACTACAGCGAGGGGCGGCAAATATAGCACTGCGCAGCCAGTGTGACATTAGGGTGGTACAGATTCACTGTCGCCCGCCCATGCTGACGAAACAGGGTAAATGGTATAACATTCCGCCGATAAAACCTCAGTTCCATATCACCGTTCAGGATAAGATCGAAACCCGTACCTTTATTCGTGCGGATGACGTTTCTCCCGCCCTTGCGGCAAGAAGATTAACCCAGCATTTAACTGACGCTTTACAGTCAGACTCTATAAATAATGAGAAATAGTGGAATGAATTTATTGAGCACCGAAATCAAGCAATTGATCATTGATACGCTCAATCTTGAAGGTATGACACCGGAGGAGATTGACGCCGAGGCACCGCTGTTTGGTGATGGACTGGGTCTGGATTCCATTGATGCATTGGAATTGGGCCTGGCATTAAAGAACCGTTATGGCGTGGTGCTATCGGCTGAAAGCCAGGATATGCGCCAACATTTTTATTCCGTGGAAACGCTGGCAAAGTTTGTTTCTGCACAGCGTAGCAAATAAGGGGTTTTCATGGATAAGCAAGAAATTTACCTGCAGATTCAGGCGTTGCTGGTCAAACTGTTTGAACTTGATGCCGATGATATCAAGCCCGAGTCCCGCCTGTACGAAGAGCTGGAGCTGGACAGCATTGATGCGGTGGATCTGGTGGTGCACCTGCAAAAAACAACCGGCAAGAAGATCAAACCGGAAATGTTCAAGTCGGTGCGCACCGTGCAAGACGTAGTTGATGCCATTGATGAGTTGCTTAAGTCAGACAGTTAAGGCCGCTGCGTTAAGGTGAAAACGTCCCCTTGGATAAACCCGATGTTGCGGCTGTTGCAGGCCGTAACCTGGCTAGTGTTGCTGCTTTACCCGCTGGCGGTCTGGTTTGGTTTGGCGCGTTGGGGTACCACCGTTCTGGCGCCGCTGCTGGTGGCTGTCTTTACCTTACGGCTGATACTGCTGCGCGGTAAACTTCGTCAGCAAATATGGTTGGGCAAGGCCCTGGCTATGGTCGGTATCTTGTTGGCGCTTGCCAGTTGGGCGCTGAAGCAAAGTCATTGGCTGTTGTATTACCCGGTCTTGGTTAACGCCTTACTGCTGTTGCTGTTTGCATATTCGCTGTTTGCGCCACCCACCGTGGTGGAGCGATTAGCGCGTATAACCGAGCCACAGCTGGATGCCGCTGGCGTGGCTTATACTCGCAAGGTGACTCAGGTCTGGTGCGGGTTCTTTATTGTTAACGGTGCGATAGCGCTGGCAACCTGTCTGTCCGGGGATATCACACTCTGGACGCTGTATAACGGCGGCATCAGCTACCTGCTGATGGGGGCATTAATGGGTATTGAATGGATAGTCAGGAAAAGGGTCAGGCGCGTCTGAGTTTACCGATGAGCCAATGGCTCAGCGTGGAGCGTGATGACGGGGTGATTGTTGCCTGGCGTGGCGCTCAGGCATTTTGTCTCGGTCAATTTCGCCGGGATGTCTCCGTATTGGTTGCACAGCTGGCAGTCAGGGAAGAGCAGCGTTGGGCGCTGTGTTTTGATGATAGCTATCGTTTTGCCGTTGCGCTGTTGGCCTCTTTGTATGCCAACAGGGTGCCGGTAATTTTTGGTCATCAGCGTGAAGCTATCCTCAAAGAGCAGCGGGCAGATTTCGACGCACTGCTAACTGATTTACCCCTCGATCTTGGTGTACCGGTTTTGCCGGTACCGGAAGGGGGCAGTACGGAGATAGCACTGCCTGCCTGGCCCCAGGATCCTCGTTTTATCCTTTATACCTCCGGCTCGACCGGCCAACCACAGGCCGTGATGAAGTCCGTTGCCTGCATGGATCGTGAAAGCGAACTGTTGGCCGCAAGCTGGAAAGATGTCTTTCAGGGTTGCAGCGTGATCGCGTCGGTCTCTCATCAGCATATGTATGGCCTGAGCTTCCGCTTGTTCCTGCCACTGGCTTTTGGCCTGCCGTTCGATGCGCAATTAACGCAGTATCACGAACAGTTGATTGCCCGTCACCAGGGGCGACGTTTGGTGTTTGTCAGCAGCCCAGCCTGGCTGAAGCGTTTGGATAACCACTTGGCACTGGCAGAGTGCGTTGAGGTATTTTCCGCCGGCGGCCCGCTCTCTTACGCGGAAGCTAATTTGTCGCAGCAGGCATTGGGCGTATTGCCGCTGGAAATATACGGCACAACGGAAACCGGCTCACTGGCATGGCGCAAGCAAGTTCGAGAAGCCTCCCTGTGGCGGCTGTTTGCCGGAGTGACGTTAACGGCAAATCCAGATAACAGCATGAATGTTGCGTCGCCACTGATACCCGATACCGGTGAACTTACTCTAAGCGATATTATTCAGCTTGCGCCAGAGGGTCGGCAATTCCAGTTAAACGGCCGGGCCGACCGCATTATCAAGCTGGAAGAAAAGCGTCTGTCGCTGACCGAAGTCGAGCGCCGGCTGGTTTCCCTGCCGGAGGTCGCCGATGCTGCCGTGCTAACGCAGCAGCAAACAGGGCGCACGGTATTAGTAGCGGCGATAGTGTTGTCACCCTATGGCAAAAGCCAACGACAAAAATTGTCAGAAGGGGAGTTAACCCGCGAACTGCATCAGGCGTTGCGGGGTTGGCTGGAGCCGGTGGCCCTGCCGCGCCGTTGGCGTATTATCGATGCTATCCCTCTGAATCCGCAGGGCAAGCGCGCCTATGCTGAACTACAGGAGCTGTTTTTATGATGCAACCTGAGGTGCTGCAACAGCAGGTGAGCGATGCTACCCATGCCAGCCTGCTACTGCGTTTGCCCCCCGAACTGTTTTGGTTTCGTGGCCATTTTCCTGAGCATCCGATCCTGCCGGGGGTCACACAGCTGAACTGGGTGATGCAGTATGCCCGTCAATTGCTGGCTATCGAGGCCGGGTTCAAAGGGATCGAAGTGGTGAAATTTCAACAGCCCTTGCTGCCGGAGCAAAGCGTGTTATTGCAGCTCGAATGGCAGCCGGCACGGCATAAACTGTTGTTCAGCTACCGCGTGGGTGAGGCGACCGCCAGCAGCGGCAAGATCTCATTATGTCAGTGAAGCCTCCCTTTACTCCCTGCATTGTTATCCCCTGTTTCAATCACGGACAGATGATGGCCGCAGTGCTGACCAGGTTAGCCGATTATGGCCTGCCATGCCTGATAGTGGATGATGGCAGCGATGCCGGCACCGCCGAAGAGCTACAGCGCCTGGCTGCTGACCGGCCATGGGTCAGGTTGATGCGGTTGGATAAAAACCAGGGGAAAGGCGCGGCGGTGATCGCCGGCCTGCAACTGGCGCAGCGGCAGGGCTACAGCCACGCTTTACAGGTGGATGCCGACGGTCAGCATCAACTGAGTGATATTCCGGCAATGATTGACGAAGCCCGCGCTCATCCGGACTGTCTGATTTCCGGCCGCCCCATTTACGACAGCTCAGTGCCAAAAGCACGCCTGTATGGCCGCTATGTCACCCATGTCTGGGTGTGGATAGAAACCCTGTCGCTGTCGCTGAAAGACAGCATGTGCGGTTTCCGCGTTTACCCGGTGGCTGCGACGTTGGCATTAACAACGTGCCATCCGCTCGGCAAACGGATGGATTTCGATACCGAAGTGATGGTCAGACTGTACTGGCAGGGCGTGCCCAGCCGTTTTCTGCCGACGCGCGTGACCTATCCGGCTGACGGCGTTTCTCATTTTGATGCACTGCGCGATAACCTGCGCATCTCCTGGATGCATACCCGTTTGTTCCTCGGTATGTTGCCGCGTATTCCTCGTCTGCTGCGCCAACGTCGACGTGCTGCAAGTTCACAACACTGGTCGGCAACCCCAGAAAGGCATGGCCTGTGGGGCATCCGGCTGATGTTAAAAGTCTACCGACTGTTTGGCCGCCGGGTATTTCAATTATTGTTGTATCCGGTGATCGGTTATTTCTGGCTGACCGGGCGCAGCCAGCGTGAGGCATCACGCGATTACCTGCAACGCCTGCGGCAATTCGCCGAACAACAGCAACAGCCACTGCCTGCACCGCTCAACAGCTTCAGTCACTTTATGAGATTTGGTGATGCCATGCTCGACAAGCTGGCGAGCTGGCGAGGGGAGCTCAATGACATACGGCTGGTGGATCGCACGCGCTGTGAGAAGCAGATAGCGTCCGGCAAAGGCACGCTGATTCTGGCTTCACACCTGGGGGATATCGAGTCTTGCCGCGCACTGGGCGAGCTGGATTCTGGCGTAAGGGTGAATGCCCTGGTGTTTACCGAGCACGCCGAACGCTTCAATCAGGTGATGAAAGAGGTGAATCCGCGTGCCAATCTGAATCTGATCCAGGTGACGTCGCTGGGGCCAGAAACGGCCATGCGTCTGCAAGATAAATTGGATGCCGGTGAATGGGTGGCGATCGTCGGCGATCGTACCTCGGCCGGCAAGCATCAGCGGGGTGAGCAACCGCGCGTGGTGTGGAGCCGCTTCCTTGGCCAACCGGCACCCTTTCCTCAGGGGCCATTTGTCCTGGCCGCCGCGCTACGCTGCCCGGTATTTCTGATGTTCGGCCTCAAGCAGCAGGGGCGTCTTAACGTTTATTTCGAACCCTTCGCCAATCCGCTGTTATTACCCCGTCAGCAGCGCCAACAGGCGTTGCAAGATGCGGTGGACAGTTATGCCGCGCGGCTGGAGCATTATTGCCTGCTGGCACCGCTCGACTGGTTTAATTTTTTCGATTTCTGGCAGTTGGCGGCACAGCCGCCAGTGCAACAGGGGCCTGAGACATGAAGCTAAAAGACGATCCGCGATTTTCCGTCAGCATTGAAATCGCTATCCCTTTCCATGATACCGATGCCATGGGCGTGGTCTGGCACGGCAACTACTTCCGTTATTTCGAAGTCGCGCGTGAAGCGCTACTCAAACAGTTTAATTACGGTTATCGGCAGATGCAGGCTTCGGGCTATGTTTGGCCGATCGTGGATACGCGAGTGAAATACATCGCGCCAGTGCTGTTTGAACAACGCATCATCGTCTGTGCCGAGCTGGAAGAGTATGAAAACCGCCTGCGCATTGGCTACCGCATTCTGGATGCAGAGAGCGGCAAAACCACCACCCGCGGTCATACCATTCAGGTAGCGGTAGACGCTGACAGCAAAGAAATGTGCTTTGCCTCACCGCAGGTGCTGCTGGACAACATTGAGGGGGCGCAATGAAGTACGGGTTATTGTTTCTTATCACCTTTTTCAGCCTGAGCGTCCAGGCGGTCACGCTGCCGGAGCTGCAACAGCGCTTTAGCCAACAGCCGGTGTTGCGCGCCGAGTTCGAACAGCAGCGCAGCATCAGCGGTATGGCGAAACCCTTGAAATCCAGCGGTGAGCTGCTGATTTCACAACAAAAAGGGCTGTGGTGGGCACAACAGAAACCCTTCCCGCTGACCTTACTGCTGGATGATAAGCGTATGGTGCAAACTCTGGCCGGTCAGCCGCCGCAGGTGGTGACGGCAGAAAACAATCCGCAGATGTTCCAGTTCAACCACTTGCTGACCGCATTATTCCACGCCGACAGCCAGGCACTGGAGCAAAACTTTGCTTTGCAGTTCAGCGATTTGGGTAATAACCAATGGCGGCTGGTGCTGACACCAAAAAACACGCCGCTCGACAAACTGTTCAAGCGCATCACCCTCAACGGCGAACAGTTCCTGGAAACCATTGATATTGATGATATGCAAAGTGACGCGACCCATATCCGCTTCTTTAACCAGCGTACGGCACCGCAGACGCTGACCGCCGAGGAGCAACAGCGTTTTGCGTCCTGAACTGCACCGGCGGCTGGCGTTTGGCTGGCTGGCGATTTGCCTGTTGCTGTTGGCGGCACTGTGCTGGCTGTTGCCACGCAGCCAGATCAACAGCAGCGTATTGGCGTTATTACCGAAGCAGCAACTGGTGGGCGTGCCGGATGAACTGGCTGAAGGTTTCAGCCGTCGGCTCGATCGGCAACTGATGTGGTTGATCAGCCCGCCGCCGGGTGCGGACAACACTGCGGTGAGTTGGTGGTGGCAGCAATTGCGCCAGATGCCTGAATTACAGCAGGTGGGCGGGCCTATGGATGCGCAACGTCAGCAGCAGTGGGGGCGTTTTTTCTACCAGCACCGTAATGTGCTGCTGGATGACACCACCCGGCAGCGTTTGCAGCAGGGCGCGGACGTGCAAAGTCAGTGGATCCTCGGGCAACTCTATTCTGCCTTCGCCGGGGTCAGCGGCAAGGAACTGGCTAACGATCCGCTAATGCTGGTGCGAGCCTCGCAGTTGGCTCAGCAGCAAAACGGTGGTCTGCTGAGCTTGTCCAATGGTTGGCTGGTGGCGCGTGATGCACAGGGCCGCAGTTGGTATCTGCTGCACGCCGAGTTGAGCGCCTCTTCTTATGACATCAGCAGTGCCCGGCGCACGGTAGACAAACTGAGCGCGATTCAACAGCAACTGCAGCAGCGCTGGCCGGGGGCAGAGGTACTCAACCGCGGTACGCTGTTTTACAGCAACTACGCCAGCCAACAGGCCGAGCGCGATATTTCGACTATTGGCCTGGCATCGGTAGTTGGCGTGTTCTTATTGGTGTTGTTGATGTTCCGTTCGCCATTGCCTCTGCTGTTGTGCGGGTTATCCGTGGGGATGGGAGCCCTGGCGGGTACCGTCGCCACGCTATTGGCTTTTGGCGAAATACATTTGATGACGCTGGTGTTGAGCATCAGCATTGTCGGCATTTCGGCCGATTACACGCTCTATTTCCTGACAGAACGTATGGTGCACGGTGACCAGTCAACGCCACTGGCCAGCTTGCAGAAGCTGTTGCCCGCGTTGTTGATGGCATTGCTGACCACCGTGGTTGCCTATCTGGCACTATTGATTGCTCCCTTCCCGGGCTTGCAACAGTTGGCGGTGTTTGCCGCTGCCGGGCTAAGCGCCGCTTGCATCACCGTAATTTGTTGGTACCCACGTTTGTCGCGTCGGCTGCCGGTGCGTCCGGCACCGGGGCTACGGCTGATCCTGGGCTGGCTGCACGCCTGGCGCCATCGGCGCTTGCTGCGCTACGGGTTGCCCACCGCGGTGTTGTTACTGGTGGTGGCTGGTTTCAGCCAGTTGAAGGTCGACGATGATATTGGTCAGTTGCAGGCTTTACCCGCGGCGTTGCAACAACAGGAACAACGTATCGCGGCGCTGACCGGGCAGCATAACGATCAGAAATGGTTGGTGGTGTACGGCGAAAATGCCGAGCAGTTGTTGCAGCGTATCGAGCGATTGCAGCCCAGGCTGGCACAGGCAAAACGGCAGGGCGTGCTGGCGGATTATCGCCTGTTACCTCTGCCTTCGCTTCAGCGCCAACAGCAGAACATCGCCCTGTTGCAACGGGTGGCACCACAGGTGATGACGCAATTACAACAGGCGGATCTGGCCCTGAAAACCCCTGACTTAACCCCGGACTGGGTGCTGCCGGAGCAGTGGCTGGGCAGCGTGGTCAGTGAGGGTTGGCGGCTACTGTGGTTGTCTCTGCCCGATGGGCGCAGTGCGGCGCTAGTCCCGGTCAACGGCGTGCAGAACAGCGCGGCGATGCAGGCATTGGCTGAACAGGTGCCGGGCACCGGTTGGATCGACCGTAAAACCGAATTCAGCGAACTCTTTGGCCACTACCGGCTGTATCTTTCGTATCTGCTGATGCTGTCGGTGGCGGCGATCGCACTGATTTATCTGTGGCGTTTTGGCCTGCGTCACGGTCTGCGCTGCATGGTGCCGACGCTGCTGTCACTGGGCAGCGGCATTGCGGTATTGGCGCTGAGCGGCCATACGCTGAACCTGTTCTCGCTGTTGGCACTGGTGCTGGTATTGGGGATCGGCATTAACTATACGCTGTTCTTTACCAATCCCCGGGGCACGCCGACCACCTCGATGTTTGCCATCTTTATGGCGGTACTCACCACCCAACTGACCTTTGGCATGTTGGTGCTGAGTCATACTCAGGCCATCAGCAGTTTTGGCATCGTATTGAGCAGCGGTATCGCCGTGGCCTTTCTGTTGGCACCACTGACATTAGCAACCAGAAGAAAAAGAGGAAAAGCCTGATGCGCGGCTTACGAATCTCGCTGTTAATACTGGCCACCCTGCTGGCCGGCTGTGCCGGTTCGCAGAAGGCAACCCTGCCGCAGGCGTGGCTGAAACCGGGTACGCGGGTGACATTACCGGCTCCGACGCTGGCGCAACCCTTCAGCCAGCAGCAACTGTTGACCGCCGAAGTGAAAGGGCAGCAGCATTCGATGTTGGTGTTGCTCAACGCCGACGGCCAGCGCCTGCAGCTGGTGGGCATGTCGCCGCTCGGTATCCGGTTATTCAACCTGACCTACGATCGTCAGGGGATCCACACCGAACAGCTGATCAAAGTGGGCGAATTGCCACCCGCCAGCCAGGTGTTGGCCGACATTATGCTGAGCTATTGGCCGCTGGCTGACTGGCAACCCTTACTGCCCGCCGGGTGGCGACTTGAGGATCGGCCGCAGGTACGCCGGCTGTATGACGATCGCGGGACGATCATCAGCGAAATCCGTTACCAGCAGGTCGACGGCCGGCGCGAACCGCAGTCGATTGCCCAATCCGCCTTCCACTATCGCATCGCTATTCAGAATCTGGGGAGCGAATAATGGTTTACTTCTCTGCCGTAGGGATGGTGAATGCGTTGGGCAACAGCCTGTCGCAGATTGCGGAAAATCTGGCGCTTGGCGTGTCGCCCGGCATGCAGCAGCAGACGCAGTGGCTGCTGGGCGGGGAAACTTCCTGGTTCGGTAACGTACAGGGCGAACTGCCCACTATTCCTGAACCTCTCAAACGCCATAACTCGCGCAATAACCGCCTACTGTTGGCGGCGCTGGCACAGATCGACACGCCAGTGCGCGCAGCCATCGCCCGCTACGGTGCGGATCGCGTCGCGGTGATTATGGGCACCAGCACCTCCGGTATCCATGAAGGCGAGCTGGCGCTGCAACAGTATCAGGCAGGGCAGTGGCCGCAGGGCTATGACTATCGGCAGCAGGAGCTGGGCGATCCGGGTTTGTTTCTTAGTGCTTTTCTCGCGACCCGTGGCCCGGCCTATACCCTGTCTACGGCCTGTTCTTCCAGCGCACGGGCCATCATCAGCGGTAAGCGGCTGATCGACGCCGGGCTGGTGGATGCGGCGATTGTTGGCGGTGCCGACAGCCTGTGCCAAATGCCCATTAACGGGTTCAACAGCCTGGAATCACTGTCCGCACAACGTTGCACGCCATTTGCGGCGGGGCGCAGTGGCATTAATATCGGCGAGGCAGCGGCGTTGATGCTGTTAACGCGGGAGCCGGCAGCGGTAGCGCTGTTGGGGGTTGGCGAATCATCTGATGCCTGGCATATGTCAGCACCGCATCCCGCCGGTGAGGGCGCCGAGCGGGCCATCAGTATGGCGCTGCGGCAGGCCGGTCTCAATGCCGGACAAATTGGTTATATTAATCTGCACGGCACGGCTACGCGGCTGAACGATCAGGTTGAAGCGCGGGTCATCAATCGCCTGTTTGGCACCGAGACGCCCTGCAGTTCTACCAAACATCTCACAGGCCACACGCTGGGCGCGGCCGGTGCGGTGGAGGCGGCGCTGAGTTGGTTATTGTTGACTCAGCCATTGCCGCTGCCGCAGCAGGATTTCAGCCGCGTGCCGCGCGATGCCGAATTGGCACCGATCGGTCTGGTTTGCCAGCCACAATTGCTGGGGCAGCGTGCGATTTTGTCCAATTCGTTTGCCTTTGGCGGTAACAATGCTTGTCTGCTGCTGGGGGACGCCCGATGATTCATTATCACGCCGCCGAATACTATCTGCCCCATGCCTCTCCAATGGTACTGCTGGAGCAGGTGCTTGAAGTAGGCGAAGAACATGCCCGATGCGCCGTCATGGTGAATAGCGACGGCGTGCTGGCGCCGTTTCTTGACGCGCAAGGCGCACTGCCGGGCTGGTATGGCATTGAGCTGATGGCACAGGCAATCGGGGTCTGGAGCGGCTGGCATGCTTGTCAGAGCGCTCAGTCGCCACAGCTTGGCATGCTGCTGGGCGGGCGGGCGATTCACTGCGAGTTACCGGCTTTTCCTGCCGGCAGTAAACTGTTGGTTAGCGTGCAGCAACTGTTAAAAGATGAAAAGCTGGCCAGTTTTGAGTGTGAAATCAGTATCGATAATGTGCGCATCGCACAGGGCAGGCTGAACACTTACCAGCCTGATCAACAAGAAATCATTCAATTGACGACCTTAAGGGGAGACGCATGATGCGTTCCGTTTTAGTCACCGGCGCCAGTAAAGGGATCGGTCAGGCTATTGCCTGCCGCCTGGCTGCCGATGGCTTTTTGATAGCCGTTCACTACCACAGCGATAAGACCGGGGCCGAACACACACTGCAGCAGATTATCAGCGCCGGCGGGCAAGGGCGGCTGATTCAGTTTGATATCAGCCATCGCAGCCAGTGCCGTGAGGTGCTGGAGCAGGATATTGAAACCCACGGCGCCTATTATGGCGTGGTGAACAATGCCGGTATTACCCGCGATGGCGCTTTCCCTGCGCTGAGTGAAGACGACTGGGATGGCGTGATCCATACCAATCTCGACAGCTTCTACAACGTACTGCACCCCTGCGTGATGCCGATGATTGGCCTGCGCAAGGGTGGGCGGATCGTCGCGCTGTCGTCGGTTTCCGGCGTGATGGGTAACCGTGGGCAGGTCAACTACAGTGCGGCCAAAGCAGGGGTGATTGGTGCCTGCAAGGCACTGGCGATTGAGCTGGCGAAACGCAAAATCACCGTTAACTGCATTGCGCCTGGGCTGATTGACACCGGCATGATCGACATGGAGCCGGCGGCGCTGGATGAAGCGATGCGCGTTATCCCGCTCAAACGAATGGGCTCGGCGGAAGAGGTGGCCGGGCTGGCCAGCTATCTGATGTCGGATATCGCCGGCTATGTGACGCGGCAGGTCATTTCCATTAATGGAGGAATGGTATGACACAACGAGTGGTAGTTACCGGCATGGCAGGCGTGACCGCGTTCGGCAATAGCTGGGCAGAGGTATCCAGCCGCCTGCAGCAGGGCAAGAATGCGGTGCGTTATATGACGCAGTGGGAAGAGTATCAGGGGCTGAATACCCACCTTGGCGCGCCGGTCGAGAATTTCGTGTTGCCGGAGCACTATACTCGCAAGCGCATTCGTTCGATGGGGCGGGTTTCACTGTTGGCCACCCGCGCCACCGAACTGGCACTTGAGCAGGCTGGGTTACTGGGGGAGGCGGTACTGACCAATGGTGAGACCGGTATCGCCTACGGTTCATCGACCGGTAGTACCAAGCCGGTCAGCGAGTTCGCCACCATGTTAACCGAGAAGCACACCGGCAATATTACCGGCACCACCTATGTGCAAATGATGCCTCATACCGCGGCGGTGAACACTGGCCTGTTCTTCGGTCTGCGCGGCCGGGTGATCCCGACTTCCAGCGCCTGCACCTCGGGCAGTCAGGCAATTGGCTACGCTTACGAGAGCATTCGCCACGGCTATCAGACAGTGATGGTGGCGGGCGGTGCCGAAGAACTGTGCCCTTCAGAGGCGGCGGTATTCGACACGCTGTTTGCCACCAGTCAGCAGAACGATCATCCGGAGCTTTCGCCACGTCCGTTTGACTGTCAACGTGACGGATTGGTGATTGGCGAAGGCGCCGGGACGCTGATCCTGGAGTCGTTGGAGCACGCGTTAGCGCGTGGTGCCACCATTTATGGCGAGATTATCGGCTTCGCCACCAACTGCGATGCGGCTCATATTACCCAGCCGCAGCAGGAAACCATGCAAATCTGCATGCAGCAGGCGCTGAAGGCCTCCGGGCTGGCGAGCAGCGATATTGGTTATATTAGTGCCCACGGCACGGCGACCGATCGTGGTGATATTGCAGAAAGTCAGGCAACGGCAGCGATCTTCGGCAATAGCACGCCGATTTCATCATTAAAAAGTTATTTTGGTCATACGCTGGGGGCCTGCGGCGCACTGGAGGCCTGGATGGCGCTGGAAATGATGCGTGAAGGCCGCTTTGCGCCGACCATTAACCTCAGTGAGCCGGACAGCGCCTGTGGCGATCTGGACTACATCATGGGCGGCTATCGTCAGATTGAGACCGAGTTTGTGCAATCAAACAACTTCGCGTTTGGTGGCATCAATACCTCACTGATCCTGCGCCGCTGGTCGTAATTTTGCGTTGCCGGGGTGCTCACTCCGGCAATTGTTGCCGTTTAATCAAAAGTCTTATGCACAATAGGGCGTTTTTGATCAACAAAACAGTTGCCATAATCCTCCCATATCGCTTCAACATCCTAATGAGAGAATAAAATTATGAGCATCCCTGCATTTGGTTTAGGTACCTTCCGTCTTCAGGATCAGGTCGTCATCGACTCGGTCAGCACGGCGCTGGAGCTGGGGTATCGCGCCATTGATACTGCACAAATCTACGAAAATGAAGCTGCGGTGGGCCAGGCGATTGCTGCCAGCGGTGTGCCACGTGACGAGCTGTTTATCACCACCAAAATCTGGATCGCCAATCTGGCGAAGGGCAAGCTGATCCCAAGCCTGCGGGAGAGCCTGACTAAACTGCAAACCAGCTATGTTGACCTGACTCTGATCCACTGGCCTTCGCCGAATGACGAAGTCTCGGTGGCCGAGTTTATGACTGAGCTGGCGGAAGCCAAAAAACTGGGCCTGACCCGCCAGATTGGGGTCTCCAACTTCACTCTGGATCTGATGCAACAGGCGATTGATGCCGTGGGTAGCGATCAGATCGCCACGAACCAAATCGAGCTGTCGCCATATCTGCAGAACCGCAAAGTGGTGGAATTTGCCCAGCAGCATGGCATCGCCATCACTTCCTATATGACGCTGGCCTATGGGCAGGCACTGCAGGATGAGACCATCAAGGCCATCGCGGCACGGCGCCATGCTACTCCGGCGCAGGTTATCCTGGCCTGGGCGCTGCAACTGGGTTACGCGGTGATCCCATCATCAACCAAGCGTGAAAACCTTGCGAGCAACCTGTTGGCGCAACAGCTGACGTTGACCGCCGAGGAAATGGCGGAAATCGCCAAATTGGAAAACAATGGCCGTTTGGTCAGCCCGGAAGGTCTGGCACCTAACTGGGATTGATTTTCGACGGCATACGCATTGAGGCGCCCAAACGGGCGCCTTTTTTATTGCGCCAATCGCTCACTGATAAAATCGATAAAGCTGCGCAGGCGATTGCTGACTGCACTGTCGCTGTAATACACCGCGTTAACGGGCATTGCTACCGGCAGGGTTTCTTCAACCAAAATCGGCACCAGATCGCCGCGCTCGATATCGGCATCAATCATAAAATTCGACAGGCAAGCAATACCGTTGCCGTGCAGACACAGATGACGCTGGGTTTCCCCACTGTTGGTGGTCAGGCCAGGTGTAATTTCCAACTGGCGGCCATCAGCACAGGCCAGTGGCCAGCGGTTGAGGCTGGGCAAATCGTTAAAACCAATGCAGCTATGCTGCTCTAATTCTTCTACCTTTTGCGGCGTGCCGTACTGTGCCAAATAGGCGGGGGAGGCCAGCACACGCCGGTAGCTGGTCATCAGCTTGCGCGCCTTGAGGCTGGAGTCGGTCAGTTCACCGACGCGGATGGCGATATCCACCTTGCGCTCAATCAGATTGATAAAGTTCTCCGACGACACCAGCGACAACGACATTTCCGGATACAGTGCCCGAAATTCCGCCACCAGCGGGGTCAATACGTGCAGCACCACCGGGGTGGCGGCATCGACGCGTAGTAGTCCCTGCGGACGCTGACGGCTTTCCATCAGCGCATTCTCTGCCGCAGCCATATCACTCAGTACCTTCTGTACCTGACGGAAATAGTTTTCCCCTTCCTGCGTCAGACTGATCTGGCGCGTAGTGCGGTTGAGTAACGTTACGCCCAACTTGGCCTCCAGCTTCTTGACCGTGCGGCTGACCACCGAATTGGCGTGATCAAGTTGTTCTGCTGCCCGGCTGAAGCTGCCGCTTTCCACCACGGTGACGAAGGTAATTAACTCATCAGAGTTTGCTTTCACTGTTGCTCCATTGGCAAAATTAATTTGATATTTTGAGCATTTTTATCATTTAAGCACGGGTCGATAATAGCCGCCATCAACCTGAATGCTATTTGGAGTAAAAAGATGCCTCTCGCATTACTTGCATTGACCATTAGTGCCTTTGCTATCGGCACCACGGAGTTTGTGATTGTCGGACTTATCCCGACTATCGCAGAACAGTTGGGGGTGACCGTACCGTCAGCCGGGCTGCTGGTAACCATTTATGCTATCGGCGTGGCTATTGGCGCACCGGTGCTGACAGCCTTAACCGGTCGCGTGCCGCGCAAGTTGTTGCTGATCAGCCTGATGGTGCTGTTCACTCTCGGTAACTTATTGGCCTGGCAGTCGCCTGGCTATGGGACGTTGGTGGTGGCCCGCTTGTTGACCGGCCTGGCCCACGGGGTCTTCTTCTCAATCGGTTCGACTATTGCTACCGGCCTGGTCGCGAAAGAGAAGGCCGCCTCGGCGATCGCCATCATGTTTGGTGGCCTGACCGTGGCGCTGGTGACAGGGGTGCCATTGGGGACCTTTATCGGTCAGCACTTTGGCTGGCGTGAAACCTTCCTGGCAGTATCACTGATTGGTGTCATAGCCACCGTAGCCAGCGCTATTTTGGTGCCAAACAACATTAAAAATCAGGCCAGCGCCAGCATTAAGGAACAGTTTAAAGTGCTGACCCATCCTCGCCTGTTGCTGATTTACGCCATTACTGCACTGGGTTACGGCGGCGTGTTCACGACTTTCACCTTCCTGGCTCCGATGATGCAGGAGTTGGCGGGCTTTTCTGCTCCGGCAGTCAGCTGGATCCTGCTGGCCTACGGCATTGCGGTGGCGATAGGTAACATCTGGGGTGGCAAACTGGCGGATCGTCACGGAGCGGTACGCGCACTCAGCTTTATTTTTGCCGCGCTGGCCGTTCTGCTGCTGGTGTTCCAATTCACCGCCAGTCACAGCATTGCCGCGTTGCTGACGGTGATCGTCATGGGAGTGTTTGCCTTTGGTAATGTTCCGGGGCTGCAGGTGTATGTGGTACAGAAAGCCGAACAATACACGCCGAACGCGGTGGATGTGGCCTCCGGCCTGAACATTGCGGCTTTTAACGTAGGTATTGCCCTTGGTTCGGTGATTGGTGGGCAAACGGTAGCCACTTTGGGGTTGGCACAAACTCCGTGGATTGGTGCTTTGATCGTGCTGGTGGCTCTATTATTGGTTAGCCTAAGTGGACGGTTGGATAAGAAATATCGGCCGCAATTAGTCTAAACCTCTTCACGCTCTCTTCTCTGGCCCGTATTTTGCGGGCCTTTTCGCATTTATGATACGGCGCCGCCAACCTTTACACACATATACTGTCAGAAGATTGAAATCCCTGTACCACGCCCCTATAACTGAAAGGGTATAACCCCTAAAAGCCATGCCGTCAGCCGAGGGCAGGCGTATAATCAATTCATTGTTGGCGGGAATGTCACTGCCAGTTTTATCCTAATGGGAAATAGGCGAATAGCGTGCCGAAACGAACTTATGCAATGAGGTATGTTGCAGGTCAGCCAGTTGAGCGAATTTTCCCTGGCGCCATCAACCAACCGCTGCCGCCTGGGGCTGCATTGCCCACGTCCGGTGCATTACGGGTGATGGTGTGGAACATCTTTAAACAGCAGCGGGCCGATTGGCTTTCGGTGCTGAAAAGTTATGGCAAGGATGCGCAACTGGTGCTGTTGCAGGAGGCGCAAACCACGCCTGAGCTGGTGAGCTTTGCCACGTCAAACTATCTGGCTGCCGATCAGGTGCCGGCATTCGTGTTGCCTCAGCATCCTTCCGGCGTAATGACGCTGGCGGCGGCGCATCCGGTCTATTGTTGCCCACTGCGTGAACGTGAGCCATTGCTGCGGCTGGCCAAGTCGGCGTTGATTACCGTCTACCCGTTGTTTAACGGCCAGCTTTTGATGGTGGTGAATATCCATGCGGTGAATTTCAGCCTGGGCGTGGATGTCTACAGTAAGCAACTGGGACCGATTGGTGAGCAGATTGCCAATCACCAGGGGCCGGTGATCATGGCCGGGGATTTTAATGCCTGGAGTCGTAAGCGAATTAATGCGTTATACCAGTTTGCCAGTGATATGGCGCTGCGTGAGGTGAACTTTACCGACGATCACCGCCGCAAGGCGTTTGGCCGCCCGCTGGACTTTGTGTTTTATCGCAACATGGGGGTGGCAGAGGCTTCGGTGCTGGTGACCAGCGCATCGGATCATAATCCGCTGCTGGTGGAGTTTCACCCTGAAGCCGACAAGCCGCATTGGTAATATTCGCACCATATTCAGACAATAAAAAAGCACCCCGAAGGGTGCTTTTTTTGTGCCGAAAATTTA
>RCUM01000632.1_pt1 | contig 18685 bp, 18 predicted proteins | sample 2166141 | NCBI WGS metagenome assembly RCUM01 (sample SAMN09932756, study PRJNA488358) | compost metagenome | isolation source: compost soil in crotonic acid-enriched | place: Germany: Experimental Botanical Garden
GTTTATTGGCAGCGTGAAAGGCAAGGGGTAGTACCCGACGCTGCCGATGCTGGCTTGATGATTGGTGCGCCTCGGCGCACCTTTTTTCATTCGTCGGCCAGTGTTTCACCGATCAACGCCAGCAGGCGCGCATTGTCCACCTGCTGCATTATCCGCACCGGTCGACCTTCGGCTTCCGGCATGCCGACCGTCAGGCGCAGACTTTCCGGTCGCCAGCGACGGGAGCTGCCGCGCGTTATGGCTCCTTCCAGCGCCACATCGACAAAATATTCCTCAGTGGTGACCAACTGCGGTTCCAGCAGCCAGGCAATCACCAGTGCATCATGGATCCAGCAGCCCGGCAAATGGCGGGTATGGCGGGAGTAGTCGATCCAGGGCTGAGTGGTGGTTCGCAGGTAGCGGCACAGCGGCGTATCCGGCTGGGTCATTTGGGCCAGGTCAGCCTGCGTCAGCATGGTTTGCGTGGTGACATCCAGCGGAGCGAGCGTGATATTGGCACCGCTGGTCAGCACCTGCCTGGCCGCTTCCGGATCCAGGCCGAAATTGGTGTCCTTGATGTAACCCTCGACGTTGAACACCCCACCCATAATCACGATTTCCTTCACCGCCTGCGCCATCTGCGGGTACAACTGCAAGGCATGGGCGACGTTGGTCAGCGGGCCGATTGCTGCCAGGGTTATCTCGCCGGGGTGATTGCAGATCAACTCGCCGATCGCTACGGCGGCGTTGGGGGTGGGTATTGTGGCGGCTTGGGGATAAGGCGTATTACGCCACAGGGTGGCTAGCTGCGGATCGGTAATCGCCCGATCCAGATGGGTGCGCCAGGGTTCTGGCGCTTCGCTCAATGCTCGCGTTGCGCCAGCCACCACCGGCACCTGATAACCGGTTTGCTGCAACAAATGGCTGGCCACGGCAAAACCGACGTCGCGCGGCGTATTGCCGGCCACGATGCTGATCAGCTCCAGTGAGAGCTGAGGTTTGGCTGCCAGCGCCAGCGCCAGGGCCAGCCCGTCGTCAACGTTGGCACCGGGAATGCCGTTGCCGGGATCGCAATCAATAATCAAACGCATAGCAGTTACCTGAATCAATAAACTAGCAGCCGCACGATCGGCGGATATGCAGCTGGAAGGCGAATTCGTGCAGTTCTGGCTGCGCGGTACCGGTGGCCAACATGGCAATGGCCTGCCTGGCCATGGCGTCGATCGGTTGTTCGACCGCGCAGAGCGGCGGCACGCTGAATTCGGATTGTTGGGTGCCGTTAAAGCAAATGATAGCCAGATCGTCCGGCACGTGCAGTTGATGTTCCGCCAGCGCTGACAGACAGCCGAGTGCCTGTTGTTCGTTGGAGGTGAATATGGCGCGTGGGCGGGGGCCTTGCAGCATTTTCTGGCTGGCCTGATAGCCGCCCTTGCGGGTATAGGGGGCTTCAAAAATCCATTCTTCACGCGGCGTAATACCCGCCTCAATCAGCGCGTCACGCCAGCCGTTAAGGCGATCTTGTGCGTTGAGCATGGTCAGCGGGCCAACAAAAATGCCGAGCTCCCGGTAGCCGTGCTGCAACAGATGGCGTGTGGCCTGGCAGGCGGCGTCGCGTTCATTAACGCGGATGGCGCTGATACCGGCATGGCTGTCGATGGTATCTATCATCACGCAGGGGGTGCCGGAATTGCGGATCAGATCAAACCAGGGATGACGATCGACGCTGGTATACAGCAGCCCGTCAACCTGACGGCGCAGCAGGTGGTTAATCAGGTCGTGCTCGTGCTGCCGGTCGTCGCCGGCGTCCCCCAACAGCAGCACGCGGCCATGGTTGAAGGCTTCACGCTGCAGTGCCCGTGCCATTGAGGCAAAAAACGGGTTGGAAATATCGGGAACCACCAATCCATAAGTCAGTGTATTGCCCGAAGCCAGCGCCCTGGCGATGTCGTTCGGTCGGTAACCGGTTTGCTCGATCGCCGCCAGCACCCGCAAACGGGTAGCTTCTGCCACCGGGCGCGGACCGTTATTGATCACATAGCTGACTACCGCGACCGAGGTGCCCGCTACGCGGGCGACGTCGGCGCGGGTGATACGCCGCGCGGATTGATTATCCAAGTTGGATTCCTGTACGCCCTGATTACACCGCGTCCTGCGGCAGGTTAAGGTCGCGGCCGCGGGTTTCCGGTGCAAAGAAGGTGGTGATTAAGCCAATGCCTGCCATTACAACAAAATAGCAGGCAACAGGCCACCAGTGACCGAAACCGGCCAGCAGCGCAGTAGCGATCAGCGGTGCGGTCCCGCCGGAGAGGATCGACCCCAGTTCCTTGGCGAAAGCCATTTTTGAGTAGCGGTTTTTGACGCCGAACAGTTCCACTCCATAGGCCGCCTGCACGCCAAAAATGCCCAAAGATGCGATGCACATGCCGACCACAATCACCGAAATCACTATCGCCGGCTCACGGCTGTCGAGCAGCCAGAAGGCCGGGAAGGCGTACAGCACCAGCAGCAGACAGAACCAGCGGTAGGTGACGCGGCGGCCGAAGCGGTCAGAAAGCCAACCCGCCAGCGGGATCACCAGGAAACCGCACAGCGAGGCGATCATCACCGCCAGCGCCGGCACCGATTTATCCACCATCAGCACCTTGGCAACGTAACCTACGATAAAACCCTGGCACAGATAGGACGGGCCATTCTCACCAATACGCAGGCCGAGCATGATCCAGAAGGCTTTGGTACGTTGCAGGTAGCTGCGGTTATCCGCTGCCACGGGAGCGTTGTCCAGCATGCGCTGACGGTTTTGTTGCAGTTCGCGTTCAAATACCGGGGTTTCACGCACGTGACGGCGCAGGTAGAGAGCGCCCCCGGCGATCAGGATGCTGGCGAGGAACGGAATGCGCCAGCCCCAGGCGATCAGATCGGCCTTGTCCAATTGCAACACCAGCAACCAGACCAGCGAGGCTAACAGAGTACCGCTGTTGGAGCCGATCGCAATGATCGAAGCGACCAGGCCACGGCGTTTGGCCGGTGCGTATTCTGCCAGCATCACCGCGCCCCCGGACAGCTCTGCCCCGGCACCGAAGCCCTGGGCAAAACGCAAGATCACCAGGCAGGTGGGGGCCCAGACGCCGATTTGGGCGTAAGAAGGGATCAGCCCGATCAAGGTGGTAGAGACGCCCATCAACGCTACCGTGGTGAGTAGCACCACGCGGCGGCCCTTACGGTCGCCAATCCAGCCGAAAACCAACGCGCCGATAGGTCGGGCAATAAAACCGACGGAGTAGGTGGCGAAGCTGGCCAGCAACGCCACCATTGGGGTGGCTACTGGGAAGAACACGTCGCCGAACACCATGCCGGCCGCCAGGCCATACAGGGCAAAATCGACATATTCCATTGCCGTGCCAAGCCAGCACGAGAAAGTGGCGCGCCAGAATTGGCCGCGCCCTTCTTTGGTGGTCAAACGTTCATCGGCCGCCAAGGTTTCGTCGGTGGCCTGTGGGGTTGCAAGCGTTGTTTCGCTCATGGCATTGATATCCTCTTTTCGTCTGCGCCATAAATGGCGCCGTTAAAGATGGTTTCCCTGGTGTCGGCAAGAAGGTTTGCTAACAAAGTTTTGGACTGATGGCGATTCAACGCTGCAGTAACAAGGGTATCTACGCGCGTAGATAAAACAATGCTGCAGGAGTGAAAATTTGCTGGAGATCACATAATCCCCACCGCGCCGGAGAATGAGGGTAAAGAAAACAGATGGCAGAAAGATGACAAGGCGGTGCTTTAAGGCGCGAAGTTTTGCTGTGTGGCACCCCTCGAATCAGCCTGCCGCTTTTGAATTTCTGCGTTACAATGGGCGCCTGTTAACAGTTTGTCTGGTCTGGCGCGGCCGCAGGGCGCGGCGTCAGGCATGGAGTAGAACAATGTCAGGCAACAGGGATTCGATCCTACCGCCGCTGGAGTGGTTATCCGCGCAACATCCTCCGGCACCCGCCGCCGTCAGCGATTGGCTGATGGAACCAGGTTCCATGACGCGCCGCTTTGAACGCCACTGTGGGCGGGTGCACGTCGAACCGCAGCGCGAATGTTTTGTTACCCGCGACCAACTGGGGGAAGAGGCAGAACACCTGCCGGACAGTCCGCGCTATTGGCTGCGAGAAGTTGTGTTGTTGGGTGATAACCAACCCTGGCTATTGGGGCGCACGGTGATCCCGTTGGAAACTCTGACCGGCCCTGATCTGGCATTGGTGGATTTGGGTACCTTGCCACTGGGCCGCTATCTGTTCAGCAGCGATGAACTGACTCGCGATTACATTCATATTGGACGGCAAGATGAACTGTGGGCGCGCCGTTCCCGCCTGCGGCTGGCGGGTAAGCCGCTGTTGCTGACCGAACTGTTTTTACCGGCTTCGCCGCTGTACGCGACAGGAAGTTCGGTTCCCGGATGATGAGGAGAGAAAAAACCTTGGAAGGAAGCGTGAATCAAAGCAAATGGCAGGCTTATAGCCATCTGATGCGCATTAATAAACCCATTGGCACTTTGCTGTTGCTGTGGCCGACGCTGTGGGCACTGTGGCTGGCGGGCAAGGGCGTGCCGTCGCTGTCTATCCTGGCGGTGTTTGTGGTTGGGGTCTTCCTGATGCGTGCCGCCGGTTGTGTCGTGAATGATTACGCCGATCGCGCTGTCGATGGCCACGTGAAACGCACTGCCGCTCGTCCGATGCCGAGTGGCCGGGTGAGCGAGAAAGAGGCCAAGGTGCTGTTTGTGGTGTTGGTGCTTGTCTCGTTCGGGCTGGTGCTGACGCTCAATGCGATGACCATCTGGCTGTCACTGGCGGCGCTGGCGCTGGCGTGGACCTATCCGTTTATGAAACGGGTCACTCATCTGCCGCAGTTTGTTCTTGGCGCGGCGTTTGGCTGGGGGATCCCGATGGCCTATGCCGCCGTCAGTGAATCCTTGCCACTGAGCTGCTGGCTGTTGCTGCTGGCCAATATTTGCTGGACGGTGGCTTACGACACCTTATATGCGATGGTTGACCGTGACGATGACCTAAAGATTGGCATTAAATCTACGGCCATTTTGTTTGGTCGTTACGACAAGCTGATCGTCGGTTTGCTGCAGTTCGCCACGCTGCTGTTGATGCTGTGGGTAGGTTATCTGACGCAGATGAGCGGGGCCTTTTACTGGTCGCTGTTGCTGGCCGGTGCCTTGTTTATCCATCAGCAAAAACAGATTGCCACCCGTGAGCGTGACGCCTGCTTCAAGGCGTTCATGGATAACAATTATGTCGGGCTGGTGTTGTTTATCGGTATTGCACTGAGTTACTGGCAGGGTTAAGCATCTGCAGGTAATAAAAAAGGCACCCGAGGGTGCCTTTTTCGTATCCATATCAATTGGATTAGTCTTCTTTCTCTTCCGCTGCGACCGTTTCCGGCAACGCGTTGGTTTCCGCCGGCATACTGACGCTTTCAATGGTCAGCTTGATTTCCGGGGTAATCAAATCGCTCAGCATGTTGTAGACCTCCATGGTGTGCTCACGGACCGCATCGCCGATGTCATTGATGTAGCCTTCTGCACGCAGCGTCGCCACCAGGGTGGAGAACACCGCCTTGTCGAAGAACTCCGGCGCGTTGATGCCATGCAGCACCGACAGACGCTGGGCCATAATACGGCTCTCTTTCTCCAGCGCACCGCGGTTGATGCTTGGATTGGCACTGAGGATTGACATGGTGATGGCATAGCGCTGCAGCGTTTCGCGGACACCGGCGGCCAACAACTGCAATGGACGGATGCGTGCCGGATTCAACACCAGATCGTCACCCTTATCGCAGATCAGTTGCTGACGGATCATTTCGTCGATCAGTGGCCGTAGCACTTCCGGCAGTTGTTCCTTGTCGTTATGCAGGAACAGTTCAGCCTTCAGCATCGGGTAAATCAGGCCAATCTGCCTTAGCAGTTCAGCGCGCGATACCCGGCGGTGATGCATCACGATAGTGGCGATCAGCGATGGCAGAACCAACAGATGATGGATATTGTTACGGTAATAGGTCATCAACACCGCCTGCTCGCGCGGCAGGATGATGATATCGCCGATGTTATCCTTCTCCACCTCGAACTTGTTCATGTTCAGCGCGTGATCCAGCAGCTCGTCCGGCGTTTGGGTCGGCACGGTGACGTCGCCGGCGTAAGGCACGTTGCGCATCAGTTGCAGATAACACTCCAACTGCTCAAGGAGCTGCTCGCGGGTCAGCGAGCGCTGGCGTGAGGCCAGCAACGCCGTGGAACACAGGTTCATGGCATTGGCGGCGGCGGCGTTGTTGATGCGGACCATGATCTTGGCCGCCAGGTCGTTGACCGTTGGCGTCAGCCAGCTTGGACGTTGGGCTTCGATCGGGTCAATCGATTCGCGCCACTGCGGCACGTTCTGGTTCAGGTAGGCGGTCAACGGCAGCGGATCGCCGAAGTTGACGTAACCCTGGCCGAGATTACGCAGCTTGCGCAGGCCGCGCAGCATCTGCAACAGGCTCTCTTTTTCCTTGGTCGCACCGCGCAGCTCTTTGGCGTAAGTACCTACTTCCATCACGTGTTCGTAACCGATGTAGATCGGGACCAGCGTGATAGGGCGAGTGCCACCGCGCAACATTGCCTGGATGGTCATCGACAGGGTGCCGGTCTTCGGTTCCAGCAGGCGCCCGGTACGGGAACGGCCGCCTTCGACGAAGTATTCCACCGAGTAACCGCGGGTAAACAGCTCGCCGAGGTATTCGCGGAACACCGTTGAATACAGCTTGTTGCCTTTGAAGGTGCGGCGGATAAAGAACGCGCCCAGGCGACGGAAGATCGGCCCGGCCGGCCAGAAGTTGAGGTTGATGCCGGCGGCGATGTGCGGCGGCACCAGGCCCTGGTGATACAGCACGTAGGACAGCAGCAGGTAGTCCATATGGCTACGGTGGCACGGCACGTACACGATCTCGTGGCCGTCCTGCGCCAACTGGCGCACGCGCTCGGCGTTGGTGACGTTGATGCCCTGATACAGCCGGTTCCAGGTCCAGCTCAGCACGCGATCGGAAAGGCGCACCGTCTCGTACGAGAAGTCGGCGGCGATCTCTTCCATCAGCGCAATGGCGTTCTGCTGGGCCTTTTCATGGGAAATTTTCTTGCTGCGCGCTTCGTCCTCGACCGCTTTTTCGATCGCTTTGGACGCCAGCAGCTTATTGAACAGATCCTGACGAGCCGGCAGGCTTGGGCCGACGGCGGCCAGACGTTGACGCGAGAAATGCATGCGCGCCACGCGCGCCAGTTTTTGTGCGATAGTTTTGTCCGTGCCGTGTTCGGTCGCCATTCGGCGCAGCGAAACGGTGTTGGAGAAACGCACGAAGCTGTCGCGGCCCAGCCACAGCACGGCGAAGAATTTCTGAACGCCGTTCAGCAAGCGCAGATGCGGCGTGCCGTGACCTTCGCGGCCCGGAGAACGGCCGAACATCACCGAAACCGGCAGCATCTGAATATCGAGATCCGGATTGCTGCGGTGCAGATCCAGATAGTCGTGAAACAGTTTTACCGACTCTTCTTTCGGTGTGTAGTAGCGGAACACGCGCGGGCCGTCGTGAATAAACACATGGCTTGGCAGTACGGTGCCGTCTATCTCCAGCGGATTGAGGGGGTCGGGCAAATCCTGCGCCAGGCACTGGGTGCGCAGCGTCAGTAAATCCGCCTTGGAATTATAAGGTAAAACATACAAAATCGGCCGTGAGGGATCCAACCCTAACTCCGTGACCGGATCTGAAGGGATAACCTTACTTCTTACCAACAATTTGAGTGGTAAATTCAATAATTTATAATAAATTTTACGCCAACCTGACATAACAACGTGAAGCCTCTTGTTAGCAATGCGCCGCAAGCATACCAGAAACCGGGTAGCAGATCTGTGGTGTTGGAAAACCGTGAGCCGGGAGAGTTTCCTGACCCAAGCTCTATAATTATGACTTACCTCTGTGAAAGGCACTAAAAAACATGGCAAACCAAGCAACCGGCCTGACCCGTATTATTAAAGCCGCCGGCTACTCTTATAAAGGTTTTTCCGCTGCCTGGCAGCACGAAGCGGCGTTCCGCCAGGAGTTGGTGGTGACCGTCCTGGCTATCATACTGGCGATTTGGCTGGACGTGGGTGCGATAGCGCGCATTTTACTGATCGGATCGGTGCTGTTGGTGATGATCGTCGAAATCCTGAACAGCGCGATTGAGGCGATTGTCGACCGCGTGGGGACTGAGCATCACGAGCTTTCCGGTCGGGCAAAGGATATGGGCTCGGCGGCGGTTTCGCTGGCGATTATTTTGGCGCTGTTTGTCTGGGGGTCGGTGCTGTGGCAGCACTTTGCCTGAGTGGCGGCGTTGCGTTGCGACAGGTGTCGCTAATCCCTGATTTTTATTCACTCTTCGGTTCCCAAGCCGCAGTTACCTGTATATACTCACAGCAAGACTGTATAAACAAACAGGGGGCGGAATGAAAGCACTAACTACCAGACAGCAAGAGGTCTATGATCTGATTCGCGATCATATTTCGTCCACTGGCATGCCGCCAACGCGCGCCGAGATCGCCATGCGTCTGGGGTTCCGTTCGCCAAATGCTGCAGAAGAACATCTGAAAGCGCTGGCGCGCAAGGGCGTGATCGAGATCGTCTCCGGCGCTTCACGCGGCATTCGCCTGCTGATGGAAGATGAAGAAGGTTTACCGCTGATTGGCCGCGTGGCCGCCGGTGAACCGCTGCTGGCGCAGCAGCATATCGAAGGGCACTATAAGGTGGATCCTTCCCTGTTCAAACCGAGCGCGGATTTCCTGCTGCGGGTCAACGGCATGTCGATGCGTGACATCGGTATTCTCGACGGCGATCTGCTGGCGGTGCATAAAACTCAGGACGTGCGTAATGGCCAGGTGGTTGTGGCACGCATTGAAGATGAAGTCACGGTCAAGCGCCTGAAAAAACACGGTAATGTGGTTGAGCTGCTGCCGGAAAACAGTGAATTCCAGCCGATTGTGGTCGATCTGCGTCAGCAGAATTTCACCATTGAAGGTCTGGCGGTCGGTGTGATCCGCAATGGCGACTGGGTTTAATCCTCACGCCCAAACATCGTCCTCTGATTCAAGTCGCCCCAATTCTGGGGCGATGTCATATCTGATTCACTATATACCCTATAGCTTTCAAGTTGCAGCTAGGCGGCCAACTCGCTCATCCCCAGGCGCTTACTCAGGTAAGTAACTGGGGTGACAAATCTGCCGGGAGCAGATTTGAACGCTGTTTGCAGCGGCCCCGAAGGGGTGTGGCTCATGGACGGGCCACATAACTGAGTGCAGATAACAACGCTGCAACTTGAAAGATGACGGGTATACACGGGAACATTTCACTATGCGCCTGCTTTCTGCCTTCACCAGCGATACCGATAAAGCCCTGTGGCGCCTTGCGCTGCCCATGATTTTCTCCAATATCACCGTGCCGCTGCTTGGGCTGGTAGATACCGCAGTCATCGGCCACCTCGACAGCCCGACCTATCTGGGTGGCGTAGCGGTTGGCTCCATGGCCACCAGCTTCCTGTTTATGCTGTTGCTGTTTCTGCGTATGAGCACCACCGGGCTGACTGCTCAGGCGTTGGGGGCACAAAATCCGCAGGGGCTGGCACGAGCCTTTATGCAGCCGTTGCTGCTGGCGGTGTTGGCCGGGGTGGCTATTGTGTTGCTGCGCTATCCGCTGATTGAGTTGGCGCTAAAAATCGTCGGTGGCGATGGGGCGGTGCTGGAACAGGCTCGTTTGTTCCTCGAGATCCGCTGGCTGAGCGCCCCGGCGGCGCTGGCCAATATGGTGATCCTGGGTTGGTTGCTTGGCGTGCAATACGTGCGCGCACCGGTGATCCTGCTGATTGTCGGCAACCTGCTGAATATCGTATTGGATATCTGGCTGGTGATGGGACTGGGCTGGAACGTGCAGGGGGCCGCGACCGCGACGGCTATCTCTGAATATGCCACGCTGCTGTTGGGATTATGGCTGTCCTGGCGCGTGATGCGCATACGCGGCATTTCTGTGCCAATGCTGCGCCAAGCCTGGCGCGGTAATCTGCGGCGTCTGCTGGCGTTGAATCGCGACATTATGCTGCGTTCATTGCTGCTGCAACTGTGTTTTGCCTCGCTGACCATCTTCGGTGCCCGGCTGGGCGGCGAGGTGGTCGCGGTAAATGCGGTGCTGATGAATTTGCTGACCTTCACCGCTTATGCGCTGGACGGTTTCGCCTACGCGGTAGAGGCACATTCGGGCCATGCCTATGGCGCCCGTGACGATAGCCAACTGCGTAAAGTATGGCGTGCGGCTTGCCGGCAGGCCTGCCTGGTGGCGTTGGGCTTTGGTCTGCTCTATGCCGTTGCCGGGCAGCAAATCATTGCCGCCTTGACCTCTTTACCGGAGCTGCGCGCACTGGCGAGCCACTATCTGCCGTGGCAGGTAGTGCTGCCGTTGGTGGGAGTATGGTGCTATTTGCTGGACGGCATGTTTATTGGTGCCACCCGCGGCGCAGAAATGCGTAACAGCATGGCAGTAGCCGCCGCCGGTTATGGGCTGACGCTGTTTACCCTACCTGTACTGGGCAACCATGGATTGTGGCTGGCGCTGGCGGTGTTCCTTTCGCTACGCGGCCTTGCGCTCGGGTGGATTTGGCATTGCCACAGGGTGCGAGGGACCTGGTTTACAGCGGATGTGACACAGTCAAAAATGAGTAATAATTAGTTTTTCTTATGTTTTTGTTTATATTAAGTTACATTTTCTTGAGCGAAACTCTTTCCGCTTACCTGCTGTTATTCTGGGGTTTTTACTGATTTTTCTTTGTTTTATGAATTTTTATCCTGATTTTTTCTTTTTTATCGCTATCTGTAGCTATAGTTAATCATGTGGTTGGCGGAATAAATTGGAACTGACAACCCTTTTATTCAGGTCGATTGACCGAAATAATTACTCAGTTAAGTCCGGCCACAGGCGTTTAAAACTGACTAATCACAGGTAACGGAGAGGTTATGAACAAAGATCAAGCCGACGGTAACTGGAAGCAGTTTAAAGGGAAAGTGAAGGAACAGTGGGGCAAGCTGACCGATGACGATCTGACGGTCATTGAAGGGAAACGCGAACAGCTTGTCGGTAAAATTCAGGAACGTTATGGCTACCAGAAAGAGGCGGCCGAGAAAGAAGTTAAATCCTGGGAAGACCACAACAAGTATCGCTGGTAGCGAGCAGGGCCACAGCGGACGGTGGCCGTAAGCGACTGACTGTAGCCGGCCCGGCGTTTTTCATCCCCTTGACGCCACGGCCGCAGGTACAGGGAAGTGCCTGACCAACCCCGCATAATTTATTTCTTCTTGATGGCGATACTGTGATCGTGCTCGCCGCAATCATGCTTGCTGTCGCAGGCCTCTACCTCAACACAGCCTGAACACAGGCCATGCGCTTCCACCACGCTGTGGCGCAGCACAAAACCCGACTCTTTCGCCAGTTTTTGCAGCGTTTCCTCCACCCCTTCGGTGGTGCGTTCAGTCACCTGAGCACAGCGATCGCAGATAAACAGCGCGGAGGTATGCATCGGTTGTTCGAAATGATGGCACAGCACGTAGCTGTTGGCCGACTCCACACGATGAATAAACCCTTGTTCCAACAAGAAATCCAGCGCGCGATAGACCGTTGGCGGTTTCGCCTGCGGTTCAGCCACGCGCAGCAGATCCAGCAGGTCATAAGCGCTGATGGCACCGGGTTGTTGTGCCATCAGGCGTAACACTTCCAGCCGCTGCGGTGTCAGCCGCACATTGCGTTGCTGGCAGAGTTGTTCAGCCTGCGCCAGCAGCTTTTCCTGGGTGCTTGAGTTCATGGCAAATTTCCCGGTACGTAAAAAAGCCGATTTTACCATGCTTCAGTCAAATCGCCGAGAGTCGGCCCCTTTTCCTCTGATATGGCGCACTAATCGGCTGGTTTAGCGCCTGCCGTTCGTCACCAGTGTGACGATGTTCACACTTGGAGTGGAGCCTTAGCTGGCAAGTGAGTGCTGCAAGCGCTCTGCCAACGCGGCCATTTCCGGCGCAGGGTTATGCCCAATCAGCATAAAACCATGACGGCCATCGGCCCAGTAAACCACGTTCATTCCCTGGCGGCGCTCGCTTTGGGCGGACTGAGACTTGCCCGGTTGTTGAACAATGCACAGCGCCAGCGCACCGAATTGAGCATCCAGCCAGGTTAACTGAGCGATACGCCGATCGTCGTAAGCCAGCACGCGAGCGTTTTTCAGCTCGGCGCCGCTCAACATTAACTTCGGTAGTGAGAGTACGATGCCCAGCCGATCGCCGGTTTGCTGTAGCTGATGAGCAATCTGTGTAGCCGTGTCATCGAAGCCTGCCAGCGTTTCCGGCGTATACAGTGCCATATATTGGGCGACCAAACCGCGCCAGTTGTCTTCTGGCTGGCTGAACTGTAAATAGGCGCGATCGCCTGCGATGCCGAGTGCCAGAAAACCAACCGCGGCGGCGATCAGGCTACGCCGACTGATACCGCGCTGCGGCACTGGGGCGGTAAGGGGGCCTGCGGCGCGCAGACGTTGTACCGGCGCTTCATCAAGCAATGGAGCAAATGCCTGCTTAAAAGGCAGGGTGCTGCGAGCCAATAACGACAAACGTTCGGCCAGCGCGGGTTCATCGATCAGGCGCTGTTCCAGAAGTTGGCGCTGCCGTGGGTCCAATTGATTGTCCAGGTAGGCGACCAGCAGTTCATCCGCAGCGTAGGTTGAGCTCATGATTGTTCTCCTTTTGCCTGGGGTGAACGGGTCTGCAGCATGCAGTCATTTGCCAATCTCAGGCGTGCCGCCGCCAGACGGCTCATGATGGTGCCGATGGGCACGCCAAGCACCTCGGCTGCCTCACGGTAAGACAGCTCCTCCACATAGACCAGAAACAGCGTATTGCGCTGCGCCTCCGGCAGCCGGTTAACCCGCTGCATCACCTCATTGGCCCAAATCGGCTCTTCACTGTTTTCCGACCCTGCCAGTTCTTCGACGTCGACAAAACCCTGCCCCTGGCGGATATGCTGGGCGCGAGTCTCGTTAAGCCAAATAGAATGAAGGATCGCAAACAACCAGCGGTCCATCCGCGTGCCCACGGCAAACTGTGCGGCGCGTTCCAGCGCCCGCACGCAGGTGGCTTGAACCAAATCGTCGGCAACATCCCGCCGGTGGGAAAGCACCAGACCATAGCGCCACAGGCGGGAAAGATATTGGCCGATTTCGTTACGGATCGCGTCGCTACTGATATTTACCTCCGGGCCAGGCTAGATCATGATTCTGGGTGGTGATCGATGGCTGCCGCCAGATCGCGGTACTCTTCACAACCGGTACCGCATAGCGACTGGATCACCTTCAGTTGTTCTTTCGCCAAATCCTGACGGCCCTTGACCATATAGGCCTCACCCAGATATTCACGGACTTTCGGGTATTTCGGATCGAGCGCGACTGATTTTAAATAGTAGCCGATCCCTTCATCGGTGCGGCCGAGCTTGCGGGTCGCGTAACCGCGGTAGTTCAGTGCAACCGCGGTGTTAGGATCCTTCAGGGTATTGAGCACGTCGAGCGCCTCCTGGTAACGACCGCTTTTTGCCAGCGCATAGGCATAGTTAGCCCGATCGTTGTCGTCGATCATGCTGCTTTTTTCCACCATGCAGGTCTTGGTTTTTGTATCGTATATCTGGCCTTTCGGGCAGGTTGGGGTGGTCTGACCGCTATCATCACCGCCCATTGCCAGGGCCGCCCCGGAAAACAGCAAAGAACCGGCAATGACTGGTAACAGCAGGCGTTTAACGAAACTGTTCATGGTTGTTTCCTCATTGGGAAGGGCGCAGAGCTGCACCCATAACGAGAGAACACCTGACCACGCATTTTTATTCGTTTTTTCGGGGGCTTTTTTAACCAGGCGGCACGGTGGTTTTCCCAAGGCGGCCGATTGTCGTTATAATAGCCGTTTGCGGCAGTACGCCGTTCGTTGAAACCAGACAGAATCAGGTAGCCAGTAGCCCAGCATGACGACAGACAACAACGCTTCAAAATACGCCGCCAATCGTTTCTCCATCGCGCCGATGCTCGACTGGACCGATCGTCATTGCCGTTACTTCCACCGCCTGCTGACCAAGGACACGCTGCTGTACACCGAAATGGTGACTACCGGCGCGATTATCCATGGCAAGGGCGACTATCTGGCCTACAGCGAAGAAGAACATCCGGTGGCGCTGCAATTGGGCGGTAGCGATCCGGCCGCGTTGGCACACTGCGCCAAATTGGCTGAGCAGCGCGGCTACGACGAGATTAATCTCAACGTCGGTTGTCCGTCCGATCGGGTGCAGAATGGCATGTTCGGTGCCTGTCTGATGGGGCAGGCAACGCTGGTTGCCGACTGCATCAAGGCGATGCGTGACGTGGTGTCGATCCCGGTGACCGTGAAAACCCGTATCGGTATTGACGACCAGGACAGCTATGAGTTTCTGTGTGATTTTATCGCTACCGTTGCCGGACGCGGTGAATGCGATATGTTCACCATTCATGCGCGCAAAGCCTGGCTGTCGGGCCTGAGCCCGAAAGAGAATCGTGAAGTGCCGCCGCTGGATTATCCGCGTGTCTATCAGTTAAAACGTGATTTCCCAGAACTGACTCTTGCCATCAATGGCGGGGTGAAAACTCTGGAGGAGGCGAAGCAGCACCTACAGCATCTGGACGGCGTAATGATGGGGCGCGAAGCCTATCAGAACCCAGGCATTCTGGCGCGGGTCGACAGCGAACTGTTTGGCCGCCAGACCGAGGTGATGGACAGCGTAGCGATTATTGAGTCGCTGTATCCTTACATCGAACGCGAACTGTCGAACGGCACCTATTTGGGCCATATTACCCGCCATATTCTGGGCCTGTTCCAGGGCGTGCCGGGTGCGCGTCAGTGGCGCCGCCACTTGAGCGAAAATGCCCATAAGCCAGGGGCAGATGCGCGCGTGGTTGAACAAGCACTGGATTTGGTGCGCCTGCCGCGTACCGAAATGGCGTAATTGACATCAATATCTGACTAAAAGTTAGCGTTTTTGACCAGGCATGTCGCATTGTGTGATGTGCCTTTTTTTTAATTTCAATCACTTAGTTTCCACGCCGGCCTGGCACGCTTCTTGTAATAGCTCAGCAGATACTTTGTTTTGCGAAGGAGCAAAATCATGTTGGAACTCTTCTTTCTGGTCGGTTTTGTTGTGATGCTGATGGTGACCGGGATTTCGCTGCTGGGCGTGTTTGCCGCGATATTGGTGGCGGCGGCGTTTATGTTACTTGGTGGGCTGTTTGCGATGGTGATTAAGCTGTTGCCGTGGTTGATTCTGGCTGTGGTAGGCGTTTGGATTTACCGTTCGATACAGAAACCACAAATACGCCGCTACTGATTTTTTGTCGAATAATCAGTCGGTCACGCTGAAATCTACGCAACAGCTCCGCTCTGAATGCGGCGGAGATCACAGCTTGGCGTTTTAAATGCCAATGCGCCGCATTAGCCATGTTTTTTGCATTTCGGGGCTGTTAGGATGTTTGCCGTGCAGCGATGCGACCTATTTCATCACCGCAAGAGACATTGACCCAATACGAGTGTTGCTCAAGCAACCCGCTGTCTCGGGCGGACTCTGCTCTACCCCTACAAACGCAGTAACAAAAAGGGCTCCGTCAGGAGCCCTTTTTATTGGTTATGATCCCGCGATATCAGGATACTGGCCAGTCATTACTTTCGAGTTGCAGTGTGCGATCAATGGTCATATTCAGTTGGCACGAGGCAGAATCCAGCGCATCGCCGGAACCATGCGGCGCTGCGACCAGCGCAAGACACTGGCTGTCTTTGAACTTCAGCCAGTTACGTTGCGCCTCACGCCAGGCCTTTGGCGCGGCTTTAAACTTGAGTGATTCCTTATAGGCCTTGTTCAAACGCGCATCCCAGAGTTTGAATTCCGCTTCGATACAGGCAGCAGCACCAGGCGTGTTACCGCCATCCTTATCCATGCATTGCATATAGGTCTTGGAGTATTGGTATTTCATCAAAACGTTTTGCTCTGTGTCCTGGGTAGCCGCCGGTGCTGCGCTGACGAATGCAGGGGTTGCGGCGAAAACCAGTGCTGCGGCAAGCATTTTTATTTTCATTTCTGAGTTATTTCCTTATTGATCAATATGAATTACCAGAAGATCATATTCCTTTAGTAATGATTTTTCGATGCGATACAGTGCTTTGTATTACCTTGTGTTTGTAAGGGTACTCATCTCAGCGACCGGGGATCAGTAAGCTTGAACCACTGGTGTTGCGGCTTTCCAGCACCTGATGCGCGCGTTGTGCATCGGCCAACGCAAACTTTTGCTCTTCCTTCACGTCGACTTTGATAGCCCCGCTACCGATCAAGGAAAACAACTCATTGCTGGCATACTGCAGTTCAGCACGGGTGGTAATGTAGCCGTTAAGCGAAGGGCGGGTGACGTACAGCGAGCCTTTTTGGTTCAGCAACGCCAGATCAACACCGGTAACCGGGCCGGACGCATTGCCGAAGCTCACCATTAGCCCACGGCGTTTCAGGCTGTTAAGTGAGGCCTGCCAGGTACTTTGGCCTACCGAGTCGTAAACGACGCCGACTTTCTCACCCTGTGTCAGCTCAGCCACGCGCTGGGCGATATCTTCTTTATGGTAATTGATGGTTGCCCAAGCGCCGGCGTGCTTCGCCAGCTCGGCTTTTTCGTCGGAGCCGACGCTGCCGATCAGTTTTGCCCCGAGCGCTTTCGCCCACTGGCAGGCAATCAGCCCAACGCCCCCTGCGGCGGCATGGAACAGGAACACTTCACCCGGTTGCACCTCATGGGTTTGGCGCAGCAAATAATGCACCGTCAGCCCTTTCAGGAAGGAGGCCGCGCCCTGCTCAAAACTCAGGTTATGCGGCAGCAATGCCACTTTTTCCTGCGAAACGTTGTGCACTTCGCTGTAGGCTCCAAGCGTCGACTGGGCATACACCACCCGGTCACCCGGTTTTAGCACGCTGACACCGGCACCGACCTTGATCACCACCCCGGCCGCCTCGGTACCCAATCCGCTCGGTAGTTTGGCGGGCGGATACAGACCGCTGCGCACGTAGGTGTCGATATAGTTGATACCGATCGCCTTGTTCTCGATCTGCACCTCACCGGCTGCCGGATCTACGGGGGTAAAATCAACATATTGCAAGACTTCCGGGCCGCCGGTGGCGGAGAATTGAATGCGCTTTGCCATTTCATTACCTCGAGTGGGGGTCTGATTTCACCCTACGCGTTTTAGCATCGGCGATCCAGCTTGCCCTGGGGTGGCTTGATACTTTTTGCATCTGTTATGCGCAGGAATCACAGCTAAAAATCACGTATACTCTCGCGTCAGGATCCTCCATTCGCCACCGGATAAAGAATACGTTTCATGGCAGGAAAAAAACCAACCAACAGAACAAACGCAGACGAAGCCAAAGAGCGCCCAAGAGACCGCCAGATGGAAGGGCTGAAGATGCCGCCACATTCGCTGGAGGCGGAACAGTCCGTGTTGGGCGGTTTGATGCTGGATAACGAGCGCTGGGACAACGTGTCCGAACGCGTAGTTTCCAACGATTTCTTCAGCCGCCCGCATCGCCTGATCTTTACCGAGATGCAGCGCCTGCTGGAAATGAGCCGACCGATCGACCTGATCACCCTGTCCGAATCGCTGGAACAGCGCGGTGAGCTCGATTCCGTCGGCGGGTTCGCCTACCTGGCCGAATTATCGAAAAACACCCCAAGTGCTGCCAACATCGGTGCTTATGCAGATATCGTACGTGAACGTGCGGTAGTGCGTGAGATGATCTCGGTGGCCAATGAAATCGCCGACGCCGGTTATGATCCGCAGGGTCGCAGCAGTGAAGACCTGCTCGATCTGGCCGAATCACGGGTGTTCCAAATCGCGGAAAACCGGGCCAGCAAAGATGAAGGCCCGAAAGGCATTGAGCGTATCCTGGAAGATACCGTTGCGCGCATCGAACAGCTGTATCAGCAGCCGCACGATGGCGTTACCGGGGTGGATACCGGCTATCAGGATCTCAATAAGAAAACCGCCGGTTTGCAAAAATCGGATCTGATCATCGTCGCCGCCCGTCCTTCGATGGGTAAAACTACCTTCGCCATGAACCTGTGCGAACACGCCGCGATGACGCAGGAAAAACCGGTGCTGATCTTCAGCCTTGAGATGCCAGGCAACCAGATCATGATGCGTATGCTGGCGTCGCTTTCGCGCGTAGACCAGACGCGTATTCGTACCGGCCAGCTCGATGACGAGGACTGGGCGCGAATCTCCAGCACCATGGGTATCCTGCTGGAGAAGCGCAATATGTACATTGATGACTCCTCCGGCCTGACGCCGACCGAAGTCCGCTCCCGCGCCCGCCGTATTTTCCGTGAACATGACGGCCTGAGCCTGATCATGATCGACTACCTGCAGCTGATGCGGGTGCCGTCCCTGTCCGACAACCGTACGCTGGAGATCGCCGAAATTTCCCGCTCGCTCAAGGCGTTGGCGAAAGAACTGCAGGTGCCGGTGGTGGCGCTGTCGCAGTTGAACCGAAGCCTGGAGCAGCGTGCCGACAAGCGCCCGGTCAACTCCGACCTGCG
>RCUM01000633.1_pt1 | contig 18683 bp, 15 predicted proteins | sample 2166141 | NCBI WGS metagenome assembly RCUM01 (sample SAMN09932756, study PRJNA488358) | compost metagenome | isolation source: compost soil in crotonic acid-enriched | place: Germany: Experimental Botanical Garden
AATCATGGTCCATAACGCCACTTGATACCAGTTCATCTCTATCTCCATGAAAGAGCCAAGCGCAATCGCATCGCTCTATTTTAACCTTTGCACTGCCCTGATCAAGCGTTGGCGGCGCATCTGCCGGAGACGGCATCGAACAGATTGGGGAAAAAACGATATAACAGTTTGTTCAGCAGCAGGAGACTGCCCCACCAAACGAACAGATTCGCTCATCATGCGTACACCTGTTTTGGGGTTCTGTAAGCGCGTATTTATTCTGGTGAGCGTTGTTTAAGAGCTGCATAATGACCACTAAGCTGCTTCAGATGCATCTCCAGTTGAGCCCTGCCAGCAGCAGGTAAAGGTTCTCCGGCAGGGTTTTCTGACAATGCTCGCAGTTGCTCTTCAGCCGGTATGGATTGATTAAATGACTGCATGGTTGAAAATACCACTGATTTCAGCTCACTGACCGTCATGTATTTACCCTTCTGCTCATCCAGCCCGCTCAGCCGGTCACTCAGTTGCTGTAGCTTCGTCATCCCTTGATGCCAGCCATTCAGGCTTTCTGTCGGTATGCTGGCAGCGTTCAACTGTCGCTGCCACTGTTGTACCAGAGGTTTAGCCTGCTCCGGCCACAGCGACTGAGCCTGTTCCAGAAGCTGCCGACTGTAGGCAATATTCCAGCCAGGAGGAAGCTTGTCCAGTCGGGCAAGTTGCTGTTGTGTTTGTGCGATTACAGTTTGCGGTAACGGAGATTGCTGACGCAACATATCCAACTGCTCAGGTGTGAGTATTGCGGGTAACGGTGCCAGGGATGCAGCGAACCGAGTCTGTAACGGGTCAGGTCGGTGCAAGACATGCCAGCCCCACACCGTTGCCGCACTTATCATCAGCATGGAACACATCCCGGCGGCGAAGAAATGCCACTTTTTTGCCTTTGCCGGAGCCGGCACCGCTGCCAGTACTTCCACATTCGGCTGGTTTTCTGGTTGCGTTACATACACCCACTTCACTGGGCTGGCCGGTGCGTCTTTCTCTGTAATCGGGATACCAGAGTGGGCTTCAGATGATATTTCCGAATCATTCATTGTCGCAGCAGACAGCACGATTCCGGGCTGAATAGCAGCACCGGAACCTGATACACCATCACTGTTTTCCAGCCGAACAGCACTGTTATGCATCAGGGTGCGCAGCGTATCGAACTGGCTAAGATGTTTAAGTTCCAGCCGCTGTAGCACCGCCCCCAGGCTGGCAAGCTGCTGTTCTGCACGATAAAGCTGGCTGAGGTCACTGTAATTCAGGGGGAGCGTACGCATCAGTTGCTGTATACGCTGGCTCAGACCGCTGAGGATTTCCATGCGGGCGTGTACCGGCTGCGGCCAGAGTACGCCCCACTGATGGCTGATCAGGGCTTCCAGTATCGCCAGCCCTTCATTCAGACCGAACAACCCGGCCAGTTGCGTACGGGCCAGCGTATACCAGGCTACCGTCTGCAGCTCCACACCATTTTGCTCAAATAGCGAAAGACAGAGTTTTTCAGCATAACGCCAGTTCACATCCGGACGCGCCGGATGTGACAACTTGCTCAGCTCATCGCGCAGGGCAGCATAATCCGGCAGCGTGCGCGGGTCGCTGCCGGTTTTAATTTTACGGGAGGGAATGTCATTCATGACCAGATATCCATTTGACTTGCGTACAGAGCCTAAGGGTTATTATTTATGCCGCTTCACTTTCCGCATATTCCTGGCTTTGCAGATACTGTAATGCAGCCGGATCGGCAATATATTCAACCTGACCATGGTGACGTTCCACCTCGTTAATTATTTTACTGAGATCTACACGGAAAAACTCTTTGCGTAAGTTAATCCTGTTAATGCGGTAACTTTCCAGATGGTCATGCAGCGTTTTTTCCAGTGCGGGCGCGTCATCGCAGGAAATCATGGCGTGGACATCGAAATCGAAGGGCACGGACGCACCGCTTAACTCTTTGACCCGTTCCATCGGCTCCAGACGACGGGTCATACCGATTTTGTAGACATCCTCACCGAAAGAACCAATGTTCGAAATAATATAGACATGTCCCTGTCTTGTGAGCTGAGCCATGGATTTTGCACGCTCATATTGCTGATGCACCTCCTGGATTTTCTGCTCCAGCTCCTGCCTCTGCTTCTCAAGCTCTTCCTTATAAGCACCTTCGGCTGCCAACAGCGCCTCTTCAAGCACTCTCTGTTGTTCGGCCAGGCGATTTTCTTCCTCTTCGGCCTCCTGCTGCTGCCTGTCCAGCTCATCCTGGCGCTGCTTTTCTTCTCGCATCTGGCGTTTGATTTCAGCCTGATATTCCTTCTCTTCCTGCGCTTTCTCCAGCAATGCGACCTTGTCCAGGAACTGCTGTTTTACCCCGTCCCAGTCAGCATTATCTTCAAGTTCGAGAAAGGTGATTTTCTCACTGATGACGTTATAAGCATCCCTTTCTTTGCGGAGCTGATCGTATTTACTTTGCCAGTTATTCACCGTGGTGCCGGCGAGCAAGGTCTTCACCTTAAACTTATAGCCTGAGTCCACAATACGTTGCAGTGCACGTGTCGCTTTATCTTTGGCTGCATGATAGTCCTCCCACTGGGAAGCTAGCCGTTTCTTTTCCTGGTCAATGCCGCGCAATACGGCAACACTCACCTTGTAGTCGAAGCTTTTTTCCTTCTGCTCAAGGTCCGACTTTCCCTGTTCCAACGCCGCATTTTTTTGTTTGAAGCCACGGTAGATATAAAGTCTGATTAACAGGGCAACCATAACCAGCAAACCAAAAAATACGCCGATAATACCAACCGGGTCTGAGACGAAATCAATAAAGCGCTCATTCACATTAATCAACGCCCTCACTGCAACGTAAATTCCCCAACCAATCACACCGAGAATAACAAATATGACTCCCGCCGCATTATCACCTTTATTTTTCCTCGCCACGCTTTACTCCTTTATTATTGCTGTATAAACGTCAGTCAATATTGTGTCGCTCATTTAAAATGAGAAATGCAAATAATCGCCTTTCAATATCGTGTTGCCCTCTCTCAGGGGGTAATCAATTCCCTTCCCGTGCTTCTGTCCAGGCAGCGCCGGGTAACCGCTTCCCAATAGGCATTGAAATTTTTGCTGTTGATACATTGCGCATGAACATCGGGTGGTGGTGCGACGGGTTCTGGCCTGGAGTCGCCAGGGCCTTTATCTCTCCTGGCCGAGCCTGTTTTTGTTTTACTTACCCCACTCTGTTTTTTAGTCGAATGCGGCTTTGCTTTTTTGGCCGGGGCTACCGTCGTTTTATTATCCGATTGCGTATCCTGACCATAATAATCAACGCGCCGGCTTTTGCTGCCGTGGCAATGATACTCACCGGTTTTGCGGTTGGTATGGCAGCCATCCGCGTTGGTTCGTCCGGGATGTGCCATGACTGTCGTGGTGATCATGATGCAGAGCAGCAGCGACAATTTAATGCCGATTTGCAGTTTCATTTGGAATATCCCTATAAGTTAAACGGCGCTGACCTCTCCTGTTTTCTTAAGTTTACGGCGAATTATCAAGATACTGCTGTTGCTTCAGATGCCTCAACAACACCCGCCCCTCAGGCATAAATTCGGTGCCATAGCGCACCAGACCTATGCCCTTCAGCTCTGCATCGATGGCGTAACGCAGTTCACCGGGCTGAGTCTGCGCCAGTATCACCACGTCAACCTTTTTCAGACGTGGTTCGTATTTCAGCAAAACGGATGACAGCGCGCCCATCAGCTGATGGGCGGTCCCCGGCATTCCCTGCAGGATTTTCGCCATATCCGGCAGACCGAAATCGGGCAGATGCGCCAGCGTGCCCGCACGACAGTTGAGAATACGCTGCATATTGTCCAGCACCGACAAAATGACCTGGTTCTCTTCACTGAGCTGATGCAGGTTGAGACCGCCGGTGAAATTACCGACCAGCATTTCATACAACGAAGGGGGATTATGTCCCTGTGGCATTAATCGTCCTTAGCGGGCAGCAATGTCAGATGGTTGTTCCCGGTTTCCAGAATGCGCGGCTTATCCGGGTCCAGCTCTTCACGCTCAATTACCCGCTGCCAGGTGTTATTAACCAAATCCGGATGGCGGAACAGCCCCGTGACCGCCACAAACTGCGCATCGGTTTCCATGGGCATATTGAGGCTGGCATCGCCGCCCGGTTTTACCACCACATCGCGAGTGGCCAGCAAATCGGCTTTCAGGAGGGTGTCGCCGTCTTTCAGCAGTTGTTGATACACCGTCTTGTCGAAGGTTTTGCGGTCTTTCAACTGGTAAACGCGCACCACAACCGGCTCCGACAGCGAGTTGCTCTCTCGGGCATCGGTATTCAGCGCCTCGCGCGCGGTAAAATCCAGATGCAGGACTTTAATTTTTTTGTAAAAAACGGCGGTGAAGGCCGATTTTGTGCCGTCCGTGACGCTCTGCGTCACCCCACAGCCGGTCAGGCTGAACGCCAGCAGCGCGAGCTGCCAGCGTGCGGTTTTAGTCAAACTTGTACGTAACACGTCGGTTTCCTTGTTGTGGTGTGGCCGGCTTCATGCCGCTGTAATAGCCCAGTTCCGTCGTAAAGGTCTGCGGGATATCGTCCGGGAACACGTCCCCTTCCGTGCCCAACACACCATTCATCCCCAGCCAGAAAGGGCCATCGCCCAGCGGTGGGACGGTCAGCAAGCGGGTACTGACCCTGAGCTGGATTTTTGCCTTAAACCGCCACCCCAGATAGACACGCAGCATCACCAAAAAATCCTGATACAGCAGACCATCCGGCTTCCAGCCCTGCACTTCCTGCTCGTTATCCGTTGACAGCGCAATCAGCAACTGGCTGTTGGCATCCATCGCTTCATCACCGAGCGGCGTGTTGCCATCCAGCAGAAAGTCCTCATCACCGTAAAATCCCAGCGGCTGGCTGATTCCCACCGGCCGCAGGCAATACGGACTCACCTGCACTGAGGTATCAGGCGCCAGTAGGCTCACCAGCGCCTGCATCCCTTCCTGGGTTTTGCCGGGCTGACGCAGCACACCCAGCAGCGCCAGAAAGCGCGACACCGGCGTGGCGATGTGATTTGCCGTCCCCGGAATACCCAACCCCACCAGGCCCAACAGCGACTGCGAAATGCTGTCGGTCCCGCCGGGCTCGAACGTGGCCGGGTAAGAATACTTTCGCCAGATGCGATAAAACTGCGTCAGGATGCGGTGGCTGAAGATATCGAGAAACCCCTGTAGCGCCTCGTGCCCTTCCCGGCGCTGAGTGATGTCATCGAGATAGGCCGTCGGCAGCGGTGAATCCACACCGTACATCCCCATAAAGGTGGTACGAATAACCGGCGGCGTGCTGTCATCCTCTTCATCGTATTCGACGGCTTTCAGTTCACTGACCGGAAACCCCATCCCCGGATGCGGCGCAAATCGCACCGGGTCATCAGCGGGATGACTGGTTGAGCCCATCAGCGGTCTGCCCGGATTACGCTTCTCCAGCAGCTGGCATAAACGGTAAAAGTTAATGCTGTGAAGTTCGGCTTCCAGCCGCGGGGTTAGCCGGGAATGCGGCGGTTGTGCTTCTCTTCCCATTCCAGGCGCTCTCCGGTCGGTTGCAGAATGATAATCAGGCGGTTAAACAGATAGATGTCGGTATAGAGGGCGAAGAAGCGGCTCAGCATTTCGCCAAACAGGCAGATATCACCACGCCCGGCAAAGCCATGACTGTCCAGTGTCACTTCAATCTGCACGCCACGCACCAGGTAGCCCTGCTCGAAGCGCTCGGTTTCGCTGTGCTTCACGTCGATGATGGCTTCCAGGCGACGGCGGTTCATCTCGCTGTCGGTCCATTCATACAGCGCCAGGGTACCGCGCAGCACGTCGGCGTTATCCATCATCGAGAGGAACCCGCTGCCGAGGTGGCTCAGCACGCGCCAGTGAAACCGGTCCTGCGCCGGGGGATAACAGGGCAGCGTCGGGGCGCACAGATTGCGCACGGCGATGCTGGCCGAGGTGGTTTTCATCACCGTATCAAGCACGGTACTTTGCAGCGCACGTCGTGGCAGTTGGCCATTGGTGCCGGTGAGCGTCAGCGACAGGCTTTCATCTTCCGGCACCCTGTGATTGTCAAAGGCTTCGCCACCGAGGATCAGCCAGGTGTTATGTAGCCCCGACGGGCCCCGGCGCACGCGGGTGTGGTAGTAATACTCCGGCGCTTGGTGCCGCATCATTCCGCCTTTGTGGCGAAAGCTGGAGAACGGCACATAGGTATGCTGACTGGATGACGTCACCGAATCCACGGCGTAAATCTCGGTGTGGCCGTCCTGCACGCGCATCGGGCGCAGCATGTATTCTGTTTGCAGGGAGTTCATCGCCAGCGGATCAGACTCCAGCGGGAACAGGTTGATCACCGGCACGCAGTTAAGGCGCAGATGCTTTTCGGTAAAGCTGAAGTCATGTTCCCAACGTTCAGCCAGCACCACATCGATTTCAAACCAGGGGAGCGCAGCCGGAAAGGCGACGGTCTCCAGCCCACGCAGGCCAGTGAACATGAATTTCTCGCGGAAGGTGAAGTACTCCAGCAGCAGTTGATAGCCACTGAAACTGCTGCTGCCTTTTGGCCACAAGGTATCGCCATCGCCAAAGCCCTGTGCGGTGAAATGCCCATCCAGCGGTCTTCTGTCTATATCGCCCGGCATCCGCAGCCACATCCGGGCCACATTCAGGGTAAAGGCTGCGTGCATGGCGCAGGCCAGCGGCGCATCGGCGTTGAAGTAAAGTGAAATACAGCTGAGATCGATACGGCTCCAGTCTGCCAGATTGCTGCAATTAAAACGCAGCGTGACAACCGAACGACCATCCGCATCGGTGGCCAGTCTGGCCTGCTCCAGCGACAGCGGCTGAAGGTTGATCTCTTGGGTGGTGGTGTAACGGCAGCGCGTCCCTTTTTCGCCGATCGGACGCGACAACACCTCGAAGCCTTTGGCGATCCGCATCTGCTCTTTCATTTCACGCCAGTCGGGGGTGAACTCCACTACCGACATCGACGGAATGGTGCGCAGGTAATGCGGCCACAGCAGGCTGACCAGCCCTTCGGTCAGCTCCGGTAAATCATCATCCAGCTTTTCGCGAAGCCGCCCCATCAGGAAAGCAAAGCCTTCGAACAGGCGTTCCACGTACGGGTCGCGCGCGCCCGCTTTATCGAGATTGAGCATTGCCGCCTGCTCCGGGTGAGCACGGGCAAACTCCTCACCGGCTTCCAGCAGGTAGCGCATTTCAGCGTCGTAATAACGCAGGGTTAAGTCGTCCATAGAGTTATCATCTTTTTGTTCGGTGAGTTAACCGCACAGCACTGCGGCGCGTGCCGGATCGAGAGAGATAAGCCCAGAGAGCAGTGATTCCATCTCAGGCTGCAGACGGGTTTTATCCGCCTCACTGCGCCCGGCCTTGCCACGCAGCAGTTTGAGTCTGCGGGCTTTGACCTCAAACATCAGCTTTGGCGCCCATTGTTCAAGCGTCAGTTCTCGGGCACTGCCGTCGAGTTCACCCAGCAGGTGCAGTGCCATTTCGTTTTTACCGTACTGCTCGCTCACCCGAGCCATCAGTAAGCGCATCAGCCATCGATCGCGGGAAGAGGTGTAACCCGGCTGAACCTGCAACCAGTTGAGCGCGGCTTCAATGCCTTCACTGTCTGCTTTCGCCAGGACCTCAGGCTCCAGCATCAGAACATCATCACTGTTGCTCGCCGTTGCCGTCACCGGCTCATCCTTCCAGCCCGGCATATCATCCAGCACGTTTTCTTTAATCCAGTTCAGGGTCACTTCATCGGCGAAAGGTGTGCCGTCACTGAAGGCCAGCGCTTCCAGCCCCGGAAGGCGGGCCAGTAGCCCTTCCAGGTCACGGCAAAGGATGTCGGCACGCACGCTGTCGTTATCCAGCTTTACCAACGCCTGCCAGGTGTACCACTGCACATCCAGCCACAGATGGTTAACCCCCTGCGCCAGCAAAGTGTCCGTATGCTCTAGCAGCTCAGACCAGCTTTTTTGCAGGTACAGACGTTTGAGATGTGCCCTGTTGTCGGGCTTAGGCGGAACCAGCCGGGTACGCCCGGAGGCGTCCAGCGGCGGCAACTCCGTCAGCGTGTCCCAGCGCACACTTTTCAGCAGATGATGTCCGGCCAGCCAGCCACCGGGCTGATCGCGGAGATATTTCGCCAGCACTTTGGCCTGATCGAGCAAATCGCGTCCTGACGTGACGGCGTCCATCACCGGCGCCGATAATGCTGGCACCCTAGTAGCGTTTTCTTCACGACTGGTTTGCGGCACCAGACTGTTGGTGCCACCGCTTTGCACCAGCCGGTTATCCAGCGCCTGATACAGCCCTGCCAAATCCGGACGAGTGTCCTCAGCAAACGTTTGGAGTGTCTGCTCTGCCAGTAACAGCGCCGCCGTGATGCGCTGCATGACGGACATATCCACTTCCGGGTACAAAGACAGGCTGTCTGTCACACGGCTACTGCCCAGCCACTCCAGGGCAGATTTGCGGCTGCGCTCACGCTGAGGATGCAATCGGGTTCCGAACTGCGCCAGCATTGCCGCCAGCAGTTCAAGCCCTTGTGCAAACCCGGACTCGCCGTCCTGATGCAGACGCGCCCAAACGTAAAAGGTGATAACACGTAGATCCTTGCAGGTGCCGGTCAACAGCTTTTCCGCCCGTTGGCAAATCAACCCGGTTTCAATCCCCGAGAGCTTGTTGACCTCTTCGCGAATACGCTGGAAATCATCGTCATAGCCCGGGTCTTCCCCGGTTGGTTCATTGTCATTAATGGGTACCAACCAGCGTTCCCAGTCAGCGCTACGTGCCCGGGCCTGAACCAGTGAGATCTTTTCATCTGCCCCACAGGCCTGAAGTAGGTTTTGTAATGTAGCCATTATTCCCTCCCCTCCATGGCTAAATTCTCTGTGCCGGTCAGCGCCTGTGCAGTGGCGGCATCCACGCTGAATATGTTTTCCGGCAGACTAAAACCGCGCAAATCCAGCAACGCCAGCGGCCCTTTGCCCAGTTGAGAGCGCAGAACCCACTGCAACGTGCGGCCATCCGGGGCGGTAAAACTCATCATCCACTGGCTGCGGTCAAGCTGTTTCCGCTTGCCCTGCTCCAGCCAGCGAATGAAGCCCCAGGTGCCACTGTAATCCCCGAACAGGCGTGTGCCGGCGTTGGTCGACGTCCAGGTCAGCATGGCGCCGGGTTTGAAGGTATCCCCCGGCCAGCGGAAGGACTGCCAGTCGGCCATCTGGTTGAAGTAATGCAACCGCTGCCCGTCAATCGTTAGCTGGGTTTCCACCACCTGCGGTACCGGGCGGGCCTGTAATTCGAAGCTGATGCCCTGGCTGCCGTCGGTAAACAGAACGTCGGATAGCTGGCTCAGCTGATTTAACGCTTTCAGAAACGCCGGGTTAAACGTCAGCCCCTGGCTGTTAGTTCGGTTCGGCACCCATCGGCTGCCTTCTTTATGCAACACGCCGCTGAGTTCAGCGGTCAGGAAACGGTCTATACGCCCGGTGTCCTTGCGGATAAACTCCGCCAGCATCGGCAGGGAAGCGTCGCTTTTGCTTGCCGCAAACGGGAAACGCCCCTCAAAGGCGGTGTGCCAGTTTGCTACCACCGAACGGCTCCAACGGTCGTTGAGGCTGGCTGCAGACGGTTGCAGTACGGTTTCCCAGGCCTGCGTCAACGGTTGCACAAACAGGGTGTTGCCAAAGCCGCTCCACTCCTCACCCAGACTGGCCGCCACCAGGCTGCCGTACTGCTGGGTATCGGTCAGATCCACACTTTTACCCTGGAATACGGTCTGTGCCAGGGTCTGCATCATCTCCTGCGGATCGTTAGCACTCGCCACCTGTTGCAGACGCAGACGCACGCGGGTGATACGGGTCAGGTAGGTTTGCAGGCTCAGCGTGCTGTCGGCCGACATCAGGTTGCTGGCCGGGTTTTTCCCCATCAGGGTTAGCAGCGGCCCGAAGGTGTCATCCAGCGGCCCCTGCGGCCCTGCTGCTCGCTGATCGATAACGGGCTTATCCTCACTGCCGAGCAGATCTTTTGCCGACTTGATAATGGAATCCGACAGCCCTTCGCGCAGCTCGCCGGCTTGTCCCTGCCAGGCCAACGTATTCATTAACGCAATCATCGGCGACTGACGCACATCGCTCATCAGTGTCAGTTGGTCAATCACATCCGCAATGTTGTGCGCCGGATTCAGCCGCAGGCTGTTGAGGAAGTTCAACCAGCTGCCGGCAAAATCAGTGAAGTAACGCTGCGTCAGGCGCGCTTTCAGCGCTTCCGGAGAAAGGTCGGCAGAAACGGCCTTGCGACTGTCGCTCAATACCCAGTCAATCTCATCACGGCGCGAGTTCGCCGCTTTCTCGATGGCCTGCTGAATGCCCCCTTCCCAGGCCTGACGGGTGAACATCCCCGGCACCACGTCATCGGTGATGAACAGACGGCGGGCATCGGTGCCGCTGGTCATATCCTCTAGGGACACATCGGCAAAGTTACGCCGTACCGATTTGAGCATGTTTTCGTAGAGGGTTCCCTCCGCATTACGGCGACCAATCTGCTGTAACAACACTTGGCGGCTCTGGCTGACCAGCGCCGCATCCGGGGTGATTTTCCACTGCGGCTGTTCCAGCAACCCAGATATGGAGAACGCCCACAAGTCTGGCGAAAGGCTCTGCCACAATCCGCTAGAAATCCCCTGCCGGGTCGGTTGCACCCTTTGCATGGTCTGGGCGTAAAACGCATCATCCACTTTGTCCGGGCGGGACATCATCAACCAGGCTTTCAACTGGTCATAACCGGGTTTCGCCAGCTGTGCGCGCTGGTCACTGTTAGGTGCCGAGTTTGTCAGCGCAGTCAGTTTGTGCATCAGGGCAGCATTGGCCGGGTCGCGGATCAGGCGGTTGTTCGCCACGCCATACCACGGGAGCATCGCAGCGAGCAGTTGCTGGTTATGATCGAGGCCAAAACGTTGATACCAGGGTGAACCGCCCTGAACATGATGTTGCAAGCGGCCGGCATCGTTACGCAGATCGTGCAGGGCCGTCAGTTGAGCGTCAGAAACGGAGGGATGCTCGACCAGAGAACGGGCTTTGTTCGCTACAGAAGAAATCTGACTATAGTTCAGGGCAAAAGAGAGCAACAGCCCGGCTCCCCAGATACCGAGCACAGTCATAATGCCCCATGCCAGCGTCTGCTCCCAGGCCATACCGACACGGCGGCCACGCACACGCGTGCAGTCTTCCGTCACCCCTTGCCAGGTTGCCGGAAACGTCAGGGCATGTTTATGCGCAGCCGGGATGGTGCTCTCCGCCACGTTTTTGCCTGCTTCATCACTCGGGGATCCGGGTTTATTGACCGGGCTGAACATCAGCCCCCGCAGCGGGATACGCTGTTGCGAACCGTACAGCCAGGGTGTCAAGCGGGACATCCAGCGTTTGCTTTCCCCCTGCTCAAGCTGCTGGGCAAGGCGCAGCAGAAAATCATACTGGCGCTGTTCAGCAATCTGCGACATGCCCTGCTCACGCAGCTGCGGCAGCAGCTTATCGAGTTGTGCTGCCACCTCATCCGGCACCGCCCGCAGTGGCAGCGTGATACCGACAGACTGCGACTTACGCCCTGCCTGCGACCATTCACTGCCGCACAGCTGCCACAGCCAGACAGGGGCAGAATAGCGCAGCAGCTCACTGATTTTCTCCAGCCCGCGCAGATCGTTGTCACTCATCTGCGGTGTGAGGTTCTCACCTTCTCCCAGTACCCGGACAATGCCATCCAGTGGGCGGCCACGGCGAAGTTTGCGCAACGCGGTATATTTTTCTGTATCCACTTCAGCCGTCAGACTGCCGCCGTAGATCAGAACGGTACGCTCACCTTCAAGCCACTGGCAGGCTTGCAGGCCGGGCACCCGTTGTTCGATTGCTGCGTCTTCACCGGTGACTAACAGTAAGCGGACTTTATAACGCCAGTGCAGATTATAGCGTGAGCGGAGGTGTTTTTTCAGCGGCGCGTAAACCGCTTCACGTCGGTTTTCTGATGCAGGTTGACGTTGGCGAGATACCGGTGGGCTGATCTTGTCCTTAATCAGCAGGCGGAAGGCCATAAACCCCAGAACCAACAGGCTTAGCGCCATTCCCCAGACGATAAAACAGGCGGCGATAAGTGGACGCAGCGCCTCCCATTCCGTTGCGCGTTCGGTCCCCCACAGCCACCATGCCAGCCCGCCCAGCAGCACCAGCAAGGTGACCACGGCAATACAGACGGTGGCTGTGGCTGCCACTGACAGGGCAGCAGGTTTATTGACGTTGTCCATCAGGTTTTACGATTCCAAGTGCGAGGGTGTTCATCGGGTCGCGGGCAATCCAGCCACACGGTTGTTGTTGGTGCGCGGCGCAAATGGCCGCCAGCGATATCAGGGTCAAGGCGGCCATATCGCCGATATCGCCCCAGTTGGCGTCCTGTTGATGCCGGCTGACGTCCCAGCCGCTGTGCGCCAGCCCATCCAGCTCTGGCAAGGCGAATATCGGGCAGGCTTCGGGAGGGGCACTCAGCTCGCTCTGCACCAGTGCGCGGGCGCAAACAGCGGGCAGTGCATCCCCTGCCTCCGCGGAAAAGACTTCGCCACGAGCCAATTGCACCGGGCCATCCTGCCCGGCCAGCCACAGTACGGCAGCCTCCCCGGCGGGAAGCGGTGTACCGGGCGATGCGACGACCGAGCGGCAACCCGCGATCAGCATAACGTCATCCGTTTTAGCCGCTGCCAGCCCGCTCGCTATCGCTGCAAGGCTGGTTTCCCCCTGCCAGGGTTCAGGGCGCGGCGGTAGGGAGCACGCCGGAAAGATAGCGGCCATCTGCGCGCTGAATGCCTGCCAGCCCGCGTCTGTACCCTGCCAGTAACAGCACAGCGGCGAAGTAAACGTTTTATCGCTACGCTGCTTTTGCCATTCGATGACCAACAGTTCAGCCAGCCGCTTTTCACGCCCGGCGGCATCCGTCGCCGAAATCTGCGGCAGGCGCAGCGCCCGGCCAGCGCCTTCTTTTTTTTCCTCCGGCTGGCGATGTTCACGTTTAAGCAGGCGCAGCCAGTCGGTTGAGCGCCCACCGGCGGGCCCCAGCAATACCACCTCTTTTAATGCGAACGTTTGGCGATGCTGTGCCCACCACCGCTGCTGTTCATACGCCACCTGTTGATGGTAGAAAGCGGTGTTATGCACGCTGACGCGGTAGTACAGCAGGCGGATAAGCCAACCCGTACCCGCCAGCACCAGTGACAGCAGGATACCGACCGCGATCGGCGAGGTTCTCCCCTGTGCAGACGGCAGCAGTGCGCTGATGCCGCCACCGAGCAGCACCAGCAGTGCCACGGCCGACAGCCAGCGAGCGGCGAGCGGCGGGCGGGCCGTTTTATAGCCGGGATAGTCAGGAACCGGCCTCACTGGTCAATACCGCAATCCGGGAAGGAACTGACCAGCGTGCAGCCACAGGCGCAACGGTGGCCGTGCAGCGCGACCGGCTGGCCATCGATCCGGGTCCTTGAACTGCCTTCGGCGATGGTGGTCATGCCGTGTTTGTGGCAGCTTACCGGGTCGCCCTTGCAGGCAAACCCCGGCCCAAAGCACTGATAGTGCCCGCCCAGCACCCTGCCGCCATGTTCCCGCAGCGTATCCCCCTGGCGAATGACTTTATTCATCAGATTTCCCTTCCCTGGACTTAAGCGATGGCCGCCTGTACCTGCTCAAGCCAGCTGGCCGGCAAGGCCGATTTCGCCCGAGTCAGTTGCTGTTCCGCCACTGCGGCTTTCTGCAGGGCGACTACCACACCGGGTTCAGTGGTAAAGGCTCGGAGCTGTTCGCCCCCCGGCAGCTCGGGCAGCTGCAGGCCGGTGAGCCTGTCCAGCACCTCGACCTGCAGCGAACGCACCGCACCGGTGGCGGCCAGGCCGGCCAGTTTGCCGCTCAGGCTTTTCTGTTTGAAACTCAGCACCACCCCCGTGGTGAGGGTGACGAACCCCACCAGGTTGCCGGCGATCACCAGCGGCGAGAGCGATTTATTGCATTGGTCGCTGAAATAAATCATGCGGTAGCGGAAGTAGCCGCCCCACATCTCGCGCGAGCTGAGCGCGGCGTGCATAAACCAGGCACGCGAGTCGTGCACCTGGTCGTCGAACAATGCCCTGACCAGCCCGGCGGGCTGCTCCGCGTTGCTGGCCTCACCGGCGGCGGGGAACAGGATTGCCACGCGGGCGTCTCCGTCAGCCTTCATTCGCCGGTATTCCTGCGGTTCATCATCGGTATTGAGAACAAAGATCATCGGCTGCAGCACGGTGTCCAGCACCGCCTGCGCCAGGTTCTCCGGAATGCGGTAGCCGTCATGGTAATCCTTGCCAAACTCCTTAGCGGCTTCAAACAGCTGGGGTTGTGCCATATCCGGGTCGAAGTCCTTGACGCCTGGCTGCAGCACCAGATCGTCCATCTGGTCGACGGGCTGATTCGCCATCTGTTCCTGACGCGCTTTGATAACCTCTTGCTGTTTTTTATCTCGTACCTCTTCAGCTGCCTTGCGTGCAGCGGGCAGCGCTTCCTTAACCGAGGCATCTTTGTAGAACCGCTGTTCCACCAGCGTCCCTTTGGCATAGCGGTCAATGCGCCAGGCAGTGATCCAGGCGATCTGGTTATCGACGACGGTTTCCAGGCTGCCGCTGGCGCGCGGCGGATCATAGTTGGCCGCCTCGTCAGGGCTGATGTCTGCCGGGGCGGTCAGATTAAGGGTCAGTTCGCGCCAGGCGTTAAAGCGTTTAACAAGTACATCGGAGACCAAAAATTGTGAGATCAGATCAATAGGCATTATTCGCCAATTATCTGTAGATGATTCTGGTAATACGTCCTGCGGTACTTTTAATGGTGCTCCAGCACTAAAAGCCGCAGCATACATATCGTTCAGTGGAATTTGTGATAGCAATAAAGCGTCATCCTCACCGTTCGCCTTTCCCTGGTCCCCCGGCGGATAGCCGCCACCAATATCCGAATGCATCCCCGGGTACACCACCTCGGTGGCATAAGGCGGGTACTTGCCGTTACCCCGGCGCACCGAGTCCAGCGGGAAGCAGAGGCGCTGTTCATGTCCGGAGACCAGATGCACGCATTTCTTTATCAGCCCGTTATAGGTTTCATCGCTCGGCAGTTCCATGGTGCCGTCCGCCCAGGACATGTGCCCCTCGGCAATCGGCACCACGTGCGCCACCCCGACGGAGGCCACGGTATCCAGCAGCCCGAGAAACTCCACGCTGATGGGCAGTTGCAACTCACCTATCTGCAGGCACTGCGGGGGGTTCTCACCTTCCGCCGCCGGTGGGGGCAGTAACTCACTGAGCCAGCGCACAAAGGCGCGCGCTGCCGCCGCGCCGCGGGAAAAACCGTAAACGTACAGCTTGATGCCTAACAGCTTGGGTTTTCCCGGCTCCGGCTGGGTTATCAATGGCTTCAGCTTCGAGGCTAAATCATTCAGTAAGCGGCTGAACTCTTCATAGCGGTTGTGGCTGCCGCCAAACCACAGGCGGTTCCAGCTGGTGCCCATTTTGCCCATGGACTGGCGACTTTCCGCTGTGGTCAGCCATTTTTCAGTGGCGGTGAACTTCAGCACATCAATAATACGCAGCAGCGCCCAGTTAATACGCTCCTCGCCCTTAGTTGCGCCCACTAGCCCCATGGTGGAATAGTCCGGGTCGTTCACTTCCGGGAACGGAGTACCCACGCCGGGCATATAGAACTTAAAATATTTCCCCTCACCGTCCTCGGCGTCATCTAGCAGTGTGCTCTGATTGTCGGTAGGCACCCCACCTGCCGTGCCGGTTCCGATAGTGGCGCGAAACAGGCGGGCAATATTGGTCGGATGCTTCGGGTCAGACAAGAGCAGGTCATTGTTCAGGTTATTGCCGGTGCCGTCGAAAAACAGGCTTATATGCAGCGTCTTGCAGCACGGCGGTTCCACGCGCCGTCCGGCGGCCAGGCAAAGCTCCTGACGGTAGAGCCGTTCGGCGCTGTTCTGCTGATGGCAGCTCTGCCCGACCTGCAGCGCCTGCGTCGGCAGGCGTCCCTGTGGCGGAAACGGCGGCGGGGCCCAGGCTAAATCGGTATCCTTTATCTCGGACATACTTTTGGCTCCTTCATCCTGATGGGCTCTTTAATCGGGTAGTTGGCATTTCTCGGTGACCAGCAACTGGTGGTCACCTTCACTTCGTCACAGGGTAAAAAGTGCACGGTGATGCCGCAAACATCCTGGCCGTTATAGTCGGGAACCAGGACGGTTTTGCTGTGCTGACGATTTTGAGCCTTCATTTTCTTAGCCCAGGCGAGATATTTTTCCCTATTCTGATAGCCGGGAAATCCATCCATATCTCCAACCCCAGTTTCCCAATCAATACGTGCTGTCATACCCGGCGTCCACCGTGCGGGCACGCTGTAGCAGCAGCCACCACCACCGCCCTGGAACGGACCGATAATGTCGATACCCGACTGACGGTCCACGCTGAAGTGGTTAATCGCCCATTTGGTGTGGTTGATGGCTTTAATAGTGCCGCCCCCTCCGCCCCCTGCCTGAGCGGCGGGTTGTGAGCAGCCAGTTAGCAACAACAGACCCGCCAGCAGCGGGCTTAACACCGAATGTTTCATCTGACTTTCCTTGTAGAAGCGGGACTAAAGAGGGAACGGCGGCGGGGCCCAAACCAAATCGGTTTCCTTTATCTCGGACATGCTTTCGGCTCCTTCATCCTGATGGGCTCTTTAATTGGGTAGGCTGGACTACCGTAGGTGTAGCAACTGGTCGTGACCTTCACGTCATCACAGGGCAAAAAGTGTACGGTGATGCCGCAGGTATCCTGACCGTTATAATCGGGGACCGGGACGGTTTTGCTGTGCTGTCTGTTGTTTTGTTTCAATTTGTCCCTCCACTCCCTATATTTTTTTGAATCAGAAAAACCTGGGAAGCCCTCAGTCGATGCCTCCCCAGTTTCCCAATCAATACGCGCCGTCATACCCGGTGTCCACCGCGCGGGCACGCTGTAGCAGCAGCCACCGCCACCGCCCTGGAACGGACCGATAATGTCGATGCCCGACTGGTTATTTACACTAAAGTGATTAATCGCCCATTTGGTGTGGTTGATGGCATCAATCGTGCCACCGCCACCCCGAGCCTGAGCGACGGGCAGTGAGCTGCCGGTTAACAGCAACAGACCCGCCAACAGCGGGCTTAATAATGAATGTTTCATCTGACTTTCCTTGTAGAAGCGGGGCTAAAGCGGAAATGGCGGCGGTACCCATGCTAAGTCGGTTTCTTTTATCTCGGGCATACTTTGGGCTCCTTCATCCTGATGGGCTCTTTAATTGGGTAGGCTGGACTACCGTAGGTGTAGCAACTGGTCGTGACCTTCACGTCATCACAGGGCAAAAAGTGCACCGTAATGCCACAGGTATCCTGGCCGTTATAGTCGGAAACCTAGACATGCCAGTGACGCTTTTAATTCCGGGGTCATTTCGTTGGTGTAGAACGTATTGCTGTGTGAGGTACTGATGGTGTTTTGCAGGTTGATTATCCTTAATCTAAACGCAGAATGAATCACCAGCATAAAAACATGGTCGCTGATTATCCACATAAAAATTATGATTTTGTGGTGTTGGCCCACGATCGGCACTGAACCCACGACTTCACTCAACGTCGCGGCACGGGATTAGGGGAAGGGATTCGCGTTATTAAAAAATCCCACTGTCTGGTAATGGGTTATCAAACACCAAAAGAGCATACCCTAGGCATATTAACTACAAAAACCCCACCTATGAAAAGTGGGTTTATTCAGTTAACTCTTTTCGCCATTTGTCTCAAAATATTCGTAATATACTCTGTACACAGCGATAAAGATGTCACGAATTTCCTGTCCATCGACTGTAAAGTGAGATATTCCTAATGAATCGTTGCATTTCATTAAGCCTGCCCGCGCGCCCTTAAGCTCAGCAGTAACATGTTGTGTATTTTTAGTAGGGTCAGTTTTGTAATGTTTGGAATGATTGCAGAGGGAACGAACGATGCCATATTCTGGTAATAACCATAACCGTTTATCCAATGCCTCATTGCAGCTGAGCTCTTTGTCGCTTTTCCCCGCATATTCATTTTTTCTGCCCTGATAAATCCATTCTCTAAGGTGATACATTGGAAATAGGGTATCTATCAGCCCTTCCTCAGTTGGGTTACAGTAAAAGCTGACCCATTTACTTTTCAAATGCTCAAACATAGCACTGGCGTCACTAATACTGAACAAACCAGCCATAACTGAACTCCTGCTGTTTATATTATTGGACCTGTTCGCAGGTCATAGTTTTGATTCACGCTTCCTTCAGACCCCACCTCACGACGGTGCCCTAGTCCTTTAGCTACCGGCCCATGCCCGGTACTACAAAAAAGCCCGCAAAAAATGCGGGCTCTCAAGGTTTTTGCGCTTTAGTGACGCCTCTTGCGTTGCAACTAAATATCCTACAGCAGGATGCGCAGCATACGGCGCAGCGGCTCTGCCGCGCCCCACAGCAGTTGGTCACCCACGGTGAACGCAGACAGGTATTCCGGCCCCATATTCAGCTTGCGCA
>RCUM01000634.1_pt1 | contig 18668 bp, 14 predicted proteins | sample 2166141 | NCBI WGS metagenome assembly RCUM01 (sample SAMN09932756, study PRJNA488358) | compost metagenome | isolation source: compost soil in crotonic acid-enriched | place: Germany: Experimental Botanical Garden
TCTCCGGCCCAAAACTCACTCTCGAACTGGCAACGGTCGTTACGTTATTGCCATATTGATGTGGAGTGTCACCGCGAGCGTCCGATTACGCCTACCGGCTAATCGAACCTACGAGCTCTGTCCTTCTTGAAGACTATGTCAACTATTACTCAACCACTACCGCTCCAAAATTCCTATAGCCAAATGAGTAATTACGGATATTATCGAGCAGCATTTTTGCATTCGGGGGGGAATTTTCATTTTGAATGAGCTCCAATAACTCTTTAATTAACTCTAGATAGTGATAAGCAAAACACGGGTGTTTTAGAGCATTCAGGACATCTAGGTTAAATACTTTTTTTGTATAAACGGTTAACGACTGTGTTTTAGATTGCCATTTAAATAGATATGTTCCCTTGTCATCGTCAGTTAGTGCATGTTTAGGGATCACGTAACTAGTCCCATGAGCTGCGATATTCCTTAGTGTAAAGATGGAATTTATTGCTGACGTTTTTTCTTTATCTAGAAGGTTATCAATACTTACCCCTAAATAGTCTTTGTATTGACGTTTTAACTTATCCCACCCACCTTGGAACTCTACATCTTCTTGAAAGCGCTTGAGTAGCTCATAAGAACGCGTTAATACCCTGTACTCTGGTTGACCTGAATTATTAATCGAATGTTCACCTAATAATTCCGAGTTGCGTTGTATTATTTCACAAAGCAGCGAGCGTAGGCTTCCCTCTAAAATCGCTGCATTCATATTCATTAATGCAAGATTAAGCCCGATAAATAATCCATTAAGTTCATGTTTGTCATAAGCCACAGAGAAAGGATTTTTTACATCTGGCATACAGATTACTTTCTTAATCTTTAGTGCAAGCTCATCATATGCATAGAGTAAATGAGCCGATGTGTTCATTTGTATAAACGTAAAGTGATTTCTTTCCATTCAAAAACCTAATTATCTAGTAAACTGCTGCTTTGGAATTTCTTGTGATAGCTAACACTTTGTTAAGAGTTGAGCAATTTAGTGTCGAAGCCACTGCAAATAATATTGGTCGCGTCAACCAAGAAATCATTAAAAAATGTATTAAAAACCGACGCCAGACTTATAAGTGTATTATCAACGCCTTACGGCGGCTCCACTTGTACCACTGGATAAAACCACAGTCAACAAACGGAAATAAAAAATGCAGCCTATCTCCTCTTTTATGGGCTTACCACAATTTTACTCCGCTATCTGCACAATATAAAAAAAGCCTTATCACAAGGCCTTTTCAGAAATATCCAGATTCAGGCTGGCAACCTGCTTTTACCGCAATCAACCCGGCTCCGGTGACAAGGGCAATACCTGCCCATCCAGCGCCTGATCACTGTGGGATGGATAGTCCGGCATCGGCTCGCAGTAGGGAATGCGGCTTAGCACCGGCGCCTTGACCAGCGCGGCCAGCTGATCGGAGCGGCGCAAGCTGGCATCCGCCAGTTCGGCCACCAGCGCCAGTCCACAGCCGAGCCCCAGTCCGCCAACAATGCCCGCCAGCAGAAACAGCCAGAGCGGGTAGTTGCTCGGCTTGCTGGGGGCAAAGGGTTTGTCGATCACCTTGATCCGCTCCCCCTGCTCGAAGTTGCCCAGATCGCCGGTCACCTTGGCCTTCTCATAGCGCAGCAGCAAATCCTGATAGAGGGTGCGTTTGACAGCCAGATCCCGCTCCAGCTCGGCGAGCTGGCGCTCGGTATCCCCCTGGGAGTCGACCACCTTGTCCAGCCCATCCAGCTGGCTCTTCAAGCCGGCGGCGTTTTGCTCCGCTTCTGTCAGCTGCGTCTGGGCCTGCTGCCACTCGGGCCCGCGCGCCATATCCGGTTGGGATTTGAGCTGCTCGAACTCCTGCTGCAACTGGTCAATCTGATAGCGCAGACTCTGCACCTTGCTGTGCTCGTCGCTGTAGCGGGCCCTCAGCAACACCAGCTCGGTGCGCATCAATTGCAGCTTCTCATCCAGTTGGCGAGCGAGCTGGCTTTCCTGACCCTGTGATAGCTGATCGAGCCGAGCCTTGGCCTGCTGCAAGGCGATCTGGCTCTCGGCATAGCGCTCCTTCAAGCCATAGAGACGGGCGACGTTGGTACTCTGCTGCTGGGGCAAGGCGCTGGCATGCGCCCGTTTGAAATCTGCGAGCAGCTGCTCGGCCCCTTGCAGTTCGCTGCGGCGGCTATCGAGCTGGCTTTGCAGGAAACGTTCGGACGATTCGGCCGACTGGCGCCCCTTGCTGAGCAGGTTGAAGAAAAAGCGCCGCGAAATGGCTTCAAGCAAACCGGCGCTATTGGCCGCCGAGTCCGCCTTGACCTTTATCTCGATCACCTCATCGCCGATCAGCCGTAGCGAGACGGCACCTGAGAGCCAGTCCATGATGGCATCGCGCTTGGCCGGTGGGGTCTCGTCATTGACCAGACCGCGATCCCGCGCCACCCCATCGAGCACATAGCGGCTGCGCAGCAGGGCTTCGAGCACCGCAAAGCGATCTTTCAGGCTCTCCTGGGTGATGAGATCCTTGAGGGTCGGGGTCTGGTTGGCATCTTGCGGCACCATAAAGGTGGTGCGGCTCTCATACTCCTTGGGGGTGAGCAGGCCGACCGTGATCCCCACCAGCGGCATCACCAGCACCGGGATCACCAGCAGATAGCGACGACGCCAGGCGGCGAAGAGAATGATGTAGAGGTTGTAATAGAACTGGACAGGCATGGCATCACTCCCTGAGAAAGGCCCTCCCCCGGCACGATGCAAAGGCAGTGCCATCAGAGGAGCTGAATGCCTCTGTGGGCAGATTGCAAGAGTGGTACAAGATTCGCATTCTCCCGCTATCCGGGGTGTTACCCCTTCCCTTGCCGGAGCGCGAACCATGTTGTCATCAACCCCATCGCACAGACCCCATCCCCGCCGGGGCGCAAGCGCCCAGCCCATCGTGCAACCTGTTGTTCAAATCGTGCAGCACCTGCAGCCCGGCGGGCTGGAGACCATGGTACTCAACCTCACTCAGGCAAGCCCCGCCGCTCAGCCGGTGCATATCATCTCCCTCGAAGGGCGCAAAGCGGATGTGCTAAGCGCATGGCCCGCACTGCATCCCTTCGCAGACCACATTCACTGCCTTGAAAAGCCCGCAGGCTGGTCGCTGACGACCCTCTGGCGGCTCACCCGGCTGCTGCGCCAACTCAAGCCCGTCGCGGTACATACCCACCATCTGGGGCCCATGCTCTATGGCGGCCTGGCCAGTCGGCTGGCACGGGTGCCCACCTTGGTACACACAGAGCACGATGCCTGGTATCTCGATGATCCCCATCAGCGCACGCTGGCCCTGTGGGGGCTGCGCGCCTTCAAACCCATTCTGGTGGCCGATGCCACGCCGGTGGCCAACCAGCTGCTGGCCAAGCTGGGCCCGTTGTCGCCAACCGTCATCCCCAACGGCATCGATGAGCAGCGCTTTGCCCCGGGTGCCGCCGCCCTCGCCCGTCAGGAGATGGAGCTGCCGCAAGGGGGCAAATTGATTGGGTGCGCCGCGCGCCTTGAGTCGGTCAAGGGTCATACATTGCTGCTGGAGGCGATCCGCACCTTGCCAGAGGAGGTGCATCTTGCGTTGGCAGGGGTCGGCAGTTTGCAAAATGCGTTGCAACAGCAGTGTCAGCAACTGGGGATCGCCCATCGGGTGCATTTTCTGGGGCTGGTCGAGAACATGCCGCGCTTCTATCAGGGGCTGGATCTCTTCTGCCTGCCCTCGCTGGCGGAAGGGATGCCGCTCTGCGTGCTGGAAGCCCAGGCCTGCGGAGTGCCGGTGGTGATGAGCGATGTGGGGGCGGCCAGAGAGATCGTCTGCCAGGCCAGCGGCCATATCCTGTCGGAGCGGGATCCCGGCCGCCTTGCCCAGCTTCTGGCACAAGGGTTGCTGCACTGCCATAGCCTGCGTGCCGTCACCCGAGAGTTTGTGTGCCAGCAAAGCAGCTTGAGCCGGATGGCTCAGGCCTATCAGCAGCTTTACAGCCGTTGATATAACGACCCGATGACCAGAGGAGCATCCCATGGAGTGGATCATGATCGTGTTCTGGCTGTGCGCTGTACTGGTGGTCTACCACCATGTCGGCTACCCCCTGCTGCTCAAATTCGGTGGCCGGCAGGCGCGCAAGGTGGGCAACTCGCCCAGCCCCATGGATCGGGGATTCAAAGCAGAAGCAGGCGATGAGGCGCTGCCGACCATCACCCTGCTGATGCCTGTCTATAACGAGGCGGCGACCATCGCGGCCAAGCTGCAGAACCTGGCCAGCCTCGATTACCCCGCAGACAAGCTGTGGGTGCACGTGCACTTCGACGGCTGCAGCGACAACAGCTACCCCATTGCACTGAGCCAGCTCGGTGATCCCGCCCTGCAGCAGTTGCAGATCAGGCTGTTTGATCACCCGCGCAATCGCGGCAAGGTCGCCGTGCTCAACGAGGCCATGACCCGGGTGCACAGCGATCTGGTGGCCCTCACCGATGTTTCTGCCTTGCTGCCCATCGACAGCTTGCTGCTGGCGGTCGCTCATTTTGCCGATCCAAAGGTGGGCGTGGTGGGTGAGGCTTACCGGTTTTGGCAACCCGGCTCCCAGGGCGAGGAGAGTTATTGGCAGTATCAAAGCCAGATCAAGCTCTGCGAGTCGGCCCTTGGCGGCATGCTGGGCGCCCACGGGGCGTTTTACATGATGCGCCGGGAGTGCCTCACTCCGCTGGCCGCCGATACCATCAACGACGACTTTATCCTGCCAATGCAGGCCATCGCCAAAGGGTACAAGGCGGTTTATGACAATCGCTGCGCCGCACTGGAGCTGGAGATCTCCAATGCCGCGCTGGAGGCGACAAGGCGCAAGCGGATCGGGGCTGGCAACACCCAGCAGCTGCTGCGGTTGCTGCCCCTGCTGCACCCCAAATTCGGCTGGGTTGCCTTCAACTTTGCCAGTGGCAAGGGGCTGCGGGTGTTGATGCCGCTCTGCCTGATGCTGCTGTGGCTCTGTGCCATCCCGCTTGCCACCCAATCCCTGCTGTTTCAGGTACTGCTGGTGCTGCAACTGCTGGGGTATCTGCTGGTCATCTTGATCCAGCTGACCCCTTTGCACCCCTGGCCCAACCTGTTTCGCAAAATCCACTATCTGGTACTCGGACACTGGTACAACGGCATGGGCACCCTGCGCTACTGCCTGCGCGCCCCCATACGCTTCCTGTCACAGGAGAAAGCAGCATGAGACACCCCACCCCAAGATTGACCCTGGTGGTCAAACGTTGCATGGATCTGCTCGGTGCCACTCTTGGCCTGCTGCTGACGCTGCCGCTCTGGCCGCTGATCATGCTGGCCATCCGCCTCGATAGCCCGGGGCCTGTGTTCTTTCGTCAGCTCCGGATCGGGCGCAGCCACGCCAGCCATACCGAGCTGTTTTTCATGATCAAGTTTCGCACCATGCGCGCCGATGCCGAGGCGGCCACCGGGCCCGTCTGGTGTGGCAAGGGAGACAGCCGGATCACCCGCAGCGGCGACTTCCTGCGCAAAACAAGGCTCGATGAGCTGCCGCAGTTTATCAATGTGCTCAAGGGCGAGATGTCGCTGATCGGCCCGCGTCCGGAGCGACCCGGGATCGCCAACCGGCTGGAAGATGCGGTTCCGTACTTTATCGAGCGCACCTATGAAGTGGCCCCCGGCATTACGGGTCTGGCGCAGGTCAATCAGGGTTACGACGAGTCACTCGATGACGTGCGCAGCAAGCTGGCGTTCGATCTGGCCTACTCGGTCGCCCTGCTCCACCCTTGGCGCTGGCTGGTGCAAGATGTGCATATCATCGGCAAGACGATCGCCATTATGGTTGGCAAGAAAGGGCGCTAATCACGCTGCGCCAGCCTCAGCCACATCTCAGCCCCCATCAGGCCATTGCCACTGCAATGGCTTTTTTTATGGCGCATCTTTGTGGCACATCAACGGTGATCACAGAGAAGTCAGCGATCTGATCGCCATCATCCATCCGCAGTCGTTGATGTAACCATGAACAACCGCAGAAACCCAAGCGCAGCCTGATCACAGTGGCGATCCGCCCCCCTGTCCCCCCAACACCGACGCATAAAAAACGAGTGGCCACTGGCCACTCGTTTTGGCGGGTTTCCCTTGGTGATTCAGGCGCCGTAGACAGCCAGAATATCGGTCACTCTGTGGTTCACGCTATATCCCCTGGCGATGGTTCTGCGAGCCGCCTGACTCATTTTGCTGCGCGCTGTTTCATCGCTGCGCAGCCAGTAGTTGACCAGCTCCGCCATATCACGCACATGGCCGGGCTCTATCAGCCAGCCATTGGATTTGTGATCGATCAGGTTGACCAAGCCGCCTACCGCAAAGGTACAGACGGGGATGCCGTGGGCCATCGCCTCAAGAGCCACCAGTGGCAACCCTTCAAAGCGGGAGGTGATGCATAGCAGGTCGATGTTGTGCCACTCATTGGCCATGGTCTGAAAACCGTGAAGCTGCACCCGATCCCCATACTGCTGCCACAAGGCGCTTTTCATGGGGCCATCCCCGTAGAGATGAAACTCCCCGTCCGGACAAAAGGCCGATAACTGACAGAACGCTTCTGGCCCCTTTTCCGGCGAGAGGCGGCCGACAAAGGCAATCCGGTTGCCTGCCACCGATGCCGGCGTCGCAGGCATGGGCACAAAGTTGCTGATCACCGTGCTCGGCACTGGCAATCTGCGAGCAATGGGCTCGCTCACTGCAATACACTTCGCAAAACGCGCAGTGGTGCGATCCAGCCAGCTGTAAAACTTCAGCAAGCCTTCCCCATCATCCCCGCTGTGAAAGGTCGAGACCACCGACTTTCCGGTGAGCCAGGCCGTCAGGCGCCCCAGCACCCCGGCCTTGTAGCCGTGGGTGTGGAGCAACACAGAGGCGGGCTGGCGGGCCAGACGGCGCATAAAGTCGCGGCTGTTGCGGCATACCTCATACGGCAGACCCTGCTGTTTGAGCAGGATCGTAAAGGGGGTCGTGCCGTGGTTGCTCACCAGTACTACGGTTGGGAACAGCCCTCTTGCCAGCAGATCCTTGGCCAGATGGATGATGTGAACTTCAATTCCACCGACCTGACGCGCATCGATGGCCAACCAGATCTGATGCATGGGTAACATAAGCCCCCTCCTCCCGTGGCACCATGCCACTTGAGACGAAGCGTTGCATAGAGCGGGCCAGTCAGGCGAAGAGGGTAAACATCAAGCTCCGGGACAGGTGACCAGCAAGAGAGTCATGTCATCGAGGGCGGCATCATTAATGCGCTCATCAAACCAGCGGGCGATACGATGAGCCAGTTGCTCAAGACCGGGCCCCGAGGTCAGGCAGAGCTCCTTGAGCTGCGACTCCCAGCGCTGGCGCTCCACGGCATCACGACTATCGAGCAAGCCGTCGGTCCAGAACAACAGGATCTCGCCGGGCTTGAGCTGACGCTCATTGGTCACAAAGTGGGGATCCGGGCGCAAACCGGGCAAGGGGCCGGTCACACCGACCTGACGGATAGAGCCGGGTCCGATTAACCAGGGCGCAGGGTGGCCCGCACTGGCCCACTGCACCCGCCCCTCGTTCCCGAGTTCAATGCAGAGGGTGGTGAGCAGGGTAGCCCCCAGGAGCGGATCACTGTGGACTGCATTGGACAAGATGGTCAGCAAGCGAGCGGGGGCGCGCTCCAGATCGTGCGCCGTCAGCAAGCCGCGCAGATAACCGGCATAGGCATGGGCAAAAAACTTGGCTTCAGCGTCGTGGCCCATCACATCCCCAAGCCATAACACCCGATCCTTGACCAGCAGAAAGTCCCCGCCCCCCACGGTAGCCGCGCGGGTTTGCAGCGCCAGCTGGTATCCCCCTATCGAGGTGGCAGGTAATAACGGGCGCAGCGCCGAGGTCATGCGTTGATCCAGCTGCTCGCCCCATTGTGACTTGAGCTGTATTGAGCGTTGCAGTACCCGCGAAACCGCCAGCAACAAGTCCTGCTTGGTGATGGGTTTGACCAGAAAGTCATCGATACCCAGGGCCCCCGCCCGACTCTGGGTCCACTGATCCTGATGACCGGTCAGGAAGATAAAGGGCACCCCCTGAATATTGGGATCCTTCATCAACTGCTGGCGCAGCCCAAAGCCATCGATCCCCTCCATCTCGATATCGGAAAGCACCAGCGCGGGGGGCTGCTTCCCGAGCGCCAGCAGGGCGGCATGGGAGTCGGCATAGCTTTCAACCCGGTAGTGTTCATGGAGATAGGCCGTGAGCAGGGCACGCATCACCTTGTCATCGTCGATCACCGCGATCACCGGCAGTTGATTGACCGGGCCCTGTTGGCGAAGAGTCACGCGATTGTGCTCACCTTCGCGAGAGAAGTGGACCTCGGCAAACAGCTGGTGCACCAATGCCAGCCCGTATCCCCCCTCCTGCAACTCATCGGGTAATGGCGCACTGGCAAGACCGGGTTGCGGGCCGCCATCATCCTCCAGCACCAGACTCAAGCCCGCCTCATCTGCTTTCAGGGTGAGCCAGAGCTGGGTCGCGGGAGGGGCTGTGTGCTTGACACTATTGGTGGCCAGCTCACTGAAACAGAGCAGCCAGTTGGCTTGATCCTGCGGGGAGACCTGAAACAGGGAGAGCCCCTGTGCAAGCCGGTTGCGCAGTTCGCGCACCGCCTGCAGGGTTGCCGGAGCAGATCGCAACCAGTCATCCATATCGGGCCTCCATCTGTGGGCGATCAGATCCTGAAATTGAGCAAAGCACTGCGTCGGCACCAGCGCTTGAGCCATTCGGTCACCCGGTTGTTGGGCAGCCGGTTGAGTTCGCGCAGGATCTCGCTGGCCAGTCCCGGGTTGAGCTTGTCGTTATAGACAGCACCAACCAGGTTGGCCTCGGCACGTGTCAGTTTATCCACCGCACTTTGCACCACTGTCGTCGGGGTCACCCCGGCCAGCACCACCAACAGTGCCCCCTCACAGGCACCACACACCTGATCGGCCGGAATATTGCCCCGATTGAGGGCTGTGAGCGGCGAAGTATCGAAGATCACCACATCGTAATGTTCCAGCCAGCGAACCAGCAGCTGGCGCAAGGTATCCTTGTTGCGAAAGGCCATCAGATCCTTGCCCGGCGCAGGGAGCAGTGACAAGAAGCGGCCATTGGCCACAGGTTCGGGCACATCATTGGGCCCCCAGGCAACTGCTGGAGCGCGGCCGGGGTGATAGAGATTGAGGTCCACCAGCAGGGTGCGCAGTCCATCCGCCTCCGAGCGCCTTGCCAGCGCATCGCAGATGGAGCTCACCCCCTCACCCCCTTCTGACGAGGTGACCGCCAGCGAGCGGATCCCCCGAGCGACCGTCGCCGCATAGAGGGATTCGAGCTCCAGATACTGAATGGGGATGCTCATATCAAAGCGTCCCGACCAGGGCTACTACCGAAATCGTGGTCAGGATATCGCGCATGCCATCCATGAAAATGGCCCAGTTGCTGCTCTTGCTGTCAGGGATAAAGACGGTGTCCCCTGCACGCAATACCGGCAACTGGCTAAAGTCGGGCTCTTTGGCAAAGCCGTCGAGATCGAAGCTGCGGGCCTGATCCCCCTGGCCACTGGTGGCCATGTTGATCACCACAATCTTCTTGATATAGGCGGTGTTGGTCGGACCTCCCGCTTCGGCCAGCAGATCCAGCAGGGTCATGGAGGAGTCAAAGCGGTAGCGACCGGGGCGGGCTATCGCCCCCAGCACCCGAATGGTGTTCTCCTTGGGCTCATCGAGCCAGGGGCGGTTCTTCTCCGGCAGGTAGATGGAGTCGCCGGGCAGCACCTTGGGCAACAAGGTTTCATCGCCGGTTTCAAAGTACAGGGCAAGGTCGAGCTTGCTGACCCGCGCCGAACTGCCACTGCGATGGGCAATACGCACATTACGCAGATCCGCCGCCGCAGTCGGGCCATCGGCTGCTGACAGAATGTCGATAAAACCCATCTGCTCGTTGAACGCATAGCGACCGGGTGCCCCGACCTGACCAAAGATGTAGATGGAGCTATCCGGTGACTGGCGCACCCACTGGGACTTGTTGTCACTGGGGTCAGTGGGCAGCTCGGGGATCATGATGGTGAACCCGGCATGGATCTTTGGCAGGCTGGCCAGCGCCCCCCCCTGGTGGAGGAATTTGTCGAGATCAAACAGCTTGGGGGTGGCCTGCCCACCTTCGGACGTCAGGATCTGCACCTTTGCGATATCGGCCCGCTCGTTGGGGCCACCGGCGTGGGCGATCAGATCCAGCAGCGACATCTCGTCAGACCATTCATAACGGCCCGGGATGCGCACCGCCCCCATCACCATCACCGCCCGTCCGGGCGCCACTTTCAACCAGGACTTCTCGTTGATATCAGTCTTTTCCGGCACAAAGATGGCATCACCGGGTTTGACTTGGGGCAGCGCCTTTTGCATTCCCTCGGTGTAAGCCTGCAGATCGATGGGTTCGATCGTGCCATCGGTGCGCAACAAACGGATCTGGCGACTCTCGGCATAGCGGGTCGGACCACCGGCATTGGCCAGAATATCGAGGAAGGAGTCTCCTTCCCGCCCCTCATAGGCGCCGGGTTTGAACACCTCGCCCATGATGTAGATGGTGCGCGCCCCCCGTTTTATCTGCTCTTCATCCTTGGGCACGAAGATGGTGGCACCCGGCTCCAGATTGGGCAGCAGCTCGTTGTTGCCGGAATCGAGGTAGGCTTTGAGATCGAATAGCTCGGGGGCATCACCATTGATCACCCGGATCCGCTCCACCCCGGCAAAGCGGGTCACCCCACCGGCCCGCATCAGCAGATCCACGATGGAGTTGCCACTCTTGAAACTGAAGGCGCCGGGGTTGTTGACCTCCCCAAACACCTTGACCGCCTTGCCGGTATCCCCATCGCCTCCAGCCGCCAGGGTCGCCGCATCAAAATCGATCTGCACGTTGCCGATCAGAGGCGATGCGGGCACGAACACCACATCGAGGGATTGCAACGGCGGCAGGACGTTGGCATCGCCAGTATCGAGATAACGCTTGTAATCGAAGCTCGAGACCGTGCTGCCGCGCCGCACTTGCATATTATTGAGCTGGGCACCGGGCACCAGACCGCCAGCAGCATCGAGGGCCATCTGTACGTTGCCATCTGGTGCCAGATCATAACTGCCGGGTTTTTTGACGTAACCCATCACGCTGATCAGCAGCCGCTTCTCCAGCAAGGTGACGGTCAATTGAGAAAGGTTGTTATAAACAGGTTTGAGGGCGGTGCGGATCAGCTCATCCGCCTGTGGCAGTGTCTTCCCCCCGACTACGACGTTACCGACTTCAGGCAGTGCAATCTCCCCCAGCTTGTTGATCTGGAAAGGCTTATCAAAAGCAGGCTCACCGGGTTGCACTATGGCCAACCGATCACCGGGAGCCAACAAGGTGGAAGCCAGTAACGGGCAGGTGAACAACAGCAAGAGAACACAGATCAATCCTTCGAGCGCGCCCCGTTTCATAGACATCCTTTTCGTCTGTTACGTCTGCCCCCATTGGCGTAAGGGGAGCCCTGTCCAATCAGCACGACAGCCATCCGCTGTTGTCTGTTGCAGCCGCAAACGTACTTGTTGTAGTGATTGTGCCAACACGGTCTGACGCCAGGCTACATCTGCCCAAAGCCGTCCGTGCATATCCCGTTCAATATCAACACGTTGAGATTGTAGTCGTTTCAACTCGGCAGGCATACAGCCCTGCAGGCTCGCTTGCTTTAATTGCGTCAGCTGCAAATCGAGTTCCTTCTGGCGCTCATCATAACGAGACCAGACCCGCCGTTCATCATCATTGACAGGAATACGGGTGGGTCTTGCCTCAGCCATGCCACCATAACCCTCCGGCGGCCATTGCACGCAACCCGACAGGACGATGGAAGAGAACAGGAGACCCCACCGCTTCATGACGCAACTGCCATCATGCCACGGGAGCGCATATAGGCCTTGATGCTCTCATGGCAAGGGACCACCCGGTCGATATGCAACATCTCCAGCAAGTCGTGAGGTTGGCCTGGTCCACAGACAAGCGCCATCTGATGCCCGTTCATAATCAATCTTTTATAGAGAAATACCAAGGCTCCGATACCTGAAGAGTCGATAAAATGGACATCGCTGATATCGGCCAGGACATCTCCAGGGTGGGTCGAGAGGGTTTCAAACAACGGGCGGAGCTCACTGACGGCCATCGCGTCAAACTCGTTTTCCAGTACCACAACCTGGGTATCATTAAGGGTATAAGTCATGCTTTCCATCGCTAGCTCCTTGTCGATTCTAAGACTCTGCGCTGTTACGGCATCCACCACGCTGCAAATGTTATGCCGAGAAGCGCCACTGTGCTTGTTCTCCAAATGATACTCTTTGCGCCTTGTTTACCTACCCCTACACCTTATGTTTGTTGCCAGATTGCAAATAAAACACGCCAAATGTTGCAAACTGCAACTCACTTTATCCGAGGCAATCAGGTAACCGGCTAAAAAGCGGATAATTTGCGCTGGTTGCACCGGGCCCGATAATTGCTTGTCTCTGGAAACACCTCACCAGCCACCGTTGACTCGGCACCCATGCCGCCTTATTCCAGGAAGGAGACATCATGAAAACAGGCCTTTATATCGCACCGCTGCTGGCAGCCCTTTGTGGCGCAGCACACGCAGCCCCTTCCCCTGACAGCGCCGTGTTGAAGGTAGAAGGCGCCATCAGCAGCCCCACTTATCAGGCCCTGGCCCTGTGGGACAGCGCCATGCTGGATCAGTTGCCGGTACACGAAATCAAAACTCACACCCCCTGGTATGACGAAGCCAAGACATTTCGCGGCCCGCTGCTGCAAGATGTGTTGGCCAAAGTCGGGGCAACCGGCAAACAGCTCACCATTACCGCGCTGAATGACTACTCGGTACAGGTGCCGGCAAGCGATGCCCAGCAGTATCAGGTCATCCTCGCCCGCACGATCAATGGCAAGCTACTGTCGGTGCGCGACAAAGGGCCGCTGTTCCTTGTCTATCCGTTCGATCAATACCCCGAACTGCAAAACAAGCTCTATTACGGCCGGGCTATCTGGCAGATCAGTTCGATAAAAGTGGAGTAGACCTCATCATGCGTTCCATGGCGGCCAGTCAACGTTTCTTGTTTGTGGTGCTCTGCGTGCTGCTCCTGGCCTTTGCCGGTATTGGTACCATCCAGTACCGGCAATTTCAGGATCTGCAACGCAGTACCAGTCAGGGCGAAGACAACGTGATGTGGAACTATTTCCAGCTGTATAACGAAGCGCTGCGTTTTCAAAGCTCGCTGCTCCATGAGTCGCAACCGACCTTCCAGCTCAGATACGATATTCTGGTCAGCCGCATGGATCTGGTGCTGGAGAGCAAGGATCGCAGCCTGCTTCAGCAAACAGAGATCTACCAGCAGGCAAGCAAAGCCATTCGATCATACATCTCTCTGGCTGATATCTGGCTCGGCCCGGATGCCACCAAGCCGCTAGACCAGCTTGCCCACCAAGAGCTACGCCAACAGCTCGACTCTCTGCTCCCCCTGCTGCATCAGCTGACTCTGGAGGTCAACCAGCAGGCAACCCTGTTTGATGTGGCCCGCCGCGACAGCGTGAGAGAGCAGATCATCACGACAACACTCATCGCGACCCTGCAGTTTGCGCTGCTCTTTGTGCTCGCCCTGCTGATCTGGCGGCAAATGAACATCTCGTTTCTGCAGCACAAACTGATGCAGCAACTCAATGAAAAACTGCTGCGGGCAAATCAGGCGGCAGAGGCTGGCACAAGAGCAAAAAGCAGCTTTTTGGCCAACATGAGCCATGAAATTCGCACCCCCATGAATGGCATTCTCGGCATGCTCTCACTGCTGGCCGACCGGGATATGGACCCGAGGGAGCGAGACTACCTGGAGACGGCGCGGGAATCGGCAAACCATCTGCTCGGCCTGCTCAACGACATTCTGGATGTATCAAAGCTGGAAGAGGGCAAGATCGCGCTGCAACTGGCCCCCCATCACTTGCCCCAGCTGCTGGAGGATATCCGGGCCCTGATGCAGAGCAACTGCGATGCAAAAGGGATCAAGCTGACCCTGACCCTTGCTCCCAATACGCCGGAGTGGCTGATGATCGACCCGCTGAGAGTGCGTCAGATCCTCTTCAATCTGGTAAGCAATGCCATCAAGTTCACCCATCAGGGGGAAGTCAATATTCACGTTGATAGCACCCTGTTGGAGCAGGATCGCCACTCGGTACGCATCTCGATTCAAGATACCGGGATCGGCATGAGCAAAAGTCAGCTGAAGAACCTGTTTCAACGTTTCGCCCAGGCGGATGTCTCTATCACCCGCCAATATGGCGGATCTGGCCTGGGTCTTGAAATATCCCGTAACCTCGCACGCCTGATGGGCGGCGATATCTCGGTAGAGAGCAGTGAAGGGCATGGCAGTACCTTTACCTATATCTGGCCCACCAGAGCCACGACCCCCTCGATTGTTTGTCTGCCGTCCAAGCCGATGGATCAGAAGAGCTATCGCATCTTGCTGGTTGATGACAATGCCACTAACCGCAAGGTGATAGGCGCCATGCTCGATTCCGTAGGCCATCACGTCACACTGGCCGTACAGGGAGAAGAGGCGCTGGAGAAACTGGGTCACACCGCATTTGATCTGGTCTTGATGGATGTCCAGATGCCAGTGATGGATGGTCTGGTGGCCACCACCCGGATCCGCACCTCTCAGAGGCTCTGGGCAGATATCCCCATCATCGCCCTGACGGCTGATGCGATGCCGGAATCCAAGCAATACTATCTGTCCCATGGCATGAATGGATATATCACCAAACCGATCAATAAAGAGACCCTGCTCAACGAGATCAACAAGCATATTCCACGGGATCCACACACCCCCGATGCCATTGCTCAGGGTCACAGTTAAACGGCAAGACCCAGCGCAATCAACATCGGTCCGTTTCGCCCAATAAACCACCACCTGCACGGCTCGCCCTTCGTTCTGCCTGCGCTATGGTTTACCATGCAGGCAATTGTGGTGCCTGGCACCGCCCACCCAGGCGCTAGCCGCCGTCATCGGACACCTCATCTCGAGCAACATGAGCAAAACAGCACAGCCCGGCAGCGAGCCCACCTTCTACTTCCACGATTATGGAACCATGCGATAATCAACTGAATTTAATACCTTAATTTACAATCCAATTTATTCTGTACCATCTTTTGTACCTTCTTTAACTGTGAACATTTCAGGCTCTGCGAGAATTTAGGCCCAGACATATTGGGGGGTTTCAACAACGACCGTCACCGGCGCCAGGGAGGCGGCTATCGCGGGGTCTTGGGTGCGCACGTTGGCGTGATAGCCGGGGACTGCCTCCCGCACCTCCAGCTCGATGCCATCGACAACCTGCACCTCGCCTGTGGGGCGGGTGACCATGCCGGGCGGTAGCAGTTGCAGTGAGGCGGTGGGGTGATACATGGTGCCGGTTTCGATGTCTTTTATAAAACCAGCGGCCAGCAGGGCCTTGGTCATGGCGGCCTTATCGGCCGCCTTGAGGTTGAGGTCGATGAAATCGGTCATGCTACCGCCTTGAGTTGATCGTCAGTGAGTGCCCGGTGCCAGATGCGCAGATTGCGGATGTGGCCATACATGGGTGAACCTCCGTTGGCGGCGGCCCCGATGTCGATATTTAAGGTTGCGCCCAGCGGCCCTGTCGCCACATAAGAGGTAATGGGTTTGCCCGTGATTTTCAGGGCGTGCCGGGTCGGTGTTGTCGCTGCCACAGCAGTGGCCCCATAAGCTGTGCTGGGGTTTGCGACTTTCAGGGCATTTGTACCTGCCATGGTGTGGAACTCTCCCCCGTTATCAGAGACAACCTGGAAGAGGTATCGCGGTATTACCGGGGAGGAATACTCAATCAGCCGCTGTTGCGGCAGCAAAATGCTCGACACATCGTAATTGAGGGCCACGGTGATCTCTCGTTCCGAGACATTCCGAGCCCACGGCAGCCTTACAACGTCTCTCCCTCGCGTGACTGCCGCCCCATTTGTTGGGATGTAGGAGCTGGCGAAGGGCAGCGCTTCGAGTTGGTCACCCCACACCCAGACCTCCACATTCCTGGTTGTGAAGTACCAGCGCAACACCTGGTCGCCGGCATTAAACGTCCGTGTTGACGAATAGCGAGCCCAGGCCGAGTTTGCCGGAATCGTGATGTTTTCCGCATTGCCACCAGAGCCGAGCTTAATTGATACGACAACCGGGGTGGCCGTTTCATTTTTCGCGTAGAAGCTAAAGGTGTAAGAGGTTCCTACCACCAAGGCAGCAATAGTTTGATTCAACCCGTCACCCGAGAAGGCCGCCTTCATCGCGGTATTTGAGCCATCAGGTGCCGACCCGTAGGCATAGGTATTCCCCGATGGATTTGGCGCGATCCATCCACCCAAGCCCTGAGGGAAATTACTCGTCGGGATGAGGTTCGTGCTCTGCCCTTCAATCAGCAGCCCCTCTTTCTCGAAGCGCGGTTCATTCACGGCGGCCGTTTTCAGCAGGCCATCCTTGCCGATATAGGTGGCCGTGGTGCTGCGGGAGAAATCAACCATTCTCGCCACTACATCCGACCCGACCAGCACATCACGCCCGTAGCCGGTGATCATCCGCAGGCTGTCACTGAACGGCACCCACACATCCGGCAGCGGCAGGGCGGCGGCAGCCACGAACCCCGCCGCCCGGTCGGCCTCGGAGAGCGAACGGTCTGCCTCGGTCTTTGCCCTGTCAGCTTCAACCTTGGCGCGGGCCGTCTGCCCTTCCCCCTCGCTGGCTACTTTCTTCCAACTGGGGATGGTGATGTTGGTGCCGGTGTCCGGGTTGAGGATGGAGACATCCCCCGAGCCGGTCAGCCAGGTCATCATACCGTCGAACCAGGCGCGGTATTTGGCGACCAGGGAAGCCAGGTCGGCGGCGAACTGGGAGATGGTCGAGGTGCGGGTGATGTCGATCCGGTAGCCCTGGTTAGCCAGGGTGCCGCCTCGATACGCTTCTACTAGGGTGAGGCTTTCATCGCTGACCACGGTATCCACTTCGTAGGCGAAGTTGTCCGGGCCATAGAAGGCGTGCCCCTTCTGAATGGGAAGGGTGCCGGTTTTCCATTTGGTGCCAAAACCGGTGACGATCTTGCTGCCATTCGTCACCGTCACGTTGCCGGTGCGCAGCCAAAGTCCTGCCATTGCAAGGTTCCTTCAAAAGAAAAACCCGGCACAGGGCCGGGTAGTAAGGTGGGTCAGTGTTACTTCAAGCCAGTGAGCCAGACAGCCTGGCCACTGAACCCGGTGGAGCTGATGCCCGCGCCACTGCCAATCGCCTCGATGCCGAAGGTGATGGTGGCATTGGTGTTTGCCGGGATCTCGAACGAGGGTTTGATGTCGATGGAGAAATACCGGGTGCCGCCCGTGGCGACGTATTCCGTCTTGGACACGCGGCCCTTCTCCACCCCATTGAGGTAAAAGACCACCGCCATCCCGATTGTTCCTTGACCTGATACGTTGCCATAGGCCGTCACCGGATCGATGCACACCACGTTGCGAGCACGGCGGTACGCCGGGATGGAGAAGTTGGCCACCGCCTTGATCAGCGTGGTGATGTCGCCTTCTATCTGGTTGACGTCGAGCTTGCCCAGGATCTCGCAGTTTTCTCGCATCACTACGTTGTTGAATGTGCCCTTGTTGGCGTTCACCTCCCCCGTAAATATCCCGTCGTCAGCATAGAGTCGGTTGGTGCGGATCCGGCCATCGCTATAGATGATGGTGTGCCACCCCTTTCCCCACCCCGCAAAGGGGCCACCGGGACCAAACCCGGCATTGCCGCCCTTGAAATCGCTGTTCTCGATGGTGACAGCCGACAACTCGGTGACCTTGATGTACTTGGCGATCACGTTGCCGATCTCTGCCGTGTCCATCAGGGCGTGGTTCATGTAGACGGTGCCGTTTTTGATGACGAACGGGTGGCGCTTTGTCGTCGCACCGCCCGCCCTCGACATCACGGCGAACACATCCGCATCGATCACGAAGGTACTCAGCACGGTGCCATCTTCATTCAGCTTGACCGACAGGCCAAAGCCAGCCCCTTCCCCTGCGATTTGGGCCTTGGTGTACCAACCCGCCTCCACGTTGCCTTTCAGGTCAGCCACCGCCTTGGCTGCCGTTTCCACGGCTGCCGTGGTTTGGTTGAGGCTGGCTTGCACTTTGGTGATGGCGTCGGCGTTGGCCTTGTCACCCTCCACCTGGGCCTGCTGGGCCTGCTGAATGGCTGACCCCAGGGTAGTGTCACCACTGGTCACCTTGGCTTGAAGCTGAGACAGTTGCTCGGCCAGCGCCTGATCCCCCTGCGCTTGGGTGCGCTGGGTTTCCAGGATAGCGGCGTTGAGCGTCTGGTCATCCCCTTCCAGGGTGGCTTGCAGTTGGTCCATGCGGGTGGCCAGGGCGCTGTCGCCGGTCACCTGGGCTTGCTGGGTCTGCTTGATGGCCGCATCGAGCGCCTTGTCACTCGTCTCCACCTTGGCCTGCAACTGGGTCAGTTGCTCGGCCAGCGCCTGATCCCCCTGCGCCTGGGTGCGCTGGGTTTCCAGGAT